>Ga0078894_10001016_pt1 | contig 20397 bp, 16 predicted proteins | sample LauGreSu1BDMLBSD_2_FD_67506 | JGI IMG/M metagenome (GOLD analysis project Ga0078894, IMG submission 67506) | Freshwater lake microbial communities from Lake Michigan, USA - Su13.BD.MLB.SD (version 4) (version 4) | ecosystem: Environmental > Aquatic > Freshwater > Lake | place: Lake Michigan... | reverse complement strand
TGCCATCACCGATTCCGGTAGTGATTTGTGCTTCACGTGCAAGTATGCTTTGTTTATATTCAAGTTTATTGTTTAATGCTCCAGCATGGTCTAATGCGTTAACGAGTTCATCAATGACGGCGGATTTAGTTGTAGCGCTCAGATTAACAATAATGGCATCTATTGGTAGTAATTGACTGATTCTCATGATTATGTCCTAAAAACTAGATTTTTTTGATGTTTATTTGTGGCAATAGTTTCTCAACCTCGCTGAAAGTGCAGAGATCCATTGAAAAAGCAGTAGCACTACCAGCGGCGACACCGTATTTGAATGCGCTTGTCAGGTCGTTATTTTGTGTATAATCTGCTATAAATCCACCAATCAGAGAATCACCAGCACCGACTGAATTACGAAGTATTCCATCTGGAGCATTAGCATGGTAAACATTTTGCTCTGCGTCAATTAATAAAGCACCATCTTTTGCAAGCGATACAATTATATTTCTTGCTCCCATGTCTTGTAGCTTATGGGCGTATTTAATTATTTCAGGTATTGAATTTAGCGTTACATTAAAAATCTCACCCAACTCATGATGATTAGGCTTAATTAAGAATGGTTGCTTGGCTAAAGACGCAAGTAAGCTTTTGTCGGTCGTGTCAACAATTATGTGTATTTGCTTATCGTGACATTTGTCTTGAATCTGGGCATAAATATCTTGTGGTAATGACTTCTGAATGTTTCCAGCGAGGACTAAGCAATCACCATTAGCTATTTGCTCTATTTGCTTAATTAATTGTGCCAGACTTTGAGTGTCAATAGCTGGGCCGTGGGCATTAATTTCGCTTTCTTCACATGATTTTATTTTTACATTAATTCTGCAGTCATCTTTAATTGTAATAAAATTTACTAAAATACCTTCTTTTTTAAGTGAGTCACAGATGAAATTTCCAGTGAAACCACCGCAAAACCCAAGTGCAGTATTTTGGACGCCTAAATTATTTAGTACGCGCGAGACATTGATTCCTTTACCTCCGGGGTATTTATATTCGCTCATTGAGCGATTCAGTATTCCGGGTTGAAAATCATCAACGTTAAGTACGTAATCAACAGATGGATTAAGTGTAACCGTATAAATCATGATTTTATTACCTTTATAGTTGTTGGATAAATCGCCATATCTTCTGGCTCTGTTTCGGTAATGATGGTTGCGCTACTTAGATTAGCAACTTTGACAAAGCTTACTTCAGCAAATTTACTATTGTCGGCTAAAATAAACGCCTGGTGTGAATGAAGAATGGCTGATGCTTTAAGTGTCGCTTCTTCCGGATCTGGAGTGGTAAATCCATATTCGCTATGAACTCCGTTTATCCCTAAAAAGCATTTGTTAAACTTAAATTTTTCCAGATTTTTTAATGCATCACTTCCTATTATTGCTCTGGTGGTTGCTTTGAGCTTTCCGCCGATAATGTATGCGCTAATATTATTTTTTCCAACCAACGCATTTATATGTTTTAAACCATTGGTGACAATTACTATATTTGCTTGGCTTATATATTCAATCATGGCAAAGGTTGAAGTTCCTGCATCCAGATAAATACAATCACCATCCTCTATTAGGCTACTGGCATAGCGGGCAATACGCTTCTTGGCTGTAACATTCTGGACTGTTTTCTCCTGCTCGCTGAATTCAGTAAGTGTTTTTTGGCTAATCTGCGCTCCACCGCGAACTCTCTTTAGTAAATTCGCCTTTTCGAGTGTCGCAAGATCCCGGCGAATGGTAGATTCTGACAGGTTGATGAGCTTAACTAAATCTTCGAGATGAGAAAATTTATGTTCCTTTAAGTGATTGATAATCATTATATAACGTTCTTCAGTTAGCATATGTTACCTGCCTGTTTAATGGTATGTTTGGCATTATTATAACATTAATAATGTAAAACCAATCAAAATCAGTCAATATGCTTCAATGGTGATGTTATATCATAACTATCCTACGATGAATGGTAGTTCTTGGGTTAAATTAAATAGTTAGGATTATGAATAGCTGGTATAATCATTTTCTTTGTAGGGTTACTTGAGGACGTTCTATAAAATGGTTGATAGATATTTAAAATCTAACTGGTTTCTGTTTATTATATTAATTTTTATTATCAGTCGCATAATAATGTATTATCAGTTTAATATTGCTAATATTTTGCTCCTTCACAGTAAAGGTGACTTTAGCAGTGTAATGTGCAAATGGGATTGTAAGTGGTATTTGACGATTATTAATGATGGTTATGATCATGCCATCCGAACACACCCTAGGATTTGGAAAGGTCTTGCCAACTGGGCGTTTTTTCCTTTATATCCCAATTTAGTTGCGATTACTGCTAAAGTAACAACTTTGGATGCGGTGCTTGCTGGAATACTCTTAAATCAGTTATTTGTTTTTATTGCTGCAATTTTCTTTTATAAATTATTGCGCATTAATTTTAATGACCTAAATAGCCGTTTTGGCGTTACTCTTTTAATCTTTTCACCGTTCAGTGTCTATTTTTCATCACTCTATACTGAAGGACTCTTTTTAGCATTATCAATCAGTGGTTTTTATTTTTTACGGACTAATCGCGAAATAAAAGGTAGTATTCTTGGTGGCTTACTTTCAGCAACCCGCCCAGTTGGAATTATGTTTTTAGTCCCGGTTTTTATTAATTTTATTCGTTATCGTAAATCCTTTAAGCTAATGGTTATTTCTTTGTTAATCGCAAGTGCTGGATTAATAGCTTATATGGCATTCTTGCAATATCGAGCAGGAGATTTTTTAGCGTTTCAACATATTCAAAAAGGCTGGGGGCGTAGAGGCTGGGATATGGCACATTTAGGTAAACAGCTTTGGGTGATGGCAACTGATTTTCATAATTCAGTATTGTTTTTGATTTCATTTCTCTTGTCGATTTATATGTTAATTAAGAAATATTATGAGGAAGCCTGTTTTAATTTAGCGTGCATTCTTCCTGGTGTAATGACTGGAACTATGATGTCTGAAGGGCGTTTTTGTGGTACCTTATTCACCTTATATTTTGCAATTGTAGTTTTGGCAGAGAAGTCTTGGACGATCAAGGTGTTGGCATTAGTATTATCATTTGTCCTCTACTTGTCTTATTATATATATTGGGTTGGGCATGCTAATTTCCTAATTTAATGCTACGGCATCTAAAATGGTGCAAATTAGCTAAATAACGCTTGACTAAGTTATTTAATTTCAGCTATAATACGCTTCTCATTCTTAGCCGGGATGGTGGAATTGGTAGACGCGCCGGACTCAAAATCCGGTGCCAGCAATGGCGTGAGGGTTCAAGTCCCTCTCCCGGCACCACAGAATACAAAATATTAAAACCCAGTATGCTCTAAATAGCTACTGGGTTTTTTAATGCTCATTAACTATCGGATAAGTTAGCGAGTTTGTAGCTTTAGCAGCGTTTTAATGCTATTTGTGGTATAATTCGCTTCATTTTTACAAGGAATAGCCATGCTGAAGTATCCACGAATTCTATTAAAACTATCTGGCGAAGCGCTGATGGGGGAGAGCAGAGACTCTGTAGATCCTGAAACGGTTGCGTTTATTTTACAGCAAGTTAAAGACGTCCTTGAACTAGGAGTGAAAGTTGGAATAGTCATTGGCGGTGGGAATTTCTTTCGTGGTGTCGCTGGGAGTGATAAATTAGGTATTCAACGTGCCAATGCTGATGCAATGGGTATGCTGGCAACAGTAATGAATGGGATATTACTGCGTGATTCATTTAATGCACAAGGAATTGATGCTAAGTTATTTTCGGCGTTTGCCGTGGGGAGCTTTATTAAAGGTTATAACCGTGATAGCATGTTAAAACGTTTAAATGACGGTGATGTGGTAATTTTTGTCGGCGGTACAGGTAGTCCTTATTTTACAACGGATAGTGGTGCGGCACTGCGTGGTCTAGAGATGAACGCTGATTTGCTAATTAAGGCAACTAAAGTTGATGGGGTTTATGATAAAGATCCGAAAAAATTTGCCGACGCAGTTAAGTATCAGCAGCTATCGTTTGATGAGGCGATCGGGCAAAATTTGGGTGTGATGGATATGGCGGCATTTGCACTCTGTCGTGAGAATGGTTTAAATATCAAAGTATGCAGTATTTTTAAAGCTGGCAGCTTAAAACGTGTTGTTTTAGGCGAAGACGAAGGTACGTTAGTATACTGTAAATAAAAAAGATATGGGTATTAAAGCATAATTGCTAAAAATAATAGACGATGGCTACGGATGTGGCAAGAGCAATATATTTTGAAAAAGGGTAATAATGAATATTCACGGTAATAAAATATTGATTTTAGATTTTGGTTCACAGTTGACCCAGCTAATCGCCAGACGCGTACGTGAGTTTAATGTTTACTGTGAAATTCATCCTTATGATGTATCTGATGATTTTATCCGGTCCTTTGCGCCGCAAGGAATAATTTTATCAGGTGGACCAAATTCGGTGTATGAGAATGATACACCGAGTGCGCCAATGGCGGTGTTTGAGTTAGGCGTGCCTGTATTGGGTATTTGCTACGGCATGCAAACGATTGCCAATCAACTAGGTGGTAAAGTTGAGAGCTCAGGTAGCCGTGAGTTTGGTTATGCTGAGATTCATGATTGTAAGAGCCCATTATTTGCTGGTTTGAGTGATGGAATTGGTGAATATGGTGATTTTTTACAAGTGTGGATGAGTCATGGTGATAAGGTTACCAGCTTACCTGCTGGTTTTGAGGTTATTGCTCAGACGCCTTCCTGTCCTGTTGCGGCAATGGCAAATCTGGAGCGCAAAATATATGCATTGCAATTTCATCCTGAGGTAACCCATACCAAACAGGGTACACGGATGCTTGAGCATTTTGTGATTGAAGTTTGTCGTTGTGAGCGCTCTTGGACGATGCCAAATTATGCGGATGAAGTTATTGCTAAAATCCGTAAACAGGTTGGCAAAGATATGGTTATTTTGGCACTATCTGGCGGTGTAGACAGTAGCGTTGCCGGCGTTTTAATTCATAAAGCGATTGGTGCTCAATTACAATGTATTTTTGTTGATACTGGCTTGCTACGGCTTAATGAAGCGCAACAAGTAATGCAAAACTACCATGAACATTTGAATCTGAACATCATTAAAGTTGATGCCAAAGATGAGTTTTTCACTGCATTAAGTGGTGTTAGTGATCCAGAGCAAAAACGCAAAATTATTGGTAAACTTTTTGTTGATATTTTTCAGCGTGAAGCAGCTAAGCTAAGCAATGCCAAATGGCTTGCACAAGGAACAATTTACCCGGATGTAATTGAATCTGCAGGAAGTAAAACCAATAAAGCACATAATATTAAATCTCATCATAATGTTGGTGGTTTACCTGAAGAAATGAATCTTCAATTGCTTGAACCATTGCGCGAATTATTTAAAGATGAAGTGCGCTCTTTAGGGATATCCTTAGGGATTGAACCGAAGTTGATTTATCGTCACCCATTCCCGGGACCTGGTTTGGCCGTGCGTATTTTAGGTGAAATTAAACCTGAATTTGTTAATTTATTGCAGTATGCGGATAATATTTTTATTGAAGAGCTATATAAATATGACTTGTACCATAAAACCGCTCAGGCGTTTGCGGTATTTTTGCCGGTAAAATCAGTTGGTGTTATGGGTGATGGACGTACTTATGATTACGTCGTATCACTTAGAGCAGTCGAAACAACGGACTTTATGACCGCAAATGTTGCAAATCTACCTTTTGAATTTATAACCCGCGTTGCAAATAGGATTATTAACGAGGTTAAGGGTATTAATCGTGTGGTTTATGATATTTCTGGTAAGCCACCAGCAACTATAGAATGGGAATAAGCCTGTTTCGAATGAGCAGCAACTTATTTTGTAGTATAATATTTCAATAAATTTTTATAGTTAGATTAAGAGTATGGATTTACAGACTCCTAAAAAGGGCTCTATTTTTGCTAAGCTATTTTGGTTAGTACTTGGGTTAATCATTGCTGGTGGTGCTGTGGTTGCGGTAATGATTGCAGTTACATATCCTAAATTACCAAGTATGGATGAACTGCATAATTATCAACCAAAATTGCCATTGCAAGTTTATTCATCCGATGGGGTTTTGCTTGGGCAATTTGGTCAGGAACATCGCATCTATGTTGATTTTGAGAATACTCCCAAGCTGTTAGTGAATGCTATTTTGTCAGCTGAAGATGAGCGTTTTTATGAGCATGGCGGAGTTGACATACTGGGTATAATTCGCGCAGCTCTTGGTAATATAACATCCGGGCATTTGCAATCTGGTGCCAGCACAATTACGATGCAAGTAGCGCGTAATTTCTTCTTGACTACACAAAAAACCTTCACTCGTAAATTTAATGAAATTTTACTTTCTTACAAAATTGAACACTCTCTCACTAAAGACCAGATTCTTTCACTGTATATCAACCAAATTTATTTAGGTCAACGCGCTTATGGTTTTGCCGAAGCTGCACAAACTTATTTTGGCAGACCCTTAGATAAGTTGACCATTGCTGAATACGCGGTGCTTGCGGGACTTCCTAAAGCTCCATCTGCCTATAATCCCGTTGTAAATCCTAAACGCTCGCATGATCGTGAAATGTATGTGTTGAGTCGGATGCTAAAACATGGTTACATTACTCAAGAGCAATATGATGAAGCTGTGAAGCAAAAAATCATTGTTGCACGTGGTACGGTTAAAGACTTTACTGACTCTGGTAGTTATATTGCAGAAATGGCTCGCCAATACCTTTATCCGACTTATGGCGATGCGGTTTACACGCAAGGTTTCAAAGTTTATACCACGGTAAATAGTAAATTGCAACAAGCTGCTTATGCGGCCTTACGTAAAGGAATTTTAAATTATGATGCTACTCATGGCTATCAAGGACCAGAACAGCGTGTAGATTTGACACCTTCTTCACCGGACAATACTCTGGATCAAACTGCGCTTGGCTTATTTGATGGTATAACTGATTATGGCGATTTATTTGCGGCAATTGTATTGCAGCTTACTCCTGATTCCATTGATGTTATTTTACGTAATGGCAATCATCTTACTTTTAGTGGCAAACAGTTGGACTGGGTGCATAAATATTTAGATGGTGGTGCGAAATCAATCTTACCAGGATCTGTAATTCGGGTGCGCCAAAATAATGATCAATGGCAAATTAGTCAGCTTCCTCAGGTGCAAGGTGCATTAGTTGCGATGAATCCACAAAGTGGCGCGATTCAAGCATTGATGGGGGGATTTGACTTTACCGCTAATAGCTTTAACCACGTAATGCAAGCTAAGCGCCAGCCAGGCTCAAGTTTTAAACCATTTATCTACTCTGCTGCCTTAGAGAAAGGGTTTACCACTGAAACTATTATTGACGATAGTCAAATTTGTTTTCCTGGTGGTAATGATGGTGGGCAGTGGTGTCCTAAAAACGATGATGGCAAATTTCTCGGACCTATTTCCTTACGTCAAGGGCTGACGTTATCGCGTAATTTGATCACAGTCAAGATATTAAATGCAATTTCACCACAGTATGCAATTAGTTATGTTTCTAAGTTTGGTTTTTCGGAGTCACAATTTCAGCCATATCTAACCATGGCTCTGGGTGCGAATGAGGTTACACCACTACAAATGGCACAGGCTTTTGCGGTATTTGCTAACGGTGGATATTTGGTACAGCCATATTTTATTGATAAAATTACTGATGCGAATGGCAAATTATTGGCGCAGACTCAGCCGAGTAATATTAGTCAACAATCGCCTGTGATTGATCCGCGTAATGCATTTATTATGAATAGCATCTTAAAAGACGTTGCCAAATATGGTACCGGGGCACGGGCATGGCGTGAGTTACACCGTAGTGATGTCGCTGGTAAAACTGGAACAACCAATGATGCTAAAGATGTTTGGTTTGATGGTTATACACCTGATTTGGTAGCAATAACCTGGGTGGGTTATGATCAGCCTAAAAGCTTAGGCCGCCAGTTTGGTGCAACGCTCGCATTACCAATTTGGATAGATTTTATGCGTAGTGCATTGCCTGCTCTTCCTGAACGACAACTAGCAATGCCGAGTGGAATTGTCACAGAAGATGGCGGAACCTGGAAGGGTGACACTGAGTACTATTACGAAGGCAGCGTTATAGGTAAGCACAATGCATCCGGCGAACTTGGCGAAGAAGAGATTGGCGATGGTTTTGCTCTGCAAGATTCTAATGCCAGTGACCCAATTGCAAATCAGGCAGAAAAAAATGATAGTAGCGCACCAGCTCCGGTTGATAATTCAACCAGTCGCGGTGATATTAATGATATAATAAAAAATATTCAAGATTAACTTTTAACTAATAGGAGCATTGATTGAAACATTATCCTCACCCATCATTTGCCAAAGAAGGCTGGCCGTTTATTGGACTTAGCGTAGGTTTGGCATTAGTAATTCTGTGGTTAACTAACTTTATTGCGGCATTACCTTTTATCCTGATTGCTGCGTTTGTCGTGCAATTTTTCCGTGACCCACCAAGGACTATTCCGCAAGATGCTGGTGCGATTTTATCTCCAGCAGATGGTAAAGTTATCTGTATTGAAAAAGCTTTTGATGATTATCAACAAGTTGAAGCATTAAAAATTAGTGTTTTTATGAATGTATTTAATGTTCATTCTAATCGTTCGCCAGTTGATGGTGAAGTTATTGATGTTCAGTATTTTGCGGGTAAGTTTGTTAATGCTGACTTTGATAAAGCATCAACTGAAAATGAGCGCAATGCAGTAATTGTGAAGATGACTAATGGTCAAAAAATTACTTTTGTACAAGTTGCTGGTCTGGTGGCGCGACGTATTTTGTGTTATACCAAAACTGGAGAATGGTTAAAACGTGGTGAGCGTTATGGCTTTATTCGCTTTGGTTCAAGAGTTGATTTATATTTACCATTAAATGCTACACCATTGGTTAGTATTGGTCAAAAAGTTAAAGCTACAGAGACTATTCTTGCTAAGGTTGACTAAAAATGTCACAAATTAATAACCAAAGGGCAAAAGGCTCGCCGATTTACTTGCTTCCAAGCATGATTACGTTAAGCTCAATGTTTTGCGGTTTTTATGCCATGGTGCAGTCAATTGGCGGCGATTTTTATCATGCTGGCTTGGCAATATTGTTCTCGATGATCCTCGATAGCTTGGATGGACGAGTGGCGCGCCTGACCCATACTTCATCGCCGTTTGGTGCTGAATTAGATAGCCTTGCGGATATGGTTGCGTTTGGTGCTGCACCTGCGATGATTGTATTCAACTGGGGACTACATAATTTAGGCAAAATTGGCTGGCTAGTGGCATTTGTCTATTGTGCTTGTGCCGGGTTACGTTTAGCACGATTTAATGTAATGATTGGTGTCGTTGATAAAAAATATTTTCAGGGATTACCATCACCTTCAGCGGCCGCGTTAGTTGTTGGTTATGTTTACATTTGTGCTGAATATAACTTTAGTTCTTCTTTCATGGTTCTTTTAGGCTTATTTGTTACTCTTCTTGCCGGGTTGTCAATGGTAAGTAATGTAAGATTTTATAGTTTCAAAGAGTTCCATTTTCATCAAACCGCACCATTTAGAGCGTTGTTGATGTTTTTAGCCTTGTTGGTATTTTTATTCTACTATCCAGAAGAAGTTATCTATGGCTTTTTTGTACTTTATACGCTAATTAGTTATTTCTTATGGATATTCAGGATCGGTTATCGTGGTAAAATTAAAGCAGCAGATAAAGCTGAGCCTTCGCCAGCACTAACGTTACCTCTAGATTCCAATATTAATGACAATCAGAATGGTTGAATATGTATAAAAAAATAACAGAGAAACGAAAATCTGATCTTTCTTTGGCGGAAATTAGGTTCGATCTTCAATCCAAGACTATTATTTTGAGTGGTGAATGGAGCTGGGTTGCTATTGATGAAAATATTTTAGCTACATTAGATTCTATTACTAATCAGAATTTAATGGTGAATGGTCAAGAAATTACGTCTTTAGATACAGCGGGGGTTTACTTCCTAAATCGTTTAATTGATATCTTAGCTAAGAATAAGAACCAGTTAAAACAAATGCTATTGCTTCCTGAAGACCAGAAGCTTTTTGATTTAAATAAGCAGCTTAATCAAAGCGCAGTAAAGTCAGCCGAGGATGATGAAGAGTTGAGTTGGGTTGAAAAAACTTTTGATGATCTGGCTCATGTCTGGCATACCGCTTTACAGTTAGTTTCTTTTTTTGGGCAGCTTTGCTATACATTTGCTACTTTGTTTAAAAAAGGATATACCTTATACATGCAGGGGATTTTGGACACCATTTCACGAGCAGGAATTGGTGGGGTTTTAATTTGTGCTATGTTGTGCTTTTTACTTGGCGTAAATTTAACTTATCAAATGGCTCCGCAATTTGTCATGTATGGTGCTAATGTATATGTGGTTAATTTTCTTGGTATTGCAATGCTTAGGGAGGTAACTCCGCTAATTACCGCGATTATTGTTGCGGGACGCACTGGGTCAGCAATTGCCGCACAGATTGGAACGATGAAAGTTCAAGAAGAAATTGATGCTTTGCAAACAATGGGGATTTCTCCAATGCGTAGGTTGGTTGCACCACAGGTAATAGGTTTAGTAATTGCTTTGCCAATATTAACAATGCTTTCTGATGCTGCAAGTATGCTAGGCGGTATGATTTTTGCCAATCCTTTGTTGGGTGTTGACTACTCCTTATTTATTATGCGCTTACAGTCATATGTTTCGATTAATAATTTTTGGGTGGGAATTGTCAAAAGCTTTTTCTTTGCCTGGATTATTGGTATGGTAGGTTGCTTTTGCGGTTTTAGAGTTAAATCAAATGCCGATAGTGTTGGGATTCAGACTACTCGAAGTGTAGTTATCTCAATTTGTTTGATTATCGTGGTTGATGCATTATTTGCGATTCTCTTTAAAGCAATGGGGGTTTAATGCGAGTTAGTCATGAAAAACCAATTATTGAAATCAAAAAGCTGGGAACTAAATTTGGTGATGAATGGATTCATAAGGATCTAGATTTAACAATTTACCCAAATCGAATAATTACTATTATCGGTGCCAGTGGCTGTGGTAAAACAACCTTAATTCGTGAGGTTTTGATGTTGCAGCCGATTAGTGAAGGTGAGATTTATTTGATGGGTGAAAAAATTTCCAGCTATGATTTAGAAGACCCATACACTAAACGGGCACTAAGTCAAATGGGAATGATGTTTCAGCAAGGTGCTTTATATAATTCTTATACGGTGCTGGAAAATGTGATGTTTCCTATTTTAGAATATACCGATTTTTCTTATAATACAGTAAAAGAGCTAGCATATCAAAAACTAGTGATTACTGGTTTGGATAGCGTAGCTTATAATAAATATCCTAAAGAAATCAGTCCTGGTATGCAAAAGCGGGTTGCTCTGGCACGGACGCTTGCGCTAGATCCAAAAGTTTTATTTTTGGATGAACCTACTGCAGGTCTTGATCCTAATAGTGCTGCACTTTTTGATGAACTAATGATTAATCTGCAGCAACAATTGGGGTTGACGATTATTATGATTACCCATGATTTGGATTCTATTTGGCATACTAGCCATGAGATTATTTATTTAAGTAATAAAAAAGTAACGTTGCATGACAGTGTTATGAATGCAGCTAATCGTCCTGATATTCCAGATTTATACGAGTATTTTAACGGAACGCGCGGTAAAATTACCAAAGCGTATTATTCTCAGCAAGAAAGGCCCCGTGAATGAGGAATAAGAAGCAGTATTTAATTGTAGGAACATTTGTTCTTTTGGGTATGGGCTTAATCGTAGCAACCTTGCTATGGTTTTCTGCCTCAAACCGTAAAAATTATGATACCTATCGTATAATATTTCATGAGCCTGTAGATGGTGTTACTACAAATTCGGTAGTAAAGTATAATGGGGTTGAAGTTGGTAAAGTTAAAGCAATTATTCTCGACAATATTGACCCTCGTAATGTTACTGTTGATATAAATATTACGCAAGGCATAAATGTTACTACCGCAACTTTCGCAACCTTAAAGTCTCAGGGTGTGACGGGTATGTCGTACGTTGCGTTAAATTTGAATCCTGGAGAGTCCTTTGTGGCGATCAAATCGCATAATAGCGAACCTTATCCGCAGATTCCTGCGCAACTTTCGTTGTTATTTAGCCTTTCTGAGCAAGCGCAGAGTATAACTACTAATGTTAAAGATGTATCATCTCAAGTCAAAGCACTATTGAATGAGAAAAATCTTGATCACGTAGGTAATATCATTGCTAATTGGGATAAGATTTCTTTCGCAGTTGCCAAACAATCTGATAGTATTGCATCGTCAATTAATATGGTTGGTGAAGTTTTGAATAATGTTAATCAAAATACAAAGCATTTGAATGACGCAATTGTTCAACTAAGTAGCTTGTCTAAGTCACTTCAACAAAATAGTGCTTCTTTGGATAAAGTCTTAGATACTATGCAAAATAATACCTTGCGTAATGTAAACACAGTATTGTTGCCAAATATTAATCAAATGGTTGGCAATATGAATAATGCAACTGTTCAATTTAATGAATTAATCAAAACAATTAATCAAGATCCATCAGCAATTGTGCGTGGAAAAGCGGCACCTATTGCCGGACCGGGAGAATAAGCAATGCGTAAATTAATTAATAAACTGATTGTATTAGTACCAGTGTTATTTGTAGCTGGTTGTGGACTTTTAAGCCCGGTGCAACAACGTCCGGTGGCAAATTATGAAATTATGGATCGGACAGTAGTAACTACCACGGGATTAAATTGTGTTAATCCACACAATAATGGGCTTATTTATATATCACCAATGCGCGCTTTTCCGCCGTATGACCTAAATAAAATGTATTATAATGTCGAGAGTAGTTATCAGATTAATACTTTTGGTTATAGCCAATGGGTGACACCTCCTACGGAGCTAATGTCGCAAGAGCTTGCCAAAAAAGTAGTTACATCATGTGTCTTTAAAAATATTGCCACTAGTCATGCTCTAGCTAATGCCCGTTATCGTCTTTTAACTTTTTTAATTGTTATGCGTCAGGAAATGGATAGTAACAATCAAAATGCTACTGCTAGATTAATTATTGGTGCTGAATTGGTTGATTTAGATAGCAATAAATTTATAGCTAGTAAAATTTTTGATGCTAGAACACCGACGGCTGTAGGTCCAGATGGATACGTTAAAGGTATTAATAAGCTAACGGAACAATTTGATCAACAGATTGTTGACTGGTTACGCCAACAAACTTAATTTTAGAGCTTCACTCTTTGGTGAAGCTTTTTTAATACAATGGGAATATGAATAATTTAGAACTTATTAGTCTTATTGAACAGACTAATTCAACCTATAAACGCTATTGGTTGAATCAATTACAACGCTTAGAAAAACAGCCCGCAAGGCTCGCTAAATTAGTGCAGTCGATTCAATCCGAGTTGGCTAACTTGCAATTACGTCAAGACTTATTAGCTAAAACAAGAATTACTTATCCAGCGGAATTGCCTGTTAGTCAGGATGTTAAAAATATTCAGCAAGTTATCGCTGCAAATCAGGTAACGATTATTTGTGGTGAAACTGGTTCGGGTAAAACCACTCAGTTACCTAAGGTTTTACTTGAGTTAGGCTATGGGGTTAACGGCCTGATCGGGCACACGCAACCACGTCGAATTGCTGCGCGCTCATTAGCCACACGGATTGCGGAAGAACTGGGTTGTCAGAATCATGAAAATAATCTGGTGGGTTATAAGATGCGTTTTCATGATCGTACTAGCCATTCAACGATGCTTAAATTAATGACCGATGGAATATTATTACAAGAAATTCAGAATGATAAATTACTCCTGCAATATTCGGCATTAATTATTGATGAGGTGCATGAGCGTAGCCTGAATATTGATTTTATCCTGGGTTATTTACAACAGCTGGTTAAACGTCGTCCTGATTTGAAAATTATCATTACTTCAGCAACGATTGAGAATGAGAAACTGCAATGCTTTTTTGCTGGTGCACCATTGGTTAATGTCAGTGGTAAAACCTATCCAGTGGATATTATCTACCAACCTTATAATGAGGAAGATGATGACGTTAATCTCAATCAAGCAATTTATCAGGCAATTGATGCTGCTTTATCCGTGGAGCGAGGGAATGGCTTAGTGTTTTTGCCCGGTGAGCGCGAGATAAAGAACTGTCTTAACTATCTGCGTAAGACTGATCTTAAATATTGTACGTTACTTCCATTATATTCGCGGCAGAATAATGAAGAGCAAGCGAAAATCTTTAGTAATGACGGTGACTTAAAAATAATATTGGCAACTAATATAGCAGAAACATCGCTAACTATTCCCGGAATTAAATTTGTAATAGATAGCGGTATTGCAAGGGTTAAGCGCTATAGCTTACGTAACCGAGTTGAGCAATTACAAGTTGAAGTGATTTCACAAGCATCTAGCCGCCAACGTGCTGGGCGTGCCGGACGGGTGAGTCATGGTTTATGCGTACGCTTATTTAGCGAGCAAGAATTTAACCTCCGTCCACAATTTACTGAGCCAGAGTTACTACGGAGTAATCTAGCAAACGTTATCCTACGCCTACTAAGTCTAAATCTTGGTGATCCGGCGAGTTTTCCATTTTTAGATCAGCCAGAGAATAAAGCATTTAATGATGGATTTCGTACCTTGTATCAAGTTGGTGCGATTGATGAAGAGAATGAAATTACATCCTTGGGACGCAAATTAGCTCAACTTCCGGTAGATGTACAGCTAGCGCGCGTTTTAATCGCTGCGGCAGAGCAGTTTGCCTGTTTGTCGGAAGCTCTGGTGATAGTTGCCTTCTTGGCGATTCAGGATCCGCGAGAATTTCCTTTGGAACAGCAACAGCTAAGTCGTGAGCGTCATGCTCTTTGGGCGGATAAACAATCTGAATTTATGCAGATCCTTAATCTCTGGCGCTGGTATCATGAGCAATTAGTACATAAAAAATCTAATAAAAAGCTCTTGGAAGTTTGCCATAAACAATTTGTTTCCTTGCTGCGTTTGCGTGAATGGCATGAATTACATCGCCAATTAAAGGAATCATTAACCGCGCTTGGCTATCGTGAGAATAGCTCACCAGCAAGTTATGCCAATCTACACACTGCTTTATTGGCTGGGTTTGTCGTAAATATCGGGCAACGCGATATAGTTGAAAATTATTACTTGAGTACCAATGGGCGCAAGTTTTTGATTCATCCCTCTGCAATTGTCGATGGTGCTAAGTGGATGGTAACCGCCAATTTAGTTGAAACCTCACGCTTGTACGCGCGCAATAGTGCTTTTATTGAACCACAGTGGCTAAATCAGGTAGCAGGGCATCTCTATAAATACACCTATAGCCACGAACATTGGGACAAAAAACGCGGTGAAGTGGTAGCGACTAAATCATCATTACTCTATGGTTTGCAGATTAGTCAGACTAAGGTATCTTTTGGAACACTTAATCCGGAGTTAGCCCGCGAAGTATTTATTCGTGAAGCTTTAGCTGCAAATCAAATGCTAAAAAACTATGCGTTCTTGCAGCATAATCAGCAAGTCATTCGCGAGCTGGAAAAGTTGGAAGATAAGCTGCGTACTTCTCTAACCATTATGGATGATGAGCTTTATACCTTCTATAATGCTAATTTACCAGCTGATGTATTTGATGTGCCAAGTTTAGAACAGTTTCTTATCCAGAATGAAGCAAGGCTTAAAATTAACCTAGCTGCAATGATTGAACGGCTTAACTCGAGCACTACTACGGTTAATCTATTTCCAGATTCAATTATTAATCAGCAACAAGAAATCAAACTAAAATATGTGTTTGACCATAGTAGCGCTGAAGATGGTGTAATTGCGATCATTGATCTGGCGAGACTAACTCTGCTTGATAAGAATTTATTTCAATGGCTAGTGCCGGGTTTAATTCGCGATAAAGTTACTTATTTAATCAAGGCACTGCCCAAATCACAACGCCTGCAGTTTAATCCACAGCAAGAATCAATCAGCGAGTTTTTAGAATTTGCCGACAGTGAACAAAACTTTTTACAACAGTTTATTAATTATAGCGAACAATATAAGAAAATCAAATTGAGTTATCCTGATTTATTAAAAATTGAATTCCCAGTTCCATTACGTTGTCATTTTAGGATCGTTGATAATAAAAAAGTTATTGCTTCCGGTGATGATTTAGCCGAGCTCAGGCTTAAATTAACGCCACGCTTGAATGAGATAGTAGTTAAACATAGTTCTAAGCATCAAGTTAGTAACATTAGTGGTTATATACCAGAACTACAGCAGCTATTGCAGGAGGTTAAACTTGGCACAGGCAGACAAGAGTTAACTGGCTATAATAGTTTGATTGTCGAAAAAGATGGTGGAATAAGCTTTGGTGTGGTCTCAGAATTAGCTAAAGCACGTGCCAGTAGCTATCGTGGCTTAGTTCAGTTAATTAAACTGCAGCTTAAAGAGCAACAAAAGTATCTTCTAGGTAAAAAACTAGCTGGCTTTGCTGAAATTTCGATGGCATTAATTAATGTTTATACTAAAGATGAACTGACATTAAGTTGTAGTAATTATGTTTTAAATATGGCAATTAGTGAAGTTATTGCTGAAGCAGCCGCATTAAGCGCAGATGAGTTTCAAGCAATGGTTATCGCTATTCGCGCTAAAGTTAGCCCTTGTTTACAGGGTTTTAGTAGTTGTTTAGCTTCGCTTGCCAAACTGTATCAAGAAGTTAAATTAAAGCTAGCGAAACATCCATTATTAGAATCAATTAATCTTCAGTTGGATGACTTAATTTATCCAGAATTTTTATTATTTACACGCTTCGTTAATCTACAAAATTATCCACGTTATTTACAAGCCATTTTGCTTAGAATGAACAAGTATTCTCAGCTCTCTCAGAGGGATGGAGTTCTTGAAGATGAGGTCAATCAGATTTATGATAAATGGTATAATTATGTCGATGAATTAGAAGCTCGCAACAAGATTATTGCACGAGAACTTTATGATTTTAAATATAAAATTGAAGAGTTGCGTGTTTCATTTTTTGCGCAGGAATTAAAAACGCTCTATCCTGTGTCCAGCAAGCGGCTACTTAATGAATTAGAACAGCTGTACTTACAAAACTTAACTTAAGGGAGTTATTATGCGCCTATTAATTTCAAAACATAATATTGGTAAATGGGCTGCTCACTACGTTGCGGACAAAATTAATGCCTTTAACCCAAATGCAGAGCGCTTATTTGTGCTGGGTTTACCAACAGGTTCAACACCGTTAGATATGTATCGTGAGTTAATTGAACTAAATAAAGCTGCTAAGGTTAGTTTTAAATACGTTGCTACATTTAATATGGATGAATATGTTGGTTTAGCTGAAGATCACCCTGAATCATATCACTATTATATGTATCATCATTTTTTTGAGCACATTGATATTAATCCTGGCAATATTCATATTTTAGATGGTAATGCGGTTGATTTAGACGCTGAATGTGAAAAATATGAAGAGCAGATTGTTAAATTAGGTGGTATTCATCTGCAGCTTGGTGGGGTAGGTGAAGATGGTCATCTGGCGTTCAATGAGCCAGGTTCGTCATTAGCCTCTAAAACGCGCAGTAAAGATCTTAATCTATCAACTATTATTGCCAACTCACGTTTTTTTGATGGAGATATTAGTAAAACTCCAAAATTAGCCTTAACCATTGGGATTGATACGGTTATGCAAGCTAAAGATGTGCTGATCATGGTTAAGGGATTGGCGAAAGCTCCGGCAGTTTATCAAGCAATTGAAGGTGCAGTATCCAGCATGTGTCCGATTACTGCGCTACAATATCACCGTAAGGCGTTGATTGTTTGTGATGAACCTGCGGCATATGACTTGCGTCTCAAAACAATTAAATATTTTGAAAATATGCAAGATGAGTATTCAGCGTTAGAACAAAAGTTAACTAGTTAATAGCGTATTAACTTAAGGAAATTGGTTGAATACTTAGATTACTATTTTAATTGCTTATCTCGATAGGCATAAAAAAACGACGGCTAATTAATTTAGCCCGTCGTTGTTCTTGAGGAACAATAAACTTAATTGCGTACTATTTTTGGATTATAACCTTTTTGGTTAAGCAAGAAATAGTAGTTGAATGTTACAATAGCTAGAAACCCAAGGATGCCGATTGCACTACCTAAGTTATTATTTTCTTGTAAATAACCAAAGAATGTTACTATTGCCATATAAGCAAACATAGATCCTGATGATGCAAATGCTTTAAAAGTTCCTGATAAAGTTTTATAATATACCGAACAATAGATTAGGAAAAATACTGCGTGGAATACTAAGGATAAAAGTAACGGCATAAATCCACACTGTACCAGTAGATAACTCACAACTAAATAAGCTATATAGCTAAGGCTTAATCCACACGGCATCCTAAATGGACGAGGTTTATCCAAATCAATCTTGCGAAGTTTACAGAATGCAATTGGCACTGCCAGACATGAAATCAGTTGGAATACTGATACAACGATCATAATTTTATCCCAGTTATCAAAGAATACCACCAGGATCATACAGAAAGCCAAAGTTACAAAAATTGATAGGCGTGAAATGCCATAAATAGGATGCTCTTTGGCAAAAACTGCAGGCATTTGTTTGTCTTCTGCCATTCCGGTAAACATCCGTGCGCTTGAACCTACATAAATGATGCCAGTACCTGATGGACTAATCATTGCATCAACGTATAGAACAATTGCAACCCAGTTAATTCCAAGGATAATTGCTAATTGTGCTAGTGGAGAAGTAAAGTCTAAATGATGCCAGCCATTTGCGATTGAGTCAGGAGCAATTGCGCCAATGAACGATGCTTGTAACATTAGATAAATTACCAAGCAAATCAATACAGAACCAGCAAGGGCTAATGGGATATTACGTTGTGGATTTTTTAATTCTTTAGAGAAAACGGTAATCATACTAAAACCGTAGAAAGAGTAAAAAATACCGCAAGTTACAACGGCAGTGAACATTTTATCCCAACCATATGGTGCTACAGTTCCTTGATATGAACTAAAGTTACCAGGATGGAACGCTGCAGCAAAGAATACTATTGCGGTTAATGCTGGCACGGTTAATTTAATAACTGTAATGGTATTATTGGCTTTAGCCAGAAGCTTAATTCCCCAATAATTTAAAAAGCCATAAAATATCATGATTAGACATACTAGTGCAATTCCTAGATGTGTGAAATGGTTATTATTAAAAACATCTTCACTTAGTTTAGGAAATGCCATTGCTAAGTATTGTACCGATGCCTCAGCTTCTGCGGGGATCGTAATAATAGTAGCAAACCAATTGGAGGAGGAAATAATAAACCCATAATCGCCATTATGCGTTAGCGTTAACAATCTGGCAAACAAGCCAGTTTCTTTAGAATAATAGGTCGCAATTTCTGCTAAGAGTAATGCAATTAGCAAAGCTAGTATTGCACCGATTACCCATGAGCCCATAGCGATGGGGCCTGCAAATTTAGATGCTTTGTAACTGGCAAAAAGCCACCCGCTTCCGATAATGCAACCAACACCGATTGCAATAGCAGAAAACAGACTCGGCTGTTTATTTGAAGATGATTCAATGAAAGCCATATGTTTTTCTCCTTGAACTAGGATTAGTTAACCCTCAAAAGTTAGATATTATGATTTTGAGTGCTTATTCTATCACATAAGTGCGAGGATAACTAAATTCGATGAACCGAAAAATTTACCCCATTAATGGTGCAGTGCACAAGAATAAATCAGTAACTTAACCTAGAACAAAGTGTTAGTTAATCCACTCACTGTTGGATATTGCTACAGGTGACGGCGCTTAATCGGTTATAGTAACTGATTGCGCTCTCAATATCGACTGCATTGGTGAACTTATAGTCACCGCTATTAACTTCACAGGCACAAAAATTTTGCCTTATATTACGTAAGTAATAAATATTGCTACGTTGATAGGCTGCTGATATTGATTGCTTGCAATAGGTGATATTAATAGAGTCACCAGCAGCACAGATATGATTTAGCATTGAATTGCAAATTTGCAGGCAATTAATATTAAGGTTAGTAGTTTGCTTATAGCCGATAGTGATAGGTTTATTATCTACTATAGTTGTGACGGGTGTAACGATAGTTGTGTTTTCACTAATTTTTATAGATGCTTTAATGTTATTAATTGCCAGATGACAACCTTCTGGTTGATCTATACCCATCTTTATATAAAACCCGGTTCAAATCGCATTAAAACGATTAATTTCGTGGCGTCACCA
>Ga0078894_10001015_pt1 | contig 20400 bp, 20 predicted proteins | sample LauGreSu1BDMLBSD_2_FD_67506 | JGI IMG/M metagenome (GOLD analysis project Ga0078894, IMG submission 67506) | Freshwater lake microbial communities from Lake Michigan, USA - Su13.BD.MLB.SD (version 4) (version 4) | ecosystem: Environmental > Aquatic > Freshwater > Lake | place: Lake Michigan... | reverse complement strand
CGCGCCAGGCATCGCGCCGCCGACGGATACTGGAGCCGTACTCCTCACCGATGTTCATGCCGCCGGTGAACGCCACGTCACGATCGATCACGAGCAACTTGCGATGATCACGACGAAGCGCTTCAAACGGATGGTGCCAGAAGCGGTGGAACTGGCGAACCGTCACGCCTCCGGCTTCGAGCGTACGCCAGAAGGCATCATGCGTGGCCAGCGATCCCACGGCATCGGCCAGCACGCAAACGCGCACCCCTCGCTGCGCGGCCGCCACCAGCGCCTGCTGAACCGAGATCCCCAGCGTGTCGTCGCGCAGGATATACGTCTCGAGCAGCACCTCCAACCGTGCCGAGGCGATTGCCGACAACATGCGGGAGAACGCGGCTTCACCGTCGGTGAGCAGTGCCACCGGGGGACAGCGGTGGACCGGCCCGCCGTCCACCCGTTGCACGAGCGCGCGGAACGCCGGGTCGCGGACGCCATCGGGAAAACGGCGCGCCACCTCCCAGGCGCGCCACGCCCGCAACTCGCGGGGAAGGCGCGGATCAATCATCTTGCAGCATGACTGTGCTCCTGCGCCTACTCATCACGGCCGTAGCCCTCTGGGGTGCGGCCACCTTCATCGATGGCATCCGGTACACTGGAAGCACGTTGGGATTGGTAGGCCTGTCGCTGCTGTTCGGCGTGGCAAACGCGCTCATTCGTCCCATTCTCGCATTCTTTTCGCTCCCCGTGCTGATTCTCACGCTCGGGCTGTTCACGCTGGTGCTCAACGGCGCCATGCTGCTCATCACCAGCCTGCTCGCCAAGCGGCTCGACATTCCCTTCCATGTGGACAGCTTCGGCGCGGCCATCCTGGGCGCGCTACTGGTCAGCGTGGTGAGTACGGTGCTGAGCTGGATGTTCATCCCGAGCGAAGACGACAACGACTGACCGGTTGGTCCCCCGCTGCCACGGGTCCTGCTGGCAGCGGGTCACGGCAGTAGCGCATCGAGCACCGCCGCCACCCGGTCACGCAGCGCCACCGGCTGCAGGATCACGGCATCGGGCCCGTACTGCAGAACATGGCGTACCGCCCACGCTTCGTCGGCGAGAGGATACTCCACCACCAGCTCTCCCTGCTCGTCGAGTGATCGGTGCTCACGTTCGGCGATCCACCGGCTCACCCGGGACGAATACCGGACCACGAGCGTATCCCCGGGCGGCTCGTCGCGCCGGAATACGCGCCCCCCCTGCAGTACGTCCTGCACGCTGAACGCGACCGGGGGGTCGAATCCATCACCGGTAAGTGACACACCCACCATGCGGTCGAGCCGGAATATGCGCAGCGCGTCGGCGCGTTCGCAGTAGGCCACCATGTATACGTGCGCATCGGCGCGTACCAGCGCGTACGGACGGACCCGCCGCACCGACGATTGCCCCTCATCCGGGCGGCGGTAGTCCAGCGCAACCACTTCGCGCCGCTCGAGCGCCACATGCAGCGTGGCGAGCGACGCCAGCTGCGCCTCCGGGGCGCTTTCCACTTCCGTGGCACCTTCCCGGCGCTCCACGATGGGCTCGCCGCCAGCACGCTGGTCCGTCACACTCGACACACGCCGCACGCTCATGGCCTGCAGCTGGGTGCGCACCTGCGCGACCGCCTCACGTTCATCGACCGGCAGTTCCTGCTGCAACATGCGCAGCCCCAGCTCGAGCGCGAGCATCTCCGGGCGATTGAGTCGCTGCGGCCGATGGAAGTTGGCCGAACGCATCGAGGCCCCCTGGTCATCGATCACCACCTGCACGGTGTCGACCCAACCGGCGGGCACGTCGTACCGCTCGAGGGAGGCGAAGTCCCTGGCGAGCACCTTGGTGCTCGTACCGATACGCTGCGCGATGTCGTCGAGCGTGAGATTTGGCTCGTCGGCCATGAGCGGAAAGGCCAGCAGCAACCGCTGGAGGCGATCGTCGGCGCGAATCACTGGACACCTCCGGGCTCGTCTACCAACGCGGCTACCGGCGCGATGCTGGCGTGTGCAGCGCGTGTGTCGCGCAACAGCGCGTACCACTCCTCCACCACCTCCGGTGGGGATACGGGGCGCGCGTCGCCGGCAAACGAGAGCACCCAGCGCAGGAACACGTCGCGACGGCGGACACGGAACGCGCGCAGCACACCATCATGCGCACCATCATGCGCACCGTGTGCCGGGTGGTCCGGTGCCACTGGATCGCCGAGCTGCTGGCCTTGCATCCCATTGCCCGACGCACCCGTGAAGACCACGAGCACATGGCACTCGCCACCGTTGCCGATCTCCCACGCCTGACGCGATGCCGCATACGCCGACAGGTTGAACCCGGCAGGGATGTCGAAGTCCGGGTGCTGCTTCCGATTGTTGGACATGGCGGCGTCGCGGATGCGACTCACGCGGAACTGACGGAGCGCCTCGCGCTCCACGTCGTGCGCCACGAGGTACCAGTGGCCGGTGAGAAAAATCAGCCCGTAGGGATCGACCGTACGCACAGCCTGCTCATCGCGCGCCATGCTGTGGTACGTGAAGTGAATGCGCTTGCGCAGCGCGACCGCATCGGTGAGGGTATCAAACGCCGTGCCGTCCACCTGCAGGACCGCCGCTGCAGGAAGGCTCTGCGCAAAGTCCTCGATGTCAAACTGCAGCTTACGCAACGCGGCCGTGGCGTCGTTCGCGAGCTCCTCATGACCGAGGCCCGCCACACGTGCCGCTGCGCGTCGGAGCGTATGGCAGGCGTCGGGCGTCAACACGAGCGTGGCCACGCCTCGGCTGCTTCCGGGTCCAGCCGTGCGCGGCTGTTGTCGCACATCGGTCTGCGCCGGCAACATGGTCTCGCACACTGACAGGAACGGCAGGTAGAAGTCGTGCTTCCGAAGTTGATACTTCACCACCCCTTCACTGTCCGGGGGCAGCGTATCGATTACCACGCCGAGCTCGCGCAGTTCATCCTTGTCACGCTCGAACATGCGAAGGATGCTGTTCTCCTGCACGGTGGGATCGTCGTAGCCAGGCACGTCGCGACGAAGATCAGACAGCGCCACCGGATAGCGGCGACCAAGCAGCGACGCAATCACATCGAGCCAGCGAAGGAGTTTGTCGGAAGCAGACATGGGCCGAAGCTAGGATAACCGACTGACAATCATCGCACCGGGCGCGGCCTTACCACGCAAACAGGCGGATGAACAGCTGACAGAACAGGGCGCCCGCCACGCACATGGCGAACCCCCACAACAGCAGAGCACGGAACAGTGCGCGCTGCTGACCGGGGCGCCCCTCCTCACCGGCGGGTACCGCCGCGATGCACAACGCGCCGATTGTGGAGAGGGGCGAGACGTCCACCAACGCGGCACCCACGTTGATACTCAACGCCACCTGCAGCGCGTCACCCCCGCCGAGCTTTGCCACAAGCCCCGGCACCGCCGGAAGAAATGCGGGGTACACCACGCCAGACGTGGAGCTGTACGTGGACAGCAGCCCCGTCACACCCGCCATCACGCCGTTCACCGAAGACGGCGTGGCAAGGCGCGCCAACAGATCGGTGAACAACTCCATACCGCCGGTCTTGTCGAGCACACCGATCAGCACACTCACGCCACACACCATCACCAGCACGGGCCACGGCACCTGCTTCAGCATCGCGCCGTCTTCACCCACCTTCGCCACCACCAGCACGGCAGCGGCCGCGAATGCCGCCAATCCCGGCGGCAGTGATAGCAACACCACCGCGGCGACCCACACCGCCAGCACGCCGATCGTGATGGTGTGTGCGCGCGTGAGGCGGATCGTGCCCAGCGCCGTGTCGATCGGCGGCGTCTGGCGCATCGCGGGACCGCCAAAGAGCGCCCAGGCCACGGCCGCCGCCAGCGCGTGCGCGGCGAAGTTGGCGGTCCACACGTTGAGTGCATGGCCACCCAGCCCCGCCGTGTCCATCAGGTCGAGCACGAGCACGCCGATCGCGCTGATCGGTGAAAGATTCCCGGCATTCGCGCCGTTGCCAACCATCAACGCCGCCAGCAGCATGGGCATGCGCGCACCGTGCGCGAGACGCATGGCCAGCGGTGCCAGCAGCGCGGTGGTGGCGATCGCCCCAGGCCCCGCACTCGAAATCGCACACGCGAGCGCGAAGAGGAGCAGCGGCAACCGTGCGGTGTGGCCGCGCAGTGCTCGGATACCGGTGTGCGTGATGGCCTCCATCGTGCCGTTGGCCTGAGCCACGCCGAAGAGCAGCGTGACACCCAGCAACGTGAGGAAGAGCGACGACGGAAACGCGTTCATCACCTGCTCCACCTTCCACCCGGCGGCGAACACGCCCACCAGCCAGGCCAGCACCACCGCCAGCACACCCACGTTGATCCGCGACGTCAGGCTCGCAGCCACCACCAGCAGCAGTGCCACCAGCGACAAGACCGCCGGCGACGTGAGCATTGTGCCGGTTACGGCGTCCACGGCGGCAACAGATGACGTTGCACCTTGCCCAGCGCCGTGCGGGGCAGCGCATCGACCTGCACGAAGCCGCGCGGCACCTTGAACGACGCCAATTGCGCACGGACCTGTGCCGCAACACCCTCGAGATCACACGTGTCGTCGCATACCACGTACGCCACGGGCACCTCCCCACGCTTTGCGTCTTTCACACCCACCACCGCCGCCTCACGGACCCCGGGCAACTCGGTCAGTACCTCTTCGATCTCACGCGGATAGATGTTGAAGCCACCGGAGATGATCAGGTCACTACGCCGCCCTTCGAGCGTGATGTACCCGTCAGGCGCACGTACCCCCACGTCTCCCGTGCGGAACCAGCCGTTCACGAAGGCGACGCCCTCCGCGTCGGGACGCTTCCAGTACCCCGCACACACGTTGGCACCACGCACCAGCAGCTCACCGCTCGTACCGGCAGGAACGTCCTGCAACGACTCGTCCACGATGCGCACCGCGGTGAGCGGCAGCGGGAGCCCCACCGTGCCGGCCCGTCGCTCCCCGTGGTACGGATTGCTCACGTTCATGAGCGTTTCCGTCATCCCGTATCGCTCGAGGATCACGTGCCCGAAACGCTCGGCGAAGGCGGTGAGTACCGGCGCGGGCAGGGGCGCCGATCCCGAGACGAACAGCCGCATGCCGCGGCCGATCTCGCGAGCCGCGACCTCGGGCAGCTCGAGGAGCCGCACATAGATCGTGGGGACGCCAAAAAACACCGTGGGGCGATAGTCGCGGAACCACGAGCGCGCGCGCTCGTGTTCGAAGCGTTCCACAAGCTTCATGTGGCAGCCACTCATCAGCCACACATGCAGGCCGTTGCCCAGCCCGTGCACGTGGAAGAGCGGAAGCACGGCGAGGTAACGGTCCGCCTCGCCGATCTCCCAGGCCTGCACCAGCGCGAGGCCGTTGGCGGCGAAGTTGCCGTGGGTCAGGATCGCGCCCTTCGAGGCACCAGTCGTCCCGCTCGTGTACACGAGCGCCGCCGGGGTATCGGCTCCGCAGGGCTCACTCCCGCGCACCGACGGCGCCTGCGTCATCTCGCCGGCCAGCACCTGCACGTCCCACCAGACGGTGTGCTCGGGGAGCATCGAGGCCTGCTCGGCCGTGGTGACCACGGCCACCGGCTCGGCATCGCTCACGATGTGCGCGATCTCCCGACCGCGATAGAGCACATTGATCGGCACCGCGATCACACCCAGCTTCACGCACGCCAGCCACAGATCCACGATGGCGGGCTGATTGGCGAGATAGAACGCGAGGCGATCGCCACGCTGTACGCCACGGGCACGCAACGTGGCCGCCAGCTGATTGCTGCGCCGCTCGAGGTCACCGAAGGTGAACCGTTCAACGTGTCCGGCAGCACCTTCGAATTCGAGCGCTGGCTGTGCCGCGCGCCCGAGTAATGCCCGATCAAAGAGTCCCAACAGTGACATGGCGCGGAAGGTACCGTTTCGCGTACCCCCGCGCCATCAATCACGGCCTCACCGCAACCCCAGCTCACCCGTCAGCGCCCGCACACCCGCGAGCGTGAGGCCGTCTTCCTCGAACACGATCACGCCCACCAGCGCGCGGCTCACGTCGTCGGGAAGGCGGTCGGCGCGGAACACCTGAATCACTGGCCCGGTGGCCATCGCCTCCCCCAGTCGGGGGTGCGACCACCCCGGCGCGAGCGTCGGGTCGCTGTCGTACCCGTTGGCAAGCACGGCCTGCAGCCGGACCCCACCCACGCCGCGATATTGCAGCGACGGACGCTCGGCGCCGAGGCTGCGCTCGAAGAGCACCTGCCACGCCATGGGCCGGGCCCCCTCATCGCGGCGGCCGCGAGCCACCACCACCCGCGGTGAACGAGACAGCACGTGCATGCGTTCTACCGCATCCTGCAGATCTTCGAGAATTCGTGAGGCGTCAGCCATGCCTCAATCTTCGCCGCAGCACGCCGCTCAGCCAGCCCACCCCTCGTGATCACGCTTTTCCTCGTCGTCTTCCTCGACCTGGTCGGATTCGGGATGATCATCCCGGTCTTCCCCTTCTACGCCGAACGGCTCGGGGTGTCGCCGTCGTCGGTCATCTTCTTCCTCGGCCTGTACTCGGCCGGTCAGTTGGTCGGGGCACCGCTCTGGGGCAGCCTGTCCGACCGCGTGGGACGGCGGCCGGTGCTTCTCCTCACCTTGCTCGCCAACGCCGCGTCGTCGTGGATGCTGGCGCACGCCGATACCGGCGCCGCCCTGGCCGTGTCACGACTCATCGCCGGACTGGCGGCGGGCAACATTTCCGCGGCCTACGCCTACACCACGGACATCACGACCGACGCCACCCGCCCGCGCGCCCTCGGGCTGCTGGGATCGGCGTTCGGCATGGGGTTCATTCTGGGCCCAGCCATCGGCGGCCTGCTGGCCGGTGGTGATGATGGTAGTTCGCTCGCCCAGGTCGCATACGCGGCCGCGATCATGTCACTGGTGGCGTTCGTGCTCACGCTGGTGCGGCTCCCCGAGTCGCTCCCCGCCGACAAGCGGCGCCAACGCCATGCGCCGCGCACCAGGATGGCGGTGTACCTGCAACGCCCCGTCCTGCGCGGGCTGCTCGTCGCCACGGTCGTCGTGGTGGCAGCGGTATCGCTCATGCAAAGCACGCTGGCGCTCTTCTCCGCCGAACGGCTGGCCATGGGCCCACGATCGCTGGGATGGGTCTACGGCTTCACCGGCGTCATCTCGGTGAGCGTGCAAGTGGGGATCATCGGTCGTCTCACCACCCGCTTCGGTGCCCGACGACTTGCCTGGTGGGGCACAATCCTCGTGGCCATCGGGATCGCCGGCGTGCCCCTCGCACACGATCTGGTCTCTCTGCTCACCACATTGTCGGTGTTCAGCATCGGCTCGGCGCTCTTCAACCCCAGCATGAGCGGGCTCGTCGCGTCGAGTGCTGCCAGCAACGAGCGTGGCGGGGTGCTGGGGGCATACCAGGGCGCGGCGTCGCTGGGCCGGGTCATCGGTCCCGTCATTGGCAGCGGCGTGGCGAAGGTCGTGGGACTTTCCGGCCCGTTCGTAGCGGGTGCCCTGATCTGTCTCGTCGGTACCGCATTCATCGCGTCGCGCCGGCGTAGCGCCGGCGCAACGTGACGGGATGAACGCACGGCACCGAGCGGCTACGGCGTGATCACCGGCACCAGCAGTTCGTCGAACGCACCGCGATTCCAGAGATCATTCCAGTCCGGTCCGTCGTCGGTACTGAAGCCACCCTGCCCGGCGGCCGGCGTCATGCGGTAGTTGTCGGGAGGCGTGGCCTTGCCAAGATGCTCCACGAAGTAGTCCCAGCGCCGACGGATGAAGTACGCCTCGTTGAGGCCGTGCGCACGGTTGGGCGCCATGATCAGGTCGAAGGTGCGATTCGCCTTGATCAGCTCATCGACCACCTGGATCGTCATGGCAGGATGCACGTTGTCGTCCATGTCCCCGTGCATCAGCAGCAGCTTGCCACGAAGGTTGGCTGCGTAGGTCTTGTTGGCCGAGGACGTGAAGTTGTCCTCACCACGACGCGTACTGTCGCGACGCAGCAGCCCCTGATACTTCTCCGCCCAGTAGATGTTGTACGAGCGGTTGTCGTGATTGCCGGCGCCCGACACCGCCACGGAGAAGAACTCCGGGTAGCGGAGGATCGCATCCGTGCTGGCAAACCCACCACCGGAGTGTCCGAAAATGCCCACTCGCTCGAGATCGATGAACGCATGGCGCGAGCCAAGCTGCTTGATCGCCGCGATGTGATCGGGGAGACCGTTGTCGGTGAAGTTGCCGTAGTAGTTGTCGTGAAAGGCCTTCGACCGACCCGGCGTGCCGAGGTGATCGATCTGCACCACCACGAAGCCCAACTCGGCCAAGGCGAACGGTTCGCCGCTGCTCTTGAAGCTCCACGCACCCACTGATCCCACCTGCGGGCCAGGATAGATGTGCGAGATGATCGGATAGTGCTTCGTGCTGTCGAGCCTCGCCGGCAGGTACATCACGCCGTGAATGTCGGTGAGACCGTCACGCGCCTTGACGGTGAAGGGCACCGCTCGCTTCCAGCCCTGCGCCACCAGCTGCGACACATCGGCCTTCTCGAGCGTGCGGAGGATACGCCCGGTGGCGGCATCGCGCAGCACGGTCACGGGCGCCACGGCAATCGCGCTGGCACGGTCCACCACGTACTTGCCGCTCGGGCTCATGGTGATGTCGTGATGCAGCGTGTCGGTGGTGAGCCGCTGGACCGGGCCGCCGTCGAGTGACGTGCGATAGAGATGCGTGTTGTACACCAGCTGGTCGTGCTCGCGGCCGCGCGCGGTGAACCACACCGTGCGCGTGACCTCGTCCACATGCTGCACCGCACCCACCTGCCACGTGCCGCCGGTAATCTGGCGCTTCACGGTGCCATCGCGGTTGAGCAACCACAGATGTCCGTAGCCGTCGCGCTCCGACCACCATACCACCTCGCCCGACGTGAGCACCTGCCAGCTCTCGGGGTCACGTGGACTGGCGATCTCCACATAGGTCTTGCCCGTGTCCTTGGCGATCAGCGTGCCCTTGCCGGTGGCCGCATCCACTTCGACCAGGTACGCGGCCTTCGAGGCGCGGGCGAGCCCGCTGATGTACGCCTTGTCGGAGGTAGGTGTCCACGTGGAATCACGGAGTGAGCCGCCGATGTTGGCCAGGTTGAAGCGCACGGGCACATCGACCTTCGTGCTCTTCTTCGTCGCCACATCGATCACGTAGAAGTGCGGCGTGGGTACGATGCTGTCACCCGGCAGGGCGTACGGCTGCGTGAACAGGCGTGGCCGCTGCGATGTGTAGCTCACGTACGGCATCAGCCCCACGCGCCGCTGATCCATGCGCACGACCAGCAACTTCTTCGAGTCGGGGCTCCAGCGCAGGTTGGGACGCCGCGTGAGGGAGCCGCGCAGCGCTTGCTGGGGGGTGATTGCCGTGACGCCGTAGGCGAAGAGGTTCTCGCCGTCGGTGGTGAGTCGTGTGGTATCCCCCTTGCCGCCACGTGCGCGAACGTAGAGATCGTTGCCGATCACGAACGCCTCGCGCGTGCGGTCGGGCGACAACACGTACCCCGACTCGTTGTAGCTCGTATCCTTCGCGACGCAGCTGTAGCTCACGATGTTGCAGGCGAACTGCCGCTTGCCCGTGCGGAACTCGATCGTGCGCTCATCATCGCCGTCGTTGCCGAAGCGGAACGCCCGGAACGGCAGACGATCGGGATCGTAGGTGGTGTCAGCCGCGAGGCTCATCGTGGCAGCGAGACGCGCGTTGTCGAAGAGCAACCCGCGCGTGTTGGTCACCGGGTCCACCACCACGTATTCGGCGCCGCTCCGCGTCTTGTTGCGATACCAGAAGCGGTTGCCGTCCTTGAGGAACGTGGGAGTCACTTCGTCGCCCGTCACGAGGCGGCTCGCGTTCCACGGCAGCAGCTGTTCGGCGCGGGCGTAATCGTCGGCCGCCACACGGGTCGACTGCGCGGTGACGAGGGCCGGTGCGCACAACAGCGCACCGGCAAGGGGAAGGCTGAAGGATCGTCGCATTGGCGTGAGGGAGGGAGACCACGCGCGCGGCCACCTCGCCGCGCGCACACCCTCACAGTGCAGCACGGACCCGGACCCTTCAACCCCTCGGGTCCCGGCCAGCCGCGCCTTACGGCGCGATCGTGTACGCGAAGGCGATGTCGATGTCGGTCTCGCCCGTGCACGACGTGGCTGCCGCCGTCTTCGGGGCGCCGTCGTAGTGGCAGAGGACGACGCGGGTGCTGCCCGCCGTGGCCGTGGCACCCACCGCCTTGGTGAAGCGCAGCCCCAACGGACGGTTGCTGCCATCAACATCGGTGGTCGTGACGGTCACGCCGGTCCCCGTCACCGTGTAGAACACCCGATGCTCGTTCGCTTCGGCCGACACTTCGGCGGTGATGTCTTCGGCCGGCGACTTGAGACGGTTCTCGAACTTCACCGTACCGGTGTACATCACGTTGCGCGCGAGCGCGGGGATGGCCACCTGCGCAGACGGCGCCGTGGGCCCATTGCCATCACTGTCGTCGATGTAGGTGGTAAGGGCCGCCCCGCCGTTGGAGGGCGTCAGGGTCAGCGTTACGCGCGAGATCACTTCCGACTCGCCGCCCGGGGCCGTCGAGGAATCACCGCAGGCGGCGAGGAGAAGGGCGGCGGTGCCGAACGCAGCGCCGAGCGTGAAGGGATGACGGGACGTGAACTTCGGCATCGAATACTCCATGTGGCGTGAAGAGAAGAACGACAGAGGGCACCGGGACATTGGTACCGGGGAGGGTGACAATCAGATCCAACGGGGAGATCAGAACGGCATCGTGACGCGGAACACCACATCGCGTCCGGCGTCATTCACGAAGAGACGATAGCGGCTGAGGTAATCGCGATACCGCGTGTCGAGCGCATTATTCACGGTGAGCGAGACGTCGGCGCGGCGTCCGAGCAGTCGCGCGCCGGTCGTGCCGGCCTCGAGATGCAGCAGGGCATACCCCGCCGTGGGCAGCGTGTACACCGTGCCGCTGGGCACACCGTCCTGCTGGCGCACCAGGAGCGTGCCGGCGCCCAGATACCAGCGGCCACGCGATGCGGCGTCACCGAGCCAGCGCGCCGACATCGTGGCGCGGTCCGCCGGCATGTCGAAGAGGGGGTCCCCGTCCACGCGGTTGGTGCCGCGCACCAGCGTGCCGTTTGCCAGGAGTTGCACGCGCGCATGCGGTGACCAACTGGTCGCGAGCTCCACACCGCGCAGGCGCGCATCCGTTTGCGCATAGGCGAACCCGGGGAACGCCCCGCGAATCGTCTGCACCGGCGCGGTGGGCCGCAGGTAGATGAAGCGATCGACGGCATTGCTGTAGGCCGCGGCTTCGAGCTGCAGCGCGCGCCCACGGTAACGCACCGCACCCTCCATCCCCTGCGACACTTCTGCGCCAAGCGAGGCGTCGCCGAGCTCGTACTGCGCCGTGCCGTGATGCACACCCTGTGCGTACCGCTCGTTCACCGTGGGGGGCCGCCACGCGCGAGCCACACGCACCGAGACATCGAGACCATCCCGCAGCAGATACGCCGCACCCACACTCCCCGAGCCGTTGCGCCACGCCTTCGTACCGGCCGGGCTCCGGATCCCTGCATCGGCAAAGGCAATCGTGGCCTGCGAGATCGCATCGCCGCGTATGCCCGCCATCACCGACAATCGTCCGACGGCGAGCTCCTCCTGCGCGTACACGGCGCCCTGCCACAGGTCGAAACCCGGAATGAGAAACGCCTTGCCCAGCGTCTGATTTCCCTGGGCGATGGCGCTGGAGCCGATCGTGCCACGCCAGCCTCGCCACCGGGCGTGCGTGTATCGCACGTCGAGCGAGTTGGTGAACAGCTTCAGGTTGAAGGCCGGCTCGTTCCGGAAGCGGAGCGGACCGTGATTGTCGTACTCGCGCCGATGATTGAACTGCAGTCCGTACACCACGTCGAGCTGTCCATCCCGTGGCAGTTGGCGCAGCAGGCGCGCGCGCATCGTGGTGTGCGCTACCCGCTGATTGGGGCGACCGATCGCGTAACTGAAGGCCGAGTCGCGCGGCTCCGTCGTCATCGCCCGCTGCAAGTCGTTGGCGTTGCCCACGTGTGCCTGTCGCAGCACGCCAAGCTCCGTGGAAAAGCGGCTCAACGAGAGCTCCGCGCGCCCCCAATCCCGCGCCACCCCCAGCGCGAGACTCCCATTGAGCTCACGGAAGCCGGTGTTCGACAAGTAATAGTCGGGCGCCGCACCATTGCCCGCCGCGCGCGTGGTGACACGCAACCGGTAGCCCGTCCTGCCGAGACTCGGCAGTGACAGATCGGCCCCCTCCACTCCGATCGAGAGCGCCCCCTGACGGCTGTTGGAGAAGGCATTGAGCGCCACGTCGCCACGCAGGTGCCCCGTGTCGGGCACCGCCGCGTGATCCACCTTCACCACCCCGCCGAGGGCATCGGGCCCGTACAATACGGTCGCCGCGCCACGCACCACCGTCACGGCATTCGCTTCGAAACTGTCGATGTTGGGCGCGTGCTCAGTCCCCCACTGCTGGTCTTCCTGACGCAGGCCACCGTTCATCACCAGCACGCGCTGCGAGTTGAGCCCGCGGATTACCGGCTTCGCAATGCTCGGCCCGAACTGCACCACGGCGACGCCGGGAAGATTCTTGATCGTCTCGCCGAGGGTCTGCCCGCGCGTGGCGGCAAGCGCGGCGGCGTCGAGCGTGCTCGTCGCAGCCACCCGCGCAAGTCGCTCGCGCGCGGTGTCGGCGCGGACCGCCACCTCCTGCAGCACCGTCGTGGCCACCTCGAGGTGCACCGTGAGCAACCGATCAGCGCCACGCAGATCCACATCGCCTACACTGGGCGCGTAGCCGAGCGCACGCACACGCAGCGTGACCAACTGCGCCGGGAGGTCACGCAGGTCGAAGCGGCCATGGCCGTCCGTTCGCTGTCGCGCGGTGGCCGCCCGGGCGCTGGTGCTGCCTGCCGCGCGCGCCGCCGTCCACGTGACCACCACCTCAGCGTCGCGAACCGGTCGACCGGTCGCCGCCGACTCCACCACCCCGTGCAGATGTCGCAGGTCGCCATGCGTCTCCTGCGCGTGGAGCACCGCCCCCCACGACATCAGGATGCCGAGGGCCAGTCGCGCCGGGCGCATGTGAGCGCGCGCGTCACGAAGGCGAAAGCGAGAATCGGTTCTCATTACCAAGGAAAGGTACATGAGAATCGACAATCAGGAAAGGGGGCTCAGCCCCGGTATTCGCATCCGGACGTACACGTCTCCCGAACGATCACCGCGCTCAAGGCCGGCAGCGTCGGGCGAAGCCGCTCCCAGATCCACACGGCGAGCCGTTCGCTGGTCGGGTTCTCCAGGCCGTCGATGTCGTTCAGGTAGTGATGGTCGAGCTGGTCGAAGATGGGCGCGAAGGCCTGCTTGATGTCGGCGAAGTCCATGACCCACCCCAGCGCAGGATCGATCGGGCCGCGCGCGCGGATCTCGATCCGGAAGGAATGGCCGTGCAACCGTGCGCACTTGTGGCCGGCCGGCACATGGGGAAGCCGGTGGGCGGCCTCCACCGTGAACTCCTTGTAGATCTCGATCGGTAACGACATGCGTCAATAGTAGCTGCGGGAGCAGGGATGCCACCATCTTCCTTGGATGCTCACTCGCTCACGCCCTGCTTCGCTCCGCGCCATCGCCTGTGTGACGGGCGCGGCGCTGGCCCTTGCCGCCTGTGCCAGCGCCACGCCACCGGTCGCAACTGCTACGCAGCCGGTGCGGATGGCGCCCAGTGACAGCGCGCCGGCCGCGCCGGCGGACGGTCTGTCCGCCGCCTTCCACGAGCAGTTCGCCGAAGCCGATACGCGCGCACGCACCATCACCTACTGGATGCAGTGTGTTGGCACGGTGGCGCGCCTGCGCGCCGGTGGCACCTTCGGCCGCGCCGCGGCGGCGCCGCGCGCCATTTATTGCACGCGCACAGGCGACGGCGTGCCGGTGGGCGGGGTGTACGACATCGACAGCGCGTATCGCAAGATCACGCGCCTGCAAATGGTACGGCTCGACGGCACCCGGCCACGCTACACCGAGGGACTCGACACACTGCGGATCGCGCGTGAAGCGCGCGCCGTGCGCGAAGTGAACCGCCGGCTCACCGTCGCGTGGACCAAGCGCAATCGCCCGTTCTCCGCGGTCGCCGTCCCCCGCGCAGACGGCACCGTGGAAGCGTGGGTCATCCCGCGCACCAACAAGGCGCGCAGCATCGTGACCGGTGGCGACATGGGCTTCCTGCTGACGTCGGGGGACTCGCTACAGCTCCTCGCCGATCGCAGCGCCACCTGGACGCAGCTCAACCTCGCCGCCACTGGTCCCCTGCGCCTCTATAGCAGCACGCGCGACGTGCCGGCCGTGGCGGATCTCGTTTCGGCGCGCTACCACACCGAACTCGGACGCGACGTGACGGTGAGTACGCCGCTCGCCGTGAGTACACTCGTGCCGGGGCTCGATCCCGCCACGGGGGCGCGTGTGGTGTGGAAGCACACGCGGGCCGCGCCGTAGGCCTGCCTCCCGTCGGGGACGGTCAGCCCGCGAGTGCCATCTGCTCGTAGGGAATCTCGGGAAACGGCGGCAGCCCCGCCGCCGCAACGACGGCCAGCAACCCTTCGCGCGTGTGAAACTCCAGGCCGTCGCGTTCCACCAGCACGGTGCCGGGATACTGCGGTGCGAGCCGGCGAAACTCGGCGTCGATCAGGAGGAAGCGCTCCACCATCCGCTCCACCTCCTCGAACGGACGCCGCCGCAATCGGATGTGCTTCTCGATCGTGTCCGTGCCCGAGGTGAGTACGATGGTCCGGTCGGGACACCAGTCCGCCCCCATGGTCACCACGCCGCGCAGTGCGGCGTGGGTCTCGGGCGGATACTCCGCAATGTGCGCCTCGAGCGTGATCTGCGCGCCCTCGATCAAGACCACCGCGCTCGGCTCGTCATGGGTGGCCGCGTGACGATAGTTCGCGTCGTACAGCCGCGCGAAGTACGCCGTCACGCCCACCGGATTGCGACCGGCCTCGATATCGGCCAGCACCCGCGGATCCCACACGCCCTGCTCGCCTTCCCCGTACGAGCCGTTGCGATACAGATCGCCCAGCTGCCGCACGAGGGTGCTCTTGCCGATCCCAGGCCCACCAACGATCGCCACGCGCATCGCCGTCTGCTCAGCGTCGCGACGTGGACTGCAGCACACGATCGGCCGCGCGCTGAGCAGCGGCCACCAGGTCGGCCGGCAGCGTCAGGGGGGCAACGGCCATCGGCAAGGTATCCGGGAGATAGCGGTTGCCGCGCACGGAAAACGCCTGCGGTGGCAACCCGCCGGCCGACTTTCCGTACAGGACGCCGTAGAACACGCTCGCGGCGATGTACGTGCCGATCGGTGATGGATGACTGCCGTCGTCGAGGTACAGCTCGGCCTTCGGCGCCTCCTGCCGCATCACCATCCATGCTGGCCCCACCGGCACCAGGGTGGCACCGAGCGAATCGGCCAGTGTGGTGTAGGTCGCCGTAATGGCCCCCATGGTCTGCGGGGTATCGCGCCGCGGCCACGTGACGTACAGCAGAACCTTGGCGCCGCTCTGTTTGGCGAGCGTACCGAGGCGCAGGCCGTAGGTCAGCACCGTATCCGGCTGCTCGATCGGCGCGAGACTCTGGTCCTGCAACACCACGTAGTCCCAGCCCTCGGCAATTACACTGGCGAGCTCCTTCCGTGCCGTATGGCCTCGCAGGAACTGTCCGCCCTTGAGCACGGCGGTGATCGCCGGTACGCGCGGTTCCCCGGCCGCCAGCGCCAGCATGGTCAGGGTGCGCGGCAGGTCGTTCACGTAGGTGTAGCTGTTCCCGATCCACAGGATGCGAAGCGGAGCGTGCGCCGCGCTCACGGTGGGCGTGGGCGCAAGTGGGCGTTGCCCAGACACCGGCGCTGGCGACAACGCCGTCAGCAGTACGGTGACCACAAGCGCCGCCTGCGCAAGAAGGCGGGGTCGAACGGGGTGAGCGAGGTGGTGGTGCGGCGACATAACCGGCAGGGGTCTCGAGTATGCGAACACGGTGGGGCGCTCGGGAATGTACCGCGGCGCCGCGACTGAGTGTGTGGTGCTCTCGTGGTTCATCGCGATCGGTTCGCCAGATGAATGCCCCCCAGTACCGCGACCAGCGCTAGAAATAGCCGGAGGCTCAGCGGCTCACCCAGCAGCAACACACCGAGCGCGATCGCCGTGATCGGATTGAGCGCCATGAAGACGGCCACGCGCGACGGCGTAGACCGGCGCAATGCCCAGATCCACAAGCCGAACCCCAGCGCGCCCCCGAAGCTGCCGAGAAAGGCCACGGCCGCCCACCCGCCGGCGGTGATCGTCGCCGTGTGCAACGGCACGCCCTGCCAGAGTGCAAGAGGGGCAAGCGCCAGCGCGCCCATCCCCATCGACTGCGCGGTGACGGCCAGAGGATTGTACTGCAGCAGCAGCGGCCGCGACCACACGTTGTAGATCGCGCCGCACAGCACAGTAATGCCGACTTCGAGATAGCCGATCCACACAGCTCCCGTCTCGCCGGCGGCCGCAATTGGTGGCAACGCCAGCACCAGCCCCGCGAAGGCGAGCAGCTGCCCCGCCAACGCCGGCGCCGTGATGCGCTCGACCCCGCGCCACGCGGAGAAACCCAGCGTGACCAGTGGATTCGTGGCGACGATCAGTGCCACATGCGTGGCGGGCAGATGGGTGAGCGAGGCGCTGAAGCTCCACGGGAACACGCCAAAAAAGAGCACTCCCAGCACCGCGATCGCTCGACGGTCTCGCCAGGGCATGGCCGGAAACGCTCGTTTCCCCAGCACCAGCAGCATGCACACGGTGGCAATCACATACCGCATGCACGCCAGCACGATCGGCGTGGTCTGCTGCACGACGAACCGCGTAGCCACCACCGATGCGCCGAAACAGAGGCACGCCGCCGTGGCGGCCAATGCCGCGCGAGCAGCGGCGCGTTGCCGATCGAGTGACGGCGCGGAGGCCGTCGTGGAAGACGTGGTCGTGTGCACCAGCGGGATATGCTGACACGGGCAGCAATTGGCTAGTCAGCACCCGCGATCATTTCGGGGTGAATCGGGTACCAGGGACGAGGAGATGCACCGCACCAGGATGTGCGATGCGCTTCAACCGGGAGCCATGCATGCGCTACGAGGTGGTCTACACGATGGGCCGGCCGGCCACGCCGCACGAGTGGGCGTACGGTTCGCACTTGGTCAGGCGGTGGCTCGATCAGGAGCGCGCACGCGTGCCGCACCGCTTCGAGAAGGCCCGCATGTATCGCGATGACCATGAGATCGTCGTGCAGATGGCCGACTCGGAAGACCTCATCGTTGAACGGGCCGGCACCACGCCGATCTGGAGCGCGGAAACCGCGACGGTCGCTTCGTCACGCATTCTCGCGGGCGTGATGCTGTGCATGCAGTACGCCTGCTCCGCCGATGCGATCCAACTCAGCAGCGAACAGCCCGCCGGATGGCAAGGAGCCGCGCACGCGCTGACCCCGGTGTGGGGCGGCACGCACGTCGTGCGCACGATCGCACCGGTCACGGTACAGACCGATCGGCTCCTCTACGTGGATCGCGCGACACATGCGCAGCAGTTACGGGAGTTCTTCCGCAGCGCGCTCGAACTCGACAGGCAAGCGCTCCCCGACCACGCCTTTCGCGACGCGCTGCTGGAGGAGTAGCCGAGTTGAGACACGGGTGCGGCGCTCCCCACTGATCAACCCGCCGTGGCGAACAGCCGTTCGATCAGGCCGTGCGCACCCAGCTGCCTCCCGAGCACCAGCAGGTCCATACTGATCGCCACGGCGCAATGCAGGAGCCATCCCCCGATGAAGGAGCCAGATCGGAGCGCCCACGTTCCGAGCAACCAGCCGGCGATGATCGCCGCGAACACCTCGGGGAGTGGCTTTCCGAAATGGACCATCACGTACGGAATTGTGAGCACCCAGACCGCGTCACGGCCCAGCGAGCGGGACCAGCCAAAGAGGGCAAAGCCGCGGAAGAACGCCTCGACACCGAGAAACTGCGCGGCGTAGAAGAGCTGGTAGCCCCAGAAGTGCCACCCGCCGCGGGCCGCGTCGGGATAGAGCGGATACCGCCGCTGAAATGACGGGAAGGCCGACGCCACGAGGAGCGCCGGCAGCATCGCCGAGAACGCGAGCGCGTACGGACGCAACGTCCGCAACGGTACGCGCAGCGTGAATCCGTACGACGCTAACGGCTCCCGGAGCCACAACACCACAATGGCCGCCGGCGTGCACACCCGAAGCAGCAGGCTGGCCACCCCCCAATACTGAAACGACCGCAGTTGTTCATACTCGACAGCGCCCGGTCCGAGCCAACGAAGGACCGCCGCGTCCCAGCCGTCGCGCTCGAAGGCCCACGGTTTCCCCCAGGTCTCGAACGCAATGAGCAAGACGATGGTGGATATGTAGATGACGAGCGGAGCCCGTTCGGACGCTGCGGGCCACCATCGGTGGCGTCGGGTATCGGCTGAAGGCACGGAAGCGCGTGCTCTAGCGCTCACGCGGAAACTCTCTGCCTGCCGGCATCCATCGCACCTTGTACACTTTCTCTCCCGGCAGCGTGATCGTCGCCTCCGGGTCACTGAAGCGCAGCACGTTGCTCCACCAGGTCGTACCATCGCCCTGAATCCAGAGGAGACGGTTGCTGGCTGGATCGATGTGCACTGACTTGACCTTGCCCGCGTCACCCAACCGCGGGTGCTTGGTGAACTGGTGCGTGGTGCGATCAAAAAACCAGGTATGTGCCGCCGTGGTCAGAATCAGGCGCGATGATCCAGGCACGGGCATCATGTCGTGCCCATTGATGTCCGGAAGTGGTGCGATCACGTCTGGGGTGAGCCGAGGGGTGGTCGATCCCCAGTCCGTGAGCCGATACCCCACTACATCTTTCTGCGAATCCGCCCAGAGTAGCTGCCGCTCGGCATCCCAGATGACGGCGTGCGGCCACGGTGTGTCCACATGGAACAGTTCGACGTCCGACCGCTGCAAGTCATACACACTGAGACGGTCGCCCGTCCCATTGGCCACGTGCGAGGCTGCAATGACCACGCGATTCCCGGGGAGCAGCTCGATCGAGTGCCCGTTCATCGCCGTGGCGTAGAACTCCACGCGACCGGTGCTCCGTTCGATCACGGCGGCCCCGTGCGAGGAGGAGGCGATAAGGAGGCGCCGCCCGTCTGGGGTGGGTTTACACTCGGCGATCGTCTGAAACTTGCGCCGCATGATCTCCGGCAGTTCCGGCCGGTCACTGGCCCGCCAGCTCCAGCGCTTTTCGGGCGTTGGCGAGCCGATATCGAGAATGAACAGCTCCTCGGCGCCGCACACGAGCACCTCCTGCGCCGCGAGCGGCAGTGGAAGGAGTGCCGCAGTCAGGAGAGCGAGCGTGGCGAGGTATCGAGGCATTCGTATGAAGACAATCTAGCCGTTGTGCCGACCGCTCATGGCTGATCCCCCGCGCCGTGGCCGCCCTTCAGCGTTGCACTTACCGCCCGCTGGCGGAGGGGAATCGGGCAACCGGCTCACCGCTCGGGATGTGATGAATGGGCGTCGTCGGCGCGATCGCTTTCAACCATGTAGCCATTCATGCTGATCCCGGTTCTTCGCTGACCGAATGCCCGGTAAAGAGGACCGCCTTGCGGTGGCCAAGGGCCACCGCGTCCCGGAAGTATTCGGCGGCCTCCCATTCGAAGATTTCGCCTGCGATGAGCAGGTCCGGATTGTGCTCACGCCAGACGGGCAGAACGGAGCGGAAGCTGTTGTAGCCGGGGCTGATGTGCATGCGGCGTACCAGCATCGTGGGATCGCCGATGTAGTGAAGATTGGGGGCATCGAGTCGTTGCGCCACCATCGCCATGATGTCGCCGAGCGACGTGGGCGCGATGTCCACGATGCGTGGCACTGTCGGATTGAACGCCGCCCCCCACCCGAGCGCTTCGACGATACCAAACCGCACGCCATCGGGATCACACGCATGAATCCGGTCGTGATTGCGGAAGATCACAAGACCGTGCCGTTCGATGAATGCACGCTTTTCGCGTAGACCGGATCGCCGTCGAGAGCGGATACATCATCCGATGCCTGATTGAAGGTCGGCTCGTGCACCACCAGAAGATTGGCGCGGCGGGCGACGGCCTCGCGGAGCACACCCATAGTCGGAAACATCGTGGTGATGATCCCGGTCAGTGGGACCTCGGCATTCCCGACGATGATCCGATCAACGGTCGTGGTAGTGCCCGCGCGGAGGGGCATGGCCGCCTCAATGGCTCGGAGGACATCGGCCACGG
>Ga0078894_10001014_pt1 | contig 20401 bp, 16 predicted proteins | sample LauGreSu1BDMLBSD_2_FD_67506 | JGI IMG/M metagenome (GOLD analysis project Ga0078894, IMG submission 67506) | Freshwater lake microbial communities from Lake Michigan, USA - Su13.BD.MLB.SD (version 4) (version 4) | ecosystem: Environmental > Aquatic > Freshwater > Lake | place: Lake Michigan... | reverse complement strand
CCAGTGTCATGTCAAATGCTATATCTGTGACTACATATGCAGCACCTAGTGCTCCCACTGGTGTACGTGCAATCCCTGGTGCTGCACAGATTACAGTAAAATGGACAAATAGTGCATCCGCCGGCGTCGCATCTCATAAGGTGATACCTGTTCTCAATGGGTCTGATATCACTGGATCTGCAAAGGTTATTACTGGCTCTAGTGCGTTAGCGACATTCACACTGGGCACTGAGCCCACTGACCTGGGGTATGGCGCATCTTACAGTTTCAAGGTGGTTGCGCAAATATCTGAAACATTCGTTAGCGCCCCTACAACATCAAATGCTGTATCGGTTAGTGCACCAACATCCACTGAACAATCAAATATTATATCTCTTACACCTGGCGACACCGTTGTAGATGTGTCTTATTCAACACCTATATTTGGTGATGTAAGTTCATTTACGGTTACAAACTCTGACGGGGCTAGCCTTGAGTATAGTATAGATACACCACGCACACTCCTTGGATACGAACTTGAGCATAAACAAGCTGGCGCTTCCACATTTACAAAGGTAGATATTAGCAATAATGTAAATCAGCACCAGGTGCAAAATTTAACTAATAATGTAGCGTACTCATTAAGAGTTCGTGCAAAATATCGGCATGTTATTAGATTAGTATCAACAACTGCGATCGAATCAGATGAACTGGCGTACACACCATGGTCTATTATACGTCAGACGGCCCCATTTGTAACAGCATCAAATGCGTTATTAGTATCAAATGTCAATGCTCTTGATGCAAACGATGCATCTCTCGCAGATAAGAAAATCTTATTCAAACAGATATTAGAATCTGCATATGCGTCAAGTGCTACCAGTTCTACACAGTTCTGGTCACTTGCAGGAGTTACAGATGTGGCAGATGTTCTGCCAGCTGGTGCGTCACCCTCTGCACCTTCATTCGCTGTTATACCCAGTAATACATCTGCTGTGAGTTTTGATGATTTAGTTATTAGCACACAAGCAGTACAGGCCTATCTGCTGAATGGTATCTATCAGACACCATCTGGCCCGCTGACGGTTACCAATACCAGTGTAGATTTGAGTGGTACTGCGGTCCTTCTTGGAAAGGTGGCTGAGATTGGAAATAAGTCGGCAAAGGTCACCGATTTTGGTTCTGTTCTATTTACCCTGAAGAATCTCATTGAGTGCTCCACTGTTGATGTAAGCAAGAATAGTATCACACTGTCACTTTCAATTAAGGGTGATCCAACACGGCATCCAACTATATACAATATCTACCTGTCTCAGAACTTACAATCTACAGCATATGCAATTGAATATCCAGGAAATAATTATGATGTATCCTGGTTTGGTAAGTTTACATATAGCGCAGGTCAACTGACTATTAATAACTTGATTGAGGGTTCAGAGTATTTTATTCGTTTTACAGCAATTGATCCAACTATTGATTATGATACTATAATTGTATCAGAAACAACTGCCGGTGTGCAGCCAAAGATGCAGATCCACTCTGTATTCCCTCTTGACACTTCAGGCATTGAGATACAGTTCAAATACCCTGCTGGACTTACTCCTCAGCAGGTGCATTTGACAGATATAGCTAATGATAATGTTTACAATGGACTAGTTCCCGTAAACACAGGGCAGACAGACATTTCAGGTACACCAATCTATAGACTTAGAAGATCAGTAGATATAGCAGATATATTTCAGTATAATATTACTCATGTTGACATTGGCAGTGGCTTCACATATGGTAAATCAGAGACTGCTGGTGTAGTTGGTGTAATGGTAGATGATGCTGGAAAGACTATATCAAGTGGTACGATTGTTTCACGCACACCAGAGACAGGTGATATTCAGACGATTACCTTTAATGTTGGCACATTAACGGGGCCTCTAAATTTGCGAGCAATTATTCCATATAGTTCTAGTTATCATTATGTGTCAACTGCATGGGCTGATTATAGCAGTTTTAATGATCTATCAGGCTATATAACTAGTAGACTTTCAAGTGGACAGCAGATGCCTCGTTTCTTTACATATGATGCTTCAACTGGTTTAATCCGTCTACAGTATGGTTTCAATACACCTCAGTGGTATAATCTTTTCCGTTTAACAGATGCAGCTGGAAAACTGGTGCGCATGCGTACCAATCCTGAAACCCCTGTCATTGACTCAATTACGAATGGAAATGCACAGTTCACCGTGAATTTTACGGATATGAATACATCTCCAACTGGATCTTATATAGTACATTATTCTAAAATAGTTGAGGGGGCTTCACCTGTGTTCAGTACTTCTGCTGTTACAACACTCTCTGCTGTTATTTCAGATGTCAGTAACAATTTTGCATACCTCGTTCGTGTAAGTACACCTGGTTCTGATCAGTCACTACAAAAGATTGCCTACCCTAACCCTACTAGCCTATTACCCACTGTCACACAGTTGACAGCTGCATTGAATCCTATTGTGCCACAGGGAGCTGTAAACACATATAAAACAGGTGTACTCGAGGTACTAGCAACACTAAGTCAGAGTGGCCCTATATTTGAGAAGGTCGCAGACACTTCACAGAAAGTTGTGATGACAACAACTGGTATGGATGTCAAGCGCATGGATGATTCTGCATTTGATGGAAGCTCATTTACAGGTGGGTTATTCTTTGCTGAAGCAGCTTCTAATACAAATCGTGGTGCAATAGATACAGCTGTTATCCCAACGGTGGATGGTGCCGCGCTAGTGCGCACAGGTGTGGGTGTGTTTGATGTAAATGCAGGTCAAACAAAACTTGCTGAAGTTACAGTTAATTCAAATAAGACATATGAAGTAACAGATACAGCTGGTGTAGCTATCCTAGCAGGTAACAATGGTGTATATACACTTGGTACTGGATCAGATGCTGTAAAACTACAGGTTGTAGCAAAGGGCTCACTTTATTTTAGTATTACACGTGATATAACAGTAGAGACATCTAATATATCATCAACTGGATTTACTGCTATTGTTCGTGAGCAATCTTCAGCATATCCTTCAACAGTTACTGCATGGGTCTCTACAACACAAAATAGTACAGGCCCAGGTATTTCTGCGGCAAGCTATACCGCATCAACAGGTACACTCACATTCTCTGGCTTAACTGGTAGCACCACATATTATCTCAATATCACTACTCCTGGATCTACTACTGATGCAGGCAGTATCTCAAATGCCATTGTGTATACTGCACCAACGGTTGCTGCAACATCAGGAAATGCTAGCGTAACACTGTCATGGCCGGTATTTAGCGATCTTTCATCATCTGCACCATATATTATTAAGAAAGATAACGTAACATTATCACCTACTCCAACAACTACAACTACCAATGGTTCAACATCTGCAATAATTAGTGGATTAACAAATGGCACCACCTATTCGTTTACACTCGTAACAACTGGTGCTAATAATGATATTTATACAAGTACATCTGTGTCTGCAGCACCCATTGCACCACCTGCACCAACAAAGCTTGCGAAGCCAACGATAGTTGCCTCATGGGCATCTGGTAGCCCTGGGGCAGTAAGATATACCGTTTCACCAGTAGACACCAATGCATCTTCTTATCTGTGGGCTTATGGATCTGGTTCTACTGCAACCGGTACCAGCTATACAACAAATGTACCTGTTCAATCAACACCGGTTGGCCCCACAACATATTCCGTTATTGCAAAGGGGAATATTACCAACTTTACAGATTCCGATTCAAGTACAGTCTATACAACTGTCATGTTAGCTGCTCCTGCCTCTATTACGGCGACACCTGGTACTGCAGCAGGTTCCATTGATCTCACATGGGCTGCTGTTACAAATGCAAATGGATATAACATAATATATTCAACGAATGGTGCATATAGCAACTCAATAACAGTAACATCTGGTACTTCCACAACAATTCTTGGTTTAACTGAATCTGCCTTATATACTTTCCATATATATGCACTTGGGTCAAATACACCCAGTACCACAACATACTGGAATTCAGCAACATTAACGTCCTCGCCTGCTATTCAGCCGACACAATCATCTACGCCCCCACCCAGTGGTGGTAGTGCCCCCATCTGCTTTCTGGCCGATGCCCCTGTGCTCACGGCACGCGGCTACCGCCCCATCTCCCAGATCAAGGTGGGCGATAAGGTGCGTACGGCAGATGGGCGTGATGTGTTTGTGACACGCGCATATAGCAAGCGTTACATCGCATCCGCTGCCACCAATCCCTATGTGATCCCCAAGGGGTCCTTCGGTGCTACCGAGGCGTTGCCCATCTCTCCTAACCACGAGGTGATGGTGCCTGGTCGCGGCATGGTGAAGGCGAAGGCGTTGGGTCTCCGCCAGATGAACGCCGGTCGCACGTTTGTCTACTACAATCTTGAGTTGGAGGATTGGGTGACTGACAATCTAGTGGTGGCTGGTGTGGAGGTGGAGTCACTGGCACCCGTGAAGCGCATTACCATGACGATGGCCGAGTATGCGGGCTTCATCAAGAGTCGCTATGGTGTACGCCTGGAGTCTGTGAAGCAGCGCCTGCAGCAGATTGTCTTCCGTACAGAGGATGGTCGCGTGAATGCCCCGCTGTTCGCCAAGTAAATCTGATTTATAATATAAATATTCCGTAAAAGTATCTACGTGATTTTTTTCCGAGATATATAGTATAAATGTCATATCCAGCTACATATGGTACAGTAACTCGCATTAATAGTACAACTGCAACAATTGAGATTGTGCCTTACCTAAATAAAATAATCCAGTCACTTCCATTTTCATGGTATGTATCTTTAGAAAATGATCAAGCTAATACACAAATAGAAAATCTTCGTATCGATGTGAGTGTTTCCCCACCAACTATTACTGTATATGACCTTTTACCTAACACTTCATATAAATTGTCTCAACCTATATCTCGTGCTGTAAATTATATGAATGATTCATTCGGTACGACACGATCTCCTATTAATGGGGTAGCAATTATCCCTATAGAAACAACCAATACAAATTCTTCTTCCAACCCTGTCTGTTTCCTGGCTGATGCCCCTGTGCTGACGGCACGCGGCTACCGCCCTATCTCTCAGATCAAGGTAGGAAACAAGGTGCGTACTGCCGATGGCCGTGATGTGTGTGTTACACGTGTTTATTCCAAGCGTTACATCGCTTCTGCTGCCACGAACCCCTATATGATTCCCAAGGGTCAGTTTGGTGCTACGGAGGCTCTCCCCATCTCTCCCAATCATGAGGTGATGGTGGCGGGTCGCGGCATGGTGAAGGCCAAACAACTAGATCTCTATCAGATGAATGTTGGTCGTACATTTGTTTACTACAATCTAGAGCTGGAGGATTGGGTGACTGATAATCTTGTAGTAGCTGGTGTAGAGGTGGAGTCACTTGCACCCGTAAAGCGCATCACCATGACTCGCGAGGAGTATGCTAATTTTGTATATAATCGTTATGGTACACCTACCGCGGAGACACTGATGCGTATTAAGCAGATTGTCTTCCGTACAGAGGATGGTCGCGTGAATGCCCCGCTGTTCGCCAAGTAAATCTGCGGCTGCAGTAGAGAATGATGCACTGGACGCTGATCGTAGCTCTCATGCTGATCGCACTGACAGCCTTGTATTCACTGGAAATGCGGCGGCTACATGGACCCGTGCTGCGTGGCGTTGAGAGTTTCGAAAGTGGGGGTGCCGGCGGTGGGCTGGAAGGTGCAGGGGAGATACAGGTGGCAGATATCAACAATGGCCCACTTCTGCGTGATACCATGAAGGTGAAGGCTGGCCTGTCAGGACTTTCTGCATCGGCATGTGATGCGCAGGATCGTGCACGTGAGATGGAGCTAGGTGGACAGTATGCACAGCGCACCAACAACTACCAGCGAGACTACCCCGACAACTGTTCGGCTCCGATCACCGAGTTCGTAGATTCTATCTATGAACCGCGGGATGGTGTGGGGCTGACCGTGCCATGTGCGGGGTCGTGTGGGTTTCCGAGTCTTTGACGGGTTTCCGAGTCTTTGACAGGTTTCCGAGTCTTTGACGGGTTTCCGAGTCTTTGACAGGTTTCCGAGTCTTTGACGGGTCAATATCGGCTTAAGCACCAAGGAGAGATCGCATCTTGGCAAAGAGTGAGGATGCAGCTAATGCTGCCAGCGGTGCAGCGAAAAAGAAGGCACCGTCTACATCTGTAGCACGTAGTTTATACATATCGGCGTTCTCTTTTGTATACTGGCGAGCCTCGTCAACGATAAGCACAACTACAGGGACAAATATGAGAAAATGGACTACAAGTGGCAGTGGCGCTAGAATTCTATCAAAAATTATTGAAATCAGTAGTATTCCAATACTGATTGCAAGAATAAGTGCTATTCTGTACTGCAACATGTGCTCTACTCTTAGGTCAGATATTCTCTGATCCGCTTACCTGCCCATCCATCCGCCTCCAACGAGTTCAATATGATCACCACTCTCTCCCACCGGATCATACGCCTCACGCCCTGATGTCACCTCTGCCCAGAAGAGTTCTGCAGTCGGCCAGCCAACAGAGTTCCACCAGTTACTATTGCGGAGTACTGTGCGGGGATACCAACCCGTTAGCCACCATACAGAGGACTCCAACAGCTGCAGGTCCTTGGGTGCCGGCTCATCAAATTTTGTATCCTCCATATCCTCTGCAGGGTTGCTATAACGATAGACCCATGACTCTGGCTTATCCGCGAAACCGTATACCTCAATTCGCCCCTTCCACGATGCCTCCTTGAGTGCTTTGCGATCATCATGCGGCAGCTTCTCAAAGGGGGCGTCAAAGAGTTTCAGAGGACGCTGTGCAAACTGTGCCTCAATGAAATCCACTGCATCCAGGTCACAGACCTCCATCTGAATCTGCATCTGCACATAATAATCATCAGGTACGAAACGACCAGGCTTGCGCGTCTTCGGTGACTTGATCTCCACTAGGCGCCCTGCCAGTGGACCCGACAGCACGATGCCATCAGGGCTCGCCGATAGCCAGGGAATTGTCTGATGTTGGAAACGACCCAGTGTATCGCACACAGTACCGACACCCGCAATCTCCTCCTCATAAATGCGCCGCACCAGTGGCTCAAAGCGATGTCCCCAGCTTGTTGCCACCATCTCACCATCGGGCTGACAGATAGCCACGGGTGACCGAGCAGGGCGATCCATGGTTGCCGGAGCCGGATCCAACTTGGCTCGCTTCAGTGCATTGCGTTGCCCACCCAGAATCTGCCAGAACTCAGAGGCAGTCAAACGATTACGACGCTCGGCATACCAGCCCGCAGAATGCTGGGCAACCTGGGGCTTATTCTGGAGAGTCGCGATCATCTCCTCAGGTACGGTCGGCAGTGCCTCCACAATCAGTGCATGGTGGCCGCGAAACCAGGCATTGGCTGCATCAATCAGATCATCATGCATTGTGTCACGTGCTTGATCGTCATCATTATCGTCTATGAAACATAGAACAGTCTCCTCCATTGTCTGTTCAACCGCATCCCATACATTCTCAGCGATCTCCTCAGAGTCAAACATACCATTGTCGTACAGATCCGGCAAGTATTCGTCACACCAACTGTCAATATCTTCCATTCTCTACTGTGGTCCCTTAGTCTCTGTTGTGGCCGCGGCGTTTAGACTCTTAGCGGAGACACGTGTCTGTTTTTGTGTCGTACGTGCAGTAGCAGGGTCAATCCGGAATGTTTTTAGTCCTGACACGTTAGTACGTTCACGGAGACCACGAATGGTAATAATGGTCGCAGTAACGGGGTCATAATCAACGGCAACTTTGGTGTTTAACTGGCGCAACTCAAATGCAGCCAACACTGCAGCTAGAAGAGACGCACGCTCTGCCGGAGTGAGCGACGGATATCCCTCCACGAACTTTCGAAGGCGATCCAGACGAGATCCGCGATCCAGCTTCTGCCATGGCTGCTGGAAGGTGTTCATGGTTTCTGCAGCGAACAGTGCATCCAGGCTATCCTCTGTGGCCTTCACAACCGTATCGCCTCCAAATGCACCGGTAATATCAGGTACAGGTGTTGGTGGTGCGCGCCGGCGAATGGTTTTATTGCGTGACTGTTGCATCCTTACGTTTCTTTGTAGCGCTGCGTTTAGGTGGTTGAATGTTCCATGTCGCGACGTCGGTGGCGAAAACTGCATCCGGTGTCATATCCTGTAAGACAAACGTACCCGTGTTAGTACGCCAGATCTCCAGGCCAGCGGTAATCCCCGCCCCCTTGCCAACACATATCACGGGGTTCATCTGTTGTACTGCAGCGACCTTTGTGACTCTCTTGGCCTTTACCTTGACTTCTTTGGGTTCTTTGGGTTCTTTAACCTCCTTTGCCTTTACGGATCGTGGCTTCAGAGTACGAACAGCTGTCGGCATTGCTCTGCTCTTGATGCGACCGTTTAAATAGAGATCTATATGCCGTGATTAGGAGGAACCATGCGTGCGCGCCAGCATGATGAACGACTACTGGATCGCGAAGCACAGAATCGTGGCTGGGCGGCACCACTTCCCGATTTTACTACCATACCCCGTGCCAATGAGCCCACAAAGGTACGCGTAGAATGGGATACACGTGATACCATGAGCACGCGTATCTGGTCACATACACAGGATCGGGGGCCCACCGCAGTGACTGCCACCATGTTGGCAGCACATCCAACACACGGCGCAGAGGATTTCATGCCATCATCGGGTCGTCAGGATACACGGTCATGGTTGGCACCGGGGGAGGTAATGTATTACCCCGCATCACGCAAACACCTGGACCCTACATCACGCCCTACGCTGCCAGAACGCTCTCTCTTTCAGCATCCCGCGATGGATGGCTTTGATGTAGAGGGCGGAGGTGCAGCACGAGAGGTGCGGAGCTCTGTGCATGAGAACCGGGGCTTCTGGGGTGAGGATACATCGCAGCGAATGATGACCCGTGCATTTGAGCACCAATGGATCACACCGGCGCAGTCACAGAATATGGCATTGACGCAGATTGCGGCGGCGGAGCAGTTGCGACCGGTGGCGGGATTCTCTATGGGCGAGAAGGTGAAGGGCCCATATGAAAAGTGAGCCGGCTATGGGTTCTGAGCAGTGACCTTGTCTGTATGCATTGTATGCATATAGACAAATATGAAATGAGCAGATATTTAATCAAACGCCACCATTACGGGCACATCCATATGATTGACGGACTTCATGGCGGACTGACTCATCTCCTTGCGCTTGCGGCGACCCGTGGGAGTCTTTTGTTCGGGCTCCTTGCTGTAATGCTCCCGGAAACTAACATTCATATCACGCTCAATGTCGGTGATATGGTCGGCGATGTAGCGGATCACCTGTTTCTCAATGGCCCACCGGAAGAAGTTGAGCTGACCGACGGTGGTCTCCTCAATCGGCGGCTGACCGCGGATCTGGAAGTTGATGCGTTCGCGACGACAGAAGGGATCAAAGAGACGCTTGCTGTAGGCCTTGAGCTCGCGCTTATAATGGAAGTGCACCATGAATTGGCGGGTGGTCGGTGGATCGCCTTCAACAAGGGGATAACTGACATTGAACTTCTTGGAGTAGTTCGTGACGAACCAGTCAATAAGGCGGAGACTGATAGGAGAGGTGCCGGTCAGCACGGGCATGATCTCCTCTAGTCGCCCCGGCTGATTGTAGAAGTCCTGGAGCCAGCGAACAATGAAATCCTGTTTGCATTGGACGCGATTCTTGAGGGTCTGACGCTGACCGCTATTACTGTGGTCCATCCTTGCTTGTGTTGATAGTTCTGCAGGTTTAGATAGACGCAGGGGTTTTGTGTGTGTGGATTAGAGGGGGATGAGTGTTCCAGGGCCGCCAGCTACGCTTACTATGGCAGAAGTTAGTGTTGAGGATGTTGCTAATGATGGGTGGTGTTTGTATCGTGCATATCTAGAAGGTGTAACTGGTACTAAACCATCTGATGATGAAATTCTTAATTATGTAGGTTATATTGCTGATCGTATACGTCAGTTATCAGCACTTCTTGTTAATGATCCTACTCTAAGGCCATATGTTCAAAAAATATATGATGGTGCATCATATTCTGTAAAAGATTCATCAGGCAATATTCTAACAGATCCCAGTGGTAATTTTATCAAAGGGTTCCCACTTCAAGAACCAGCTGAGCTAGGTGACAATTATATTACTATATCTGGAACTAATAGAAAAGTAGTTACTACTATTGAAGAGTATGCAGATAACTTATTACCCAAAGATGGAGTTTTTAATAAGGGGCCACGTATTTATCCAGATATAAGGGCTATTAATGATTTAATTTATGATCCACGTGTTGTTGTTTATGATTCATCGGGTAAGAACCAGAACATTGAATATCTTGTCCCATGGAATGATAAATATGTACCTTTACAACATGTTGATGGAAACCATTTTAAACTTATTAAATATACAGGGGCAATCAAACCATCCTGGTATCATATACCAACACCTATAGCAGCTGGCGGGGCCGGCGCCGGCCAAGGTGCAACTCCACAACTATCACCCGCATCATCAATGAGTGGCTCATTCTCTGGATCACCACCCCCAGCAGCTGCAACTCAACCTATGGGGGCAGGTGGTGGAGGTGGAGGTGGAGGTGGAGGTGGATCTAGTGCATCATCAACTGTAACGCCTGTAACTACGCCTGTAGCTACACCAGCATCATCAAGAAGAGGTTCTTTGTCACAAGGCCAGGCTATCACAACCACAGATGACACCCTCACAATGGATCAGATTAAAGAACTACTACAACAGCTTAAGATGTCCCAGGATCCACGTGCAAAGAAGCTCCAGGTTATTTTGAGTTCTATTCTATTGATTAATGCAATTCGTGAAAGAAAGCAGCGGCGGCAGCAACAGCAACAGCAACAGAAACAGAAACAGCTACCAACAAAAGGGCCAGTACCAATCGGTGATATTTCAGGTCGTATGGCACCCATCAAGCCAACACGTGGTATGATCGAAGGGGCATTCAATGCATTGGGTGGATTCGGTAAGAAGGTGTTTGACGCAGCGAAAGGGCTCAGGCCCGCATCCAAGTCGGCTCTTTCACTTCGCACAGGTATTAGTGCATTGCGTACAACCGGTCAACCGGATTTTTCTAGTGCCCCTGCTGCCGTACAGAGAATTGTGAGTGTACCAAAGGGCTCCTATATCCAAGCTGGTGTTGGGTCAGCTGCGCCTAAGCGGGATGCAGGCGTACCACTCATCCCTGATCTTCCTGAGTTCAAAGCCGGCAGCATCGTAACCACGTACATCAAGGTCGGAGATCGGCTCCTTATTCACCGACGGCCCAAGGGTGTTGCTGATGAGCAGACCATTTCTACACCCAGTGGCTGGGTTGATGCTAGTGATGGGACCTATGTCGCTGCAGCAGTACGTGAAGTGAAGGAGGAATCTGGACTTGAACTTGTGGGAGAGACACTCAAGCCACTCCGTGTTACACAGATTGACGGCAAGTATATGGTGGCATTCTATGTAAAACGGGATGCTGAAAACACAGTAGTGAAGGGCCCTATTAGTGGATTCGAGAATGAAGTAGATATGAAGTACGACTTTGCAGGCATTGCAGGAGAGTCCGCTGGACCTGGTCACTTCTGGGCAGACATTGCCGAACTTCCCAACTGGCTCCGTACACATAAGGAGTTCAAGAATCGCATGTTCTACGATAATCTCGTGGCGCTCATGATGAAGTCCCCTGATAAGTTTACGTTACCTGATGATGCAGCAAATGATGTAGTCTACAGTATAGATGCCCTTGATCAGCGCCTCTCCTGGGTGCCCAAGAAGGTGTTCAGCAGCCAGGATCTCAAGGACACGTGGCTCTGTCAGTTTGAGCAGACACGTGTGAGTCCCTGTGAACCATGGGAACTCCGTGATGCACTCATCGCTGCCGATAAATTCAAAGAGCATGATCGTCTTGGGGCACATCTGGCAACCAACCCTGATATTGTGGAGTATCGTAAGATGACAAATCGCATTAAGGAACTTAAGGATACTTCTAAACCGCATGATAAAGATGCTGCCAAAGAGCTGCAAACTCTAGAGAAGGAGTTCAGTGATAAATATCTACAGATGCGCAAGGTGCATGTGATGCGATCATTGAAGCCAGACGGTGACTACTCCGAAAAGACATTCTCTATTCCCAATCCTGTGCACGCGCTGTCCTATCGTGAGGATGAGGTAACTGATTTTGCAAATCCGGCTGGTACTCTATCAAAGTATGATCCAAGTGGTGCCATGCTGGCGATGAATACAGAAGTCCTTGAAGCAATTGCATATCCTGAGATGATTGCGGATAAGCATATGGCGATCTCTATCCTGGAGAGTTTGTGGCATTGTGCCGGTGATGTGTCACTCAGTAATGATCCACGCTGTTTCCCTGCACGAGTATTAGGTCAGCTCCGTGAATATGAGGCGGCTCGTGTGCAGATAGATCAGAAACAACGGGCTAAGGAATACATGGCATCACGGACTGCATGGCCAGAAATAAAGCGCATCATTCGCGCGCTCAAGAATTCATTAATAGGTGCACAAGTGGTGTCATTTAGTGATGCCCTTGCAGAGAAAATTGATGTAGTTACTGCAGCCTCTAAACCTGCTAATCCTCCAGTAACAGAGGTTACTCGTCAACCGATGCCGCCGAGTACAGCAGGGGGCGTCATCGGGGGGGCACATGGGGCTGCAGCACAAATAATAGACAGCAGTGGGAATCCGCCGAGGCAAGTAGTACCGGCAGATACATCTAAACCATTAAACCAAACAGGCATTCGCCAAAGCAGATTGCCAGCAATGGCACATGGAGTGGCAGTGATTGTCCCTCGTGGTATCGGTGCACCCTTTGGGTTTGAGGGGCTCCTGCCACGACCTATCGGTGCTGTCGGTGCTTCCGGTCGCTAATTTCCTGCGCAAATACTAATGAGTCATAATCTTGTTATGCGAAATATCTTCACCCAGGAAGATATCAATAAGTGGCTTAAGGATTTTTTTAGTGCCGCGGAGTATAAACATAGTGTAAAGGTAACACCAGAAGATAAGGCATATTATCATATTCTGCGCAACGATAAGTACTTTGGTTCCAAACTCCGCGACGTAGATCACGATGAAGATCCATTTAAACCCCTTGACACAAGTGAAGAGTTTGCACTGCTTGATATCTCAGGATTGCAGAAAGATGAAGGAGATAAGCTCATCCAGTCAGAACTTGACTTCATGGATGCACTTGGTCTTATCGTCAAGCGGGGCACACAGCATTTCATTAGCCCCTATGCCTATCTCTTCTATGATGTTAGCAATGGGCTCTTCTCTCCTGTGACATATCAGAGTGATGATACTGTGGATGTCAAACAGACCACGTTTGCCCCTATCATGCGATTCTTCATGACATATGTCTTGCCCGGTCGTTATTGGCGGGCTCGTTATGCCCGTATGCGTCTCCCAGACAATATATACGAATCCCACACAATTGATCGCGAGCTCCGTGAATTGGAGGATGTATGGCAAGATATCTATGCGATCTTTAATAAACCGGACCCTGTGTAGAACACCATGAACATCATGCTGAAGGCAAAGTATTCGTTCATCTCTGCGATTGTCTTCTTCATTGTCGCAAACCCTGAGACCTACAAGTTCACACAGACTATCTTTGGATCTCTGTTCCAGGTGGCACAGCCGATGGGTGCTGCAACCCCCGTGGGTCTGCTGCTGCACACGGTGGTCTTCTTCGCAGCTATGATGGGCCTCATGATGATTCCGAATCTCTGAGCAGTGTAGATGCTGGAAATAACAACAGGTAACAAATCTTCTGCGTGTTTCTATACTCTGAAACAAGCACAAGGTCTTCATCGCTTACTTACCATACTTGATAGAAATTGTGCATGGTCCTATGTACTTCGGCATGTATATGATTATATTTTACAAGGTGACCAGATAGATGTAGCAATCCTTATTAATGAAGAGCAGTTACAGGTCTTACGTTGTATCAGAATACATGAGTAAATACCAATACAACTAGTAAGGGACATGTCATTTGCAGCAGGTGGATCACTCGTTGCCGCTGAGTCTATCTTGGCACTAACACCCATCGCCATCAAGAAGACACCACTCAGTCACAATGCCGCTATCTGGTCACGTATTCTGAGTTCTGGCGCACTCGGCTACCTATTTTCTAAGGATCGGCATATTCACAAGGGCGAAGCCGCAGGCTCTCTGGGTCTCGGCCTCACGAATCTCCTGCATATTGCCTCCAGCTATGAGTCGTTCCGTCATCTTCCTGCCGGTCAAGCCATGTCATTACTCTACACATACCCCATGTGGATTCTGGTGTTCGATTCGTTGTTTGGTAGCAAGTCAATCGGGGCGCGTGACTATCTCTATATCGGACTCGCTGCCGTAGGTTCTCTCTTTCTGAACGCGGACCCCGGTACAGCTGCTTCTTCCCCTCTTGTGCAGAAGCCCGATAGCCGCTGGGGCATCGCAATGGGTCTCCTCATGGCTGTGACGGAAGCCGGTATGCACACGATTCTGCGTGGACTCGGCTGGACTGATCCCGCCAAATCGGTATGGGTGGTGAACGGCAGCGCTGCAGGGTGGATGGCAGTGGCTACAGCTGCACAGGCTGCGCTGACTGGTGGTAAGGTGGATGATTTTGGTCTCCGCGGAGGTACCTGGTGGGATGCACTCTGGCTTACAGCATTTCATTCGCTGACAATGTTCAGTGGTTACTGGCTGCGATTCTTCGCCGTTCCACGATTGTCAGTCGTCACATACTCCATTCTCAGTTATGCTGGCCTCCTAGCCTCGTATCTATTCGGTCTCTTCTTCCTGGGGGAGCGCCCTGGATGGAAGTCACTCATAGGTGCAGTCATGATCCTGGTCAGTGGTATTCTCTTGAATATCAAGATTGAGGATGATGAGGGGTCGGATCAGTCTAAGGATCAAAACAAAGGTAAACAAACAGAGTAAGGATGTCATTCGCCCCTGATGTTAAACGTCTGGTAGACCTCGTTCAACGAGGCCCAACAGACGATTTCTTCTTCCCCGCTTCTTCCAATGAGACAGTGTTCAGTCGGAGATGGACCCCATACCACAACGTCACACCCGATATAACAGAGATCAGTTACAAGGGTGCCATAGAATGGGGTGGGCGCATTACAGTACCTCTAACACGCGATGAGGCCGGTGATCTTGTACAGTGGATTTGTTTGCGCCTTCAACCGCGCTCCTGGATGCCCGCTGATATGGAGGCCAATCTGAAATCTGGATTCTGGGACTATGCAGATCTATCGGGTGCATGGATGTGGGCCGCTTCTCTGGGTTCCATTGCCATTCAGGAGGTGCAATTGGAGATCAACGACACAATTGTTGAGACATGGCCTGGTGAATGGATGGATGTATGGTCACGTACTTGGATGGATGGAGGGCGTGCAGCCGTATGGGATTCCGATATATATGGTCAGCTTCCCTCTACCGTTATTCACGACTCAGGGCGACCAGCGTGGACCACTCTGCAGCCCACTGAAGACGGCTATGTCTACTGCTGGTTACCCCTGGCATTCATGCGTCGCCCTCAGACTGCATTTCCACTTGTATCATTGGGTGATCTCCAAGAAATGCGTCTGCATATAACTCTGCGCCCCTTCAAAGATGTGGTGCGCATGCGGTCGCAACCACGAACCACTCCTAGTGAAACTCCTCTTGGGAAGACAGTGACACTTCTGGATAAAACTGGGGTTACACCTATCCCCTGGAATGTGAAGCTGGCATCTGTTGTGCCAGGGTTTGATGATGCAACCGTATTTGCCGGTGTTGTGCACACCGAAAATCCTATGAGATCCGCATATCTCAGAAATCCATTTGAAATGCTCTATGAGAAAGTTACACATATGGAGTTTGATATACCTTTGCTGCAATCCGGTCCTCCAGGATCTACACATCAAATGCTTCTACCTCTTAAGGAATTCAATGGGCCAATACGCGAGATCTGTTTTTTCTTGCGGCGCAAAGCAGCATGGCGATTTAATGAATGGACGAATTATGGATCTCTAATGGAAGATGCACTTGTGATAAACAATGGTCTCCAACGCCCTCTATTGACCAAGGCCTCACTCCAGATAGGAAATGCAACATGGCTTTCCGACTCAGAAGAATGGTGGCGCGTCGAATATGGCCTGGCGCATCGCGGTGGTGTGCGTCTAACAGATGGAATGGTCTATGGCTACTGTTTCGGTGCGGGGGCACGTTGGTCTGTGGAGGATAACCAGCCAGCGGGTACTGTAAATGCATCGCGCGCAGACATGCGCCTGGATCTTACTATTACTGTACCGAATACAGAGGCACCTGGGTGTAATGAGGATGGGCGGGAATGGACAGTGCACGTATTTGCTGTGGGGCTCAACTGGATGCGCTTCCAGGATGGCCAGGCGGTGCCTCTCTTCCGTGACTAACACGTATCCGTGATTAGCACTCATCCGCGACTAATTCTGAGACCCCGTTACGTGTTTGACACGTGCCTCCACGAAGGCGGTTAGGAGTGCCGCCGACGTCGGACTCCAATCCTCTACAGGCCATGTCAGCATCTGCCCTGTAATGAGCTGATACAGACATACCTGTTTGACTGTGTGCCCTGCCTGCCTGAGTGCGTGCACTGTTAGCAGGATACAGATCATACGATCCAGGCGCTGGAGTTCACCTGCTTGATCGCCTCCCACAAAGAACCAGGCGGTCTGATCCACCAACATATCGGCCGTGGCGGTGACTCCCTCTGCAACAGTGGCGACCAGCCGACTGAGAATCGGTTTATTGCGATTGGCATCTAGGAGACTATGAATCCGCGTTCTGAAGAGCCCCAGAAACTCGCGGCATCGCGCCCACTCACGTTCTCCTGGCATATTTGTCAGAACACCGCTACGCCCCTCACTCAGAGCCCGACAGAGACCAATCATGTAGATCATATTGAGCTCTTCACGGGTCGGTTCAGGGTCCGCCAGTGGTGCACCATTTGTGTAGGTGCGCCAGGCTTCTATGAGAGGACAGCGGGACTCCTGGGGTGGTGCATGACGGATAGGTGCAAACTGCATATCAGAGAGTGCCACCGCTGCGAATCTAAGGTTATATAACACTGTACGCATCTTGTGGATAATCTGGATCACGCGGATTAGTGTTGGTTGATCGAACTGCTTCACAGTTGCAGGGCTCATTGCAGCGAGCACTTCTGTATAATAGATCTGAGGTGGTGCTTCACCACGAGGTGTGGCACCGAAGAAGCGGGCCGCCAGATCCTCAAACATATCGCGATGGGCCTCAAACAGTTGTGCATCCTCTGCCGCGATCTTGATCGTCCAGATAAGTCGGTGTGCCTCATGATCCCATGCTCCACCGGAGTCTGGACGACGGATACCCACTTCGCGATGCCAGAATGCTCGGAGAAAATCATAGAACTCGGCGGCCATCCCCTGCTCGGCCCACCAGTAGGGCGTCACGTAGGTGTCTTTTGGACTTGTGGTTTTGGCTGCGGTTCCAAAGAGTGTTGCTGCATCACGGAGAGCAGCAGGGAGCACATTCAGCTGTTTGATCGTACGGAAGTCCTCACCCGCCAGATAGTTGATCCAGTCACGTACATGGACCGGTTGAATAGTGGATGTCAGAGTACTCGTCTCATACCATGGGAGATTGCGCCAGAAGAGAAGCGGACGATGGATCTCACGAACAAACCGACTCAGTGACTTCTCATTGCGGCTATACGTGAATGTCAGAGAGCGACGGGCACGCGTAACCGCTACATAGAAGAGGCGACGCTCCTGAAGAACGGAATCCTCATCCTTCTGTTGGGGGAATACCTCATCATTCATGCGCACCAAGAAGACATTGTCCCATTCAAGTCCCTTGGAACCGTGGAATGTACTCAGAAAGACAGTGGGAGGAGTGCCTGGACTCGGTGTGAGTGATTCTTCCCCTTCTACAAAGCGCACACGAACCCCCATCTTCAGGAGGGCCGCTTCATATGCATAGAGGACGCTGTTGAACTTACTCAGGATCACGGTGGTACCGGATGGAAGTGCCGTGATGGCAGCTTCGGTGACCCAATCTCTCTCTTCTGCCGTTCGTGCAAAATACAGGACTTCAGGACGGTTCCCTGCAGGGGCAGAAGGTGCCGGTGTCATGAGTTCCTTATGGGGGAGTGTAGGGATATAGCGCATAATGGAGTTGGCCACTGCAACAATAGAGGAGGCCGATCGGTAATTCGTGGAGAGCTGGAAATCGGCCACCTCAGGAAAGCGCTTGTGGAAGTTTAGAATGTAGTCCACACAGGAGCCCCGCCAGCTGTAGATGTTCTGTGCATCGTCGCCGACGATGGTGACTGTAGCCGCAGGGTGATGCAGGGCGCGGATAAAGTCGTATTGTGTGTCATTGATATCCTGGTACTCGTCAATGAAGATCCAACGCAGTGTATGGATCCACTCTTTACCGGCAGGAGAAGCCAGGAAATCCAGGGCCTTCAGGGGAAGCTCATCCACATGGTAGATATCATTAAGAGCCACGGGATCGTAAGACCGAAGAATCTGCTGTGAGAGTGCATGGAACGTCCCACAGAGGATTCGCTGTGCACCGACAAGGCCTTCGAGACGTGTGCGCATGACGGCGGCGGCATTATGGGTGAATGTGAGGAGAACAATCTGATCAGGAGTTGCACCACAGTGTGTAAGCAGATGGGCGATGCGTGCTGTCAGAGTGGTAGTCTTACCGGAACCTGCGGAAGCAAGAATACGGAGATTCTGAGTGGGTGACTGGCGGACAATCCGTGCCTGTTCATCGTTGAGCGTGAGAGATCCGTCGCTGAAAACGAATCTGTGACTCATTGCTTGTACTAGTGGAGGTGCTGTTTAGATGTATTCAATCCATTTTAGTGCATAATTTACTCTTGATGTACCAAGTAAGTTATTTGTAACAAGTACAATTGTATCCGACCGACCATTAAGGCCAACTGTAATACTCTGCGATGCAATTATCTCATCTATAGAGGTTGTTAACTGATTATAATCACGTGATGCATAAAATCCTGAATAAATTTCTTTTCCACCTGATACATCTGTAATAGGCGTTAATACGGTTGATATTGCAATTTCTGCAAGAGATGATGTTGGTGACCCCCATGTCCCTGAGAAAGTAAATGTGGGATTAAATAGAATTTTCCAGGATCCACCAGAAGTACCAGTAGATGAATTAAATATATCTAGGTCTTTTAATTTAATAGTAGTCCTACTATATGGAAACACATTTGTTAATCGTAATGCAATGAGAGGTATATATGTTGTATTTGAGAGTGTTGTACCTGTTGTATAATCACCAACTATAAATTGTTTACCTATTGGTGAAAACCCACCCTCTGACATAACAGTGCCGCATATCATACGCATTTCATTGGGCGCTGCACCCGCTTTTCCTCTGATTTCGTAGCGCAGAGGAAGTTTTGCCATTGGAATATATGGCATTACCAGTTCATTAACATGTTTAAATGTATAGTAATATATTATTCTCCCACCAATTATAATACCACAACGTACTGTTCCTACTCCAAGCCATTCGAAGTCAAATGTAAATATTTGTGCTCTGCGAAAATTTACTGTAACCCCTGATGCACCGGATCCATCTAATGGGTCATCCCAATAGAGAGCATCTGGTGGCCCTTCTGATTGATGTCTGTATATACGATCTGTTACTGAATTAGTTTTATATACACTTACTATTCCACTAGATGATTCTATATAGAAACCCATACTTGCATCAAAACAGCCTATCCGCGCTGTATTTCCTGACATATCTGCACCCGATGGATCTTGTAGGACACCTGTCATATAGACAAGTTTTGACTTACCTGGCTGATACATAATATATTCATGAGACTGACGGATTGCATACCCTTCACCGCTGACATTCAATGCAATATAGGACGCACCTATTGCAGCTGTTGTGGATCCAGATCCAGATATATCTTCATCTATAATATCTGCTTGTTTACCAATAATACTATTAAATTCATAGAGTGTATAGGGGTTACTGACGCGGAGCCGGCCAAATGCATCATCATTTGCGAGGACTCCAAGATTACCAGAAAGTGTGACATTGGAGATTGTGACCGACCCACTGCAGATATCGATAATGGCACTGGAGATATCAATCGCTGCTGTATCAGCTGTTACAGAGATACTAGATACATCCATAGCGATCGTATCCACCTGAAGGGTGGCATTGGAGATATCAATAGCCGCTGTAGTAGTTGTTACAGATACACTAGATACATCCATAGCGATCGTATCCACCTGAAG
>Ga0078894_10001013_pt1 | contig 20403 bp, 20 predicted proteins | sample LauGreSu1BDMLBSD_2_FD_67506 | JGI IMG/M metagenome (GOLD analysis project Ga0078894, IMG submission 67506) | Freshwater lake microbial communities from Lake Michigan, USA - Su13.BD.MLB.SD (version 4) (version 4) | ecosystem: Environmental > Aquatic > Freshwater > Lake | place: Lake Michigan... | reverse complement strand
GTTTTGCGCCGTCAGGGTCAGTCCAAGTCAGCGGCCGTTGCCAAATTGGCACAACCGGAGGCCCTAACCGTCACCACCGGCCAGCAATTGGGCTTGGGCTTGGGGCCGTTGTACACCGTACTGAAAATTGCAGACACGGTAGCCTTGTCGCGTGCACTGGAGGATCGCTTGAAGGTACCCGTTGTTCCCGTTTTTTGGTTGGCCTCGGAAGACCACGACGCCCAAGAAATCAATCACCTGTGGCACGGTGGACAGCGTTTTTCCCACACTGTGCAACCCGCTCAACACGCCGTTGGTTCCTTGCAGGCTTCCTTGGCTTTTCCGGCCCTGGAATCGCTTTCCCAAGCGGCCAAGGGCTGGCACGAACAAGAAATTTGCGATCGCTGGCTGCAAATCTACCGCTCGTCCAATACGCTGGCTGAGGCCGTTCGCGCCTTGGTTTTTTCGTATTTTGACCCCCAGGAATTGGTGGTTTTGGACCCGAACGATTCCGCTTTAAAGCAGCTTTTTCAACCCGTTTTGGTGCGCGAAGCGCGGGAAAGCCTGGTTCTAAATGCCTGGAATCAGAGCAAAGACCGATTTCCGTACCCGCTGGATCGAGCCATCGCACCGCAAACGTTTAATGCCTTTGCCTTTGGTCCCACCGGAGAGCGTCGGTATTCAGAAGATCTACGGGAAGCCCTCCATTTAGCAGAAACCGCTCCAGAGCGTTTGAGCCCCAATGCCTTGTTGCGCCCCATCTACCAAGAATGGATCTTGCCCAACGTGGCCTACGTGGGCGGGCCGGGGGAAGCCGTGTATTGGAACCAATTACCAGCGGTTTTTGATGCATTGGGCCTTCCTTTACCGGTATTTAAACAACGTTCCGGAGCCACTTGGCTCAGCGTGAAAGGTGCGCATGCCTGGGAGCGGTCCGGCCTCGATTGGCAAACGTTGTTGGCACAAACGCCCAACGAACGCCAGTCCTTGCAAGAGGCTGCAGAATCGGCCGTCCAAGGCCAATGGAGCGAATGGCAGTCCGCTTTGGAGGGTGGATTTCGGATCTTGGAGGAGCAGTCGCGTGCGATGAATCCCCAAATGGAAGTGCTGGTGGCTGCTTGGCGCGCAAAAATGGATCGGGAACAGCGCAAATGGGAAGAACACGCGCGCAGGTGGGCCCGGGAAAACAGCTCCAAAGCCCAAGACCGGCTGGAGTTGGTTTTGGCAGAGGTGCTGCCTTCCGGCATTCCCCAAGAACGACGTTGGACCGCTTTGTGGGCAGAGGTTCAAGCGGGCCGCAACTTTGCCCCGCTGCTCGTGGAATCGTTGAATCCCTGGACTTCCGAACACCTGGTCTTTAAGCCAAACTGATGGATTTAGCGGGAATTTTTCTCTTGGCACTTTTGGCCAGCACCCTGACCTTTTTCAGTGGTTTTGGCTTGGGCACGCTTTTGTTGCCTGCTTTTTTGGTACTCCATCCGGATCGTCCCCAAGAAGCAGTTCTGGCGGTGGCTCTGGTGCACCTGACCAACAACCTCCTCAAGGGGGGGCTTACGTTTAAGTGGCTGGACGTGCGCACGGCACTGATTTTTGGCATGTTTTCAGCCGTCGCCGCGGCGGCGGGCGCTTGGGCCTTGGAGTCCTTGAATGGGCCAGTTGCGCAACGCTCCATTGGCTGGACCTTGTTGGTTTTTGCACTTTTTGAATTCCTGCCCACCAAGGGAACAGAACAATCCTGGGCCAATAGGCCCCGCGCGTGGGTAGTGGGCGGCGTCCTTTCCGGTTTTGCCGGAGGTTTCAGCGGTCACCAAGGCGCGCTGCGCTCGTTCTTTTTGAGCCGAACGGGCTGGTCTGCCCAGAAAGTTGTGGCTACGGGAACGGCCGTGGCTTTGGCTGTGGACCTGTCCCGAATTCCCATTTACCTGTGGCGCGGAGATGAGTTGCACACAAATTGGTGGCCGGTGGTGGCTTTTGGTGCCGCCGGTGCGTTAGTGGGTAGTCTTTTGGGCCGACGCTTTTTGCCCAAACTCACTTTGCGGCCGCTCCAAATTTTTGTTGCCTTGGGATTGACCCTGCTGGGCCTTCGCCTCCTTTGGCTTTCGTACCTTTGACCTCATGCAAGAAACCCTGCTCATACTGGACTTCGGTTCGCAATTTACCCAATTGATTGCCCGTCGGGTACGCGAAATGAACGTGTACTGCGAGATTCATCCTTACCACTCCATACCCGAACTGCATGCGGGAATTAAGGGCGTGGTCTTGTCTGGATCGCCGCATTCTACCTTGGAACCCAATGCGCCCCACCCAAATTTGGACAACATCCGGGGTCATTTCCCGCTTTTGGGCGTTTGCTACGGGGCCCAATTGTTGGCCCAAACGTCCGGAGGGGAAGTGGCGCGCAGCACCCACCGCGAGTACGGTCGGGCCATGGTGCAGACCATTGCCTCCGATGCCCAACTTTTTCAAGGCATTTCCGCACCGTCACAGGTGTGGATGAGCCACGGTGACACCATTGTTCGCCTTCCGGAAAACGCCCACATTGAGGCGTCCACGGCAGATGTTGCCGTGGCGGCCTATCGTTTTGATAATGAGTCCACTTGGGGCATTCAGTTTCACCCGGAAGTTTATCACTCCACCGACGGTTTCCAGTTGCTGAAGAACTTTGTTCTGGGGGCTTGCGGATTTTCTGGAGATTGGACGCCGGATTCTTTTGTGGAAGCCACCGTGGCGTCCTTGCGCGAGCAGGTAGGCGAGGACCGCGTTGTTTTGGGCTTGAGCGGAGGGGTGGATTCCACCGTTGCTGCAGTGCTCCTGAGCAAAGCCATTGGAGATCGTTTGCATTGCATTTTTGTCAACAACGGCCTCCTCCGAAAAGACGAATACGCTTCGGTATTGAAGCAATACGAAGGCATGGGCCTGCAGGTGAAAGGGGTAGACTCCACGGACGATTTCCTCAATCCTTTGGAGGGAGTAGAAGACCCAGAAACCAAGCGCAAGACCATCGGCCGGGTGTTCATTGAAGTTTTTGACCGCGAGTCCATGGCAATTCCTGGTGTTAAATGGTTGGGCCAAGGCACCATTTATCCGGACGTGATTGAATCCGTCAGTGTGAAAGGACCGTCGGCCACCATCAAAAGCCACCACAACGTGGGCGGTTTGCCGGACTTCATGAAGTTGAAGGTGGTGGAACCGTTGCGGATGTTGTTCAAAGACGAGGTTCGCCGCGTGGGGGCCGCCCTGGGCATAGATGCGGCGCTTTTGGGACGCCATCCCTTCCCGGGCCCCGGTTTGGCCATCCGCATTTTGGGACCCATCACCCGCGAGCGCGTTCGCATCCTTCAAGAAGTGGACGCCTTGTACATCCAAGGTTTGCGCGACGCCGGTTTGTACGATAAAGTATGGCAGGCTGGAGCGATCTTACTTCCGGTCAAGAGCGTGGGCGTGATGGGCGACGAGCGCACCTACGAGCAAGTAGTGGCCCTGCGCGCCGTGGAGTCTACGGACGGGATGACGGCGGATTGGGTGCATTTGCCCTACACCTTTTTGGCGGACATCTCCAATTCCATCATCAACAAAGTGCGCGGCGTCAACCGCGTGGTCTACGATATTTCCTCCAAGCCACCCGCAACCATCGAATGGGAGTAAACCCCAAAACACCCCAAGTACGTTACCAACAGCGCCTCAAAAGGGCTTTGGGTGTGCTTTATTGGGTTGTTTTATCGCTGGTTGGCTCTGCTGCGGCGCAGGCCCAGGCGCCCGTTGTGGCCGTGTGGCTTCCCCTGCAATCCGGCACCTTGGATACCTTGGGAGCTTCCGGCAAGGCCTTGGACAAGACAACCGCCATGGCGTGGGAGTTTGCCGCCGGATTTCGGCTGATGGCGGATTCCTTGCATTTGGAGGTGGTCTGGATCGACGAGTTTTCCAAGTCGGTTTTCCGCATCAACGGCCAAACCGTACCGGGGTACCCGGCCTTGGCTGCGGAATTGAATCGCGCCGGCATCCGGATGGTGGTGGGGCCCATGCAATCCAGCGCCTCCGAGCAATTGGCCCAAACGTGGAAAGGCATTGTGGTCAATCCGGTTTCCCGAAGCACCTCCGTGGAGGCCAAAGCCAACCTTTGGGCGGCCACTCCGAGAGATCAGGACGAAGCCTACGGCATGGGCTACGGGTTGGCGGACCTTTGTACCACGTACCAAATTCTCACACCTGTGGAATCCAGCCCCACCGCTGGAAAACCTGCGATGAGGGAGTCCCAGTTTCAAGCGGGTTTTGCTGCACGGAAAAATCAAGCGAGCTTGGAAGTTTCGCCGGTATTCGACTTACCTAAAGTTCCTTGCCGCGTCCTTCCTGCGGGCACCACCGCAACGCTTTTGAAGACCGTTGCAACCCACTCCGCGGGCAGTCGTTTGGTACTGGTGGGATCTGCCGCGGAATCGCCCTCGTTGGAACCAAGAACCTTTGTTCAAAAAGACGCGGTGTGGTCCGAAATCGAGTCTTGGGATTACGCCAACCCCGATTTACAGCAATGGTCCGGAGCCTACAATCGGCAGTGGAACGCGGAACCCGGTCGTTGGAGCTACCACGGTATGGCCATGGCGCAATGGGTTTCCGCACAAGTTCAATCGGGAGATTGGAATCGTCCGGTACCGTTGGAAACCCCGTTCAAAGCATTTCGTTGGTACCAGCCGGAAGCGACGTCCGGTTTTGCCAATTACGGCGTGCGCTGGGCACGACCTTAACCTTGAAATTCAGCAGTATGTCAACCGCCATCGTCAAGTACACCGGGTCCTACCGAACCGAGTGCATGCACGTTCGTTCCGGAAAAACCGTCGAAACGGATCCGCCCTTGGACAACCAAGGTCTGGGCGAGGCCTTTTCTCCTACGGACTTGCTGGCCACTTCCTTGGGCGCCTGCATGCTCACCATCTTTGCCCAAGCGGCCCAAGCGCGCAGCATCGACATTGGAAATCCGTCTTTGGAAGTCACCAAAGTGATGGCCGCGGAAGGCCCGCGTCGGGTAGCGGAAATCCAGGTGGGCTTCCACATCTACCAAAGCGTGGCGGAGGCGGATCGCGAAGTTTTGGAACGTGCGGCTTTGGCCTGTCCGGTAGCGAAGAGCTTACATCCTGATTTGAAGCAGATTACAACCTTTCATTGGAACTGAACATGGACAATAGAAATTTGATCGACGGTGGAGCTCACTTGGAGCCGGCAGGGGTGTGGTCCGAGTTTGCGGGCTTGAACGCCATCCCAAGACCGTCCAAGAAAGAAGAGCAGATCCGGGCGTACTTGAAGAATTGGTTGGAGGTGCGCGGCATCGCCTACCGCGAGGATGCCGTGGGCAACCTGTTGGCGTACAAACCCGCTTCGCACGGACTTGAAAACAGCGTACCGGTGGTACTGCAAGCCCACATGGACATGGTTTGCCAACAAAACGAGGGCACCGGCCACGATTTTGAGCGCCAAGGCATTGACATGTATGTGGACAACGGTTGGGTGCGCGCACGGGGAACTACCTTGGGTGCGGACAACGGCATGGGACTGGCCATGGGCCTAGCTCTTTTGGCGGACTCCAGCGCAGTACATCCGGCCTTGGAACTGTTGATTACGGTAGACGAAGAAACCGGCATGACTGGAGCTTTGGGCTTGGAAACCGGCTGGGTGCAAGGAAAATTTCTCTTGAACATTGACACCGAAGACGATCGCGAACTGACCGTGGGTTGCGCGGGCGGTATTGACGTAACGGCGGAAGGGACCTACACGCCGTCCCGCATTCCTTCCGGGTACACCGGTTTGGAACTGCGCTTGCGCGGTCTGACCGGCGGGCATTCCGGCATGGACATCCATCTGGGACGCGGCAATGCCAATGTTCTTTCGGCCCGACTTTTGGTCGCCTTGGAAGAAGCAGCGTGCATTCTTGTTGCCCAGTGGGAGGGAGGCAGCCTCCGTAACGCGATTCCCCGCGAGGCCAAAACGGTGGTGGCCGTCGCCTCCAGCCACCTGCAAAAAGCATTGGATTGCTTGGCTAAAGTAAAAGACGAATTGACGTCTGAATACTTGCTGACAGACAGTGGATTGACTCTTGAATGTAAGGAAGTTGAGACGCCCGAATGGAGCTTGGACCCCGTGCTTCAAGGCAAATTAATCCGCGCCGTCGCGGCAGCACCCAACGGAATCGTTCGCATGAGTCCGTCCATACCGGGCTTGGTGCAAACCAGCAACAACGTCAGCAAGTTGGAAGTGGGCAACGGATCGGTATCGGTTCAGTGTTTAACGCGTTCCAGCGTGGATTCAGAGAAAATGGCTACCGCCCAGGCCTTGCGTGGGCAATTTGCCTTGGCGGGTTTGGATACCCAGTTTGCCGGTTCCTACCCCGGTTGGGATCCCGCACCGGGAGGAGCCTTGGCCTCGTTGATGCGCGAAACCTATGTATCGCTCTTTGCGGAGGAGCCCCACGTCAACGCCTGCCACGCCGGACTGGAATGCGGTATCATTGGCGAGCGCTGCCCGGGCATGGAGATGATCAGCTTTGGCCCCACCATCACCGGGGCGCACAGCCCGGACGAGCGCGTAAACATTGCGTCGGTGGCCAAGAGTTTTGCTTATTTGGTGGAAGTACTGAAAAACGTCCCGACGGTCCATTAATTCGGACCGTCGGCAAACATTCCCGCACCGAAGCGGTTAGAAAAAGTATGGAAAATTGGGGACCCCTTTTGGCCGGTGTTGCCGCGTTTGTTTTGATGGAAGGTGCTGCATGGGCGGCGCATAAATACCTGATGCACGGATGGTTGTGGTTTTTGCATGCAGACCACCACACCAAGGAACCGGGCTTTTTTGAAAAAAACGATGCCTTTTTCCTGATTTTTGCCGTTCCCAGTTGGTTGTGCATCATGTTGGGCATGATGAACAACGTTTGGGTATCCGTGGGCTTCGGATTCGGAATTGCTGCGTATGGCTTGGCTTATTTTTTTGTGCACGAATTGTTCATTCATCAGCGTTTTCGCTGGATCCGAAACATCGATACCCCCTATTTTCGGGCCGTTCGTCGGCTGCACAAAATGCACCACAAAGTTCTGACTAAGGAGGAATCGGCCCATTTTGGCATGTTGTGGGTTCCCCGTCAATTGATTCGGGAAGAAGCAGCCGCCCTAAAAAGGGAACAGCAACGCGCACAGCAACAGGCTTAGCATGGAGAAATACCTATATATAGGCCTGATTGCCTTCACTTTTTTTGGACCGCTGTCCCGCTCGTTTGAATCCCGCATCCGGTACATTCAATACTGGCGCTCCTTGTTGGTAGGCACACTTGCGGTGCTGGTGGTTTTCATACCGTGGGACGTTCACTTTACTGCGGAAGGATATTGGGGATTTTCCAACCGCTACGTAGTGGGTTGGAAGCCCTTAGGACTGCCGATTGAAGAGTGGCTGTTTTTTGTGGTGGTGCCGTTTGCGTGTATGTTCATCTACGAAGTGCTGAATCTGTTTTTTCCCTGGACGGAGCGCGGCCAAAAATGGCCCCGGGTTATCGCTTGGATTCTTTTGGTGGCGACGGCGCTGGGCGCAGCAGCCTTCGCCGATCGTGCCTATCCGGCGCTCACCTTTGCCTATACTGCGTTGGCGTTGGCCTTGGTTTTACGCTATCGGGTATCTTGGTTGGGCCCGTTTTTTCGGGGTTGGGCCATCAGTTTGGTGCCGTTTTTCCTGGTTAACGGCGTGTTGACGGGCACGGGCTTGGACGAGCCCGTAGTTTGGTACAACAACCAAGAGAACATGGGCATACGTCTGGGCACCATCCCCGTAGAAGATGCTTTTTACGGCATGTTCATGATGCTTTTGTATACCTCCGCAGTAGAATGGCACCGTACCCGGTCGAAGAAGACAAACGTTTAGGCGTTTGGTTCAAGCCCGCGGGCTTGATGGTGGAGCCTGATCGGTTGGGGCACCCGAATTTGCAGGAGGTGGTCTCCGATCGTTTGGGCAGGGCCGTCTGGCCCATTCATCGTTTGGATCGTCCTACTTCCGGCTTGGTGTTGTTTGCCTACCAAAAATCAGCAGTAGCTCCCTTAATGCAGCTATTTGAGCACCGTCGGGTTCGAAAATTATACACTGCTTGGTTGGAGCGCCACTGGGAGGAGGGTGCCGTGGAATGGTGGGATTTGGGCGTGAAAAACCCTGCTGCATTCCGAATGGATGTTGTGGCAAACGAACAGCCGGGGGCTTTAAAAATGGGTCTTCGGGCCCAACCAACTGCAGATCCAGACCGGGTAGCGGTTGAACTGTTGACGGGCAGATACCACCAAATTCGTGCTCAATTGAGTGCCCACGGTTACCCCGTGCGTGGAGATGTGGCGTATGGAGCACAACCTTGGCAACATGCCTCCTGTATTGGACTGCACGCAGGTTTCTTGGGGTTTGACGATCCCTGGACGCACGAGCCGCGTCAATGGAGCGTGGAAGCTACCTGGGACCACCTTTAACTCATCAGCGTGAGCCAGGCGCCCGTGAGTCCGGCGGCGGCAAAATAGGCTAAATACGCCCAGTCTTCTTTCGATTTTGGGCGGTGAAGCGCTAAGTAATTGACGGAAAATCCCAACCCGCTGAGCAGCACCACCTGCGGCAGGGCCGCAGCACCCAAAGCACCAAAATAGGCGAGTTGACCACCGGTTGCGAAGGCCGCTTGGATGCCTGCTTGTCGGAGTAATGGACGGTTAAATCGTTTCCATTCGCCCCCAACGGTACCCAAGGCCAAAGCCAACAACCCTTGCGTCCATTCCGCAATCAGGAAAAACGGTAGGGACCCCAATTCCCTAAGGGCAGGCACGGATAACGGATAGTACAAGCCGTACGCCAAGCCTGCGGCGGCGGGTATCCAGCCGCGAATACCACCGCGTCGGAACAACAAAAGCAATTGAATGGAGAGCAGCAAGGTAGCGGCAAGTACCTGGTATCCGCTGGGCCAGGTGCCGCTCAAAGCCGTTCCCACCGCAAAACCCACCACAACATTGAGGGATTGACCCACCAAAGCGGATGCGGAATGGTCTGAATTCAAGCTCCGCACAAAGGCCCACAGCCCCAAAAAGCCCAATCCACCCAATCCAACGGCTTGCCAAGCGGCGCCGTTCCCAGTCCAGGAAGGCAAATCGCCACTCCACAACCACCAACCCGCTGCAGCCCATAAACTACCTAGTAAGGAACGAATTCCAATGAACAATAGAGTGGGGGCCGGCTGTTCTTTGAATCGCCAAAAGCGGTTTCCCAAAGCGAAAAGCAAAAGGGATAACGCAATGCAACCCAACACAAAGGCATTCGACGTCCCAGTAACCGCATCCATAGTTGCACAAAAATACCCTTGTTTCGTGGGAAATAAGCTACCTTTGCACCTTCAAAATCGTTCTCTATGTTGACGCGCCGCCATATTCGGATCAAAGTCCTCCAAAGTTTGTACGCCTTCATTCAAAACGAAGGAACGTCTGGAGCCAAGGCCTTGAGCGAATTGGAAAAGAGCTTGGCCAACATTTACCGTTTGTATTTACTGGATCTTCAGATTTTGCGCCAATTGGTGTACTTCTTGGAAGAACGCAAGTCCATTGAGGAGAAGAAACAATTTCCGTCTCCGGCGCTCATCAAGACCTTGGATACGGCGGTTTCCCATCCCTTTTTGCGCCGCTTGGCCGACGACGACGATTTGGTGTCTGCTTTGGAGATTCATCGCGTTCATTTTGGAGACGCCTCGGACGTGGTCCGCAAGTTGCTTTTTGATTATTGGCAATCGGACTTAGCTAAAACGCATTTTGATGAAAATCAACCGCTTGGAGAAGGTTGGTTGAAGCAGTTTTACGGCCAGTACGTCGCCAACAACGAAGATCTTCACGCGGTCTACGAAGGCATGGAAATGCACTGGGCAGACGATTTGGAGGCTGCACAAATGATGGTGGTTAAAACCATGAAAAACCTGCGTCAGAACAAACCCCTTTTGGTGGAATTGTACAAGGACGAAGATGATGCACGTTTTGGGAAAGAGTTAATCCTCAAAGTTCTGGACGATCGATCCGACTGGGAAAAGCGCTTGATCGAGAAGTCCACCCATTGGGATATTGACCGCATGGCTTTGGTGGATCGCTTGTTGGTGGAAATGGCTTTGTCCGAACTGGTTGGCTTTCCGGAAGTCCCGCCCCGCGTAACCATCAACGAGGCTTTGGACGTGGCCAAATCGTACTCCACTCCGAAGTCCGCCGCATTTGTCAACGGTTTGATCGACAGTATTTTCACCGACTTGAAAGCCGAAGGTAAGGTCCAGAAAATCGGCAGGGGACTGTTGTAATCCGTTTTCCGAGTGCCAAAATTCAACCCGCTTTGGGCTTCGAGAATCTACGTCGGTTCGTTACCTTTGAAACCATGAAAACACGACCTTATTTTCTTTTATTTGCTCTTCTGGGACTGCTGGTTTCCTGCACCAGTCCTTCGGATGAGATTCAGTCTGCAGACGCCAAGGAGTCTTTGGGCGTTGATGCTGTTGACAGCGGAAAATTACCCGTTTTTGCGTTTGCCGAGGAAGAGTTTGACTTTGGATTGATCCAAGAAGGCGATGTGGTTACCCATGATTTTAAATTCACCAACACGGGAGATGTTCCTTTGGTCATCAGTGCGGCACAAGGATCTTGCGGTTGTACCGTCCCGGATTATCCTCGTACGCCGATTGCGCCGGGTGCTGAGGGTGTGATCAACGTCTCTTTTGATTCCAACAAGCGTGGAGGCAAGCAAGAGAAGACCGTTACTTTGACCGCGAACACGGTTCCCAATGTTCATGTATTGAAAATAACAGCCAACGTAAACCCCAAGAAATAAATGACCTACTTGTCTCTATTAAAAGCAGATGCCAGCGGCATCATGAGTTTTTTACCCATCATCGCCATTGTTGCGGTCATGTACTTTTTCATGCTTCGTCCGCAAATGAAGCGTCAGAAAGAAGAAACGGCCTTCCGTTCGGCACTGGAAAAAGGCATGAAGGTGGTGACCATTGGCGGCATCCACGGAAAGGTTTTGGAGATCAACGACACCACGGTGTTGATTGAATCGGAAAACACGAAGCTACGTGTGGAGCGTTCCGCGGTGAGTAAAGAACTATCGGCTCAGTTCCAATCCAAGGAAAAGAAATAAGGACCCCCGAGGAATTCGGGTCAAAGAAAAAGCCCCGAACGACTGCGTCGTTCGGGGCTTTTTTGTACGGATTCAATTCTTGATTAGATGCGTTTCAGTTGCTGCTGCAGCATTTTGATTTGATCCGTCATCAATCCACGAGAATCCAATTTTTTGGCTTCGGTTAAAAGCGTTTGTGCTTCTATTTTCCGTCGTTTGGACAGCGCCATGCCCGCCAATTGCAATTTGGCCATGGCTTGGTCTTCTTTCTGCCGAAGGCCGGTCTGGAGCGCCTTGCGCATCCACTGCTCCGCCTTATTCAGGTTGGTTTGGGAAACGAGCACCCCTTGCAGAAAGTAGTAGTACGCCAGCTGGCCTTTAATCAAAGTTGTTTCCGGAGTGCGAATGGCCGCGAGGTGTTTGCCCGCGGACGCCATGTCTTGCTTTCGCAAATACCACAAAGCCATAAGAATGCGCTCGTGACGGAAGTACAAGAATACCGGGAATGCCGTGAGCAATACCCAGAAAATACCGTTGCCTATTTCTCCTTCAATAAACTGCCAAACGCCGAGTCCGAAAAACAAGACGGCAATGCCGATGCGTAAAATGCGTTGAATCATGCGTCAAAGGTACAACAGGCAAAGCACGGACGCGCGAACTGAGGCGTACGCTGGCAAGTTCAGAAAAGTTAGACGGTATCAGTCCAGAAGTTCAATGCGGTTGCGGCCTAGAGCCACTCGGCCGTCGATTTCCAATTTTTTGAGGAGTCGAGAAATGACTTCGCGCGAGGAGTGTAGGGCCGTAGCAATGTCCCCATGGCTCAAAGGAAGTACGGAGTTTTGGTTTAGGGCACTCCGGCGCTCGTGTAAATACGCCATCAACCGTTCGTCCAATTGCCGAAATGCCACTGAATCCAAGGCATTCAATGCTTCTTCAAAACGCTGTTGATAGGACTGAAGAACAAATCGACGCCATTCGGGAAAATCGTCGAACCACTGTGCAGCGCGTTGAAGCGGGAGGATGAACAATACGCTGTCCTCTTCAGCAACCACTTCTACGTGGGCTACCGTGGAGGACATGCAACAGCTGATGGTGCTGGCACACGTGCTTCCTTCGCGCAAGAAATAGAGGAAGAGCTCTTTGTCGTTTACGGCGTCAACGCGTGCCACGCGCAGCGTGCCGGAGAGCACCAAGGGTACGAAGTTTACGGGTGTTCCTGGGTCCGCTATGTAGGTCCCTGCTTTTACGTCCTTTAATTTACCTTCCTCCAGCAAGGTTTTCAACAACGCTTCATCTTGAAAACCAATGAAATGAAGCCTATTTCGGAGCAATTCTTCGTTCATTTCGTTTGAATCGTCGGCTATTTGTGAATAAAATAAACAAACCCGAAAAGTGCTTTTCTTTCGAAAGAAGTATAACTTTTCACCACTAAAGATAGAGCAAACATGGCAGCTACGTCCAGCGCATCTCCACGAAGTTCCTCCAAAAAACCCAAGAAGATTTTTGTCTTGGATACATCCGTTATTTTGTTTGATCACAACTCCATCATGGAGTTTGACGAGCACGATGTGGCCATTCCCCTTGCGGTTTTGGAAGAGTTGGATGAATTTAAGAAGGGCAACGACACCAAGAATTTTGAAGCGCGTGAATTCATTCGATTCTTGGACAAGAAGGCTGGTAACCGCACCATCAACAATTGGATCAATTTGAACGGGCCCGGAAAGGGCAAGTTCAAGGTAGTCATGGCGCCCAAGGTACCTGAGGAGCTAGACGCCACAAGGCTTTTTGGTTCCGCCAAAAACGACCACAAGATCCTCAATGCGGCACTGCACTTGCAACTGGAAGAACCAACCCGGAAAGTTATCCTGGTTACGAAGGACATCAATTTGCGCTTGAAGGCCAAGTCTTTGAATGTTGCGGCGGAGGATTTTCTCACTGGAAAAATCCAAAACGTACAAGGACTGCACCGGGGCCGGGAAATCTTGACGGGGGTGCCGCAAAAACTTCTAACCCAACTCTACGCTACGCGCCGAGTTGTGGTGGAAGGGGGTAAGGTTACTGCCAAAATAACCTTGGAGCCCAACCAGTTTTACATCATGAAAACGGGAAAATCCAGTTGTTTGGGTTTTTTCCACGGACCCACACAAACGTTGGAGTTGGTGGAAAAGAACACCGTTTACGGAATTAAACCTCGAAATTCCGAGCAAACCTTTGCCTTGCATGCTCTTTTGCATCCGGAAATAAAATTGATGACCATCACGGGTGTGGCCGGCACGGGAAAAACTCTGTTGGCCTTGGCCGCTGCCCTGGAGCAACGGCGTGAGTACAAGCAAATTTTCTTGGCCCGACCCATTGTTCCGTTGAGCAACAAAGACATTGGATTTCTTCCCGGGGATGCCGAAGCAAAAGTGAATCCGTACATGCAGCCCTTGTGGGACAACCTGAAATTCATCAAGAATCAATTTGGCGAACGCGATCGAAATTTCAAGCAAATCGATGAAATGGTGGAAAACGAGAAGATCGTGGTGGCGCCGCTTGCGTTTATTCGCGGTCGATCCCTCTCCAACATCATTTTCATTGTGGACGAAGCTCAGAACTTAACGCCGCACGAAGTCAAAACAATCATCACGCGGGCTGGTGAAAATGCCAAGTTCATTTTTACCGGGGATGTGCAACAAATTGATACTCCCTACTTGGACGAGCAATCCAATGGATTGTCCTACATCGTGGACCGATTGAAAGGCGCCAATCTCTACGCACACATAATGTTGGAGAAGGGAGAACGGTCCGAGTTGGCAAATTTGGCGAACGAAAAATTGTAAGAGACAACGACGGCCTCAAAAAAAAGGGGGGGCTCCAACGAGCCCCCCCCCCATTTCCGTTGGATTTACTAAAGCTTTAACCTCGTGGTCCAGCGTTGCGAATGGCCTCCGGTGTTTGGTCTGAAAACTTGGTGAAATTCGTCCGGAATTTATTGGCCAGCATGTCCGCTTGCGCGTCGTAGGCAGCTCCGTCGGACCAAGCAGCGCGTGGGGTCAAGAATTCAGAGGGGACGCCTGCGCACGTAGCTGCGAAGTCCATGCCAAACCGTTCGTCACGGGCAAAGGTTTCGCTTTGCAGCGTGCCGTCCAGAGCAGCCGTAATCAAGGCACGGGTGTACTTCAGTTTGATGCGCTCGCCTACGCCGTATGCGCCGCCCACCCAGCCGGTATTGACCAGCCAAACGTGAATTCCGCTGTTTTTTAGCTTATTGCTGAGCATCTCGGCATAAACCGCAGGGTGCAACGGCATGAAGGCAGCGCCAAAGCAAGCAGAAAAGGTTGCAGAGGGTTCGGTCACGCCTACTTCAGTGCCCGCAACCTTAGCCGTGTAACCGGACATGAAGTGGTACGCCGCTTGTTCCGGACTCAATTTGGAGATGGCGGGAAGAACCCCGTAAGCATCAGCAGTCAGGAAGAAGATATTCTTGGGCGAAGAACCCAAAGAGGGCACTTGAATCAAGTCAATGTGGTCGATGGGGTAGGAGACACGCGTGTTTTCCGTGATGCTTGAATCCGCGTAGTCCGGTACCGTGGTGCCTTCGTGGAAAACAATGTTCTCCAGCAAAGCACCCGGGCGAATGGCACGGTAGATATCCGGTTCTTTTTCCTCGGACAAATCAATGACCTTGGCGTAGCAGCCGCCTTCAAAATTAAACACCGTTCCGTCCGGTGCCCATCCGTGCTCGTCGTCGCCAATGAGCTTGCGGTTGGGGTCTGCAGACAAGGTGGTTTTTCCGGTGCCGCTCAAACCAAAGAACAGAGCTGTGTCTCCCGCTTTCCCAACATTCGCGGAGCAGTGCATGGGAAGGGTTTCGCGGTGTGTAGGCAATAAAAAGTTTAGTGCTGAAAAAATGCTCTTTTTGATTTCTCCCGTGTATCCGGTTCCACCAATCAAGATGGTCTTCTCGCTGAAACACAAGATGGCAAAATTGCCTTGACGCGTTCCGTCAACGCTGGGATCTGCCTGAAAACCAGGAGCGTGGAGCAAGGTCCATTCCGGAGTGAAGGCGGCACGTTGTTCGTCGGATAAGCGCAAGAACATGTTGTGCACGAACAAGCTGCACTCAGCCCATTCGGTGACAGTACGAACTTTAAGCGCAAAGCGTGCATCCGCACAAGCTTCTACATCGCGAACGTACAGCGCTTTGTCCGCCAAGTACTGTTCCACTTTACTGCGCAAGGAATGGAATTGTCCCAAATCAAAGGCCAGATTCACGTCGCCCCACCAAACGCGATCAGCGGACCATTCGTCGCGAACGATGAACCGATCTTTGGGAGAACGGCCGGTAAATGTACCGGTGCGGATGGACAAAACGCCTTTGTTGGTTAACGTGGCGCGGCCGGAAGCCAATGCGGCTTCCGTGAGCTCAGCAGGACTTAAATTCCAGTGAGCGGAAGAAAGGTTTAGCATGGTGTTTTAAATACAAGGGTTGTGCAAAGGTACGAGGACGAGGTGTACTTTTGGAAGCACATTTAGAACAATCCCATGCGCACCATTTTGGTACTCGGAGCAGGCCGCTCTACCCAAAGTTTAATCGATTATCTGCTTCACCATGCGGAAACCGAAAATTGGCATTTGACCCTAGCCGATCAAAATTTGGCTTGGGCGGAGCAGAAGTTGCGCGGACATCAGCGGGGAACGGCGGTTGCCCTGAATGCAGGTGACCGAGAAGCACGCAGAGCGTTGATTGCAGGTAAATTCATCACCGTCAGCATGTTGCCGGCCTTTATGCATCCGGAAGTTGCTGCGGATTGCTTGGAGCTGGGCGTTCACCTGGCTACGGCGTCCTACCAATCGGAGGCCCTCGCAAAGATGAGCGAGGCGGCCAAGCAGAAAGGTTTGATTTTTTTGAATGAAATCGGAGTCGACCCGGGTATTGACCACCTTTCGGCCATGAAGTTGCTGGATGAGGTAAGGGCTCAAGGAGCTGAATTACTGGGTTTTGAAAGTTTTACTGGAGGATTGCTAGCGCCGGAGTCTCCCTCCAATCCGTGGCAGTACAAGTTTACGTGGAATCCACGAAACGTGGTTTTGGCAGGGGCCGGTGGGGCGGTAAAATTCAAACAAGAAGGATTGTACAAGTTCATTCCGTACCATCAACTTTTCCGCAGAACGGAGTTTATCGACATTCCGGGATACGGTCGGTTTGAAGGTTACGCCAACCGCGACTCGCTTCAGTACCGGAGCGTTTATGGTTTGGACACCATCCCCACCATCTACCGAGGCACACTGCGTCGGCCTGGATTTTGCCGAGCTTGGGACGTTTTTGTCAAATTGGGGATGACCGACGATTCCTACGAAATGGAAGGTGTGGATCAAATGACGCACCGTTCTTTTGTTAATGCATTTCTTGCATACCATGAGTTCAATTCTCTGGAAATTAAACTCATGCATTATTTAAGCATCCCGCAAGACGACGACCTCATGGAAAAATTGACGTGGTTGGACTTGTTTGAGGAAGTACCCGTTGGTTTGGACCGTGGAACCCCAGCCCAAGTATTGGAGCATATTCTGTCCAAAAAATGGACCCTGGGCCCGCTGGACACGGACATGCTCGTCATGTGGCACAAATTGACGTACCGTTTGCACGGAACCTCCTACGAACTTACCTCCAGCTTGGTGGTGAAGGGGCAAGGTCCGGAGAAAACTGCGATGGCCCATACGGTGGGCTTGCCTTTGGGCATGGCGGTTAAACGCATCCTTACCGACCAAATCAAGGACCGAGGCACCGTCATTCCCATTACGCCCGAATGGTACGAACCGCTACTTGACGAATTGCGTGAGCACGGAATTGTCTTTCACGACGTTTTGCGAACCTTGTCCAACTAGAGCGCTTGCGACCTTAAACCCCGCTGGTTTTAGGACTGCTGGGCGCGGTTCGCTCTGGAAAACGGAGCAACAGATCGCCGCAGTAGTGTCGGTACGTTTCGCTTGCAAGTCCGTTTTCATCGTACAAAGACAGAATGTGTTCCGGTTCCGTTAAAGGATTCGGGGCATGGATTCCGTCCAATTGATTTACCCAAAAAAGTAGGTGCCGTTTAGGCTCCTCGCCGTGCAGCGTGCGGAAAGCCACCCAACGAACGGGCGATCCCAATGCGGAAATGTAGTCCAACGGTTCGGGCACAATCAATGCCAACCACCCGTTGGGCTTCACCCACCGGCGAAACCAACTGGCCAACACATCCGGAGGAAGGTGCGACTGGTGACGAGCTGCATCCCGACGCTCGTTTCCAGCTGGAAGACCTTTGAAGTAGGGCGGATTGCTCACGGCCCAATCCAGGGGATAGGCTGGGGTCCATTGGGGAAGAGCTGCTTGGACGGCCGTTGCACGCTCGTCCAACTGTGAATTTGCTGCATTGAACCGGCATTCTTCCGCGGACAACGCATCTTTTTCCACTAAATCTACTCGCAAATAGGGCCAGCGGTGGGCCAGCAGCAACCCAATGACCCCGCAGCCAGCGCCCAAGTCAGCGCCGCGCGTTTCCGTGCTCAATCCCCACTCACCGCCGTGCGTCCGGAGGTAACCGGCCAATAAAGTAGCATCCGTTCCAATTTTTTGGGCAGACGCACGATGCTCCACGGAGATTCCGCGGAAATGAAACACCACTACAAAAAATAGAGTTCGTGGGGAGCCGTCAAGTACAGGACGCGGGCATCCCGGTCCATTCGCTCAATAAACGGGTCCACGCAGGGAATGAAGACCACACGACCTTCTTCACCCACCAACAATTCCAACAAGGGTTGTCCGGGTCGATCTAAAACGTCTTTGACGCGAATCGGCTCGTCTACGCCAGGGTTAACTACCTGGTAGCCAACTAATTCATGGTAGTAGAACTGATGAGGTTCCAAGGGGGGCAATAAAGAGTCCGGCAACCAAACCAAGGAGCCCAGGATTTGATCCGCGTCGGACTCCGACTGAATTCCTTCCAGCGTGAGCACCCACTCGTCGCTCTTCAGCGATTTGATTTCCTGAATAAAAAAAGGAATCCTTCCGGAGGTTGATTCCAACCAGAAGGATTCCAAATGTACATAAGCTTCGGGGCGATCCGTGTCTAATTTAAGGACCACGTTTCCCTTAAAACCGTGTTTGCGGGTTAGGCGACCGAGTTGAAAATGACCGTCCACTAACTTCCGCTCAAAAGCGTATTACTCGGCAGATGTTTCTTCAGCGGCAGCCTCAGGAGCAGATGCTTCTTCAGCGGTAGCCTCTGGAGCAACTTCAACAGCTGATTCCTCAGCAACTTCAACCGCTGATTCCTCAGCGGCTTCGGCAACTACTTCCTCTTCAACTACTTCTTCTGCAACTTCAACAGCAGGAGTGTTTTTGGCTTGGATGGAAGCAGCACGCTTCTGATTGGCTTCTGTTTCAGCAGCCAGGCGCGCCTTCTTGCTGTCCTCTTTGGATGCAACCAAGTTGGCCACTTTGCCGGTGATTTGCGCTTCTTTAGACTCCAACCAAGCGTTGAACTTAGCCTCTGCCTGCTCAGCAGTAAGAGCACCTTTGGAAACGCCGCCCAACAAGTGCTTCTTCATCAGAACACCCTTGTAAGACAAAATAGCACGTGCAGTGTCCGATGCTTCAGCACCTTTCATCACCCAATCCAAAGCGCGGTCAAACGCCAAATCAATGGTCGCGGGGTTGGTGTTGGGGTTGTACTGACCCAAACGCTCAATGAAACGTCCGTCGCGCTTGGAGCGGCTGTCTGCTACAACAATCGTGAAGATGGGACGACCTTTGCGGCCGTGGCGTTGGAGGCGAATGCGTGTTGCCATGCGGTTAAATTTTTAAAAGGGTCCGAAACCCGGTTATTTAAGAAGGTGCAAAGGTACAACTTTGCTTAAAACCAACCAAATCGTTTTACAATCCTTGTGCGGCGGACAAAAGAAGGGCATGGCGAGACAAAACGTGCTCGGAACCGTTGGCCAAGCGAACCAGTACCGCCGAATGCCCGGAGTGCGTCAACCGCACTACCTCCGCAAGCGAAGTAGATTCGTCTACCTCCGGGAGGGGAGGAAGCATAATGTCCCGCACCAAAGTATCGAGCGTTCTTCCCGCAGCGAGTGCGCCCAGCAGGGCACTTTCGTCAATGCTTCCCACGCGTCCGATGGCGTCGCGCACCGGTGCCTGGGAAATTCCAAATTTTTTCAAAACCCCTACGGCATTGCTTAAGGGCTCCTCCGCCAAAATTTGAACGGCGGGCTGTGCGGCGTGGGCAGCAACAGCGTCTCCTGCCGTCCGTACTGCATCGTTCAAAAAGCCGCGTTCGCGCATCCAGTCGTCGTTGTAAATTTTTCCAACGTAGCGACTGCCGTGGTCGTGGAACAAAACCACCACCACACTGTCTTCATTCAACAAATGCTTCAACTGACGCAATCCTTGAAAAGCAGAACCGCACGAATAACCCAAGAGAAGACCTTCTTTACGGGCCAACTCACGCGCCGTTAAAGCTCCGGCCTTATCCGTTACTTTTTCAAAGCGGTCGATCAACGAGAAGTCAACGTTTTTGGGCAAAATATCTTCGCCTATTCCCTCCGTGATGTACCCATAAATCTCATTCTCGTCAAAAACGCCGGTTTCGTGGTACTTCTTGAATACAGAACCGAAGGTGTCGATGCCCCAAATCTGAACGTTGGGGTTCTTCTCTTTCAAGTACTTGGCCACTCCGGAAATGGTTCCGCCGGTTCCCACGCCCACCACAAAGTGGGTGATTTTCCCCTCGGTCTGTTCCCATATTTCCGGCCCGGTGGTGGCGTAGTGCGCAGCGCGGTTGCTCAGGTTGTCGTATTGGTTGGGGAAGAACGAGTTGGGAATTTCTGCATTCAACCGGCGCGCCACGGAGTAGTAGGAGTCCGGGTGATCCGGAGCGACGTTGGTGGGGCATACGTGAATTTCTGCGCCCAATGCCCGGAGCACGTCCATTTTTTCCTTGGATTGCTTGTCGCTCATGGTGCAAATGAGGCGGTATCCCTTGACGCAGGCGGCCAAGGCCAAGCCCATACCGGTATTTCCAGACGTGCACTCAATAATAGTGCCGCCGGGTTTCAACAACCCCGCGCGTTCGGCGTCTTCCACCATTTGAAGTGCCATGCGGTCTTTGGTGGAATGACCCGGATTGAAGTACTCCACCTTGGCGAGCACCGTACCGGGAAGATCCGACGCAACGGCATTCAGCCGAACCATGGGTGTACGGCCAATGGTGTCCAAAATCGACGACGCAACAGGAGGGAGCAATGGATTCATTTCTA
>Ga0078894_10001011_pt1 | contig 20418 bp, 19 predicted proteins | sample LauGreSu1BDMLBSD_2_FD_67506 | JGI IMG/M metagenome (GOLD analysis project Ga0078894, IMG submission 67506) | Freshwater lake microbial communities from Lake Michigan, USA - Su13.BD.MLB.SD (version 4) (version 4) | ecosystem: Environmental > Aquatic > Freshwater > Lake | place: Lake Michigan... | reverse complement strand
CGTCTCGTCAGCCGCTCCCCCTCCTCCCGGCGCCACCGCTCGATCGCCGCGTGGTTCCCGCTCAACAGCACCTCCGGGACCCCGTGCCCGCGGTACTCCGCCGGCCGGGTGTAGCTCGGCGCCGAGAGCCCCCGGTCGTAGAACGAGTCGGTCCGCGCGCTCTCGATGTCGCTCATCGCGCCCGGCAGGAGCCGGACCACCGCATCGACGATCGCCAGCGCGGCCGGCTCCCCGCCGGAGAGCACGAAATCGCCGAGCGAGACCTCCTCGGTCGCGAGGTGGTCCGCCACCCGCTGGTCCACATCCTTGTAATGCCCGCAGAGCAGGGTCAGCTCCGTCCCCTCGGCGAACCGGACCGCGTCGGCGTGCCCGAAGACCTTCCCGCGCGGCGAGAGCAGGACGATGGGGCTGGTCGCCCCCACCGACTCGACCGCCTCGAAGAACGGCGCCGCCTTCATCACCATCCCCGGCCCACCGCCGAAGGGGGCGTCGTCGACGGTATGATGTCGGTCGTGCGTGAAGGTGCGGAGGTCGATGCACCGGTACGTGACCAAGCCGGCCTCGGCGGCGCGCTTCGGGATGCTCAGGCCCAGCGGGCCAGTGAAGAACTCGGGGAAGATGGAGACGATGTTGATCGTGAGCATCAGGTCTCCAGCAGGCCGTCGGGGAGCCGGACCCGGAGCGTGCGTGCCTCCCGGTCCACGTCGAGGACGAAGGTGTCGATGAACGGCAGCTGATGCACGCCGTGCGCCCCTTGGAACTCGAGCAGCAGACCCTGCGGGAGATCGTAGACCTCGATGACCTCGCCGAGCGACGCCGCCGACGCGTCGTCGAGCACCGTCATCCCAATGAGCTCGTGCGTGAAGACCTCGTCCTCCGCGGGGGGCGTCAGCTCCTCGACTGGAACCAGGAGATGCCGCCCGTGCCACCGCTCCGCCTCGGTCCGGTCGGTCAGCTCCGCGAGCGTGAGGAGCCACCCATCCTTCGTCGGGCGCGCCTCCGTGATGTGCAGCGCGCGCGGGGCCCGCGTGGCGGGGTCGAGCCAGAGGGCGCCGTCGACGGTGCCCTGGAAAAGACGACGGCCGGACGCGAGGATCGCGTCCGGCTCGTCGGTCAACGACTCCACCGCGAGCGCTCCCCGGACGCCGTGGGCCCGTCGCACGCGGGCGACGGAGGCGCAGTCGGGAAGCGCCACGGACTTACTCCTTCACCGGCACCGCACCCGCGGCGAGCTTGGCCGCGAGCCGCGTCTCATGACGCGCCTTGAGGACGCCCGCCTTGCGGAGGAGCGACCGGACGGTGTCCGAGGGCTGCGCGCCGCAATCGAGCCAGTAGTTCGCGCGCTCGACGTTGAGCTGGAGCGCCTGCTCCCCCGACCGCGGGGCGTACTGCCCGAGGGTCTCGATGAAGCGGCCGTCACGCGGCGACCGGCCGTCGGCGACGACGATGCGATAGGTGGGCGACTTCGTGCGGCCCTGACGACGGAGACGGATACGAACGGCCATGCGGAGATCCTCGTGGATCGGGGTGGGGTCCTGCCCCTCAGCTCATCGCGTGACCGGGAGATCCGGCTCGCACCAAGGGTCCAACGGTACTGCGACCTGCGTCATCTCACCGGCGTCCGGGCACGGCCCCGCAGGGCCGGTCGGGCCGGATCCACCTCAGAACGGCCGCCGCCCGCCGGCCGCCATCTTCTTCATCATCTTCTGCATCTCGCGGAACTGCTCCAGGAAGCGGTTCACCTCGCTCACCGGACGCCCCGCCCCCTTCGCGACCCGCGCCCGGCGCGAGCCGTTGAGGAGCGATGGGTCCCGCCGCTCCTCCGGGGTCATCGAGAGGACGATCGCCTCGGCGTGCTTCAACCGCCGCGGATCGGCCTGACTCGCCTGCGCCATCATCTTCGCGTTCACGCCCGGCAGCATCTTCAGGATGCTCTGCATCGACCCGAGCTTCTGCACCTGCTTCATCGCGCCGAGGAAGTCCTGCAGGTCCATCCCTTCCTTGCGCACCTTCTTCTCGAGCTTCTTCGCCTCGTCCGCATCGAACGTGGCCTGTGCCTTCTCGACCAGCGTGAGGACGTCGCCCTGCTGGAGGATCCGCCCCGCCATACGGTCGGGATGGAACGGTTCCAGCGCGTCCGGCTTCTCCCCCACACCGATGAACTTGATCGGCTTCTTCGTGACTCCGTAGATCGAGAGCGCCGCGCCACCGCGGGCGTCGCCGTCCATCTTGGTGAGAATCACGCCGGTGACGCCGAGGGCGTCGTTGAACCCCTGCGCGATCCGCACCGCGTCCTGGCCGGTCATGCCGTCGGCCACGAGCAGGATCTCATCGGGCTGCACCGCCTCCTTCACGCGGCGCAGCTCGTCCATCATCGACTCGTCGATCTGGAGCCGGCCCGCGGTGTCGAGGATGACCACCCGGTCCCGCTCCTTCCGCGCCTGCTCGACGCCGGCCTTCACGATCCGCACCACGTCCGTCGTGGTGCGGTCGGCGTAGACCGGCACGCCGAGGTCGCGCCCGAGGGTCTCGAGCTGGTCGATCGCCGCGGGACGGTAGACGTCCGCCGCGACGAGCCGGGTCGCCCGTCCCTCGCCCTTCAACCGCCGCGCCAGCTTCGCCGCGGTGGTGGTCTTGCCGGAGCCCTGCAGCCCCACCATCAGGATGACGGTCGGCGGGAGGGTGGACATCTTGAGCCCTTCCGACCGCTCGCCCAGCATTACGGTGAGCTCGTCGTAGACGATTTTCACCAGCTGCTGCGCGGGCTGGATCGTCTTGAGCTGCGCGACGCCCGTCGCCCGCTTCTCCACCCGCTCCAGGAACTCGCGCGTCAGCTGGAAGGAGACGTCGGCCTCGAGGAGCACCCGGCGCACCTCGCGCAGGCCCTCCTTGATATCGGCGTCGCTGAGCACGCCACGCCCGCGCAGGCGGGCGAAGGTGGCTTCCAGCTTCTCGGACAGCTCTTGGAACATAGAGCCTTGAAACATAGGGACATGGGACCGGCAGGCCAAGCCCGGGGACGCCGGGACTGCTGGTGTCGGGACCACCGGTCGCGCCACGGTGACGGTCGCCCTGCACCACCGGGCGAACCCCTCGGTCCATCGGTACATTCCCGCCGTGCGCGAGCCCGCTGACGCGTCCGTCGAGGACGCCCCGACCCCGTCGTCCCCCCTCCTGCCGCTCCTCACGTTGCGGTCGACGGTCGTCTTCCCGGACGGCCGCATCGTCGTGCAGGTCGCCGGCCCCGAGAACCGCGGGGTGGTGGACAGCGCGGGGAGCGACGGGACAGAGGTGGTGGCGGCGCTCCTGACCGATGCGGGCGCGAGCCCGGTCGGGCGCATCGGCGTCCGCGCGCGACTCTCGGGCCGGCGCGAGGCCGACGGCGGCCTCCTGGAATGCACACTGGAGGGACGGGCGCGGGTTCGGATCACCGCCACACGACTCGTCACCGGCGTCCCCCACGCGGCGACGGAGCCCGCGACCGAGGGCCGGGTCGACGACGACGTCACCCCGCTCCTGACCCGGGTGCTCGATGCGGCCGAGACGCTCGCGGAGCGCGACCCCGCCTTCCCGGCCGAGCTCCCTGGCCTGCTGCGACGTGAACGGCGGCGCCCCGGCCGCGCCGCGGACCTCACCGCCGCCCGCGCCCGGTTCCGGCCCGCGGAAAAGGATGCGGTCCTGCAGGAGCTCGACGTCGTGGTGCGCCTCGGCCGCGTCGCGGATCGTCTCGAACGCGAGGTCGCGCGCCTGAGCGTCGAGCACGATGTCCGCGTCGAGACGGAGCGGCGCATCGATCGACACCAGCGCGAGTTCTTCCTCCGCCAGCAGCTGCAGGCGATCCGCGCCGAGCTCGGCGAGACCGATCCCGCGGACGCCGAGCTGAGTGAGCTGCGCCGGAAGATCGAGGCCGCGGGTCTCCCTGACACGGTGGCGGCCGAGGCGCGGCGTGAGCTCGACCGGCTTCGCCAACTCGCGCCAGCCTCAGGCGAGCATCAGGTCCTCCGCAATTACATCGACTGGGTCCTTGCCTTGCCGTGGCGCCGCCCGGTGACCACCGATCCGATCAGCCTCGACCGCGTGGACGCTGCCCTCGACGGCCGCCATTACGGCCTGCGCGAGGCGAAGGATCGCATCCTCGAGTATCTCGCGGTCCGGCAGCTCCGCGGCGACCGCGGGCGCGACCCGCAGGGGCCGATCCTCTGCTTCGTCGGACCGCCGGGCACGGGGAAGACCTCCCTCGGGGAAGCCATCGCCGCGAGCCTCGGCCGCGCGTTCTATCGCATCTCCGTCGGCGGGGTGCGCGACGAAGCCGAGATCCGCGGGCACCGCCGCACCTACGTCGGCTCGCTGCCGGGACTTCTCATCCAGGCGATGCGTCGGGTGCAAGTCGCCGATCCCGTCCTGATGATCGACGAGATCGACAAGATGTCCGCCGGTGGCCCCGGCGGTGACCCGACCGCGGCGATGCTCGAGGTGCTCGACCCCGCGCAGAACCGGGGCTTCACCGACCACTACCTGAACCTCCCCTTCGATCTCTCGCCGGTGCTCTTCATCTGCACCGCAAACAACCTCTTCGACATCCCCCCGGCGCTGCGCGACCGCCTCGAGGTGATCCGCATCGCCGGGTACACGGTTGAAGAGAAGGTCGAGATCGCGTGGCGGTATCTCCTGCCGCGGCTCTTCGACGAGCACGGGATCACCGAGCACGACCTGCAGTTCACGGACGAGACGCTCTCCTTCCTCGCGAACCGGTACGCGCGTGAGGCCGGCCTGCGGGCGTTCGAGCGCCATCTCGCGGCGCTGATGCGGCGCCGCGCTCGGCGGAAGGCCGAGGGGGAGCGCGGGGCGTGGGTGGTCGACGCCGCGCGAATGGAGGAGGTACTCGGCCCCGCGCGCTGGGCGGCGGAACTCGCAGACCAGGCGCCTGAGATCGGCACCGTGACGGGGCTCGCGTGGACGGCGAACGGTGGGGAGTTGATGACCATCGAGGCGCTGCGGATGCCGGGGACCGGCCGGCTCCTCGTGACGGGACAGCTCGGCGAGGTGATGCGGGAGTCGGTCGACGCCGCGAGCTCCTATGTGCGCTCGCGTGCGCGCGAGCTGCAGCTCTCGGACCCCGAGCTTCGGACGAGCGACCTGCATGTGCACTTCCCCGCGGGTGCCGTCCCCAAGGACGGCCCGAGCGCCGGCGTCGCCGTCACGCTCGCCATCGCGAGCGTGATGAGCCATCGCGCGGTGCGGCGCGACGTCGCCGTCACGGGCGAGGTCACGCTGCGCGGCCGCGTGCTCGAGATCGGCGGCGTGAAGGAGAAGGTGCTCGCCGCCTATCGGGCAGGCCTCCGGCGCGTGATCCTCCCGGCGGCCAACGCCAAGGACCTGCGCGAACTCCCCGCCGAGGTGCGCGGTGCACTCGAGGTGACGCTGGCGGCGACGATGGACGACGTCGTGGCCGCGGCCCTCCTGCCGCGGGACGCGCGGACGGTCGGTGCCGACTTCCCCGCCTTCGACGAGGTGGCGGACCAGGCCGTCGACCTCCCGCCACTCGCCTGAGATGCCACGTCGCCCGTGGGAGGTGCGCCGTTCCCCCCGCCACGGCCGGGGCGTCTGGGCCACGGCGCGGATCCCGGCCGGGACGCGCATCATCGAGTACACCGGGGAGCTCATCTCCGAGGCGGAGGGGGAGCGACGCTACCCCACGCTCCCGGACGGGAACGAGGAGCCGGAGCACACCTACCTGCTGACCCTCGACGCCGAGCGCGTCATCGACGCGAACGTCGGCGGGAACGCCGCCCGGTTCATCAATCATTCGTGCGAACCGAACTGCGAGCCGATCGCCTTCGGCGACCAGATGTGGATCGTCGCGATCCGCGCCATCCAGCCGGGCGAGGAACTCGCGTACGACTACGCGATCGAACTCGATGAGCCGCACACGCCGGCGCGGAAGCGGCGCTTCCCCTGCCGATGCGGCGCCCGTCGCTGCCGCGGGACGATCCTCAAGCCCAAGGGGCAGCCGTTCCATCCATTGGTGCGCGCCGCCATCCGCCGGTGGGGGCCGCGCTAGACCTCAGGGGAGCTTCAGGGCCTGCAGCACCATTCCCCAATCGAACGCAGCCACCGCCGCATCGTCATCCACGGCAAGGAGGACACCGCGCGGGAACCCAGGCCGCGGTGCCGTCTCGAGCCAGATACCGTCCGTGTTGGCCGTCCGTCGCCCGCGGAAGCTGCCACGATGTGCGCCGCTCACGCGATCGAAGACGTGGAACGTGGTGCGCGACTTGCTCTGGTCGGACACGACCCATAGTCCCGTGCCGTCGGCTCTGGCGTCGAGCGCGATGCCCTCCACCTGATGACGGAAGATGCCGTCGCCGATCGTCCGGCCGGTGAATCGTCCATCCAACCCATAGACCTTGGCGTTCATGCCGCGTGCGGTGTCCTCGTCCGCGATCAGGACGACACCGCGGGCCGGGTCGCCCCACAAGCTCTCCACAACGTGCAACACGCCGCGACCGACGGTATCGCCGAAGACGCGCACCACCCGCGCCCCCCAGCCAGCGCCATCGTGCTGCAGGTCGAACACCACGACGCGCCGACCCATCGCCAGCGTATCGCGATTCTCCTCATCCCCCGCGTCATAACTGTCGGTGACAAACAGTCGGATGGACCCCGGGTCGACCCGAGACATCCACACACCGTACGGCCGGCGTAACACATCGGCACCGAAGCTGACGAGCGGGCGGAAGGCGGGGAGGGCGAAGACCTGCACCCGACGATTGTCCCGCTCCACCACGACGAGCAACGAGTCGAGGACCGCGATGCCGTTGGGACGGTCGAACGCTCCAGCGACCGAGCCCGGTCCCCCGACGATCCCCAATTGTTCACCGGTCTCGAGGGCAAGCCGATGGAGGCGGTCCCCCTGCTTCGCGGTGACCAGCACCTCGGCCCGGCCGGCGATCGCGTCCCACCAGATTGCCGGTGAATCCAGGTCGTCATCGGGCCACGCGACGGAGCTCCAACGCTCGGGGACCTCACGAACGGCGGTCGCGACGGCCGCAGGCGCCGACTCCCCCTTCGCGCAACCCACAAGGGCGGCGAGAAGGGGGAGGGAGCGGCGAGCGAGTCGAAACACCCGCCGTGACATCTCAGTAATCACACGGACGCTTAGAAATCAACCTTGAACCCGGTCTGCAGGCGGAACCCGTAGTACTCATCCTGCATGATGCGCGACGGGTCACCCTGATAGAATCGCAGGGGACGGTTCGTGAGATTGTTGGCCTCAAGGAAGAACCGAGCCTGCGGGGCAACCAAGATGCTCGCATTGAAATCGACGTCCGTCCGGTCCGCTGCCCACCGGTCATAGAACGCCTCTTCGTTGTACCCGCCTTCCGCGGCGTCGAGCGCCTCCGACTGGAAGTTCACCGCGAGTCGGACGGTTGCCGTCGGGGTGTCGTACGAAAGAGAGAGATTCCCGCTGTGCTTCGAGGTACCCAGAAGGGGCAAGACCTCGTCCTCGCGGCTCGCGATGCCGAGCCCGGTCACGCGGGAATCATTGAACGTGTAGTTGGTGTACACCCCGAGGTGGCGGAGCCGCCCCGGCAGGAAGTCGAGCTGGCGCTGATAGGCGAGCTCCACGCCCGTCAGGAGGGCAGACGGCCCGTTCCGCGGCTGCGAGATCTCGAGGTACGTCTGGCCCGTCGTCTCGTCGATCGCATTGAACCGGGTGAAGCGGTAGACGAAGTCGCGAATGCGCTTGTGGAAGATCCCGGCGGAGACAAGGCCGACGGACGGCAGATATCGCTCGACCGAGAGGTCGAGATTCATCGCCCGCGTCGGGAGGAGATTGGGATTCCCGGTCTCCAGCACGCTGTCGCTCGGCACAACCGACCGGTACGGCACGAGGTCGTAGTAGTTCGGACGGGCGATGCTGGTGGTCCACGCCGCCCGCACCACCGTCGCCGCATCAACATCCCATCGAAGATTGACGCTGGGCAGGACATCGGCGTAGGAGGACGATGCCGGGGCAGTCGGCGAGACGGTCCCCGCATCCTCATCGAACTCGAATCCACGATATTCGACGGAAGTCGCCTCGTAGCGGACCCCCGCGATGTAGCGGAGCGCCCCGGACCGTCCCTCGTACTGCACGTACCCCGCCCCGATCCGCTCGGTCGCGTCGAAGTTCGCCGCTCCGTACTCCGCCGGCTGATCCTGAATCGTGAACTGCGCGGTGTCCCGAACCGGAAGCCCACCGAGGTACCCCGGCGTCGAGAAGACCCCGTACTCGTACGGGCCAGCGTAATTCGGATCGAGCGTGAAGTCGCTGCTACCGCGGAGCCCGAGGTTGGCGAAGTCCGCGGCCGTTCGGGGCACGGCCCGCACGAAGCTGTTGTCGCGCAGCTTCGCCTTTTGGCGCACGCGGAGCCCAGCCTTGAGGCGGGTCTCGCGCGACAGGTCACCGACGGGCAGCGTCAGGTCGAGCCGGCCGTTCTGATCCTCGTCCTTGGTGTAGCTCTCGAGGAGCTCGATACGCCGGAACGTGAATGCCGACGGCGCAACCAAGGCCGGGTTGGTCGCGGTGAACGTGGGGTTGCTGACGTCGGAATAGTTCGGCGTGAAGGTCACGTTCGTCTTCCGCCACTCGATGTACCGCTCATCCGGACGAGTCTCCGACGCACGTGCAATGCTGGCCGACCAGGTCACGCCGAGGCGGCCCAGCAAGTGATCGCCCGAGAGCTGATGGCTCTGCGTGCGCTGGTCCTCCAGCCGGGCGCTCCGCGCGCGCGGCGAGTCGACACCACCCTTCGTCTGGCGCCGAACCTCGGCACGCTGCAGCCCAAGCGAGTCGGGCGCGGACAGGACCAGTCGGGTACGGAATCGGTTCTCCCAGTCATCCCGGGAATTGTAGATCGAGCGAAGCATCACCGTGCTCGTCTCGCTCAGCCGCCAGTCGAACGAGCCGGAGACGGAGCGTCGGCGACGCTGCACGTCGTACCGCCGGACATCGAACTCCTGCAGGTAGGCCTGACCGGTCGCCGTCTGGCCCCACACGCCCTCCTTGTTGTCCGAGCCGTAGATCTGGTCGTAGTACGAGGCGCTGACGATGGCACCGAGCCGGTCGCCGAGGAAACGCCGGCCGGCCACGAGGCTCCCGATATACAACGGCTTCTGGCGCACCGCGTTGTGTCCAGTGCCGATGGTCGTCGAGAAGCGCGGCGACGCTGGAGCGGCGCGCGTCACGATGTTCACGGATCCCCCGATGGCGTCCCCGTCCATCTCAGCCGTCAGGGACTTGTTCACTTCGACGGCCTGCACCATGTCCGCGGGGATCAGGTCCAGCTGCACCTCACGCACCTCCGCCTCGGCGGACGGGACTCGCTCGCCGTTGACCATCACGGAGTTGAAGCGCGGCTCGGTGCCGCGAATGGAACCGAAGCGCGCCTCCCCCTGGTCGAGGCCGACGGTAACCCCAGGTATCCGCTTGAGCGCGTCTCCGATGTTCGCGTCCGGGAATCGGCCGATCTGATCCGCGGCAACCACGTTCACGAGGTTCCCGGCGTTCTGCTGCTGCGCGAGCGCAGCCGCCTGCCCCGCCCGACCCGTGACGATCACCGCGCCAAGCGTCGTCTCAGCCGCCCGCAGCGAGATCACCACGTTCGCCGTCGCGCCGGAACGGACCTCCACGGGCATGGTGGCCGGAGCGTACCCGAGGTATCGGGTGCGCAAGAGGTGCGGACCAGCAGCGACCGCGGGAAGCACGAAACGCCCAGAACGGTCCGTGAGGACCTCACGGCCCGCGGAGTCGAGGCGGACGGCCACTCCGGTCAGTGCCAGGCCGGAGGTGGCAGAGATGACGCTCCCGGTAATCGTCCCTTGAGCGGCAGCGGTCATCGGGAGGAGGAGACCGAGCGCCAGAGTGCAGAGACGCCGAATCGAATGAAGACGCATGACAGGTTCGGATGGAGTGAAGGGAGCGATGACCACAACTGGCTTTCCGCAACGAAGACTTCCAGTCGCTCGTCACCCAGACGTGTCCGCCATGTTTCGGTCCGGTCACAACCGGCGTCCTGAACGGCGGCCGTCCCCTGATGGAACGCGCCGGACGTCAGCGCACGTCGGCCCGGATGCGCTGACCCACCAGCTGCTGCACCCAGCGCGCCGGGGCGAATCGCACGAACGGCGGCAGGGCATCGTCGTGACGGGTGCGCCAGCTCAGGAAGATCACGCGGTGCTCGAAAAGGTTGAGCGCGGCCCCGAGGTCCCAGAGGGGCGGTACCAGCACCGTGACCCGGCGGCCCACGCGTCGCAGTTCCGCGAACATCGCCGCCGGGTCATCCACGTGCTCGAGCGTGTGACTGCAGAGCACCGTGTCGAACCGCCCATCCGGATGCGGCAGGCGATACACATCCGTCACCTGCTCGAAGCGCGGGACCGCCGCGTGCTGGACGATGTCGGCGTTGATGCCGCCGCCATCGGTCGTGCCGCAGCAGATGTTGTAATCCCAGCGCCGCTCACGGAGCACCGCGCCCTTGAGGACGCGATAACTGAGATGATTGAGCGCCTTGAGCACGGCGACGAGCGCGACGAGCGCGACGAGGGCGAATAGCGGAATCACAGACGTCTCATCGAGAGGAACCCACCGGTGCGGCCAGGACCTCGCGGTAGCTCTGATCGAGCCGGTCGAGCTCCGCGCGCCAGGACCGCGTCTCCGCCGTCCGGCGAGCCCCCGCACGGAGGGCGGTCCGAAGAGCGGCGTCATCGAGCAGGCGGCGCATCGCGTCGAGACACGCGTCTTCATCTCCCGGCGCGAAGGCGAGCCCGTTCTCACCATCACGCAGGTGATCTGCCACGCCCCCCGCCGGTGCCGCGACGACCGGGAGACCCGACGCCATCGCTTCCAGCACGACGAGCCCCAGCGTCTCGGTCTCCGACGCGAACAGGAACGCATCCGACGCGGCGTAGAGATCCGGGAGCTCCCGTTCGCGGTCGAGCGTCCCGAGAAAGGTCACCCCGGACGTCGCCAGTCGTTGGAGGCTCGGGAGGCTGGGCCCGGTGCCTGCCACGACCAACCGCACGCTCCCCGGGGGCCGCACGGCCTCAAGGCGAGCGAAGGCGCGGAGGAGCAGCTCCACATTCTTTTCCGGCGCGAGCCTCCCCACATGAAGGAAGGTGAAGGCGCCCGCCCCGCCGAGCATCCGCTGCCGTCCCGCCTCCCGCCGACGGGGATGGAAGATCTCGTCATCGACACCACGCCCCCACACCTCGACCTCCCGCACACCAAGGCGGCGCAGGTCGTCACGCGCCGGCGCCGATGGCGTGAAGGTCCGAGCCGCATCCGCATGGAACGCCCGGATCCAGCGCGTGACGGGCCCACGCAACCACGGCAGCCCGTAGGCCGCGGTGTACCGCGCGAAATCGGTGTGATACGACGTGCAGAACGGGACGTTCAGGCGACGCGCGACACGCCGCCCGTGACGACCGATGACGAATTCGGTTGCCGAGTGCACCAGGCTGGGACGAAACCGACGGGCAAACGACCAGACCGCAGGGGCGACCGGTGCACAGAGGCGCACCTCGGGATAGGCTGGAAGCGCCACCGAAGGCACGTCGAGGCGCGTGATGCCGGAGATGTCGACGATCGTGCTGACGGCGGCCCCGGACGGATACCGCGGCGCGACCACGGCGCACTCCCACCCCCGTTCCTGCAGCCCACGGATGGTCAGGGCGGTGACGACACTCACCCCATTCACCTGCGGGGGGAAGGTGTCCGAGCAGAAGAGGATCCTCATTCCACAACAGAGGCACCGCCGCGTCACCGCCGGATGACGCCAACGTCACGAACCCACCACAGCCGCCCCGGCATCAGCACGTTCTTCGTTACGCCGCCGCGACCACGGTGTCCTCGCGTCGATACGCAGCCGCACGATTCTCCTCGCGTCCCCTCCAGCCCCCGAGGAAGCCATGCCTGTGCGCCGCGTCGTGCTGATCGTGATGGATGGACTGCGCCCTGATGCGATCCCGCGGTTCGACCTGCGGTCGTGCCAGCGGCTGGCACGCCGCGGAGCGAGCACGTCCCTCGGGCGGACCGTCGCTCCGAGTCTGACCGCCACGTGCATGGCGTCCCTGCTCACGGGGGCGGCGCCGGAGCGGCACGGGCTCCAGGGGGGCCGCTTCCATATCCCTCGGCCGACCGGGGAGATCCACCCCCTCCCGCGCGTCCTCGCCGCTCACTCCCTGCCGAGCAGCGCGTTTCTCGCGCGCGTGCCGATGCTGATGGTGGGTATCGCCAATCGGATCGGGAGCCATCTCGGCTTCGCGCGTACTCGGTTCGAGGGCCACGGCGCCCTCGATATCTCCCGCGCCGCCTGCCGAGAACTCGCGCAGCCCTGGCGTGGCCTGACGGTCATGCACTGGCCCGACGCGGATCGTGCGGGCCACGCCGCGGGTTGGATGTCCGATCCCTATGCCGAGGCCGCGCGGACGATGGATGCGGCGCTCGGACAGGTGATGGACGTGCTCGATCTCGATGACCCGGAGACCATGCTCGTTGTGATGGCCGATCACGGCGGAGGTGGGGCGGTCCCGGATCACCACGACAGCGCGCATCCCCTCGATCGGACGATTCCGCTGCTGCTCGCGGGAGGACTGGTCCGTCCGGGTGAGATCCCGCAGGGAGCCTCACTCCTGGACGTCCCGGCGACGATCCTGTGGGCGATGGGGATCCCGGTGCCGGCCAGCTACGCAGGCACCCCCCTCTCGGCCGTCTTCCGCGCGCCGTCCCCGTTGGTGGCGGCCGCATGACGCAGGCGCGCCTCTCCCTCTGGCAGCGGCTCGACGCCCGCGACCGCGCCCTATTCGTGCGATGGGTCATCTCGGAGCTCACGCCGGTCCGGTCGACGCGTGTCTGGCGCGCCCTGACGCACCTCGGTGGCCTCCGCTGCTCGGTCGCGGCGGTCCTCCTGCCGCTCATCACCGCCGACGGGCTCCTGCAGTCGGCGGCGCGGGAGGCGTTGGTCGCGCTCGTGGTTTCTCACCTCGTCGTCCAGGTGGTCAAGCGGTCGGTCATGCGCCGGCGCCCGACCGACGTCGAATGCACCGGGGCCCACGTCGAGATCCCGGATTGCTTCTCGTTCCCGTCCGGCCATGCGTGCGCCAGCATGAGCGTCGCCTTCGTGTACGGACTCCGTTTTCCGACGCTCGCGGTCCCGCTCATCGCCCTGGCGAGCATCGTCGGCTTCTCACGGGTGCGCCTCGGCGTGCACTACCCCGGGGACGTCCTCGTCGGGCAGACGATCGCCGTCGTGACCGTGGCGCTCCTCGGCTGGACGCCGTGACGCCGGATCCGATTGCCCCCGCCGCCGGACTGCGGCTGGCGATCTTCACCGACACGTTCACGCCGCAGATCAACGGCGTGGCGCGCACGGTCGATCGGCTCGCACGTGCGGTCGAGAGCCGCGGCGGCGCGGTCCACGTCGAGACGGTGTCCGACCCCGATGCAGCCCCCGACGCCGTCACGCACCGCGCGCGGAGCCGTCCGTTCTGGGCCTATCCCGCCTTGCGGGTCGCCCTCCCCTCCGGACGCGCCGCGGCACGCCGGCTCGCCAAGTTCTCTCCCACGCTGGTGCACGTGGCGACGCCCTTCGGGGTGGGCCTCGCCGGTCGGGCGGCCGCGCGCCGACTCGGCGTGCCGCTCGTCACCTCGTACCACACCACCTTCCCGCAGTACCTCGCGCACTACGGGCTCCAGGCCCTCGACCGCGTCGTCTGGCCCTACCTGCGCTGGTTCCACAACAGCGGCCTGCGAACGTTCGTCCCCTCGGCCACCGTCGAGCAGGAGCTCCGCTGGCAGGGATTCAGTGGCCTGCGCGTCTGGGGGCGCGGTGTGGATGCCGATGCCTTCTCGCCCGCGCAGCGTTCCCTCGGGGCCCGGCGCGCCATCGGAGCGCTGGAGGGCGACTTCGTCATCGCGTACGTCGGGCGGCTCGCCCCGGAGAAGCGACTCGACACCCTCTTGGATGCCGTGCGGATCCTCCGGGCCCGGTTCGGGGATCGGATCCGGCTCGCTATCGCCGGCGACGGGCCGTCGGCCGCGGCCATCCGGGCCGCCGCCCCGCCCGACACCCATTTCGCAGGGATGCTCTCTGGCGACGCCCTCGCGGCGTTCTACGCCTCGGCCGACTGCTTCGCCTTCCCCTCGGACAGCGAGACCTTCGGCAACGTCATCCTCGAGGCGATGGCATCCGGTCTCCCGGTCGTCGCGCCCGATCGTGGCGCAACCACGGAGATCGCCTCGCCCACCACGGCCTGCGTCTTCAGCCCCGGGGACGCCGACGGCATGGCCAATGCGCTGGCACGACTGCTGCTGGACCCGGCGCTCCGCGTCAGCCTCAGCACCCAGAGCCGGCGGATCGCCGAAAGTCGGTCGTGGCACGCGGTCTGGGACCGCCTCTTGGCTGACTATGACGAAGTGCGACTGCGGATGCCTCGCGAGGGGCGCCGCGCCCCGAACACCGCTGGGGCGACGGTGACCGCACGTACCGCCTGACGCGCGTCAGGGCGCGTCGAATGCGACGCGCGCGAGGTCGATCAACGGAGGTCCAGCCAGACGGAGCGGCCGCTGCTCAACGAGCACGACAGGACGCCCGTCGAGGGTCGTCACCTCGGCCACCCACCGCCGACCGGTCGGCGCGGAGAAGCGCGCGACGGCCGCAGCGAACTCCCGGGCCTCGTCCGCGCTGTCCCACACGGTGAGCCAGTTCAGCACCTGCTCGCCGTCGACCGCCACCACCTGATACCGGTCCCCGTCCCACCCCGCCGCGCCACGCACCGCCGCGGCCTCATCGCGGAGGTGCCGGAAGAGCAGGAGTCGCGTCTCGAACTCCCCGAGGTTGTCCTCGTGCACGAGCGCGCCACGCCGCGGCGCGCCGAGGCGGATGCGCGTCGGACGGTCCGGGATGGAATCGAGGAACTTCTCGGGATGCAGGATCTGCTCCGTCGATTCCGCGAACGGCGTCAGCACCGACCGGCCCGGCCGCGCGGCCGCGAAGCGTCGTACGAACTCGGCCCCACTCAGGTACGGAAAGAGCAGCGTCTCCTGGAGGAACATCGGCGCCGCCGCGAAGCGAGGCATATCGGCCTGCGACGAACGGATCGTCTCGCGGATCGCTCCCCACCCGCCGGGGATCCGCGCATCCACCTCGCCCCCAGTCATCACCCGGAGCTGCTCGTAGGTCGCCTGCCCCTCGACCACCGCCTGCATCGCGACCATCCGATCGTTGTCGCCCTGCAGCGTCTTGATCGAGTCGAGCCGCACGTGCTGGTCCTGCAGCGCGTGCATCAGCTCGTGCGTGATGGTCACATCCCGCAGCTCCGCCGCCTCCGACTGCACGACGTAGAGCACCTTCGTCTTCGGGTCGTAATATCCGGCGACTTGCTCGGTCAGCAGTTCGAGATAGAACGCGCGGAGGTCCAGCGTGTCGGGGAGGAGGCCGAGCAACCGGTAGGCGGCCTGCGTCCCCGCGAGTTGCAACGGCGTGAGCTGCTCGGCCATCTCGGCCTCGAGGAACCCCCGAACCTCATCGCGCGACCGGTCCTGGAGGACCGGCAGGCGTTGGAACATCAGCCCCGTCGTCTCCTCGAGCTTGGGGATCGCGGCCCGCACCTGACGACGATACGGCCCTTCATATCCGGGCGGTTCGGCCGCACACCCCGAGAGAAGGAGCCCGAGCGCCACGAGGGATGGAGCGAAACGCGAGGGTGCGGCCCGCATCGACGACGGCCTCACAGCGCGGGGAAGAACATGCCGAGATACCACCCGATGATCGACGTGCCCCAGAGCAGGGCGATCAGACCAGCGGGCGCCAGAAAGACACCGAACGGGACGAGCGGGAGCGCGTACGACTCGCCGCGCCGCCGAGCGCGGAGCCACCCGATGGGCGCGACGAGGAGCAGGAACACCACCGAGGCGAGCGCCGCTGCCAGCATCACGGTCAGGAGCGCACGCCCAGGCCCGACGAGCGCGCCGATGAACGCCATCAGGGTGACGTCACCCTGCCCCATCGCCTCCTTCCGCAGCGCCACCTCGCCGAGCCACCCGATGATCGCGATCAGGCCCGCTCCGGTGCAGGCACCCACGAGGGCGTCCCACGGCCCGGCGAACGGCCCCGACTCCCAGAGGAAGAGCCCGACGACGGCCGCGAGCATCGCGAGCAGGAACCCCGTGACGGTGAAGCCGTCCGGGATCACGTAGTCGCGGAGGTCGGTGACCGCGATGCCGAAGAGCAGACTGGACGCGATGGCCACGCGCACCATGGTGACACTGGGACCGAACAGCACCCACGCGCCATACCACAGCCCGGCGGTCGCGACCTCCACGGCGGGATACCGCCACGCGATGGGCGCCGCACAATGCCGACACCGACCGCGGCGCAGGAGCCAGCTCACGACCGGGACGTTGTCGTACCACGCGATCCCGTGCTGACAGTGCGGACACTTGGACCGGGGCCGCACGACCGACTCATCCTTCGGCCACCGGACGATGCAGACGTTCAGGAACGACCCGACGATGGCACCGAGGCAGACGACGTACGCGGCGAGGAGGGTCATGCCGACGGCCGGAGAAGGTAGAGCGCGATCCCCGCCGCGACCGCGACGTTGAGGGACTCCGCCCCCGGTGCCATCGCCAGCGCCACACGCTCGGCGCAGGCAGATCGCACCACGTCGGAGAGCCCGGCCCCCTCATTTCCCACCACGAGCGCCACGCGTGGGGGATTCCCCACCGACGCGATGGGACGCCCCCCGATGTCGGCACCCCAGAGCGGCACCTGATGTTCCGCCAGGAAGGGGCGCAGCGCCTCGAGCGTGCAGCCGACCGTCGGGTGACGGAACTGGATGCCCACCGCCGAGCGGACAACCTTCGCGTTCCACGGATCTACCGTCCCTGGGAGGACACAGGTGCCATCGACACCGAGTGCCGCGGCGGTTCGTAACAGGGTCCCGACGTTCCCCGGGTCCTGGATGCCATCGAGCACGAGCAGCCGACGCGGCCCGAGGGCACCGAGCGACGCGAGCGTATGGGTCGGCTGTTCGGCCACCGCCAGGATCCCCTGGGGCTCATCGGTGTCGCACGCGGAGAGGAACTCCCGTTCACTCACCCGAAGCACCGAGACGTCCCGGGCGTGGAGCTGCGCCAGCAGTGCCGCGCCCCGAGGGGTCTGCTCGACGAGGTCGCAGGAGAGCGCCCCGACGATCCGGAGCGGCGACGCCAGGAGTTCCTCGACCACACGAATCCCCTCAGCGACGAAGCGTCCGCTCCGTTCACGCGCCTTGCGGCGGGTCAGGTCTCTGGCTACGGTGAGAAGTCCCATCGGAATCCCTATGCGTCCTCATGTCCTCGGCCGCGCCGCGGCCCTCGTCCTCGCCCTCTCGGGCTGCGCCGTCTCCACCCGTCAGGAAGTGGAGATGGGCGCGTCGTACGCGCAGCAGATCGAACGGGAGCTCCCGGTCATCGGCGACCCCGAGCTCACGCGCTACATCAACGTACTCGGGGACTCGATCGCCCGCATCGCGGACGCCCGGAACCTCGACTGGCGGTTCTCGATCGTCGATAGCCCCGAGGTGAACGCCTTCGCCGTCCCCGGGGGGTTCATCTACATCAACCGAGGCCTGATCGAGCGCGCGACGACGATGTCGCAGGTGGCCGGCGTCCTCGGGCACGAGATCGGGCACGTCACGATGCGCCACTCCATCCAGCAGATGCAGAAGGCGCAGGGGGCGAACGTCGGGATTACCGCCGTCTGCGTGCTCACCAGCATCTGCAACAGCGAGGCGAGTCAGGCCGCCATCAACATCGGGGCGAACGCCGCCTTCGCCAGCTTCTCGCGCACCGACGAGGACGAGGCGGACCTGGTCGCGATTCCCTACCTCGTGCAGGCGGGCATCGACCCGAACGGCATCCCCGAGATGTTCCGCATCCTCCTGGACGAGCGGACACAGAAGCCCGGGGCACTCGACGCCTGGTTCCGCTCGCATCCGCTCGAGGAGGACCGCATCGCCGCGGCGCAGGCGCGCATCGCAGCGATCCCCGCTGACTCCGTCCGAGGCCTCACGCGCGACACGCCGAACTTCCAGGCGTTCAAGCGTCGACTCGCGGCCCTGCCGCCGTCTCCGCCACCGCGCTGAGCCGGAGGCCGCGCACCGCGCCGCCGGCGAGTCCAACCGGCGGTCGCCGATCAGCCAATCAGGCGCCGCCTACAGCTGGCTGACGTACCGCTCCACCAGACGTCCGAACGCCTCCGCCGCGCGCGCGCCCTCCTCCATCACCTCGACGTGATTGAGCGGCGTCGCCGAGATTCCGGCGCCGGGGTTCGTGATCAACGAGACGCCCGCGACCTCCATCCCGCACGCCGCGGCGACGATCACCTCCGCCACGGTGCTCATCCCCACCGCGTCGGCCCCGAGCCGCTCCAGCATTCGGACCTCGCTCGGCGTCTCGAAGTTCGGACCGAGCAGGCCGGCGTAGACACCGCGCGCGAGCGGGATGCCGAGCGCCTGTGCCGACTCGACCAGTAGCGCACGCAGCCGCGGATGGTACGCCGCGCTCATATCGGGGAAGCGGGTCTCCCCCGGCTCGACCGGGCCGACGAGCGGATTCTGGCCGGTCAGGTTGAGGTGGTCGACGATGAGCATCAGATCGCCCGCCGCGAAACTCCGGCGGACCCCACCGGCCGCATTCGACACGAAGAGCCGCGGCACCCCGAGCGCGTGCAACACACGCACCGGGAAGGCGGCGACGCGCGCCGAATATCCCTCGTACATGTGGAAGCGGCCGGCGAGCAGGACGACCTCGCGCCCGCCGAGACGACCGGCGATCATCTCGCCGCGATGTCCATCCACCTTGGGCGCGTGGAACCCGGGGATCTCCGCATACGGCACCCGACGCGCGCCTTCGACGCGATCGGCGAGCGTGCCGAGGCCGGAGCCCAGGATGATCCCCGTCACGGGGGCGGTGACGCCGAGTCGGTCCCGCACCGCATCGGCGGCGCGGCGCGCGTCGGCGGTCCCGTGCGTCTCGGACGTGTTCATCGGGCGACCTCCTGCCGCAGCGCGGCGATCTCAGCGTCCACCCTGGCGAGGAGCGCGGTCCGCTCCGGCTCAGGAAGGAAGGCGTTCACGAATCCCTGCCGCGCGAGCACGGCGAGCTCGTCGAAGCTGAAGCCGAGGTGGCGCGCCGCCAAGCCGTACTCGGTCACGAGATCCGTCCCGCTCATCAGCCGGTTGTCGGTGTTCAACGAGACCGCGACCCCCGCCTCGACGAGCGTCCGGAGCGGATGGGCGTCGATGGACGGGATCGTGTGCGTCTGCACGTTGCTCGTCAGGCAGCACTCAATCGCGATTCCACGGTCACGCACCTCACGCAGCAGGACCGGATCCTCGAGCAGCCGCGTGCCGTGGCCGATCCGCGTGGCGTGGCAGACGTGGATCGCCTCGGCGATCGACCCCGCGCCCGCGCCTTCTCCGGCGTGGCAGGTGCAGGCGAGGCCATGTGCCTCGCAGTGCGCGAAGGCGGCCTGGTGCGCCGCGGCGGGGTTTCCCGCCTCGCCGCCCGCCAGGTCGAACCCGACCACGCCCTCACCCTGGTAGTCGACGGCCGTCCACGCCGCCTCGAGCGACGTCGCCGGCGGCATGTTCCGGATCGCACAGACGATCACCCGGGCGACGATGCCGTATTCGCGCTCGGCACGCGCGAGCCCCCGCAGCGGCGCCTCGACGGCCTGCGCCATCGTGAGACCGCCGCGCGTGTTGAGGATGGGCGCGTACCGGACCTCGAGGTAGCGGATCCCCTCGCGCGCCGCGTCCTCCGCGAGCTCGAACGCGATCCGCTCCATCGCCTCAGCCTGCTGCATCACCGACAGGGTGACCGCAAAGCGCTCGAGATACTCCTCCAGGCTGCGCGCGTCCTTCACCAGCATGTGATCGCGCAGCGCCTCGGCGTCGTCGCGCGGCATCGTCACATGCAGATCGCGCGCGAGCTCCAGCATCGTGCCCGGTCGCACCGAGCCATCGAGGTGGCAGTGCAGCTCCGCCTTGGGGAGCCGTCGAAGGAGGTCGGCCGTGACGAGCGTCACGACCCGTCCGCCAGCTGCCGCGCGGAGACCAGCCGCATCACGAAGCCCCCGGAGAGCGGGGTCTCGGGCACGACGACGATGCCACGGCTGTCGGCCACGGCACGCGTGCCGGCGCGCACCTCGTCGGCGGCCGCCGCATCGTGCGCGGCGACGGCGTCGAGGACCGTCGCGCCGGAGGGGAGCTGTACGGTGGCACCGTTGACGAAGACGATCAGAGAATCGGTCATGGGACGGGACGGATACGCGCAGCGCGCTGCGCATCAGTGGGCGTGAGGAGCCCGCCGCGCAGGGCGCGCAGATG
>Ga0078894_10001010_pt1 | contig 20421 bp, 22 predicted proteins | sample LauGreSu1BDMLBSD_2_FD_67506 | JGI IMG/M metagenome (GOLD analysis project Ga0078894, IMG submission 67506) | Freshwater lake microbial communities from Lake Michigan, USA - Su13.BD.MLB.SD (version 4) (version 4) | ecosystem: Environmental > Aquatic > Freshwater > Lake | place: Lake Michigan... | reverse complement strand
CCGTCATCGGCCCATGGACCAGCTGGTCAAGCAGCTGCGCAGGAATCTTGGGCAGCGCCGCCGACCGCGCGGCAATGGCTGCATTCTTCAACTTCGTCTTGCTCGGCATACATGCTCCTTTTTGACATGTTATGCCTCACACACAAAATTCAGGACAGGCTCACACGCTCCTGGACTTCCTGGTTGCCACTTGTTGGCATGACGTTTACCTCACCGACGGTGTATTTCTGCTCGACCACCACATTCTTGCCGTCTTCTGCATTGAAGGCGAACTCAAGTAACTCTTCGCCCATGTTTACGGGGATTCGGCCCGGATTTAGTTCTGCGATTTTGCCTAAAAAGAAGAACCCTGCACCCTGGTGCGTGAAGGAAAGAAGATTCCTCTTGACGGTATCGAACTGGCTCGCGTCATTGCCGGAGAGCAGGTTGGAGGAAAAGGCATCCACCAGTTTCATTTTTTCTTGCATGTCTTCTGCCGGTATCTTGTAACCTCTTGGACTGGCGACCAGCTTTTCGTCTCTGACCATTACATGGCCGCGCTGTATACAGTCACGTCCAAACTGTGCAGGAGCCTGAATTTCCCAGTCACCCAAAGTGAGCGTGCCTTCGTTATCTTTCGATTTCCAGCATTCGACCAGCTCTTTTTTGACAAGCTCCTTTTTGTCATCGGAGGCTTGCGGCTTGTCTTGCAGCCCTTCGATCTCGATATCGTCATAGTTGGCTTCTGGCCCGAGCAGCCGGTCTGCGTGCTCTTGGCGTTGTGCGTCCAGGCTTTCGATGGGGCGGCCCACTTTAAAGTTCTGGCCCATGAAAGCCGATGGACCACCCGTAGCCTCTTTGGTGCCGTAAGTGCTTGATGGCGCAGCTTGTTGGAGATATTGCTTAACGCTTCCCATAGGACGGCCGGGATCAGCCGGCGGCCTTGTGCAGGTCTTGTAAATGGCGTATCCGGCTTCACTGAGTCCCAAGGTGACTACGGCCGCGAGGATTCGACCTGCTGTAGCCATTGAAAACCCGCGATTTCGAACCTGCTCCCCGTTAAGTCTGGGTGCAGCCTGCACACGGTCATTGGAGGGCGGCGCCAGATGCTGTGCAGCGGTGCTAGGGGTCCTGGATTGAATCGGAGAGTTCATCAGCGCGCTTTTTTCATTGGGAGAAACAGCTTCTCAGCCACGGACGAATCGGGATATGTCCAGGGGAACTGCGCCATCAACGGGATCTTGCGACCCTTCGCTGAGCTTGTGTTTACGTTGCCTGAGTACCTCCAGAAAGCGCTCGAGCTGGCTTGTCAGGGCTGGCAGATCAGTCACCTGCGCGTCGAAGCGCTGGAACAAAACCACTTCTTCACGAACATCGTCATAGCCTAGTTGCGCCTTGCCGGTTTCCAGCCCGAATAGGCCGGCTTTGAGGAGGTCGGCAAAAGCCTGGGCCGGCGCGCTGCGCGGCAATGGGCCGACGATCGCATGGATAAAGAAAGTGTCCGACCCTGGCACACCGACCTCTTCAAATTCCACTTCCTCTGTGCCGTTGAACACAAGGCGGCAGGCGCGTGTGGATGGGTCCAGAGACAAGTCATGGATACCTGTAAGCTCGCGCAGTTCTGTGATGATCTCAGTCAATGTCATGTGATGTGTCCAATGGCGCTGAGCGGGCGCTCGGGTCAGCGCGTTCTCGCAGGCCGCTGGCATTGGCTAAGCCCTTGAGCCTCTTGTTGTCCGCAGCAGGATGCAAGATGATGATGACGACGGGATTGTTGAAATCAGGTGCTCATTATTCGCCGTACAGACCAGGCCTGCTTGCCTCTGGCAATTGCGGACGAGGCTGCCGTTCTCAATTCATTGCGGGGTGGCTCAATAATTCAGCAAACATGGCCTGCGCCTGCGTGCGATCAGCCCAAACTTCAGCGGGTCGGTTTGACAGGTCCATGCACTTCATGGCGAAAGCGGCGGCGGTATCGGGTTGATCCATGTCTGAGAGCAGACCATCCAGCGCATCGATGGACTGCTGATAGCGCCCCATTGCTTTGTATTCATCCCGAACCTCTGTCACCATTTTCTTGAACTGCTGCGGAGTCAGACCTTGGTCTCTCGTGTTGCCACGCCGACCCTCCTCATAAAGGGTATCGGCGTAGGCGACCAGACGAGCCTGCATCGCACCGAGTGCCGCCGTGTGGTAAACCGCCAGCGTGGTAATGGCTTGCGCATAGGCATCGGTTTCTGATCCGTGTTTTGCGCCGGTCAGAGCTCGGACGTGCATATAAAACTTTGTCCCACGCAAGCCGGTGACGAAACGAGTCTCAGGGCGTTTCTTGCTGACCTTGTGGAACATCCCGGTGTCGATCAATATGGCCTCCTCTCTTCGGAGTGACCACATGATGTTCTCCGGCTTGTGGTCTGTGGCAACGAAGCCGCGCTCATTGAGAACCTTCAGCGAGTTCAAGGTCTGGCGGCACAACTCCTTTTGGTGGGATGGGGGCAGCAGATTAAGTTGCTTGAAGGCCTCTTCACCGACGATCTTGCTCATGATCACCCCATTGCACTTGACTGCGCCCTCAGGCTGGATCTTCAGCAGAGTACGCAGGCCCAGAGAGTCAACGAGTTGGTGCTTGTTTCCCACTTGCACCGCAAAGTACTTCGTTTCGGCAACCTGGGCCCGCTTTGCATAGTCAGGATCTTTCTTGGAGACAAGGTAGGCGGCGATGGCTTCGTTCGGTGCCCCAGAGCGGTTCTTACTTAAGACCTCGGGCGCCAAAAAATGCTTGAAAACAAGCGCTTCGCGGCTCTTGCCCATCTGGATTTCATAGACCTCTCCGAAGGAGCCCTTGCCGAGCAACCTGCCACTCCTGATGGAAGCATCGGCCATTAACTCTCTGAACGAGTTGCCTTGAGCCAAGGGTGCCTTTGGTGCAAGCACGCCGGCCTGTTGCGGTTGATCGGGCGCGACCGCGTCGGGCAGTTCTTTGGATGCCTTCAGTGCGACTGCCGGTGCCGGTTGCGGCTGTTCTGGCAGGGGCTGGCCGACAACTTCCTCCGGTGGCTTCGAAGCGACCTCTGAGGCCTGTTGCAGCGCGGGCGCCTTGGGCAGATCTTCGTGCACCTTCGAAGCGTCAGCCAGTGCCTGTTGCGGCGCTGCTGCCAGGTGTTTGTCGAGGAGGTCCTTGATGAAAGATACCTCCACTCGGTTTTTCTGGCTGTCCTTGGGTTTGGCGTCCAGATAGGACTGGAGCGCTTCAGCGGCATCGTTCAGTCCGGCTTGGCGCAGCGTGCTGTTCCAGAAATCCCGCGTATCGTTAAGGCGGGTGTTGCCCATGCCGCGACCGAAGAGCTGGAAATTGCTTTTGCGCCGGAGTTCAATTTCCGCACCCGCCTTGGTGCGATTGACCAAAACGAACGTGCCTGACCCTTTGCCCGGCATGCTGATGTGGGTCTTGACGTTCTCGAGTACGGCTTGGGCCTGAGCCTGGCTTAGTCCCTTGATATTCTCGCTGTAGCTCCTACCGCCGTGGGCTGTGATTCCAATGGGCATGATGAGCCGCCTAGCCTCTGATCATTCCAAACGGAGCGTCCGGCAATGCATCGTTTTGCATTGCTTCGCCTGCAGCCCCTGCCTGGGCGGTGGCCGGGTCGATCATCCCGGCAACCGCCTGGGTCAGCGCCTGTGCACGGTCCAGCCCCTCGGTTAACCATTCGTTGAGCCGGTGTGCGCTCGTGGCGGCGATGCTCACTGTGGTGCTGATAGACAGCATATCGTCGTCGTCGAGCACAACAGCCCAGCCGTGCTCGAAGCGGGCATCTTGGTTGATTCTGAGCAAGGTCATGGCCAGCCCGGCGGCTTGGCCATCGGCCAGGCCGCCCAAGGACCGGATCTCCACGTCGATCACGGCCATCGCATCGTCGGTGTGTGGCAGCACTCGGGTGATGCGCCCATCGAGCTCGAGCTCAAGGCCGAAGGGGTTGAGATGCGACGGCAACTGCATGCCGACTGCTTGCGCCATATCGGCGACCCAGCGTTGAAACGAATTGAGTTCGATCTCTGGCATTACCGTCACCTTGCGCCATGCAGGCTGTTGTTGCGAATGCTTACATTATGCAGAATAAATTAACAAATTTTGGCTTTTGTGTTTCAGCCTGCGAGATGGACGGCCCACAGAAGGTGGATGGTCAGGATGCCGACAGCTAATTGAGGGGTCACATCCTGCCCACCTTGAATCTGCAGGTCGGTCAGGCCGCTACCGAGTTGGTCGTGGACCGAAGCACTTTGTCCAAGGCGCTTAATGGGTGGGCTACGACCACCCCGATGAAGGCCCAGCGCACGGAGCGTTGGCTGGGCCAGGACCAGGGATAGGTTGCTCAAATGTGGCTTGCCCAGCAAGCAGCTTACGGCCCTGGCAGCCGAGGCGAGGCGTCAAGGAATCTAAAGCGTTATCGGGGATCAAGGCCCTGAAATTTCAAGCCGCTGGAGTTAACCTTGCTGCCAGCCCCAAAAAAGCAGGCTCCACCTGGGAGCCTGCTTCTTGAGTTCGCGTATCGGCGTATCTGGCGGAGACTGTGAGATTCGAACTCACGGACGGTTGCCCGTCGGCAGTTTTCAAGACTGCTGGTTTAAACCACTCACCCAAGTCTCCGGGGCGTTGTGCCGCTGGGGCCTGCCGAAGGCTGTAGTTTAGCCCGGCTGTGGCTGGTGCCTGGCGTTTGGCCGAGTGCAGGGGGCAGAAGACGGAGCCGGCGGGTGTCTCAGTGAGTCATCGGCTCAGTCGGCCAGCCCCAGCCGAACAATGCCGTACATCGGCACGCCCCAGAAGGCGCGGAAGACCGGGCACAGCCAGGCGGTGGAGGCGTCGTAGCCGTCGAGCACGCTGTACTCTGAGAGCAGGCGCAGGCGCGGGTGGGCGGCGGTGAAGTCGTTCATTTGGCGAGCGCCCCAGAGAAACTGCGCCTGGGTGCGCGAAACCGAGGGGTGCAGCCCGGCGCAGCCTATGGCCATCCAGCTCAAGCTGTCAAACACGATCTCCGAGCCGGCCGGTGCGTGCTCGGCAAATTCGTGCAGGATTTGCCGGACTTCTTCTGGGCGCAGGTACATGAGCACGCCTTCGAGCAGCACCAACACTGCGGGTGCGTTGGACCCCTCAGGAAGTCCCAGAGAGCGCCACCAGTGGGTTCGCTTGAGGTCGACCACCGCGTTGCGATGGTGCTGCCCCAGGCTGGGCAGCAGGTTCTCGCGCAGCGCGACGACCTCGGGCAGATCAGCATCTAGCCATTGGTTGTGGCCACGGTCTAGCCATTGGAAGTAGCACGACAGGCCGCAGCCCAGGTTGGCGGCCAAGCCGCGCGGGTGGCGGATAAAAAAATCGAGCGCAATCTGACGCAGGATGCGGGTGCGAGAAAGCACGCCGTAGACGCTCAGCGGGTCGTCCAGGTAGTCGTCGGCTTCGACCTCGAGCTTGCTCAGTGCGGAGGCGGCGCAAGTGTCGTGCAAGGCCATCTGAGGAAAAAGCCGGGCGCCGTGGGCACGCGCGGCCAGCGGGATCAAGAGGGTTTTCTCGACCGGCGAGAGCGCACTGGTTGTCACCTGCATCGAGGCGGTCGACGGTACGGTGGCAGAGGGGGGCTGAAAGGCCATGCCCCATCATGAGGCTGCAAGGCCTGCCGTGCCCCGGTCGAGCAAGTGAAAGATTGAAACAGGCACCCGCCTGCGGTAAGCGGCGGCGGGTGCGTCAGTGCCCCACGCCCTCAAGCCGCTTCATGCCAATTGACCCACTGCAAGCCTGGCACCCGCGCAAACTCACGCACATTGCGGGTTACCAGCGTGCCTTGGTGGCGCAGGGCGGTGGCGGCAATCAGGGTGTCGTGGGGCCCAATGGGTGTGCCACTGGCCTGCAGATCAGCCCGTAAGCGGGCTGCGATGGCGGCGCACTCGCTGTCAAAAGGCAGCATCTGCATGGGGCGCAGCAGTTGTGCCAATGCTGCTAAGCGAGGCGCTGCTGCCTCTGGTGGCAGGCGCTGCAAACCGTAGCGCAACTCATATTCCACGATGGCCGGCACGCCAAGTTCGGCGGGGCGCAGCGCCTGGAGTTGAGGCACCACGGCTGTGTCACCCCTGAAGTAGTAGCTGATGGTGTTGCTGTCCAGCACCAGCATGCTCAAAACCCCAGCCTCGGCACGTCGGTGCCCAGATCTGCGGTGCTGTCCACGTCGCGCAGAGGAAAGTCGGCAAACCGCCCGGCCAACGCCAGGCAGTCTTGTGGCCATTCATGTGCAGCGTACTTGCGAATGATGTCTGCCACCCATCGGCTCTTGGACAAGCCATGGGCCTTGGCCGCTTGATCCACCAGCGCCTGAGTGGCGTCGTCAAGGTACAAAGTGATTTGTGCCATCTGGAAACTCCTTGGGGTCCAGGATGCTGATTCCGGAAAAGTATATGCCCAAGTATACGTTTTCAGCCGGGTTCGGCGGGTGAACCTGGAGACGGCTTTGGACGCACAACCCTGATTCAGGCTGTCCGCAGCATGCCGCGGGTCTCGATGAAGTCGATCACCTGCTCCAGCCCGCTCAGCACCTTGAGGTTGGTCATGACAAAGGGCTTGAGCCCTTTTGCAGTGCTGCGCATGCGCACGGTGTCTTCTTCCATCACCTTCAGGTCGGCGCCCACGTGCGGGGCCAGGTCGGTCTTGTTGATGACGAACAGGTCGCTCTTGGTGATGCCGGGCCCGCCTTTGCGGGGGATCTTCTCGCCGGCGGCCACGTCGATGACGTAGATGGTCAGATCGCTCAGTTCGGGGCTGAAGGTGGCAGCCAGGTTATCGCCGCCGCTTTCGACGAAGACCACATCGGCATCGGGAAACTGCTCGAGCATGCGGTCGATGGCTTCAAGGTTGATCGAGGCGTCTTCACGGATGGCGGTATGCGGGCAGCCGCCGGTTTCCACCCCCATGATGCGCTCGGCCGGCAGGGCGCCGCTGACGGTCAGCAGGCGCTGGTCTTCCTTGGTATAGATGTCGTTGGTGATGGCCACCAGGTCGTAGCGCTCGCGCATGGCCTTGCAGAGCATCTCGAGCAGGGTGGTCTTGCCCGAGCCGACGGGCCCGCCTATGCCCACGCGCAGCGGTGGCAGGGTTTTGGTGCGTCCGGGAATATGGTGCAAGGTCATGGTGGTGGAAGGAGGGTTCAAGAACGGAAGAGTCGGGAGTATTGCGCCTCATGCCGGCTCGACAAGATGGCCAGCATGGGGGTAAAGGCCTGGCGCTCGTCGTCGCCGGTGGCCAGGGCTTGTTCGACCAGGTCAGGAAGCGCTTGAGCGAGCCTGGCCAGAATGCGCTGGCCGGCGCTTTGGCCCAGGGGCACGGCTTTGATGGCTGCCTGCATCATGTTCTCGGCCCAACCGAAGGCGAAGCTCAGCAGCACGTCGCGGGCACTGGCGCTGCCGGGCGAGGCCGCCAGCGCAAAAGCCACCGGGTAGGTGGGCGGCAGGGCAGCGCATTCAGCCAGCGGCAGTGCGCCGGCGTGCTGATCGTGGCGCAGCCATTCGAGCAGAGAGCGGCCCATCTGCTGGGTCTGCTGGCGCAGTTCGCTAGTTTCGCGGGTCTGTAGCACCCAGTCGTTGAGCTCACGCACCCGGTCTAGATCGCGCTCGCGCCAGGCTTGCAGGGCCTGGGCCAGCACCGGCAGGTCGCTGCGCGCCTGGCTCAGCTGCAACTGCGCAAGCAGCCAGTCGCTGGCTTGGGCCTCGTCGGTGACCAGAGCGGCATCAACCGCCGCCTCCAGCCCTTCCGAATAGGAAAAGCCGCCCACCGGCAACGCTGGCGAGGCCAGCCAGATCAGCCGGAGCAGGCTCGGTGCCGGCAGCGCAGACACGGCAGGCTGACTCAATGGTGGTCGTGCCCGCAGCCCGGGCCGTGGACATGGCCAGCAGCGGGTTTGGGGGTGTCGGCTGGGGCGTGGCTGTGGCTGTGCCCATGGCTGTGGTCGTGATCATGGGTGTGATCATGGTCGTGTCCATGCCCGTGAGAGTGGCCGTGGCCGTGCCCATGACCGCCGGCGGAGTAGGCGCCGCCTTCGGGCTCAAAGCCTTCGCTCACTTCATGGACGATCAGGTGCATGGCGCGCAGCATGTCGGCCAGCACATGGTCGGGTTCGATCTTGAGGTGGTCGCTCTTGAGTTCGATCTGCACATGGCGGTTGCCCAGGTGGTAGGCAGCGCGCACCAGGTCAAAGGGGCTGCCGTGCTGAGGGCAAGGGGTGATGCGCAGCACCGACTGCGGTGCGGCGATCACACGGATCAGCGAGCCGTCGGCGGCCACCAGCACATCGCCGCCGCGCACTGCGGTGCCGCGCGGCAGAAACACGCCCAGGCTGCGGCCCTGGGAGTCGGTGGCGTCAAAGCGGCTTTTCTGGCGCACGTCCCAGTCGAGCTCGACGGTGGCGGCACGTTTGATCAGCACGGGTGCGAGGCCCGCGCCTTGGGCAATGAGTTTGGAGACTTGCAGCATGCGGCAATTAGACCAGCCTTGCGCCCAAGGGCGCGGCCGGGCCGGGTTCAGAACAGGAAATAGCGCTGCGCCATCGGCAGCCGGGTCGCTGGCTCGCAGGTCAGCAGTTGGCCGTCGGCACGCACCTGGTAGGTTTGCGCGTCGATTTCCATGGTCGGCAGGTAGCTGTTGTGGATCATGTGCTGCTTGCGCACATGGCGGATCTTGTGTGCGGCGCTGAGGGTCTTGGCCAGGCCGTAGCGTTCCTTGATGCCGCCGGCCAGGGCCGATTGCGATACGAAGGTCAGCGAGCCTCGGGCCAGTGCGCCGCCGAAGCTGCCGAACATCGGCCGGTAGTGCACCGGCTGCGGGGTGGGTATCGAGGCATTGGGGTCGCCCATGGCCGCGTGCGCAATGAAGCCGCCCTTGAGGATGATCGAGGGCTTGATGCCAAAAAACCCCGGTCGCCAGACCACCAGGTCGGCCCACTTACCGACTTCGACTGAGCCCACCTCGTGCGAGATGCCGTGGGCAATGGCCGGGTTGATGGTGTACTTGGCCACGTAGCGCTTGATGCGGAAGTTGTCGTGACGCTCGCCGTCGCCGGGCAACTTGCCGCGTTGCTGCTTCATCTTGTCGGCCGTCTGCCAGGTGCGGATGATGACTTCGCCGACCCGGCCCATGGCCTGGCTGTCGCTGCTCATCATGCTGATCGCGCCGAGGTCGTGCAAGATGTCCTCGGCCGCGATGGTTTCCTTGCGGATGCGGCTCTCGGCAAAGGCCAGGTCCTCGGCGATGCTGGCGTCGAGGTGGTGGCAGACCATGAGCATGTCCACATGCTCATCGAGCGTGTTGACGGTGTAGGGCATGGTTGGATTGGTCGACGAGGGCAAAAAGTTGGCCTGGCCGACCACCTTCATGATGTCGGGCGCATGGCCGCCGCCCGCGCCTTCGGTGTGAAAGGCGCACAGGCCTCGGCCCTTGGTGGCGGCGATGGTGTCTTCCACAAAGCCCGATTCATTGAGCGTGTCCGAGTGAATGGCCACCTGGGTGTCGGTCTCGTCGGCCACGTCCAGGCAGTTGCTGATGGCCGAAGGCGTGGTGCCCCAGTCCTCGTGGAGCTTCAGACCAATCACGCCGGCGTCGATCTGCTCGCGCAGCACCTCGGGGCGGCTGGCGTTGCCCTTGCCCAGAAAGCCCAGGTTCATGGGAAAGGCGTCGGCCGCCTGCAGCATGCGCTCGATGTTCCAGGGGCCGGGGGTGCAGGTGGTGGCAAAGGTGCCGGTGGCAGGACCGGTGCCACCGCCCATCATGGTGGTGACGCCCGAGCTGAGCGCTTCCTCGATCTGCTGAGGGCAGATGAAGTGAATATGCGAGTCGATCCCGCCGGCAGTGACGATCATGCCTTCACAGCTGATGATCTCGGTGCCAGCGCCGATGATGATGTCCACACCTGGCTGCGTGTCGGGGTTGCCGGCCTTGCCGATGGCGGCGATGCGACCGCCCTTCAGACCAATGTCGGCCTTGACGATGCCGCTGTGGTCGATGATGAGCGCGTTGGTCATCACCGTGTCGACCGCACCTTGCGCATTGGTCCTTTGGGACTGCGCCATGCCGTCGCGGATGGTCTTACCGCCGCCGAACTTGACCTCTTCGCCGTAGCTGCCGGCGCGCAAGGTGTGGTCGGCCTCGACCTCGGCAATGAGCCCGGTATCGGCCAGGCGAATCCGGTCACCGACCGTCGGTCCAAACATTTCCGCGTAGGCGCGTCGTCCAATCGTGGCCATGTGCAATCCTTCTTTTTGCCCTCCTCCCCGAGGGAAGATGGCTGCTTTCTCGTGCCGCTTCTTCAAGAAGAGGGACTTCCTTCATTCCCTCTCCCTCACGAAGAGGAAGTGTCTTGTTTACTCTCTCCTTGGGAGAGGTACTGTCTTGTTCCCTCTCCCCCTCAAAAAGAGGAACTGTCTTGTTCCCTCTCCCCCTCAAAAAAAGGGAGTGTCTTGTTCCCTCTCCCTCTGGGAGAGGGTGAGGGTGAGGGCATCTCGTATTGGTGCCCTTGCTTGCCCCCACCCCGACCCTCCCCCAGAGGGGGAAGGAGTTAATTTGCTCCCCCCCTTTCTGGGGGGCTGTCTACAACTTGCCTTGCACCAGACCCTGAAATCCCCAGATTTCGCGGCTGCCCGCATAGTCCACCAACTCGACCGTGCGTTGCTGGCCTGGCTCAAAGCGCACTGCGGTGCCCGAGGCGATGTTCAGGCGCATGCCGCGGGCGGCAGCGCGGTCAAAGCGCAGGGCTTGGTTGGTTTCGGCAAAGTGGTAGTGCGAGCCGACCTGTATCGGGCGGTCGGCGGTGTTGACCACCACCACGGTCAGGCTGCGGCGACCGCTGTTGAGATCGAGTGGGCCATCGTCTATCAGCAGTTCGCCAGGGATCAGGCTCATTTACGGCTCCACCAGAGGCCCAGGCCGACCGCCAAGGCGATCCACAGGATGCTGTCGGTGGCGTGCCAGTGGCCACCGCTCAGGCCGTGGCCTTCGTGCGCCTGAGCGGCGGCGGTGCTGAGCAGAAGGAGCAGGGCGGTCAGTCGCATGGGCGGATTCCTGGGATTCAGACGATCGGTTGATGAACGGTGACCAGCTTGGTCCCGTCAGGGAAGGTGGCTTCGACCTGGATGTCGCTGATCATTTCAGGCACGCCCTCCATCACGTCGGCGCGGCTGAGGATGGTGCGACCCTCGCTCATCAGGGCGGCGACGGTCTTGCCGTCGCGTGCGCCCTCCATCACGGCAGCACTGATCAGCGCGACCGACTCCGGATAATTGAGCTTGAGCCCGCGGGCGCGCCGGCGCTCGGCCAGCAGCGCGGCGGTGAAGATCAACAGCTTGTCTTTTTCACGAGGGCTCAATTCCATGGTGACTCCGGGGCCAAAACTGGCCCTATTCTGGCTGCAAAAACGGTGCCACGGTACGCATCGTTTCGCTTGGGTGGCGCGGCTCTCCAGCCCCAGTTTTTGCCGCCCAATCTTGGGGCGTATTTGGGCGTCTGTGCACCACATCGGAACGTTTTTTGTGCGGCCCTTGCTTGTCAGCACTTTGGTGGTGCGTATCTGACCATGGTTAATCAGGTGCTGGGCTCGCTGCGATGCCCGTATGAGGGGGGCGGCAGATCTTGACAAGCGGTCTGGGTGGCGGGGGGCTACAATAGCGGGTTTCCAGACTCTCTAAGGGTGCCCATCGGTGAACAGTCTTTTCATCTTGTCAAACGGCCCAAGGATCACGCAGTCTGGGCGTTTGTCTGGAGGAATGTGCGCACATGGCTAAGGAAGAATTGATTGAAATGCATGGTCTGGTGGAAGAGGTTCTGCCCGACTCGCGTTTTCGTGTCACGCTGGACAACGGTCACAAGCTGATCGCCTATACCTCCGGCAAGATGCGCAAGAACCACATCCGTATTCTGGCCGGCGACCAAGTCTCGCTGGAGCTCTCGCCCTACGACCTCACCAAAGGCCGCATCACTTTCCGCCACATCGCCGGCCGCACCCCGCCGGCCCCGCGCGGCCCACGCTGAGCGGTTCTTCCCCCCGAACAAAAGCGCTGCCTTGCAGCGCTTTTTTTGTGCCCGTCGATGGGCCGGCTAGTCAGAGTTCAGCCGAGGTTTGATGGGGGTGTTGGGGGGTGCAGCCTTCATAGCTCACAGCAGCTTCGATGTGGGTGATGGGGGAACAGCCCCCCCCGCTCACTGCAGGTTCCATGGGGGTGTGGGAGCCGCGCCCTCGCGGCGATAGGGCGCCTGATCAGTGGCCGCATCGCGCCGGGGCGGCGCTCCTACAGGATGCAGCCTTCACAGTTCCCACAGGATGCAGCCTTCACAGTTCCTACAGGATGCAGCCTTCACAGTTCCCACAGGATGCAGCCTTCATAGCTCACAGCAGGCTCGATGGGGGTGTTGGGGGGAGCAGCCCCCCCGCTCACTGCAGGTTCCATGGGGGTGTGGGAGCCGCGCCCTCGCGGCGATAGGGCATTGAGTGCGCGAGGTTCCCAGAACCCCAAGCTCAATGGCTGTTCGAGCCGCGGTGGGCCCAGGCGGTGGTGTTTTTCTCGACGTAGCTAAAGAGCTCGTACATCAGCATGGCCATGGCGCCGACCACCACCAGACCGGCAAAGGCCAGACCCATTTGCATGGCCGAGCCGGCCGAGATCAGCAGGTAGCCGATGCCTTCATTGGCCGCCGTCATTTCCGACACCGTGGTGCCCACAAAGGCCAGAGTGATGGCCACCTTGAGCGAGCCGTAGAAGTAGGGCATGGAGCGCGGCAGGCCGACCTTGATCAGCACATCCCAGCGCTTGGCGCCCAGCACCCGCAGCACGTCTTCGAGCTCGGGCTCGAGCGTGGCCAGGCCGGTGGCGATGTTGACCATGATCGGGAAGAAGGAGATCAGGAAGGCGGTCAGGATGGCTGGGCCGATGCCGATGCCAAACCACACCACCAAGATGGGCACAAAAGCGGCCTTGGGCAGCGCGTTAAAGGCCGTCATCAGCGGGTAGACCGCGGTGTAAGCCAGGCGCGATGAGCCGATGAGAAAGCCCAGCAGCACGCCGACCACGATGGCCAGGCCAAAGCCTGCCATGGTCACCCAGTAGGTGCGCCAGGCGTGGCCGGCAATCACGCCGCGAAACTCGATGAATTGCTCCCAGATGCGGGCTGGGCTAGGAAAGACGAATTCAGAGACTTGAAAAGCCGAGCAAATCAACTGCCACAGCGCAATGACGGCCACCAGAAGGATCCACGGCGACCAAGCTTGCAAGGTCTTGTTTTTCATTGCGGGACTCCCACGCCTTGTTTGCGTATCGCGCCGATATGTCCGCGCAACTCATGCACGATGTCGGTGAATTCCTTGGTGTAGGTGATCTCCAGCTCGCGCGGGCGCGGCAGGTCTATATTGCGCTTAACCACAAAACGCCCGGGACTCTTACTCATCACATAGACGGTATCGGCCAGGAAGGCCGATTCACGCAGATCGTGGGTGACCAAGATCACGTTAAAGCGCTGCTCGGTCCACAGGTCACGCAAGATGCACCACAGCTCCTCGCGGGTGAAGGCGTCGAGCGCGCCGAAGGGCTCGTCGAGCAACAGCATCTTAGGCTCGTGAATCAAGGCACGGCAGATGCTGGCGCGTTGCTGCATACCGCCTGAGAGCTGCCAGGGAAATTTGTCCTCATAGCCGCCAAGCCCCACTTTCTGGAGCAGGGCGCGGGCCCGGGTCTGATATTCGTCGTAGCGCTGCTTGAACTGGCTGCGGTGCGGCTCGACGATCTCCAGCGGCAGCAGCACGTTATCGACCGTGGTGCGCCAGGGCAGCAGCGATGGTGCCTGGAAAGCCATGCCCGAGATCTTGAGTGGGCCGGTCACAGGCTGGCCGTCGATGCGGATCTTGCCCTGTGAAGGCATGCGCAGGCCAGTGGCCAGCTTCATGAAGGTCGACTTGCCGCAGCCCGAGGGGCCGACGATGGCGATGAACTCGCCCTCCTGGACTTGCAGATCGATGGCCTCGACGGCGTACTGCTTTTGGGCCAGCAGCTCGTCGTTGTAGGCCAGCCAGACGTCCTGGAAATCTACGAAGGGCGAGTTTTGCATCACTTCTTGGCCGCAGCAGGTGCTGCCTTGGGCACGGGCAGGATGTTGAGGGCGGCCTTGGCCGGCAGGAAGGAGCCGTTCCAGATGACGTCCGGGTTGACGCGGGTCTTGGTGCCGAAGGCGTCAGAGACTTGCGAAGCCATCAGCGACAGGCGGCCCGGGTTGAGCTGACCGAAGCCTTCGGCGCGTGCGTCGGGGCTGTTGATCACGGTGTCAATGGCCAGTTGCAGGCGGCGGGTTTCCAGCGCCACGTTGATGATGCCGTCGCGTTGCTTGACGAACTCGATGGCCGCAGCCGGGTTGGTGATCACGTCCTTGGCACCTTTGGTGAAGGCGGCCAGGAAGGCTTTGACCGCCTCTGGGTTTTCCTTGAGGATTTTGGGCGTGGCGATGATCACGTTGCCGTAGAGCTTCACGCCGAAGTCGGCGTAGGGCAGGATGGTCACGTCTTCAGCCTTGACGCCGCGCGCCTCCAGGTTGAGCAGCGAGGTGAAGGTAAAGCCGGTGATGGCGTCGACGTCACCGCGCGCCAGCATGGTCTCGCGCAGCGGGGGGTCCATCGCGGTCCAGGTGACTGCGCCGATGCCGTTGGCCTTCTGGAAGATCGGGAAGGCGCGGCGACCGGCGTCAAACACTGGCGCGCCCAATTTTTTGCCGGCCAGATCAGCCGGGGTTTTAATGCCGGTCTTCTTGAGCGCCATCACCGAGGCTGGCGTGTTGTTGTAGACCACCATGATGGCCACCGGCTTGTTGGGCGCATCGGGGTTGTTGGCGTGAAACTCCATCAGCGCGGCCAGGTCGGCAAAGCCCATGTCGTAGGTGCCCGAAGCCACCCGGGTGACCGCGCCGCCCGAGCCGTTACCCGCATCGACGGTCACGTCGAGCTTGGCGTCCTTGAAATAGCCCTTGGCCGCTGGGGTCAAGAAGAGGGCAGCGGGGCCCTCGAAGCGCCAGTCGAGCTGGAATTTGATCGGGGTGGTCTGGGCTTGGGCCAGGCCCAGGCTCAGCAGGCCGGCCAGGGCGAGGGTGGTTTGCAGGAGCGTGCGTTTTTTCATGGCTGATCCATCGAGGGTTGTAAGTGGAGGTGACATCTGGGCAGCAATTACAGTGCCAGACGGCTGGAAACGCGCCGGGGCGTGGTTTGATTTTCTACCCTTGTGTCTGACTGCGCCCGGCTGGCGAGACTGTCCTTTCTTGGGACATTCCCTAGACCGGGCTGAACTTGGGCTGTTGCCTTGCACCGGCGGGACCCAAGGGCTGAAGTTCCATTCCATGCAAAACTGTCTCCCAAAGTGTATACAGTCGAGTTGCATCTCGGTTCAGGGTAAACACCAGGTTTCTTGGGCGCCGGGGATGCACGCTTATGGCGTCAGTAAATCCACAAGCGTGCGCGCCACCACCTTGGTAGCCCGGCGCAGGTCTTCGAGCTGCACCCTTTCGTCGGCGCGCTTGGCATGGCTTTCAAGCACGGTGCGCGGGCCAGCACCGTAGATCACGCCGGGGATGCCGCGTTCCACATACAGCCGCACATCGGTGTAAAGCGGCGTACCGATGGCCGGAATAGGCTCGCCGAAGACACTTTGTCCGTGTTTTTGCAGGGCCTGCACCAGGGGGCGGTTGCCGGCCAGGGGCACCATGGCGCGGGCGAGCAGCATGCGCTTGATGTCCACCCGGATCTGCTTGCCGCCGCGCGGCGGGTTGAAGCTGGCCGCGGCCTCTTCAATGGTGCGCCGCAGGTTGGCCTCGACCTCGGCTGGGTCTTCTTCAGGGATCATGCGGCGATCGATCTTGAGCACCACTTTGCCGGGGATCACATTGGTGTTGGTGCCGCCGCTGATCAGGCCCACGTTCAGATAGGGGTGGGTGATGCCCTCGACCTGTGAGCGCACCTTCAGGTAGTCGGCATTGAGCGCATAAAGCGCGCTGAGAATGTGGTTGGCCCCTTGCAGGGCGTCCACGCCGCTGTCGGGGATGGCCGCATGTGACATCTCACCGTGTACCGTCACTTCGAGCTGCAGGCAGCCGTTGTGGGCCACCACCACCTGGTAGCTAAAGCCTGCGGCAATCATCAGGTCGGGCTGGGTCAGGCCTTGGGCGAGCAGCCAGCCGGGGCCGACCTCGCCGCCAAATTCTTCGTCGTAGGTGAAGTGCAGCTCGACCGCTCCCTTGAGCGGCAGCCCCAGCGACTCCAATGCCCGGGTGGCGAAGGTGAAGGTGGAGAAATCGCATTTGCTCACCGCAGTCGCACGGCCATACATGGCCCCGCCATCAATCTCGCCGCCGTAGGGGTCGTGGACCCAGCCTTCGCCGGGCGGCACCACATCGCCATGGGCGTTCAGGGCGATGGTTTTGCCCTCGCCGTACTTACGGCGCACGATCAGGTTGGTGATGGTCTGAAGCCCACAGGCCTGCACCTGGGCGGTGGGCACCACATGCTTTTCTGCCTCGTAGCCAAAGGCTTCGAGCAGCTCGGCGGTGCGCTCGGCATGCGGCGCGTTATTGCCCGGCGGCGTGTCGGTCGGCACGCGCACCAGCTCTTGCAGGAAGCGCACCTGCTCGTCAAAGTGCTGGTCGATCCAGGCGTCGACTTGTTCGTAGGCTGTGGTCATGGCGATGTCCTTGTTCTTGTGTTCCAGTGGGCGAGGTGTTCGAGCACATGCATGAAGGCCTGCACCGACAGCTGCATGTCGTCGTTGGTGGTCGATTCCAGCGGGTTGTGGCTGATGCCCGAGTTCTGGCCGCGGACAAACAGCATGGCCTGGGGCATGACTTCATGCAGCTTCATGGCATCGTGCCCGGCGCCCGAGGGCATGCGGTGCACCGGCAGGCCCAGGCTGGCCACAGCCGCTTCCCAGCGGGCCTGCCAAGCGGGCGCGCTGGGTGCGGCCGGGGCGCGCATGGTTTCTTCGAGCTTGAGGCCCAGGCCGCGCCGCTGGCAAATTCGATCGAGTTCGGCCAGCACGTCGCTGAGCATGGCATCGCGCTGCGCGTCGGTGGGTGCGCGCAGGTCCAGCGAGAACTGGCAGCGGCCCGGCACCACGTTGATGGAGCCGGCCGGCACACTGAGTTGGCCGATGGTGGCCACCGAGTCGCCGTCTTGGCGGGCGCGCTGCTCCATGAAGAGCGCCAGCTCGGCCAGGCCGCAGACCGCGTCGCTGCGCCTGTCCATGGGTGTGGTGCCGGCATGGCAGGCTACGCCGATGAGCTCGCCCACAAAGCGTACGCTGCCGTTGATGGAAGTCACGACGCCCAGGGGCAGCTGCATCTCATTGAGCACCGGGCCTTGCTCGATGTGCACCTCGACAAAGCCCAGGTAGTGAGCGGGGTCGCGGCGGATGGTGGGAATCTGCGCCACATCCAGGCCGGCATGGGCCATGGCCTGCCGCATGGTGATGCCGTCGGCGTCTTTTTGCTCCAGCCAGTCGGGATTGAACTGGCCGACCAGCGCACCCGAGCCCAAAAAAGTCGCCTTGTAGCGCTGGCCTTCTTCCTCGGCAAAACCCACCACCTCGATGCCAAAGGGCAGGCGGCGCTGGCCGCGGTGCAGCTCGCGTACGCAGGCGATAGGCACGTAAATACCCAGGCGGCCGTCGTACTTGCCGCCGTTGCGCACGGTGTCGTAGTGGCTGCCGGTCATGAGGTATCGGGCCTCGGGTGTGGCGCCGTGGTAGCGCCCGACCACATTGCCCACCGCGTCGACGGACACCTCGTCAAAGCCGACTTCGCGCATGAGGGTGGCGATCTGCTGCATGCAGGCACGGTGCGCGTCGGTCAGGTAGGTGACGGTGAGCTGGCCCTTCTCGGCAAAGCCCGGGTCGCTGTGGCGGGCCAGGTCTTCATGCCAGTCCCAGACCTCGTTGCCCAGCGTGGGCTCGAAACCGAACTTGTCGTTGAGCCGGATCTCGGCAATGCGGTTGATGTTGCGCAGGCACTCGTCGCGCTCGAAGTCCGGCTGGCCTTCGAGGCGACGGGCAAAGGTCTCGATGATTTGCTGCTTGTTCAATCCCAGGCCGCGCGCGCCGCGCACCGCCAGGATGAATGGAAAGCCGAACTTGGCGTTGTAGTCGGCGTTGAGCTTGTGCAGGCGCTCAAATTCCTCGGGCGTGCAGTCCGTCAGGCCCGCCTTGGATTGCTCGTTTGTGGACTCGGCGGTCAGCGTCTTGCTCACCATGGCCTTGCCGGCCAGCTCGGGGTGGGCGCGGATCAGGCCCACCTGCTCTTGCTGCGAGGCCTGTGCCAGGGCCTTGACCAGGGCATTCTTGAGATGGGGCAGCGATTGAAAGGGCCGCACCTTCAGCGCCCGCTCGGCGATCCAGGGCGAGTGTTCGTACAGGCCGTCGAGCATTTGAGCGGCCTCTTCAGCAAGGGCACTGTTGAGTTGTTCGAGGGTCAGAGCCATGGATTTTCCGCAGATGGTGGAAGGGGCTGTGGGAGCGGCGCCCTCGCCGCGATGGATTTGCGCTGAATCGAAAATCGCGGCGAGGGCGCCGCTCCCACAGAGCCGGTGGGTGTCTAAGCCTTGAATGGGTGCGTCGCCTTCCAGTGCCGTGCAATGTCAACCCTGCGCGCCACCCAGACCTTGTCGTGCGATTGAATATGGTCCAAAAAGCGTTGCAGCGCGGTGATGCGGCCGGGCCGGCCGAGCAGGCGGCAGTGCATGCCTATGCTCATCATCTTGGGGGCGTTGTCGCCGTTCGGGTCGCCCTCGGCATACAGCGCGTCGAAGCTGTCCTTCATGTACTGGAAGAAGGGGTCGGCGTGTGAATAGCCCTGGGGCAGGGCGAAGCGCATGTCGTTGCAGTCCAGGGTGTAGGGCACGATCAATTGCGGCACCACCGAGCCGTCGCTCCTGCGCACCTTCATCCAGAAGGGCAGGTCGTCGCCGTAGTAGTCGCTGTCGTATTCAAAGCCGCCGAAGTCGGCCACCAGGCGGCGCGTGTTGGGGCTGTCGCGGCCGGTGTACCAGCCCAGGGGGCGCTCACCGGTGAGGTTTTGAATGATCTCCATCGCCTGCGCCATGTGGGCGCGCTCGGTGGCCTCGTCGATGTGCTGATAGTGGATCCACTTCAGGCCGTGGCAGGCCATATCGTGGCCCAGCTCCTTGAAGGCGGCGGTCAGCTCCGGGTGGCGCTGCAGCGCGGTGGCCACACCGAACACCGTCAGTGGCAGCTTGCGCTTTTCAAACTCGCGCAGGATGCGCCAGACGCCGGCGCGTGAGCCGTATTCGTAGATGCCCTCCATGCTGATGTGGCGGTCCTCGAAGGCGGCCGGGTTGAACATTTCCGACAGGAACTGCTCGCTGGCCTTGTCGCCATGCAGCACGCTGTTTTCGCCGCCCTCTTCGTAATTGAGGACAAATTGCACAGCCACTCGGGCGCCACCGGGCCACTGGGCGTGGGGCACTTGGCGGCCATAGCCGATCAGGTCGCGGGGGTAGGGTGCGGTGGAGTCGTAGGTGCTCATGGGATTTCAGGACAGGGCCACGGCCACGTCGTGCGAAGGGATCTTGCGGTCAAAGGTCAGGCTGGCTTGCACATGTTCGAGGTGCTCTTGCATCAGGCGCACGGCCAGGTCGGTATCGCCCTGGGCCATGGCATCGACCAGACCTTCGTGCTCGTCGCTCGAATGCTGGGCCTCGTGGCGGGACTGGTACATCAGCGTGATCAGGGCGCAGCGCGAGATCAGCTCGCCCAGAATTTGAGCCAGCACGGTATTGCCCATCAATTGCGCCATGCACACATGAAAGTCGCCCAGCAGCTCGGTGCGCCCCGGCACGTCCTCGCTCGCCACAGCCTGCCGCTCCTGCGCGATGTGCTGGCGCAGCGCGGCGATCTTGTCGGGTGTGACCTCGCGCATGAAGGCCCGCGTCATCTCGGTTTCGAGCATGCGGCGCACCACAAACACCTGCTGGGCCTCTTCGACCGAGGGCGCGGCCACGAAGGCGCCGCGCGCCGGCTCCAGCCGGATAAGCTTGTTTTGCGCCAGCTGAAACAGGGCCTGTCGCACCAGCGTGCGCGAGACGCCAAAGTGGTCAGCGAGCTTTTGCTCGACCAGCTTGGCACCGGGCAAAAGGCGGTGCTCGACGATGGCCCGGGTCAGGGTCTCGACGATGGCGTTCGTGTTGGTGGAAGTGGTGGCGTTGTCCATGGCGTTCAAAAGGATCATAGCTGGCCTCGAAAAAACTGTATACACTTTCGTGAACCAAAACCAAAACCTTTTGCCGAAAGATCTGCCATGGGCTTGAGCACACATGTACTGGACACCATGCACGGCTGCCCGGCCGCCGGCATGCGGGTCGCCCTCTACACCACCGTGGGTCAGCA
>Ga0078894_10001009_pt1 | contig 20429 bp, 34 predicted proteins | sample LauGreSu1BDMLBSD_2_FD_67506 | JGI IMG/M metagenome (GOLD analysis project Ga0078894, IMG submission 67506) | Freshwater lake microbial communities from Lake Michigan, USA - Su13.BD.MLB.SD (version 4) (version 4) | ecosystem: Environmental > Aquatic > Freshwater > Lake | place: Lake Michigan... | reverse complement strand
GCTTAAGACTTTATGAATAATAAGAAATACCTATTGGATCTTTCCTTAGAGATTGATGCAGCTGATCTTTCGACTACCGACGATCCTGACAAACTAGTCATCACAAAAGAGTTTGATAACATGGAGATTGTTCTTAAACTACCAATGATTCGGTCCGATGCCGTACAGGAAGTTATTGACGGAAAGATGGAAGGATGTGGTTGGATGCCTAAGTGTAATGGAGCAGAAGGGTTCTGGCTAAGAGAAAAGAATATAGACATCGCTACTGGTCTACAATTAGTACAAGATAAGACAGAGCAGTATTTTCTTCCGCATTAATATAAGACTTTAAGAACCGTTTGGAAAAGATATGAACATGACATATTGCCAATTCGAGAACACAGTGAAGGACCTTAGGCAAGTCCTGGAGACATTACGGAACACCATGTCAATGAAGGACTTATTAGAGAAAAGCTCAATTGAGGAGCGGGCAGCTATTAAGGATCTTCCTTATGCGTGCAAAGACATTCTGGCTCACTATGAGTACTTTAGGATGCACGAGACACACGAATACTTTAATAAGAATATTGAATAAGTTATGAGCCTTTATATTGATGAAGAACTGAGTCTGCAGGAACGATATGATAGGCTCAACAAGGACCACCAGAGAGTCTTGGCTGAGTACTATAGGGACTCTGTAGACTTTCACAAGCAGATCATACAGCTCAAAGATGAGCTAGCAGAAGCAAAGCTAGCACTACAAAACCAATCCTTAAAGGAGAGAAAGTGATCTTCTCTATTGACTTGTCCAACGTTTGGTCTTAATATTATCTCATGATTAAAACACAGAAGAAGAAAAAGGCAGCAAAGGGCAAAGGGTTCAAGATTAAAGCAATGCCTTTGAGCGAAGAACAGATTACATTGTTTGTCAGTCATTATAAACAGTTTAAAACATTTCCTGGTTCAAAGATCCCTTGTACTATTACTGGAAAGCTGACTACTTGCGTAGGGCCTTGGATGCAAAAGAAGATCAAAGAGTTTGGTTCAGCAGAATCTCTGTTGCGCAACTATAAGTGTAGAGGAGCTATTAAGGATCAAAGGATTAAAGCTTTGCCTCAAAAGGTTAAACGTAAATCTAAAACAAAAGATATCGTGGAGAAAGAACAAGGCAGATACAACATTCCTCCGATGGATAGTTTTGTGAAGCCCACGCCATATGATCCTGCAAAAGAATCTGAATCAAATTGCTTGCGGCCCGATATCTTTCTTTCTAATGACAGGCATTGTGATGGATGTCATCACTTTAAAGTCTGTCGCAATAGACTCAAGACTCTTCCGAAGCATGTTTCATTTGACGGAACCAACTTCGTGTACGATGAAGGTTATAAGACGAAGAAAAAGAAATGATCTGATACATCTACATACCCTTCATGGTATTCTTGATTGGTGTCAATCTTATGAGTGGTACAAGAAAATAAAGTAGTTGATCTGTCACTAAAAACTTTAAACATTGATATTGAAATAAAGCAAATAAATAAATAAACTCTATGAAATCAAAAGATCAATTACTATTAGAAGAAGCATACAAAACTGTTCAACTCTTAGAAAGTAATGAAGCAGCAGCTTTAGAGAAGTTTGCTTCTGATCTTCATGAGATATGGAGAGCTGGATGGATTAAACAGAATCAAGGGAAGAGTGTTCCAAGAATGAAGAAAGGTTCTACTGGTGAGCAAGTAGATATCAATGTGCCTTTTGCAAAATTAGATCCAGCTTGGCGTAAAGAGAACGAGGAAGCTGCAAAGGCTGCATCAGCTTCAGTTAAACAATTTCCAGACGACGAAGAAGCAGCAGCAGAATATATTCATGATGAATGGATGAAGCGCAATCCTAAGGGAGAATGGAATGCTGCCCAACACGTACCTTATAGTTCGCTACCTGAAGACGAAAAAGAAAAGGATCGAGTTCATTATAGAAACATGAAGGCCCTTTCTAATAAATAAAATAAACAAATATATTTCATAACAGCATAGAGAGGTCTTCTTGGACCTCTCTTTCTTTTTGTTGACGTCTCCGAGTCTTTGCTAGAAGATTTATAACATGATAAAAGAACGAGAAAAAGAATTGGAAGATTGCGAGCTGATGCTTGGGAGGATTGCTAACCTTGTGCATGAGTTCTGTGAAGAGGACGAAACTACTTTGCAAGGAGTTGCAAAGCTCATTGCACTTTATAGGGACTGTCAAGCAACGAACGCTTGGAGCTTTGTAGACTCTCTATATCTCAATAAAAATGTATGAATGCAATAGAAGTAGGATTTAATGGAGAAGCGTATATGTGGATTGAATATCCTTTTTGGTCTGGTTTTGTTAATAGCCCTATGAAGATCAGATTCACAAGAGGAAAAACAGAGCACTTTAATAGAGCAGAAGAAAACCCCAATCAATTCTTTTGGAATACAGAGACAGAACAATTTTACTATATCAATAAAGATAAGAAAAGGTTCCGAGTAGAATTTATAGAAGACTAACAAACGTTATGACAACACTAGAAGCACAACAGGAAGTTATTACAAATCTTATTTTAGAGAATAAAAAGCTAAAACAAGAACAAGATGAACTGCGAAACAAACTATCTGATGCACTTGGAGAAATTGATTTGAGAACATTGGATATTATCCGCTTAAAGGATACAATTGTTGAAACGCTAGAAAAAAACCGACATTTAGCAGACGGAAAAGACTGCACGTTAGCTAAACTAAAACAAGTAGTTCCGGATTGGAAATGATATGAACGGCCTTCCACCAGCAAAGCAAATTCGTCTTTTAAACATTTTATTAAACGAAACAATTTACCCGACTCTAAAACAAATTTGCGAACCGGATATGAGCGATTTCGATGAATTAGAAGAAAAGGACGATTATGGTTCAGGATATGAACAAGAATGGGAGCGAAGAGAAGCTGACTTGCGCGCAAAGGCCATTCAATATCTTCTGAATAATCTTTATTAGTATTACGAGCTAAAAATAATTCTTTTTATTATATTTTACTAAAACTGTTATTAATCTTGACTAGTTATTGAAAATGAGTATTGTATCTTTTATAAAAATGAAACATCAATTTTTTTGTGAAGTCGTTCAAAAAAACGATCCTATTATTAAATTTCAAATGTTGAGTGCTATAAGTTTGGATGAAGCCGTTAAAACATTGAACGAAAAATACACTGACGTTAAAGAATGGATAATCAAAGATTTGATTACTGGGAATCGTTACGTAAGCAAATTTTAATATGTTAGTTGCTTTTATTATACTATTGGTCTGTCTCCTAGGCGTTGGGTATCTAATGTGGAATTGTCGCAACGATATGGACGAATAGAATGAAAGAAGATTTTTTTGTAGACACAACTGCTTGTGTACATATTGGAAACGGGGAATGGATTCCTACTAATAAAGTAGAGTTTATAGATATCTCAGAAGACTTTCAGGGATTTGATTTAATGACATTTATGTATAATGGAAAAGAAATGCAATCTCGAATTACAACAAGGCCTGTTTAATAATATGAAAAATTCCACAAAAGCTGTCTCAATGAATCGAAGAAAGCTTACATCTCCGTTCTTTTCTTTAAGAAAAGAAAAGGTTAAATGGCCAACAATTAGACATGCGTATATGACCGATGAGAATGTTAAGCTTCTTAAGGAATATGTTACTACTAAAGGTCGTTCTATTATCTTTTTGGATGGAAAGTATGACACCACCCTTAATCGCTATAAAAACCTTCCGTCTGAAGAGAGAGCTGTTTGTTGGGAGTTTATGTGTAGAGAAAAGGGAATTAAGGGAGGAATTTTTATGTTATGTTGGTTAGGCAATTTTCATAACGGCTGTATTTTTCATGCCTCTCCTCAGTTTCCTCAAATCCAATGTTGGTATCAACAAATGGGATACGATAAAGCTAATGAGTTTTTTGAAAGGCAAGCATTTAATATTTATAGAGAAGTTGTAAAGATTGTACATAACGGAAGCCCAATTATTGACGAGGAAGTGAAAGAGTTTATTACAAACGGCAATAGCCATCTTCATTAAAAGTTAATATGTATAGGGAGTGGAATCTTCTCCAGTGATAGAAGATTCATTGGTTGTATGCCAAAATAAAACTTCACCTGCAGTAGTCATAACTCTTTTTTCTAAAACAATTTCTCCTCTATGTATTCTTAAATGACAATTGCTACAAATGTTAGCAAGATTGCTGTGTTCATTTGGATTTTTAATATTTCTGCCTTCAATGTGATGTTGTACTAAGAATGTTTGTTCATTGCAGACCTCGCAGGAAAATTTGCCTGTAGCGTTTAACTTTCTTCTAAGTTTTCTATACACATTTTTATTTACCTCATTTACAAGCATTTTAAAGTAAACAAAATAGTTGATTATTATCTTTATACCCGGATAATTATTTGCATGCCAAAGCAAGTACCTTTTAAAAAAAAGACCGATAAGTTTATCGAAACGGGTTCAAACATCGGAACAAGTATTCAATTAGCTTTATATAGTGGATTTTCAGAAATTTACTCAATTGAGTTGTCTGAAACGCTATATAATTTTTGCAAAAATAAATTTATTAATAACCCTAATGTTCATTTGTTTTTAGGAGATTCTACATCAGGGTTAAAAAATCTTTTTGAACAAATGCCGAATACGCCGTTTACTTTTTGGTTGGACGCACATGATGATTATACAACTCCTCTCATGGAAGAGTTGGAAGTGATTTTATCAAGAAACGTTAATGGTGAATTAATTTATATAGATGATATGCGTTTATATAATAATTTGAACGAATTTGTAAATATAGATGCAATTACAAATCTCGTAAAAAAGTACAAACCAGAAGCAACGTTTGCCTATGAAAACGACGATTGGGCAGTAAATGACATATTAATCATAGAATACTAAACGTTTTGTATATAAAATTTCACGAATTGTTCTAACATTAATTTTTTAAAATGCTAAAAACAAACACGTGGCCAAGTAAAAACCTCGAAGAACACATTAGAGCTGCTTTTCTTGACGAAGAAACAATCGTACTAGCCGATGGATTCGAGGAAGCTTTCATAGGTATTGGACGTCAGTTTACTAAGCATCCAATAGCAGTATACAGTAAACGAAAATGCATCGATATTCTTTGTAAGAATATGTCACGTGAAGAGGCGGAAGAATACTTTGATTATAACGTGCAAGGGGCATTTATAGGAGATCAAACTCCGCTATTTGTAGAATAGCAACTAATTAATACTAAATGTTTAGTATTAAAAATCGATTTATTTTTGTACATCCACAAAAATGCGGAGGGACGAGTATTGAAGAGTTGCTACAATCAAATTATAATGAGAATGATTTAATTTTAGCAAAACACGAAACATTAACACAACAAATAAACGAAGTAAAGTTGCTTACTGAGTTTTCGGAAGATATGTTTTTTAAATTTGGAGTTGTAAGAAATCCGTGGGATAGAATGGTTTCTTGGTACTTCTTTATCAAAGAAGTACAAGTTGTTAAAGATTTAAATGAAAATGGACGAATAACACGTCCTACTTGGGAAAGAATTAGTAGCATGTCGTTTCATGATTTTGTTTTAGCAACTGAAACCAACTTTGCATTTTTTTATCATAAATCTTTAACACAATTTCATTTTCATAATAAAAAATGCGGATTGGATTATTTAATACGGTTTGAAAATTACGAAAAAGATGTAAACCATCTTATTAAATTGCTAAATCTCCCAAGCAATACTGTAATGCCTCATGCTTTAAAGGCTAATACTAAAAGAAATTATAAAGACTTTTATACGGAAGAAACGAAACAAATTATAGCAAAAAATTTTGCAGAAGACATTGAGTGGTTGGGTTATACTTTTTAGCCTGGTTGAGGTTACTTTGGCTACCGGGGTTTACCCCGTTGGACGTCAACACTTCACTTAGCCCTGCCTAATCGGGACCAGAAATTGTTCAGCCAGGGTACCTCGGCTTTATTGTTTCGGCATATAATGCTTCGACGCATCCGCTGACTGTATGGAGATAGGAGGCCATGAGTTCCAGAACTATCCCGAAAGGCCTTACCTACACGCATTCGGCAGCTCCGTAATTGTTTAGCAGGGCTAAACAATTCTCCATAAATTCTTAACCCTTACACCAGCTGAAATAAACAGAGGCTTGGCAATCACTAAGAGACCATTTTTAGTCGTCCAAGCTTATCGCTTCATACGATTGCAACAGAGCGGAGGTCACCCGTTAATGCATGTCGCGCTCTACTACCTTTTGTAATAGAGGTAAGGGTCAAATTGTTTTATCAAAGATCGGAAAATATTGTCAGGTTTTATTCGGCCAAGATTTCTTAGCCCTGCCAGAGGAACCTGCAACTGGCGGCGTCTAGAAGGTTTCTAGACTGAAACTTATTTAGGGAAATTAAACTATTTTTTTAAAAGTTCAACTGAAAAAATAAGTATAAATTATAAATGAATTCACAAGAAGAAAAGATAATGTGTAATCTCGAAGCTGCACACTCGTATTGTGTTGAGGCTTATAATTTAGCTCGTTCTTGTGGCAGTGAACATTGTTCAAAAATTAAAGAAATTGTAGATCTTTTTGAGTATGTTTTTGAAGATCAGCAGTTAGATTAAATAAATTGTGATGAAAAACCAAGATCAAATTCTTTTAGAAGAATGTTATAAAAAAGTAGTATTAAAAGAAGGACTTAGTGAAGCCACTTTAAAACCAATGTTTGTTAAAATTATGAGAGCTATTAAAGAAAAAGCTCCTGAAGCATTTAATAAATTATCCCAATGTAGGACTGCAGAAGAAATTCAGCATGTGATATTTCCTAAGGGAGTTGAAGTTCAAGAAGAAGGGGTTTCAGATTTTTATAGAGCTGTCCAAGATTTATTTAAATTTTTAACCAACCCAGGAGGATCCGTTGCTTTGGTTGGAGGAGTGTTGTATCTTTTAGGCAAAATTGTAATGGTTATTGCTCCAGGTATTGCTGGTGGTTTTGCTTTTGTGTGTGGTCTTATTTTAATTGCAATATCAGTTGTTGCAACCGATTCAGCTGAAAAAAAATAATTGTCGCTCAAACAATTTAAACGAGTTCGTTGTATCAGACTATTAAATTTTGATAAATATTCTTGTTGCACGATGAGCTCCAATGATTTTAAACAATTAACGCATCTTTATGAGGAAATAACTCAAAAGGATTCATTTTATTTGTTAAAGCAAGAAGAAGAGCTTTTTGATAAAATAGCCAAAGAATTAATAAATCGGACGTATAAGTACTTAAAACGCAATAATTTTAATTTTCCTCATTTGACTTATTTAGGAGAGATTGTTGGTAGTATATCAAACACCAGACAATACATTAGCGAGTTTTTTCCCGAAAGACTACAAGAAGATTGTGCGTGGTGCTATTTCGGCAATGTTGTAATTTACGTAATTCGAAATCAAGTTGTCTTAAAGCAGTTATATGAACCTGAAGAGATGAAGTGTTTTGAGTTTGGATCTTCTAAAATGCACGGGATTTGGAGAAGAGTAAATGTAGAAGATAAAAATAAAGTAGAAAAAACTCTTAAAGAGTGGTTTATAAAACGTTTAAATTCTATTCAAATTAGACTACAAGAGGAACATCCAGAGTGGCATAAGTGGAGAGAACAGCAAATCCAAGTCAGCCCTATTATTAACAGACTTCCGGAATTAGAAGGAATGTTTTAAATGAAACCCAACTATCAAATAAGGGTAGAAACTCTTTATCAGTATGTAGTCGAATCATCAAACCCAGAGCACTCAATTCTTAAATTAACTTTTACTAAGTTAGCTCCCAAAGACAAAGATTTATTAATTTCTTATGTTAAAGCATTAGGAAATCCTGAGTTAGATAAAATAAAAATTCTTTCAGATGACTCATTAGAGTATTATCAATACGATGTGTCTTATATTGGAATAAAAAGGCAAATTGACTCAAAAGAAGACATGCCGTTTTATGTAACACAAATGTATTCTATGATGAGTCAATTGCTTTCAATACGAGACCGTGCGCTAACAGCGGTTTTTGATAGAATTTTTAAAAACTGCGAAGTAAAGATTTATAAGAATAAATATGAAATGGACGCAGAAAAAATAACTCAAAGGCTCCCAGAATTAAAAGGAATATTTTAAATGAAAGATAGAGATCATAAAAAGCTAGAATTAATATATGAATCCTTTAAAAGTTCTTTTTATTTTATTAAGGAAGAAGAAATATTTGCAAAAGAATGTGCTAAACATTTTGCTAAAAAACTTATAGAAGCTGTAAAAGCTAGATCAAAAGACATACAAAAACAGTTAGGAACCTCAATGTACGATACGTTTTGGATATACGTGCAAACGTTTCATCACATTGTTCCAGACGAAGTAATGTCTAAATTAGATTTACCCCAGCGCATATTAATTTGGTTTGATAATCTATATGAAGGATTTGTTTTAAGGCCATTAGCTCGAAGTATAACTGTAGATAAATTAAATGGTCTGTGCCTTGTTATAAAAGATCCTTTTAATACAAAAACCCCAGATGTTGTACCAATAAAGGATGAAAAAATACTTACGAGTAAACTAGAGGATGCGTTGAGGCGTCGTATTGAGTTTGCATTTACAGACAAAGAAACACTTGAAGATTTAAAGACAGAAAGAGACAACGGTAATTGGTGTGGAAAGGGATTTGGTTGGAGAACAGAACAAGCAAAACTACAGTCTATACAAAAAAGATTGCCCGAATTACAAGGACTTCTTTAAAATGAAAGAATTTAAACTAGAAATAAGCTATCCTTTAATAATAAAAGCTCCAGAGCAAGCTCAAATCTGGCTTGAAAACATTTTTGGCATGACTCTCATAGAAAAGTTTATAGAGCGTTTTAAGTTAAATTATAAAATTATTAAAACAAATGAAAAAGGACCCATGCTTGTTATTGAAGGAATAAAAGAAAAAGATTTAGACGAAAACATAAAAAAACTGCAAGAACTCATACTTCATACAATTGACAATGCAATTGCTCGTTCAGCAATTAATAAATATATTTCCAATAAAGATCTTGTTATAACATTAAAATCAAATTTTGATGATATTAATAACAGACTTCCAGAACTGAAAGGAATGTTCTAATGAATAAAGATCAAAAAAATCTAGAGCGTCTTTACGAACAAATAACAAACACTCCATTTATATTGCTAGATGAGGAAAAAGAATACTTCGACAAAATTGCTAAAATATTATCTAATTTAATTATTTACAAACAAGACCAACTAAAAAAGTATGCAATAAATTTCAAGAAGTTGAAAACACTTTCCAATTTTGATCAAATGTTGTGGGCCGAAAATATTCCGTGGTTTTTTGATAAGATTGATACGAGTGAGCAAGAAGATGGTATTAACGAAACGTATCATGACATGATTACATATCATGTTATGGACAAAATAGAAGTTAGCTGTAAACTTTTGAAAGACACACCTTTAATTGTTTTTAATGATAATAACGACACTGCTATAGATAAGGTAGAAATAACAAATAAACAAAAACTCAAAGAAGCCTTAATAGCAGCTTTTACAAGAGCCCTAGAAAAATGGGACAAAAAGTTTGAGGCATTTAAACGCACGGAGAGTTATGTTCTTTGGCATGAATGGAGAACCAATCGGCTCAAGGTACAGTCTGTAAGAAATAGACTTCCAGAATTACAAGGAATGTTTTAGGTGCTTTACTAATATAAATACTTTTATATGCCGTCCAAAAACTTTACAAATTTTGAATTAAAACAATCAATACTTGACTTAGATTATATTGTTGGGTATAAAGAAGATGGCACAGCTGAATATAAAACTACCTTTGGAGATCTTGTAAATTATCTAAAACCTTATTTAGAAGAATTACCTCCAAATATAGATAGTTTGCCTTCCAATCCTGCTTCTTTTTCTGACGTAAATCTAACATTTACAAATAAAACTGCTCCATCATGCGAGGGATATGATTTGGCTTGTTCTTCGAGTGGAACTTATCAAATTATTGCTAATAATACAGGATATTTAAAAAAAACCGTAAATGGAGGAACGTCATGGACGGATTTGACAAGTGCTCCGTCAGCAAACTGGGCCTGCGTAAAAATTTCTGAAAACGGTTCAGTAATTTTAGCTACAAGAACCAATGATGGAGTTTATATATCAACCAATGGCGGACAAGATTGGTCGAGAAAAAATTTACTAGGCGGAGCTTGCGATATGTCTATTAACGGAAAAATTCAAATAGTTAGAACAAGCAGTAAACTATATATATCAACAAATTATGGAGATACCTTCTCGGAAGCTTCTCCGTTTTTTTTATCAGGATTTGGGAGTATTTCGATTTCAAGAGATGGATCAACTTGTTTATGCGTAGATAGTAACGATAAAGTACGAGTTAGCAAAAATCACGGAAACACGTGGAGTATAACTCCGCTTCCTGCTTCAGATTGGAGGGCATTGACATGTTCTTCTTTTAATGGTTCCATAATGTATGGCATACCGTTCGGGTTGACAAATGGCCTGTATAAATCTATTAATTATGGAGAAAGTTGGTCAGAAATTAACTCTGGAGGCGCCTGGATATTTAGCATGGCCACTTCATATGACGGTAAATATGTGTTGGTTGCAGGAAGAGCTTCTCGGGGTTATAAAGTAAGCAAAGATGGAGGAGTTACGTGGAGCTGGACAGGAGGAAGTGGGGAATTGCAAGGAGCGTGTGTAAGTTATTCGGGACAGGTTGTGAATTATTTGAGCTTAGGAACAGGAACTGTGTATAAAGGAACGTTTTCATAATTATTGTGCAATACCCATTAAAATGAAATTCAAAGATCAAAAATTATTAGAGCTTCTTTACGAAAGCGTTGCTAATAAAAATGTACTGCTTGATGAAGAAAAGCGGGTTATAGAAAAATTAGCTAATAACATTACAGATGCTATTTACAATAACATAGATACATCGACTCGATTTTACGGAGTCGAGCGGCTCGACAGAATAGTTCATTCTAAATATATGGACGATATTAATTACGGAAGAGCCTTTAAAAACATAACCGATGAACAACGATACGCCCTTAGTGTTGTCTTTGAAAAATCAATTCTAACTGTTCTCTATTGTTATTTAGTTACAATAGAGGGACGCGATGTTCCTGAAAAAGTTTGTTTTTACACTTTTGATGATTGGTTACACAAAAACGAAGGCAATCAAATAATAGTCCCATTCGAAAACGACAAACAAGTTTTTGAGATGTTAAAAAAAATAATTACTCAATCAGTTTTTGATATTTATAACTCTTATTCAGCCCCAGGTGGTATGTTCCATAATGAAACCGTAAAAATCTGGTATGAATGGAGAAAGGAAGAACTTAAGCGCAAAGAAATTGCAGATAGACTTCCAGAATTAGGAGGAATATTCTAATGAAAGACAGAGATCACAAAAAGCTCGAAATCATATATGAATCTCTTAGTGAAAATTTTCTTATTAAGGAAGAAAATATTTTTGTTAAAGAATACTCCAAATATCTTGCTGTAAATATTGTTCATGAAGTAGCAAGGTTTCAAAAACAAATAGATGAAAATCCACAACAATATTTTCCTTGCACAATGTATAATTTTTTCTGGTTGTATGTAAAAGAAATTCCAAAAGATATTTTATCAAAAATGAATTTAGATTCTGATACCTCAAACTGGGTTGCAGAGCTTTATGAGATATATGTTATTAAAGACATGACACACGAAAATGCTGAAGCAACTATTGTAAAAGGAACTGTGTACTTGAACATTAAGTCTCCGTTTAATAAAAAAAAGCAAACCATCATTTCATTAAAAGAAGATGTTAATATAATTGCTAGCAAATTAGAAGAATGTTTTAAGCAGTTCATACGTTTTGTCTTCACGAACAAACGTATAGTTCAAAAGTTAGAAAAAGAAGAATTTCTAGAAACGTGGGTAGGAAAAGGATTTGCGTGGAGAAAGAAGCAAGCTAAGTTCCAAAAAATAAAAGATAGACTTCCAGAACTAGAAGGAGTATTCGAGTCTAAAAATGAATATGTGGGATTTCTTAAATTAACTTTTAAAAATCTTTCTAAAGAGGATATGGATATAATTCTCAAATACGGACAAGAGTCAATGGAACCTCATTTGTTTGAAATTAATCCCATTTCAGACTCTTCTATATGTTTCATCGAAAAAGCAGAAACAAAAGAAGCATATCAATGGTTTATAAAAGAATTGAAAAACCATTTAGTTGAATATAAACATTCCCTAGCATCATCTTTATATCACGCTCCTTGGACGCCCATAAAAACCTTTAGACAGGCTCAAGCTTTTGTTAAGAGAATCTTTACAAATTGCGAAGCAAAAGTATTGAAAAGTGAATATCAAGATTTAGTTAAGAGATTACCAGAATTGGAAGGAATTTTTTAATGAAAAATACGGGCTGCATAACATTAGAACTTCTTTATGAGCAAGTAGTAAAAAAAGAAAATTTTGTTCTTAAGAAAGAAGTAGAATATGCAAAAATAATTGCTGAACATGCAATTGAAGATCTTACTAAGTCAATAGAGAGACGAATTCATAATCAAGGCAAGATTAAAGGAGAAAGATTAGGAAATTTCGTGGAACCAAAAGTTAAACAAACCGAACAACTGTTTAAAAATGAACCAACATTAATTTCTTCGGTATATGGCAATTTTGTTCGGTATGATGTATTTTCTTCGTTAATTTATTTCACAGCACATAGAGCTTACGGACTTGAGCCTAAAAATATTAAAATGGTTATTTTGTATCCACAAATGTTAATTCAATACAAGGGAGAGGAAAGTAGATACACTATACCGCTTTTAGATAAACCATTGTTAAAAGAAAAGCTTCAAGAGACGATAGAGGAGGTGTTTGTTGTTCGCTATAATGAATGTGTAGAACCAAACAACCAACCAGTAATGCGAAACCAGTGGGCAGAATGGAGAAAAGAAAAGATTAAGTATGAAAAGCTCGCATCAAGGCTACCGGAGCTCGAAGGAATATTTTAGAATGAGTAAAGATCAACAACTACTGTTAGAAGCTTATAACGAAGTGGTTAATAATACAATCACCGAAGCTCAATTGCCGTCTTCAAAATTTAGAAACAAGGCTTACTCTGAAAATCATACGTTTTATAGACTTTATGTAAAGATTATCAAAGAACCAAACCGACCCTTTCGTTGGGCAGGAGAGTTTGAAAGCGAGGAAGAAGCATTAGAAGCATTCAAATCGGGACATAATCTCGGAGAGTATAAGCCTAGTGATCACGAATATGTTATTAAAGAAGTAAAACTCTCTTATTCAGAAAGGACTGTAGATCAATCGCCAATAGCTACTATCAAAGAGAGGCTTCCTGAATTAAAAGGAGTGTTTTAAGCTTTAAAGAGATATGAAACCATTTAAACAACTTGTTTTAGAATCCAATAAAGAAGAATTTGAAATATTTATTTGGTGTCCTTGGTTCAATAAGCTTGACGTTAAACACAAAAAAACAGTAACAGACATTTTTAAAATGTTTGGACGTCCTCATCCAAATGGTTTTATTAATGCCTTTCATATCAGAGGCAATGCAGACGTGTTTAAACAAGTAAAATATGTATACAAAGAAGATTCCGTAATCGGTCCTACGATACAGTTGACAAACATTCATTCTTCTAAAGGACAAGCACAGTTTCTTATGGAAGAAATAACTCATAGATCGTTTTCTGATGCCTTTAGATTAAATCGAATAGAAGACTCTTTAAAAGAGTTAGTACAAGAAACTTATCCAGGAACAAAAATTATTAGAACTGTTTTACCCGAAGGAAAATTAATTGATTTATATGGTGACGTAAAAGAGAGACTTCCGGAACTACAAGGAATGTTTTAATGTTGACGCTGTTGATTTTTTCTGTAGTATTGTAGTAATGAAAATACCGCTCACATCTTTACTTCTTGTTTTATTTATATGTTTTAAACTTACAGGTTACATAACATGGTCTTGGTTTTGGGTCTTATCACCTCTTTGGATTACTGCCATATTTTATGTTCTTTCTTTGTTTGCAGGATTAACGCTAATATATATGTTTGGTGGTAAAATTATTGGAAAAAATAAACAAAAAAAGTAATTTTATGTTTTGGCTAGTTGTCGGAATTATAGGAATAGTTAGTTTTATAGTTTCTTTTGTTTCTTTGTGGGTGATTTATTCATGTAGAAATTCTTCAATACAAGAATATAAAGATTAATAAAAAAGCCTAAGTATTATTGTTATGAATACTATAAGACTATTTTTGTTGTGCATTTTTTGTGCATTTATTGTTGCATGTACGAGTAATCCTCCAGTTCAAACTCCCGAATGGGTGGGCAAAATGAAAAATGCATGTTTGCCTGAAGCAATTACAATGACGCAGGGACTAAGAGCTAGTGGCATACAAGCAAAAGTATTGTCTATACACACTAAAGATTGGGGACACGCGACTTGTGCCTATTTGTATCCACCAGGACAAAACAGATTATGGGTATGGGACAGTCATTGGCAATCAGTTCCTTTAAGGGCGTGGTGGAATGATCCAAATTCTATTGCAAAAGCTTGGATGGCGTGGAGATATGACGAGACTCCGATAACAACAGCATATTTTCATGAATAAATTTTTGATTTTATTATTTTTTCATTGAGCCTATAAGGGTGAATTATGATAATACATTTGTTAAGCTTTTGCCTGGTGCAATAGTCAAAACTCTTCTCCGACAAGCAACGAGCAACAAATGTTTAATTGATGTAGACGACTCATATTTTATCGTTCGTGATGTTAAAACATCAAACGTTACATTCAGAGGAATTAAAATAAAAGAAAATATTTGGGGAATCACATTTGAAAAAAAGTTTTGGTCTGAAACCGATATTCCTATAAAATGAAAAAAATATTAATTTTACTTTGTGGTCCACCTGGTTCTGGAAAAACTACTCTAGGCAAAAAATTGTGTAATACCCTGACCATTGCGTGTCATTTTGAAGCTGATATGTGGATGGTTGATAAGAGCGGTGATTATTGTTTTAATCCCAAACGTCTTAGATATTGCCATGAAACTTGTCAAAAATGGACGGAAGCGGCAATGAAAATTGGGGAGACTGTTGTAGTTTCGAACACAAATCTTACCAAAAAAGAAGCTGAACCGTATATTAAACTTGCTAAGTTATATGAGTATGATGTTATCATTGAACATCTTTTAACACGATTTTCAAACACCCATAATGTTCCTCACGAAAAAGTAAAAAGAATGATGCAAAAACAAGAGCTTTTTACATTAAAAGATTTTTAATTGCATTGTAATTTTCTACATAATCGATAAGTAAAATACATGCCGACTATCTTAGTCATAACTTATTTTATAGTAGTTGTGCTGTGTTTTGTTTTAGCTATTCTTGGCATAAGAGAAGATCGGAAGAGGAAGTAATTTCTCTATGTAAACGAAGCGGTTATTGTATTAACCGCTGTGGAAGTTTCTTCTAACGTTTTTGCAAAATAGCAAGCTTTATACTCTCTATGTTCCTGTACAATTTGTTGAGTCAAATTTTGATTAACGATTCGACTATGAATAGTAAATCTAGTATATTTTATCAACCATTTGCTTGCGTCGCTTCGGTTGCTAGCTTGTTCAACGTACAACTTAAGACAACTGCGAGCTTTTTCATAGCTAGTAAAAGCACCAAGAAAATCATTTCTTGGCTCAACACCACTAACTATAAAAATCAGAGCACTATTCTTAGTTTGTATATTACTTTCGTTTAGTTTTTGATACACGAGCGCTTATTCCTCCCTTACGAAGATTTGCGGCAGCTTCTTTTGCCTTTTGTGGAGAAGAATAATGTTCCTTATATATTTTTACTTGGGTTTTAGCCATGCAGTATATTTTAAACAAAATATAATAATTTCAACGTTAAACAAACTCTTAAAAATTAGTAAATACTATATACACATGAAACAACCGATGCCAAAGCTAAAAGAAATCTTTGAGTCAAATAGTAAACAAAGTAAATATCAATTTATAGCTACTTTTGATCCTACAGCTGGGTCAAACGATCACGGTAAGTTAAAAAGAGCATTGAATATGCTTATTAAATTTCGCGAATCTACTGATGTTCCATCAGACAAAATAAGTGAAAATAAAAACGGTCAGTTTTTATATACTGTCGAACAATCGAATTTGTGGGACTTCAACGATGAAGAAGAAAGGAATAAGTTTTGCAGAGCTTTTTACAATTCATGTTCAACTATCTTGAAACAATTTAATGTGGATCAAAGAATTAGTTACGTTGGCACCTTTAAAAAAAGGTTTGAAGAAATAGAAAAAAGATTGCCTGAGCTTAAAGGTTTGTTTGAAAATGCTTTATCTCACAAAACAAATAAAAGTTTGGAGAAATATTCATTGCATGTTTTTAGCGAAGAAGAAAAGGAATTAATTGAGGCGTTTGCAAACGTTGTCATAAAACAAGCAAATGCTAATAAATCAGCTGTAAGAAACACAAAAACTAATAAAGTATTTTTTGACGTAAGCGGCGATGAGAAGTTTCGCAAGATTAAGCAAAAAATTCTTGCTAATACACTACTTCATACTGGCTGGAGAAACTTTTATTCGCCAGCTCTTATACACATCGGAGTTCCGAGTTTGTGTTATATAAATGGCGAATTTTGTTTGCAATTTAAACAAATTGCTGAGGAGTTTAATATGCCAGAGCTTTCGAGGGAAAAAGATTGGAAAACGGATATTATTGAAAGACTGCAAGCCATTTTGGCTGTACATTTTCAACACTGTCTTGATGCAGTTGATGAAAAAAACAATCCTCTGAGTTTAGATTTAAAAAAATTTTTTGACTGGAGAGAAGATAAAATTAAACTAAGCGACTTAAACGAACGAATTCCTGAACTTCGAGGAATATTTGAGAGCGAAAACTCAGAAAAATTTGTATTAACTGTTGTATGGGAAAATTTAGAACAAACGGACAAGCAAATTCTGACAAAATTATTAAAAGATATAGCCGAACGTCATAGCAAAGCTCGCAAAATAGAATTTATAATAAACTCTAATAACGTAGGGCTTATTTATTATAATTTAGACTGGAGTTTAAGTGAAACGGCTAAAGATCAATTTGTTCACTTTTTAAATAATGCTATAATAAAATTGTTTCCTGATTGGATTTATCAAGAGTCAAGAGATTTTTTAGAAAGAATTTTTAAAACGTTTTCGAGTAGCTGCCTGGACGAAGAAGCATATTTTCTGAAAAAAAGACTTCCCGAACTTAACGGTATGTTTGAATCAAAAGAATCGTTTACTCTTGTTGATGTTGTTTTAGAAATTCAAGACAAAGATCGCTATGAAAATCCGACTACTTCTTCTATACTAGAATTAATAGCAAAACATTTACAAAAACATAATTGTTGGAATATGGAAGAAACATGGGAATGTAAAATTAAGCCATGGTTTAACTATGAAATTAAACATAACCCGTTAAGAATTGTGTTTTTAGATATACCTAAAAATATAGCCAAAACTTATATGGATGAAATGACTGTTACAATCTATCTAGCGGACAGACATATTGGCAGTGAGCTTGCACAAGATCATTCTTTTATTTTGTCTTCAGCTTTATTCAAACCTTTATATATTGATGAAAAGTCTCCAAAAATTCGAGCAGTCGGAAAAAGACTTCCTGAACTTGAAGGGTTTTTAGAAAGCATTACACGAAATAATCTAGTTCGTTCAAAAGAACAAAGCAACCAAACAAAATTTATGAAAAGTTTGCAAAGAATAAATAATTTATTATGAGCAAATATAATAATTTAGATGTACGGTTTTTTTCAAATCCTATTCCAAAAAATTCTAAGTTTGCTATAAACGATTGGATATTAAAACAAAGTGGGGTAAAAGCAGGCTTTATTGGTAGAGTTGTTGGATATAGAGCAGGTTATTACGGAGGAGGAGATTATTTGATTGAATTTGAAAACGGAAACCGTTTAAGAACTAAACAAGGAAGACTTAGGGGACCTTTTAAAACAAAAGAAATTGCACTCGAATTTGAAAAAAATCCTACTCTCCAAGAGCAACCTGAACATTTGCGATTAAAATCCACAGATATTAGAACTACGTTCAAAACGTTACCGAAAACCGAACTTAAATTAAAAAGTTTGCTTACGCAAAAGCCTTATGAATTTAAATGGTTAGATACTCCAAAAACATTTCAAAGCTTAGATGATACAAACGTAATAATAACAGTTCTTGCAGTAAAAAACGTTCCTGTTCCTTCATTTAAAAATAGAGAGCTGACTTTCATTTCAGTTGATGGTTTTAATCAATTTTTATTAGTAAGATATAACAATAGAGTAACAAAAAAATTAGTAAATGTTGATTGGAGTCCTTATCAAATTTATTATCCTACATTGAATTCGACTTACGGAATAACTAAAGGGCCGTACGACTTCAATGCATCACCAGCTGAGCAAGCTCAAAAAATATATAAAATAGATCGTGCCTCTTGTAAGGAGTTTTTGCAAGATTCATCAGTTATGAAAGAAAAATTTAATGCGTTTACGTCGTTTTTAAGTCACGACAAATTGACACCAGTTTTGTTGTTTGAAACGGTCGGAAGATGTGTTGAAATTAATGGGGTAAAAACATTGAAGTCTCCAGTTATTTTAGATCAATTTAAATACGAACATCAAAGCATGATCAAAAATTACGCTGTACTGGGATGGATATTTAGCTTTTCGGATGAAAAGGCAACTAACTTGAATAATTTTCCGCTTTCTTGTTTAACAGCAAATATAGATAATGGAGCGGAGTTAAATGATTTGTCTTCCGACAACCAACCTATTGTGAAAAAGCTAAACATTTACAATGCTACTAAAATTAAAAACTTTAAAGGAATAGAAGATTTCAAAGAGATTGAAGAAATAACAATAGGAAACAGATATTCGCATGCTAATCACTTTGCAAGCTTTAATAGCGTAGAGTATTGTCCATCTAATATTGTTTTAAATTTGTTTGAGTTATCAGAATTAAAAACGTTAAGAGGTTTGCCCTCAACACTAAAAGAACTTACAGTAAGAACATCGCTAGATTCGTTTGATTGCGTAAATACAACAATTCGAGGAAGGCTTTTAGTAACATATAAGCCAAAATCTCTCAAAGGGTTGCCAAAAGCTACTGAATATCACATTGATGGATATACTCAAAAAGAAATTGATGATGAGCTGCAATTTGGTCAAGTTGTTGATAGACTTCCAGAATTAGATGGTTTGTTTTAGCCTTGTTTATTTGCAATTTCCACTAATTTAGTTAAAGCGTTTTCTGCAATTCTGTCTGCTCCTAGCGAAGGATGTTCATCGATAATAGAACTTAGGGTAACATTTAAATCTCTTAATTGATCAGCATAATGTTTTCTATAATCAATTTGATCATCTAACATTTCAGATGCAGTTCTGTAGTTAGATAAAAGAACGTCTACAATTGAATTTAAGCTGTCTATTTTTTTTCTTGTATTTGATACTAACTCAGAAATTGTGCTATACTGTTTCATCCTAATATGATGCACTAATTTTTAAAAAATTCAACACTCTATTATTTTGTCTTTTTTGCCTTATCGCTTTCTTTCATTCGTTCTTCAAATCGTTTATTTCTCATAAAATATTTTTTAAAGGTATTTTTGCTTGTTATGTTGTCATAATGCTTATTAAACAATAACTTAAAAAAGTTTTCTACTAAATCTTTAAGCATTTCAACGTCTGCCATAGCTTGATGCCAATTACCAACACTTCCTCTAAGTGCACCTATAAGAGAAGACAGGCTGTTAGAAATATTAAGTCGTTGTCCACTTTTATAATAACTTTTTGTTATTTTATCTAAAATGTCTTTTGCTTTTTTTCTGGATTCGCTATTTCTACTATTCAGTTCAATTGTTATTAATGCAGGAACAAAAAACCGACGAGAGAACGCAAGAGTGTCGTAAACTGGTATTTTAGGAAGGGGGTCGATTCCATAATGCTTGCATCTTTCGTTAATCATTTTCATGTCAAATGATGCATTATGAGCAAGAAGTATAGAAGAACTTTGGCAAAATTCTTTAAATCGAATTAAAGCTTCTTGTTCGGTACAATCAGATGGAGTGTCCTTGTATCCAGACATAGCTAAGAGCTCTTCGACTGTTTTTGATCTTTTATTTGTTCTATTAAAAAATTCAGTTTCTTTTTCTATTTTCTTTTTAGTTTCGTCAGTTAAATGAATTTTTTTATAAAATTTACTGTCTCCAATCATTGCTGCTATTTCCACTATTTGAGAATTGCTTGGATGTAGTCCTGTCGTTTCAGTATCAAAATAGCAAATTTTACTGATGTCTATGT
>Ga0078894_10001008_pt1 | contig 20430 bp, 29 predicted proteins | sample LauGreSu1BDMLBSD_2_FD_67506 | JGI IMG/M metagenome (GOLD analysis project Ga0078894, IMG submission 67506) | Freshwater lake microbial communities from Lake Michigan, USA - Su13.BD.MLB.SD (version 4) (version 4) | ecosystem: Environmental > Aquatic > Freshwater > Lake | place: Lake Michigan... | reverse complement strand
GGCACGATCATGGATATACTGGCGATCAAACTTCCCATCTAGTGCCATCTGTACACCCTCACACATCTCTGCTAGGGTATGACACTTCAGACCAGTTACCCCCTGCTCCACCGTCTCTACCATGGCACCACTATCATGTGTAATCACTGGTGTCCCGCACAACTGTGCCTCCACATTCACACCACAAAATGGCTCCAAGAATGTTGATAAACACAAGAACGCTGTGAGTGATCCCAGATATTCACCGCGCTCTGCCCCATGGATTGGATTTTTATAATGGACATTCGGTAGGATAGTATAACGGCTGGCATCGCCTTGTCCACATATATAAAAATCAACATCTGGAAATCGCTTCGCAATTTCTACAATAATATTACACCCCTTTACATCGCAGATACGACCAAGAAACCCCATCTTCTTCCTCTCACCAGTGGTTGCAGGTGTCAGTGACAATGGGAATTGTGAGGTGTCAAAATAATTTGGAACCACAAACCAATAGTTATGCGGCGGCTTTACTTCTTTTCCATATGCATAATTTAACCACGCATAAGATTCAAAAATGCGATAATTATACTTTGAATCATTGTATCCAATACCGGTTTCAACACGTATATAATCGCCGGCAGAATGAGCAGCATCATGTGCAAATCCAAAGGGGATGCACAGGATATCCGTTGCATTACCACGATAATTTTTCTTCAGCTCTTCACCGAATCGCTTATTAAATTCGGCATATAAAGGAGTTCCAGTATTTGCCAGATCACTAACAAATGTACTTGCATTGATTAGGCGTGCGACGGCCTGATCACGTGTTAGTTCTTTATGGAGACTCATATATGAGACAACACGGAGTTCATCCCACTCCGCTTTCGTCATCAACTGTACATCTACATCCGCTCCAGAATCCGATCCTTCAACACCATAATGATAGACTTCAAACCCCACGGATCGCATCATAGGCCCCCACCGCTTTACTTTACCAGTAAAGGCACAATGACTAAATTCATCCCGTGTAATTGTATGTGGGATAGCAGGCATATGGAGACGAATCTTCATGTTAAGAAATTGTATGAGACAACTCTTAAATAGCCACCCCTGTCGCAGTCTAAAACCTGTACAACACAGCATAGTATGGACAACTCAGTACGCTGGTTACGCACAGTACCCTATTGTGAACGATCGCCTGTACAGCGGCCAGTGCAAGGCCCTGGTATCCTGACACTCCAGACTCCCCTACATAACCAGGTTCTCCACATTAAAGATGAGATAGACCGTGTTGCCCCACAGGGGCAGTGGGATGATGCCAAGAAGATCACCAATACATACGAATATATCTTTCTGTCACTCCAGCGTCGCATGCACCGCTCCATAGCTGCTATTCAGCCTTTATCACGCTCCTATTTCAAGATGATTGAGATGTGGGATGTACTGGGCCTCTCTGCTGCACGTACAGCACATTCTGCAGAGGGTCCTGGTGGATTTCTAGAAGCGATTCAGGATCGCTCTCCTACAAAAATTCCGATGACCGCCATGACTCTTAAATCAACAGAACGCACTGTACCTGGTTGGCGTAAATCCAATGCATTTCTGCAAAAATACCCACAGATCCACATCACATACGGTGCTGATGGAACTGGTAACCTCTATAGCCTTGTCAATCAGGATGCTTTCGCAGCGACAGCGCGCCCAGCTGATATCTATACCGCTGATGGCGGGTTTGATTTCAGTGCAGACTTCAATGGGCAGGAAAATACGGTGCAGCGACTACTAATTGCAGAAGCACTAGCAGGTCTAATAACTCTCAAGAAAGGTGGTACGATGATCCTCAAGCTATTTGATACGAAGAACCGTGCAACGCTAGAACTCATGTGGATATTGGCCACCTGTTTTGATCGCACTGGGCTTATCAAACCGTATACGAGTCGCCCTGCCAATTCCGAGCGCTACTGGATCGGCAGTGGATATCGTGGTGCACCTGACTGGATTATCGGATTTTTGCGATCTCTGACGGCCACCGATGCACCCAACGGATGGAATCATCTGTTTGAAGATGCACCGTGGTTTGCACAGGATCTCTATTGGCTAACAGATATCCAACTATTCCAGGAGGAACTGGAGGCACAGCAATTTACGAAGATACAGCTGACACTGAATCTTATTAAATCAACAACCCGTGAGCAGATCACGGCCCTGTTGCTAGAGAATATCCGCAACAGTCGCGCCTGGTGCATGCGTCACCGGATACCCCAAAACCCTGCGTATGATGGGCTTACCGATGAACAGATTGTGCAACAGAATCTGGAAGAGGCGCTGGTTCCATTCCAAGCTTCGGTCGCACGAACGAATTTACTAGCATTGTCCCGACCACCACTGAAGCATCATGTGTTGACGACTGACCTGCCTCCACGGCCTCCAGCCGCGCCAGCATGGCGTACAGCATTGCCGGCGAGTGTGCTGGGTCGAGAACCATCGCAAACAAGCGTGGGTACTGCTGCTTCCAGGCAGACAACTCCGTCTCAATCTCCTCCGGCTTCAGGCCACGTGCCTGGGCATCCTTGATCGCCTCTACCATTGCACGGGCACCCACAGAGCGCTTGCTTTCGCGGATCTGCGCATCCATTTTGGCAGCATCTTCGGGAGTTGGCTTATGTTTGTCAAGCTTCGCCTTTAGTTGATCCATTCTAACGGTGAAGCGCGATAATTCTTTATATTCCCTGACCGCAGCAGAGATGGACAGCATCGCCAATGCAGTAAAATCTAGACATGCAACACAATCGGCACAGGTCAAAGCCATGCAAGTACCGGCACCCGAATTACCAGGAGATTACGGGTGCGCCGGATCCTGTTTACACCCACCACCACCACCTCCTGCGGGAGCTCTTAATCAACCAACATCCGAAGCATTTATGGATATACCCCAACACATGCTGACCTATTGGTTTGTGTTGAGTATTGCCACTGTTGCATTTCTAGGACTAACTCTCCGAGGTTAAAGAATGGGTTGTGAAATTAGATAATGCCCCCTTCCACTGAGAAACTCTGCCGCCTGCACTTGGAGACAGTTGTTGCTCTCTTATCCCGCCAGTTTATTGAGAACTGGTTGAAAGAGACAGATGTAACTATAGCAGAGCCATATACAGGAGCGGAGCCGACGCAGGAGGCAGCCCCGATTCAGGAGCAGCCCAAGTCAAAGCGTGGTCGCCGCCCTGGTGCCGCAACTGATGAAGTGCGCTGCACATGGGGTGTTCTGAATAAGGGTCGTTGCAAGAATACAAAACAGGAGGGGTCAGATTACTGTAAGATGCATGTAACCAAGGCTGCACTTATTGCCGCGACACCTAACGGCGTGTCTTCCTCTTCGTAGACCGACGACCACGTCTCTTTATAGACCGACGACCACGTCTCTTCATAGACCGACGACGTGCACCACCCGATAATCGCCACATACCCCCATCGCCTGCCTCTTTCATCTCATTTAATTCGCGCAGAGTTGCAGACCCACCTGCATAATACACCCTGCGATCTAGATCTTCCGCGCCACCCATCTGGGGATTCACAATCTGATCGGCATCAAAAAGTGCCATCTGTTCCGGTGTTGCAAAGACCATTACTTCTCCTGAATAAGGCACACCTTTTTCCCCTGGCTCACGGCCCACTCACGTAGTTTCCGAATATTGCCAGCCATCATATGGACTGTCGGGATGCGAAACTGACGCATTACTTCACGAATCTTGTTATCCTGCTTGCCTTCGCGATAGCGCACCTCAATCGTATTGTTGTCCGCTATCTCGCGCTCTGCGTCTTCTAAGGTTACCGGTCGGCAGTTTGGCGCATGCCAAACAATCGGTGTCTCTGTATCAATATCCCATCGTTCGCGTAGATCCTCAGGGATCAGCTCCTCCAGAGTCTTAGGGCGATAAACATGGCGTGCTTCATCGCATTCAACAGGGCGATGCCCGTAACAGCCGCACTGTGAGCACCAGAAGGATGCACGGACTGGACATTCACCATCGGCATGGACTCGTGAGAGCCCCATAAACTTCTTGCATACATCGCATGTGGTAGACATTGTATTTACCTACTACCCCAAAGTCAAAACAAGGCGCGTGCCACCTTTTTTAAGGGCTGGGGCGACGACTGGCTGTGGGAGTACGTGATCCTGTACGAGTCACAGAAACCGATCGTGTACCAGTACGTGTCACAGTGGGGCTAGGAGTCCCAGAACGTGTCACTGTCCGGCTCACAGAGGGTGACTTGGTAATCGTCTTACTCACAGAAGGAGTAGGAGTCCCAGAACGTGTCACTGTCCGGCTCACAGAGGGTGACTTGGTGATTGTCTTACTGAAGGAAGGAGTGGGGGTCTCTGAACGTGTAACTGTACGAGTCACAGAGGGCGACTTCGTGATCGTCCTGCTCACAGAAGGAGTAGGGGTCTCTGTGCGGGTTAGGGTCGGTGTTGTAGAAGGAGATTTGGTGATCGTGCGAGTTGTACTAGGGCTGCGTGACCCTGTCCGTGTCACCGTTGGCGTGCGCGACAGGGGGATCTTGATCGGCACCGATGGCAACTGCGGTAGATTCGTGGGCAGTTCCGTGTAGATCAATGCCGTGGGTATCTCACGGAGACTCGGTAACTCCGTTATGTACTTTGAGGGCACCGCAATCAGTGATGGCAATGCTGTCACATATTTGCTTGGAATCGCAGGTACGCTGGGTAACTCTGTTGCAAAGGGCGGTGTTGGCAGATCAATGGATGGGATCGGCAGATCAAAGGAGGGTATGGGAATCCGTGTTGGCAACTCTGATACAGAACGATTAGGGGCCAACGTGTAGGTAGGAATACCCTCAGGTACGGATGGCAGCTCTGTGTTAATATCTAGTGTGGGAAACTCCGTTGGATAGGCCGGCTTTGACACAAGTTCAGGGTCATAGGAGGGCAGCGCTGGCAAAGAGAAATCTGCAGGAAAACTATTTGTGACTGCTACTGATGGGAATTCCGTTCGCAGAACACTTGGAATAGCGAATGGAGTGGGAGGCTTCGTGAACGTGTAGGTGGGAAATGTTGTCGGGATAGCACTGAACGTCGGGTATCGGCTCAGTGATGGCAGGATTGCCGGCACTGAATATCCAAATAGCAGCCCACGCACACCGGCTGCCTCTGTAAGCAATGGTGCCATCATGGAAACAAGAGTTAGTATCTTCATCCTACTAGTCATCGTAAATATTGGTGTCAGGTCAGGCCGCATATGTCACTTTTATTGCAGTTGAAATCACTTCGGCATTATGCAGTGATACCCCAGAACCCTGATGTACCTGAAACCAAGTATGGATCCAGTCATGATGGCTTACAATGAGAACACGATCTCCCGCCTTATGGTTCCCCCGTAGCCAGCTATAGAACTCGGCAACCCGTTTCTCAAATGCAGGCGACGGTATAGTTGCCCCTTCATCTGCCAGAAACCATGGATTTATTGGCGAAATACAATCACGGTTCCATCCGGCAGGCGCCATAACCATTTCATTTCGCTTATTACAAATGGCAGACCCCTGTGGTTCCATCAGGCGGTCATCCAAACACACGTGCTTAGCTTCGCGTACTCCAGGCATTGCTGCAAGTAGCGTCTGATAGCACCGTCGCAGCGGCGAACAATAGATCGCATCATAATCCGCTGGATTTAAGTGAGCCTGTGCCGCCTGTTCAAGGCCGGTTGCTGTAAGAGAGGCGTCGGCATGCATTGGGTCATAATATGCATGGACACCTTCAATTCGTGCAGCAACATTGTGTGTTGCCTCTGCATGGCGCATATGTGTCACTTCAATCAGTGTCATTGTATATTACTCTATAGTGCCTGTTTAGGTACAAAAGTGACACGTTGTTGCTAATTAGGACCCCTATGGTGACGCAATGACAATGACATCCGAAGACGTAACGAATATTCTTGCAATCATCATCCTGGTGGCCCTTATGGTGGCCATTATCGGTATTTTCTGTGGCCCCCCACACAACCCCCCACCAGTAGTGAAGCCACAGGAGCCGGCCTGGAAAGAGATAGGCTACTATCGCCTCACCGACCCTGAAGAGCTAAGCCGTATGGAGCAGGAGATTCTGTGTCGGGCTACCATTACCGACTACTTCCCGCCACTCTATGAAGCAATCAACACTAGAGGACAGCCTTTCTGGCATTATGAGGTTGATGGCCAGGTGATCTATCCGCCCCGCTACATGGTGGAGCGGCGCGCAGTGATCCCGCGATCTATGGATGAGTAAGCAAAAGGTGATTGGTTACCCAATGCACGTAAAACCCCCAGCACGATGTCCGACCGCACCTTTTACAAATTAGAGCTCCAGGGTATGGTCTATCTAGTGGATCCAACCACAGCATTGGCCTACACCTATGACCTCCAGGACCCCACGGAGATTGGTCGCGTTGCCTGGACGGATCCAAAGCAGAAGCCGCATCTGATTCTCCATGATAACTGGCAGACGACCATACAAAAGTTTAAGCCCGCTGACCCGCCCGCCGACCCCTGAGCACCATGAGAAACCAGCGACCCCAAGTCAAAGATCTACAGGAGTGGCAAACCACGATTCTGGAGCATCGTCGCGCACTCTTGGAAGCCGTCATTGAGCAGTTTCCAGAAGTGATGAAGACAAAGCGGACACAGGTGGATGTGCTGCGATTCAAGCTATCGGGCAAGAAGACAGGTGACACTAGCAGCCAGATCTCCGTAGCCCCGATATAACTGCACCTTGTTCCGAAAGAGGACTTGCCGTTGATGCGGCAATCGCTGCTGCCTTTTTGGAAGATAGGTAGTCTGTTGCACTTGTTGCACCAAAAGAGCCGGTATTCTGTTGCATCAAGAGCGTAGATGCCCGTTTAATGGATGCCTGTTCGGCATAATTGAGTTGGAGTGTATGATTTGTGGTTGTTCGCTGCATCCTACTTACTCTACAGAAATGCCGATCGCCATCAGGAGGGTCGCAGCATCCTTGATAGCTGCAGTAGTCTGTTCTTTACGGGTAGTGAAGCCGCGCCAGAGTGACTGGATGCGTGTTGCACCCTCATCCGCAAGCTTCTTCAGCTCTGCAGGGGGCTCAGTGCCATCCGTAGGGGACCAGGTGACAGGTGCCTCCCGTACAATACGGAGACGAACCCAGCGCCCATTGGGCTGCCGCCGCCAGACATTGTCAATAGGCTGAGCAGTCTCCATACGCGCCCGTACCGTTTCAAGTACGGAGTTTGCGAAAGCAATCGTATCCTCTGATACAGCGCTTGCATCATCCTCCTCATCATCACCCACCTCTCCATCCTCCTCCTCAGGATAGAGCGGCACCGTGTCAAACTCCCCCTGCTCCCTTCTGCAGCATGGGCAGCTGCAGGCCGCCTCCTGATTATTGAACCACTCTACGATGCAGCGCAGGTGGAACTCATGCCCGCACCCCAGAGTAGTGCGGCCGGTTGATGCGTTGACCTCGTTGAAGCAGATGGGGCAGTCCATTGTCGTCGTTTGGGTTGAATTGTCCTGCACCCAGCCACTTCACCAACCCCGCCATCAACTTTTTTGCAGCCCTTTCATCGTCATCATCATGACTGTGACCTCCGCCTCCTCCTCCACCGCTATAGAACCCCTCATTAAGAGGATCCCACAGTGCAGGACAACGGCGTGCCGCATGCCCGTCACCGCAAATCATACACTTGTCAGCAGATTGCATTCTTCTGGGGGACCTTGTTGGCTACTTCTTAAAGTGTTGGCACTATATTTAAAGAATAGGATGCCAACAGTCAATCCAGCCATGTTTGTCGCACAGTTTCGCAAAGAGCTCCTTGCAGATCTAGAATTGCAGCCATCACTATCGTGTCCCAAGTGCTGTATCAGATATATCGGTGAGTATGATGACTGTTGCAGATATGAGCGACTCAGTGATAGTGATAGTGATAGTGATAGTGACAGTGACAGTGACAGCCCCATTACAGCAGAAACCCTAGCTACAAAATACGAGTTAGTATGTCAGTTTGACTATATAGATACATCTATGCAGGAGGTACTGAATGAATGGATTGAGCGGCTGCTGAAGGACTGTCAGAAGATTGGCGGTGATACACTAAGGGAGAAGTGGGCACAAAAGATTGCTGCTGCACGCATCACGTTTGGGCATTAGAAATCCTCCACGTCCAGACTTAAAAGTCTTCATCCAGTGAGAATGTCATCTTGCCCGCCTCTACACCGACACCCGCCAGTGCGTAGTTGGTCACGCGCTTCTCAAAGAAGTTATCCTTGCCCTCCAACCCGATACGCTCCATCCACGGGAATGGATTGGCCGTATTCCACGCCCTGGGATAACCCAGCGAGACCAGCAGGCGATCCGCCACGAACTCAATATACTCCGACATGCGTGCAGCATTCATACCTATCAACGAACACGGTAGTGCTTCTAGGATGAACTCCTTCTCAATCGCCACGGCCTCCTGCATGAGCCGATGGGCACGATCCACGGGCAACCGATTCCGGCACTTGGAATACAGCAGACAGGCGAAGTCGGTGTGTAGGCCCTCGTCACGACTGATGAACTCATTGGAAGCCGTGAGGCCTGGCATGAGGCCGCGCTGCTTCAGCCAGAAGATACTGCAGAATGCCCCACTGAAGAACACACCCTCAATCGCCGCGAATGCCATGAGGCGCGTGGCGAAATCCGCCTCCTCACTCTGAATCCAGGACAGAGCCCAATCCGCCTTCTTCTGGATGCATGGTACAGTCTGAATGGACTGTAGGATATCCATCTTCTCTGTGCGATCCTCAATGTAGGTATCAATGAGCTGTGAATACATCTCCGAATGGATTGTTTCGAGCATGAGCTGCACACCATAGAAGAACTTCGCCTCTGGCACCTGCACCTCATTCATGAATCGCTGACCCAGGTTCTCCATGACGAGTCCATCTGAACCTGCAAAGAACCCTAGAATGCGCTTGATAAAATGGCGTTCCCCATCACTGAGTTTGGCCCAATCCCGCAGATCTTTGGACAAGTCCACCTCCTCTGGTCGCCAGAAGACCGACACGTGATCCTTATACATCTTCCACAAGTCATGATGTTGGATGGGAAAAATCACGAAACGGTTGGGATTCTCCTGGAGTAGTGGCTCTGTTGCATCGCGTGCTTTGCGATCCGATACTGCAGTATCATAAATCTGTGTAGAATCTATTGGGTTCACTCCTGAGTCGGACATCATGTACTTATTCATTCGGTTTTCGGTCGTGCTTGACCGCAGCTGGCTACCTATGCTGGGTCACTTTTTGCACCTGTTTCTGCACGGAATAGCATCATAAAGGTGACCCTATCAAAGCCCCAGCCACCTGCAACCAAGTTGATACGATGACACTCCAACTGAATGCCGAACAAACCACAGCTCTCCGTGCCGTGCAAAAAGGGCACAACATTTTCCTGACCGGTGCAGGCGGCACCGGCAAGTCCCACACGATCCGCGCGATTACCGAATGGGCACGCGACGCCGGTCTCCGCTATGCCGTAACTGCAATGACCGGCTGCGCTGCACTCCTCCTAGGCCTAGGTGCCAAGACGGTTCACAGTTGGGCCGGTGTCGGTCTAGCTCGTGAAGCGCCCCATGAGCTCGCAGAAGTGGTGAAGCGCAACAAGCGCGCCACCCGTCGCTGGCTAGACACCCAACTCCTGATTATAGACGAGATCTCCATGATGACACCTGAGTTCCTGGAGAAACTGGATCTAGTGGCATGTCGCATCCGCCGCCGCGACAACAAGTTCGGCGGACTCCAACTGGTGCTAGCTGGTGATTTCTGTCAGCTCCCACCTGTCACCAAGGGAGACACCGGCACACGGTTCGTCTTCGAACATGCCAACTGGAGCACACTCATTGACCAGACGATTGAACTCACCCAGATCAAGCGTCAGTGCGATCCCGTGTTCCAGCAGATTCTCACGGAAGCCCGTATGGGCACCCTGACACCCGAATCCATCAAGGTGCTGGAGGAGCGCATGGGGCTCCCCTGGCAGGAGAATGAGATCCGCCCTACACTCCTCTTCAGCCGCAATGCAGAGGTGGATGCGATCAACCGACAGTCCATGGAGGCACTAGAGGGAGAGCGCCGACGATTCAGTGTGCAGACGGTTGTTATGGAGAAGGGGACCCGCAAGGCTGCGCCATATGAGCCCGCGAATATCAACCAGACACACATTCTGGTCTCCCCCGATGACCCCGAAGTGCGCACGGCGCTGGAGAAGCTGGATGCCGATGCACCCTATGAGTCGTCGCTGGAGCTCTGTGTTGGTGCGCAGGTGATGCTGTTGACGAACATGGACACAGAGGCCGGCCTCGTCAATGGGTCCCGTGGTGTGCTCACCGGCTACACACTGGGTGGGCTGCCGATTGTGAAGTTCCTGAGCTGCAGCGAATCCGTGATTGTGGACCGTGTCTCCTGGTGGCTCACTGATTATGAGGGAATCGGTCGTGCACAGATTCCACTGAAGGTGGCGTATGCAGTCACGATCCACAAGTCGCAGGGTGCAACGCTGGATTCCGCACTTGTTGACATCGGTTCTGCCACGTTTGAATTCGGACAAGCCTATGTGGCACTCAGTCGTGTTCGCAGTCTGGAAGGGCTCTATGTCTGGAAGCTGGATGTGCGCAAGATCCGCTGTCACCCGACTGTGGTGGAGTTCTACAAGCAGCTCCGTGGCTCCTCTGTAACACCAGCACCAGAGACCGCGGCAACAGCCCCAGAGGAGCCCACAGCAGTGGAGGATGACCCCACGGCACCACCTCTTCCGCCCCAGGCATGGTCCACCGCCGATCTCAGCCCCGCATGGCTCTCTGTTGTTGAGCCTTATCTCAGCAGCCCGTCAGGAATCCGTCTCCGTGATCAGCTGGTCGCACGGGCACAGGTAGCTCCCATCCAGCCACTTCCCGAAGATGTGTTCGCTGCACTCCGCGCTTCACCCGACCCGGCTGCGATCAAGGTGGTTATCTTAGGCCAGGACCCCTATCCGACTGCGGGAGTACCCCATGGCTTGGCATTCAGTGTGCGCCCCTCTGTCACGAAGTTGCCGCCATCCCTTCAGAACATCTACAAGGAGCTGGCCACAGATCTTGGTGCCCCTGCCCCACAGTCCGGTTGTCTGCAGCACTGGGTGGATCAGGGAGTTCTCCTTCTGAATGATGTCCTCACTGTCACGGTGGGTGCACCGCAGAGTCACTCCGGTCTAGGCTGGGAAGAGCTCACGGCACGTCTCCTGGCAGAGACACTCACGACGGCAGATCATGTGGTGCTGATTGCATGGGGCCGTTTCGCACAGAAGAAACTGTCACATGCGCTGATTAAGCCGCTTCTCAGCCGGCACACGGTCCTGGAGGCAGCCCATCCGAGCCCACTCTCTGCACATACGGGCTTCTTCGGATCACGGCCATTCAGCCAGGCAAATAAGGCTCTCCGAGAGCACGGGCAGGCAGAAATTAAGTGGTAAGAGTAGAACAGGGATGCCTGATACATTCAGTGTTAATGAACGTTTACAGAAAATGTATGATTTAATTCATGCAAAGGAACACTTTATTGAATTTCATGAAGAGCTTATTAATAGATTAAATAATCCATATGATACTTTACAGTTTTTAAATAAAAAATCATTTACTACAGATCAAAATACCTTTAAAATAGAGATTAAAACTGATCCAACTATAGAAGAAATTAAAGCAATTGAAACAATTGAAATATTGAATACTGCAGCAAGAGGTATATATAAGGAGGCACTACAATTATTTCCAAACAGAGGAGGCTTTCCACGAGTTGAGCGCATGCTTTATGATAATAAAGCAAAAGATGGGAAACCTATAATTAATGAGGTATTTTTTAATATGTTAAAATCACCACAAACTGGCGGCCGCCGTCGCCGCAGCACCCGTCGTCGCCGCAGCACCCGCCGCCGTCGTACATCCAGGCGGTAGATTTACCCCCTGCACAAGTAGAGATGCAGATTGTCTGTTACCTATCTTTTGGCCTCAAGAAAGACAATATCGCATATCTGCATCTGGATCACGCCACTATGCCAACTCAGACAAAAACCCATATCCAGCACTTCATCAAGGCGTATACCGACAACTGGATGATCTTCGGTGATCCATTTCTGTCAGATATCTTCAAGCTGAAATCAAGCGACTGGAATGCAGAAGAGTCCACCCTGATTGTCACAATCACCGTAGACACCAAGAAAGTCCCAGCCGATGCGATCCCTTATCCGCGGCTGCCACCCACCAGCCTGGCCCTCTCCATCCTCAACAAGTTCCTCTATACAAACCTAATGCCTGCCACAGAGGAGTTCTATTATGCGTATCTGAAGAATCATCACATACGCAAGACAGCATTCACACCCATTGTTCGTGGCGTCTATCTCTCAATATAGCCCCGCTACATATCCACATGTCCATCCAAATGCAGACCCCGCCAGAATCTGTTGCCAGTTGTGACAGGACTTTGCCCACCGTGCCCAGGCCATAGCACAGATCCAAGGTACACCGATCCAGAGTACCGTAGGAGACCCCGTATGATACCATATGCCAGAGACCGCCATCGCGATCGTTGTCATATGCCCCGAAGGAAACCCTGGCTCTTTCCCAACCGCACCACCCACACACATCAGGTCACATCCCAATGCAGAAGCAGGGCGCCCAAAGAAACCCTTGGTACCGCAGAGTCGCTTGATGCCCGCCACAACCGCGTTAGCACCGAACAGTCCGACAGAGAACCACCCGATCCAGAGATCTCGTGACCACAACCACCATACCACGGGGCCCGCCAGAGCCACCAGGATTGATACAGAAACCAGATCTGCACCCTTCATTACTTCTTGGTCCGATTTTTCTTGGTTTGACGCAATCGGTAACAGTTCTTGTATGGGCGACACGACGCGCGTTCGGTGAATCCCATGCGCTTGCATGTTTTCCGCATACAATGTTCACGGGAGAATCTGCGTGGAAGGATAAATCGCCGCATATTATAATATGTCCAGAGCTTTACCGTACAAACCAGAGGAGCTGAACACCCTCTACCATCTGCTGGAGGCGCAGTTCGTCACCATTGTGTCAGAGTTGCTTTCACGTGTCCAGCTTCCCGTCAAGAAGTATATTCTCTTCGGCGATGCGGCCCCTGCCACCCGCGCAGCCAATGTGGCAAACCTGGAGACCTGCAAAGCAGAGCTGGCACTGTTCGAGAAGGCAATGTCCCGACTGCTGATGGCGAATGATCGTTCAGATCCCCGCCGTTTTGATCAATATACTGAGAAGTACAATGATCTGGTGCGTATCCTCGGGCGTACCCGTTATCGTACCACGCAGCGGGCTACAGAGGCAACCGCCGCAGCCCCAACAACCCCCACAACCCTGCATGATCGCCGCAAGAAGTTCCTTATTAATGGTGTGAAGGCATTCAGACGTCTGTTTGAGGTGATCCCAACACAGGATAAGGGTACCGCAGGGTGCCGCCAGCTGGCGCGCATCATGAATCTGGCAAATGATAAGCGGTCACATGGTGGTTCTCTTACCCCCAATGTATTTATTGAAAACGCGGCTTTCTATATCAAAAATGCGCCACGTGTGGGTGCAGCGGCTATTGCAACGGCTGCCCGTTCATCTTCTTCCAATAGTGGCGGTGGCGGTGGCGGTGGTCGCCTGCCAGAGTTCCCTCCCGTACCGCTCTCTTTCCCACCTGTTCCTACAACCGTACCAGAAGCAGAGACAGCAGGTGCAGCAGCGGCAGCAGCGGGTCGTGTAGCCGTTGCAATCCCATATAGCATGGGTGGTGGCTATCGTAGAACACACCGTAGACGTGTAAACCGCAGGCGCACACACCGTAGATAAACACACCACCATATAGATTTTGAGGAGACTAGTTACAGTATCCTCAAATCTCGCCACACTAAGTAAGGTGCCATGTCTGGATGTCCACCAGGAACCATTTTGAATCCCCGCACACACAAGTGCGTGAAGGCAACAGGGCGTGTCGCGAAGCAGCTTCTAGCAGCCGGTGACATCGGTGAGGCTAATATTGCAGTAGCATCCAATCGTAGCCATCGCAGACGCACATCACGTGCCGGTGTTGGTATTGCCGCTGCGTTTGGTGTTGTGGAGTCAGGGCGTCGCTCTGCCCGAACCACACGGAAATTCTATAACGGATGTGATCCCGGTTATGAACGCAATCCTGTAACGGGTCGTTGTATCCGGATTGGTGGGCGTGTTCACCGGCAGCGATATGCTCCTGCTGTTACAGCAGCCCCATCTCTTTTTGCCGCTGAAGCAGGGGAAGCACCACCACCTCCTGTTTCTCATTCTAAACCAAAAGCCGCATCGCCGCGGCGTGAACTGTCTGAAGGATCTCCCAATATCCCTCTTGGTACCGCTGCCGTTGCACCATTGGATGCCCCAGAGCGGGTACAAGAATGGATTATCATGAACTGCAATAATGCCGCCGATCCCCTGACCGGTATTCCCTTTGCCGATGCATCGCCCTCCAATCTACAGGAGCTTATCCGACTCCACACGAATACATGCACATTTGCCACACCACTCCATACAAAGGTGGTAGCAGAACACAAGGCTGGCAAAGTCGCAACGCTACCCGAAGACCCCACAAGTCACCTGACACTGGATGACTTCCGCGCCCTGCGCGATGCGATGCGCCGCAAGGAGCCTGGTTATAAACTACCAAGTCGGCGTCACCAGCCACCTCCACCCGAATGGCAGCTCTATATCAGCCAAGACAATCGTAGTGGCGATGAGTTTGCATCGGTGATGTTCGTGGATGTCACCAAGGCATTTGAGACGAGCAAGGGCGTAGTCTATCCTGTGGCATCCGTAATGATTGACCTTGGCTTTATTCCGGTGACACTTCATGGAGAACCAGCACTCTGTGCCCCACAACTCATGGTCACTATTATTAAGCGCCTAGCAGATGATAATCGCCTGCTGACACCGGTAGCGGGTGGCTGGAAACCAATTGCTGGATTCCCGTTCACAAAGCAGTATTGGTCCACAGATCGTGCAGCCAAGTTCAGCAAACTCTGTCGTGATCTGACACGTGCCCTCACCTCTCCGATGTAATTTCTCCCGTGGTAGCAGAGATGTCATCCGCCATGCGCCGCTATGCACAGATACCAAACTCTATGAAATACTTTGTTGTGTTAGATCAGTCTGGGGCAGTTGTATTTGATGCTTCAGGTGTAACTCCAATGATGTACAATGATGATGCGCGCGTTGCTCTAATCCCACGCGTACCTCAACCAACGATTGCAGTTGGAAGCCTATTAAAAGATCTTGGGCGTACAGTGACAAAATACGATATCTGTGGAAATACAGGTATTATAGCACACACAGGCGTCTATCGCCAAGTGATGTTAGTTAACAATTATTGGCAAGAGGGTGTTGATGCTTCGGGAAATATCTTTTATATTAAGATTTGGTCCCCTGTTGCAGGCGATATTGAGCTTTCAACAGTTGCGCGTGTTGGCCCTGGTGTTGCATAATACACATGACATGACCCGTGTAAAGCCATATCTGTGCTTCAGAAATGCCTTTACCACGCTGCTCTGCTACCTCACCCGCGCAAACCCGCAAAAAAGTTGACGCGGGTGACGCCCTGACACTGCTAATCAGGACACTCAAAGACTAAGTGACACGATCAAAATGGCTCGTATGACCCCCGATAATGATTGGAAGACTGTAGGTGCCCGCCGTGCGGCACCTGAGGTGGCGGCTGCTACTCGTGGATGGGCTTCTGGGCCTTCGGCTGCCTCTGCACCGGCAACCCGTACGTGGGGTTCTGCCTCTTCTGGAGTTCCTTCTGCTAGCTTCAGCCAGAGGGGGCCCAGTGACCATGCAATCCGCCGACGTGAGGAGGCAGAGTGGACGGCCCACCAGGCGCGGGAGAAGCAGGCGGCAGCGGAGAAGGCGCAGAAGGAGGCCGCTGCCAAGCTGAACTTCACATCTGAGAAGGAGTACCCGTCTCTGGGTGCGAAGAAGGCAGCACCGCTGCCAAAGAAGACTGCACTCAACTTCGCCGCAACTGCGGCAGCAGCAGCGGCTCTGCCAGATCCTCATGCACCAGAGGTGGACGACTTCCGCAACCCAGAGGCGATGGCCCGTCGTTCTCGTATCGGCAACCGCTGCTGGGATGATGGCCCCCTTGACTATGACGGCCCTGAGGAGGATGAGATGCCGCCGTATGAGGAGGATGGTGAAGATGACCCTGATGCAGAGTACAACGCTGGTATCGTCAGTGATCGCCGCCGTGGAGACAATGGCGTCTGGTAAACCGGAACGGTTGGACGCACGGCACGTGCTTGAGCAAAGCGGACGTGAGCGAAGCGACCGCGTTCAGAAAACAAAAATAAAAATAGAAAACCAGAGGGGATGGGATTGCTAGGATCCATTACCACATTCCTTTTGGCTGCTATTACACCACCAACTCCATGTCCTTTTGAGTCACAGTATAGATGGCTAGCCCACCCATCCAATATACCTACATCAGTCCTCCCTCCCAATCCAACACTCCCTAACTCCACTGCGATCTTTGACAGCAATAATCGTTCAGATGCATATGACCCGCATATATACCCCGCTTTTGAATACGCATTGCTGCCACTGAATACTATGAATGTCTTCTTGCAGAATACCACACGTTCTTCTATTCCAGCATGTAAGCAGCTACAGCGCGATGCGATCAATACATGGGCTCGTAGAAGAGCCATCACTGGTCGTATGAATCCCTACAGTATGCTGTTACATCGGATCACCACTGGTGACATCGCCATCGCATATCTGAATAAGACAGCGCAGCCAACAATCCGCTATGACAACAGTGCATGGTTCCGTCAGCTGCATACAGCCATGCTGCGTCAGCCTGTCCCCTATGCAAATAACTTCCGTATATTTGAATTCCGTGCCCTAGTAACAACTGCAATTGCCAGCAACCTTCCAACAGCATCGCTCAGTCGCGATATAGACCGGTTTCTACAATCCATTATTCGCAATGGCACTATTACAACAGAGCTACGCGGGCTCAAAACGATACAATATCACGTTTATTTCTTGAATCCATTGTTTGATACACTCTATATTCTGTGGCGCGCGGTGGGTACACGCACCAGTCTAGCAACACAGCTTGAAGCCGTTGTCAGAACGATTGAAGAGATGCCGCCGCGCACACTCACACGTCTTCTGGGTTATCAACCATATCTTGCTATACCTGTTACGATCACGGTGATCCGCCAAAAATGGAACTGTCTACGCCTCAGTCGCGCATGCGCTTCCTCATTTGCCGGTCTTTCCAGCATTAGCAGCCGTTAGCTGCGCCTTAAGTGCAGCAATCCTCTGTAAATGTGCTGCATCCATACACATGTAGGTTACAACAGATCCCGAAGCTGCACCAGAGAGCACGGGTAGCCCATACCGATTGATATAATATGAGAAGCGGCGTGAAAACAGCATTCTTGAGTAGAGGCAATGCTTAACTGGCGCACGCTGGGTTTTGGTGTCACTTTTGGCATCCTAGACTCTATTGCTCTGCCGATCACCAAAGGCGTGAGCAAGGGCTGGAATGGCTGGTGGATGGTGATCCCCGTACTTCTCTATGCAACAACCCCACTCATCTTCCTGAAAGCTCTTGAAAAGGAGACTCTCACGATCATGAATCTGGTGTGGGATCTAACAAGTGATCTTATTGTTACAATCATTGGCCTGCTTCTATTTGCAGAAGTGATCTCTCCCACCAAACTTGTAGGTGTAATTGTGAGTATGATCGGCCTTGTACTTATGACGTATGAGGGTGATGGATGGGATGATTTCTTGATGCGTAACTATAATAGGGCCCGCGATACTTTCAAGATATGGTAGGCTACTGTGGGAAGCGCACCTGACAGCGATCACCCGCAATATCCAGCACATTCCATGTGAGGCCATAGAGTGCCGCAAAGGTGGTGTGGCTTGGGTCAGCTGGGTCTGGGTCTGTATCTTTTAGTTGTAGGATCAGTGTTGTCTTGTGTGTGCGACTAGTATTGAGGACTCCAGCTGGCTCTCCATCAGGTGCATACCCAAAGATCATATAATAGACGTTCATCTCAATATCGCGTCCTAGCTGCAGATTACTAGCCAGTTCTGTAAATTTGCGTGGAAGTAACGTTTCATATCGGTTATAGCCGTTGACATTCAATGTCATTGACTCTAACCAATCACCACCACCTGGAGGATTCACATCACGGTACTTATTCTGCGCATTACGTGCTTGTGACATCAGTGTTAAGAACATCATCTGGAAGAATCCATGTATCCCTACATTATGTTTGTAGCGTGCGCTGGGTGTCCATTGCTGATCGGCAATATGGAAGTACTCTTGGCGCTGTTCGCGAAATTGGATTTGCAGAGGTCGCCCCCTGAGTGCATCTCTCAACTCAGCATCCACATTCAGCACGTCAAACTTTCCATAGATGATAGGTGGTTTAATTTCATGTGCAAGGAGTGTCACGTAGTTTGATACCACCCCATTAATCCGAATACGCCGGCGATTCCACGGGGCTGGATCTGTCTCATATAGAGGTAGTGGAGCAAGTCCACCACAGAGATCCGTACTTTCAACCAGATCTTTAAGGTCACGCAGCCAGAGACGCAGATAGAGTCTCTGGCCCTTTATAGCACAAATTGGCAGGCCAACATCACGATCTTCCTGACACCCGATGAGTGGCAACCGAAACACCAGTTCTTGTGGCGTGGCCATCCACTGAATATTCTGATTGGAACCATCGTGGGTACCGGTATACTTATGGATGAGAGGTGCGTGCAACTGTGTGGTACCAATCTCTGAATACCAGGAGTTAAACTCTCCCGTGCCTTCGGTGATCATCAGATTATCTGCAAAGAGTGCCCACCGCTTAATCAGATAATTGGCGATACCATTTGTCCACCCGTACTGTGCCCACACGCCTGGTGTCTGTGATTCAATCTCCACAAGATGTGTCCGATTCAGTACCTCTACTTCTGGTGGCAGCCATGAGTTCATCTGAATACGGATATGGGCAGTGACAAGAATGTCACTGGCACGCGGCAGTTCGATGTCAATCCATTTGCCAAATCGCACCTGATTTTCGGGGCGCTGTTCCCGCACTTGGCGTGTTGAAGCGCTGCGGCGTTCATAGTCTGTTCCAAACCATGATCGCGAAGCACCTTGGATAAAGTATGAATCCTGTTTTCCACGACTTGTCAGTTCCATTAGAGCTCCATCGCTCATCCTCTTCCCTTCTCTGAACAGCGGGTTTAAGTATGCTGAATAATCTATATATAGATAGTACAATATGGAGAACCCAACTTTTGAGCGCATTCGCGAAGCATATCTTAATAAAGAACCTGGACGTGAACTGTTACTTGCGTATTCCGCTCTGCACAAGGCATCATGTGATGCCACGGTAGTACTTGGACAGACACCATCGTCACTAGCTTCATTCTGCCAGATTATAAATCAATTAGATGCCATTTCAGAACAATTAAAGATAACAGCACGTATCATGAAATGGTCAAATATTCTTGAACTAGTGCCCGCTGAAAAAAGTGATGAGGCAGGTACCTGCAACTAAGCATGCAGGATAACTTACGATGAATACCCTGTATGAACGCCTTGCATCTCTGGAAGCTGAGAATGAGCTCCTCCGCAGATCCATTTGTGGTCGTGACAAGATGGAGTTTGTCGGATACATGCAGCTCTTGCTGGACATGTATGCATCGGGTGAACATGGATGGCGTGGACTGCGCTTCTATGATTTCTTCCGGCAGTGGGAGGAGCCTGGATCGGCCCTCTTGCAGCCCTATTTCCGCTCAGATGAAGCGGAGATGCGAGCTTCAACGCCTTCTTCAGCAGGCCTCTCTGTGTGTCCAAGCCGCTCCTCAAGTCGTCCCACGACGGCTTCTTCATCTGGGCCGGCATCACCACCCCGTCCGGCTTCGCCTCTTCGTTGTATCTTCTATGACTCAACCACAGGTAAGAAGACAGTAACACCGCCATTTTCTCCCATGCGCGCCCCACCTGCTGCTACTCTACTACATGATGTGCAAGAATGGGCACCTCCTGTGCAGCCACAGAATACGCCGCGCTTAAAAGGTGACATTGGGTGGTAATCCAAATAGCGGTCACACGCAAACAACGACAACGAAGAATGACGTGGCTAGATAATGAAACAAACTGGTTTGTCCTCACAGTAAACCCACAGGGGCATACCCTAAGACAACCGGCTACCTCCTTTGAGCAGGCCTGGCTCCTCGCAATGCCACCAAAAATCCCAGCATGGTCGGTAAGAGCAAAAGAGGAGGTGTATCAACAGTTCCGCGATGGTGGATCCTATGTCTACGTGGCAGCACATACAAATGGAAC
>Ga0078894_10001007_pt1 | contig 20432 bp, 18 predicted proteins | sample LauGreSu1BDMLBSD_2_FD_67506 | JGI IMG/M metagenome (GOLD analysis project Ga0078894, IMG submission 67506) | Freshwater lake microbial communities from Lake Michigan, USA - Su13.BD.MLB.SD (version 4) (version 4) | ecosystem: Environmental > Aquatic > Freshwater > Lake | place: Lake Michigan... | reverse complement strand
TGTTCGATGAAGCGTTCGGCCTCGCTATTATTTCGGGTTCGCAAAGCTTCCCATTCGCGGTTCGTTTTGCACACCTTTTCTTTCTTCACGAGCGAACCCGTCACATCAAGAACTCTGCAGCGCACATAATCTGGATCCCGGCGATCCTTGGGCTTTTCTGACGGCGCGGCCACCTCAGCCGACACCACTGAGGCCAAGAACATGCCGACTATCCCGATTGAAATAATCTTTCTCATATAATCAGACCCCAATATTCATGCTGTTAAGTTATCAAATTTTGGCGCTACCGCCAAAACCGAGGGCGTCGATAGCGTTGAAATAGTTGAGAATTGCTCTCTGCTCAATCGCACTCAGATGCGGGTTCCAGACATCTAGCATCAATATGGCCCTGAACTCCGACGATTTATTCCACGCCTCATGTTCAATCGTATCGTCAAAGGCAAAAGCTTTCCCCGGTCGCCACTGCCGCGTTTCACCACCGACGCGAAAGCCGCAATTCTCAGGAACAATCAAAGGCAAATGCACCACGGCGCGCGTGTTTGTCACCCCTGTATGGGGCGGAATATGCGCGCCCGGTCGCAGGATTGAGAACATAACATTTGGCGCCCGCCCCGGAATAAATGCGCTTGGAATCGAGCGAACGGCCTCAGCCGTCACCGGGCAGCGCGCAAGAACAGCCTCATTTGGCCGCCCGAATTCCCATAAAAACAGAGCGCTCCAATCAAGCGAGTTGTTCAAATCACCCCATTGCGCTTCGGGGCCCCCCTTATCCAACCGAATATAGGGCCGCAGGCTCTCTCCCGGATCTGAATACAGCTCCTCAAATTCAGCGCGGATCGCGTCAGCCTTGGCATTTAGATCGTCAAACCAAGGGAAATGATGATCATCGAAAAACTCATCCGCTGGCAAAAAGGGGTAATAAAGCCCCGCGCACTGATTTGTATAAACCTGCCGCTGTCCGGTTGAGAGCTTTACAAAGGCATCAACTCGCCTTTGGCTTTGGCCATCGGCCTTACCCAGAAACCCGGCAAAAGCAGCTTCAACGGCGGCAACAAGTTGCCCCCCGCGTGTTTCGAGAAAAGCCTTTCCAGTAGCAAGGTCACGCGCGACATCTGGCGCTAAGCCCTCAAGATTATCTGCCAACTGGGCCGCCGCACGCCAAGCCGAGAGAGCCTCAGCCTCAGCCTGTTCGCGCTGATGCAACTGACCTTTGCGCAGCCAGGCCATGAAATGAAGCCTATCAAGATCCAGCGCAGCCTCTAGAGCTTTGAGTTCGCCATCGGATTGATTGGCGGCACGATACGCTGTCGCCAAATTCATCCAAAGCGGCACTGCCTGAGGATCAAGGGAGATGGCATCCCCGAAATGGCGGATCGCCGCTTCGGGATCCCCCTCTCGCAAAGCGCTTAAACCAGCTGAATTCAAACTGACGGGGGAAGCGGAAGCTTGGGCAGTCATTGCAATCCTTGGCGCGCGCTATGCTATCGGTTAACGCATTGCAGACCTTCATGAAAATGTCGAGATAATGTGATGCCTGCCGATCAGACCGCCCTCAATCTCTTGCTGACTGATACAGACTGGCTGGTGCATCGCTATGATGACAGGCAAGATGCGTTCCAGTTCCGGCAGGTGCCTTGGCCCCGCCGAGCGGAAATCCCCTTTCTGTCCAACGAAAATCTCGCGAAGGTCGGTGAGGCACGGTCGCTGGCAGCTGACGACATTGGCCTTTCCCAAATCTCCCAAAGCCCCCTGCATTTCATCTTTCACTCCGCCTTTTGCGCCTCCACCCTTCTGACGAAGGCACTCAGCGACGGCGGCCTATCGACGCTGAGTGAACCGCAGGTGCTGAATGATTTAATTGGCGCACTGCGCCGGGGCCAATCTGGCCCAGATGTGGCGCGGCGGCTGGATCAAAGCCTTGCCTTGCTCGCGCGGCCGATGGCTGGAACGGATGCCGTCGTCGTAAAGCCCTCCAATTTGGTCAATCATCTGGCGCGGGCCATGCTGACGCTTCGCCCGAAAAGCCGGGCCATCTTGCTCTATGCCCCCCTTCCCATTTTCCTGACATCCGTTGCCCGTAAAGGTCTCTGGTGCAGATTATGGGTGCGCGAATTACTGGAGTATCAAATCGATCTGGGGATGATGCATTTCGGCTTCACGGCAAAAGATTATCTGCGCATGAGCGACCTTCAAGTGGCAGCGCTTGGCTGGCTTGTACAGCACCAGTCGTTTCAATCCCTAGGACGGGGGCCGATGGCTGAGCAGGTGTTGATGATTGATAGTGAGCGCCTGATCCAGCATCCCGAACAAGTGCTGCCAAAGCTTTGCCAACACCTCGCCCCCCAAATGGATCAGTCGCGTATTGAGGCGATTCTCAAGAGTAGTGCTCTCACCCAACATTCCAAATTCGGTTATGCCTTCACTCCACAAGAACGATTGCAAGAGCAGCAGCAGGCACAAAAAGCCCATGCCGATGAGATTGATAAGGTGACATTATGGGCCCAGGAACTTGCGCGCTCGGCAGGGGTTACCCTCACCTCTTAGACCATATTGCCGCGCTTGCCGGGCGGCATGAGACGCGGATGTGCATCTCCTGAGCACAAAAGAAAAGGGCGGGTCAAAGACCCGCCCTTCTCCATTTAGAGTGTCAGCGAGATTAGAAGCTAACCTTCACCGAAGCCGCATAGCGACGGCCCAAAGTGTCGTACGTTGACGGGAAAGTGTTCCCGCTGTTGTACGCGGTCGAACCTATGGTCGCTCCTGTCAGCGGAGCCTGCTTATTGAACAGGTTCTGCACGGTGAGTGTAAGCGACAGGTTATCGGTGATCTTCACGCGCGATGACAGGTCGAAATAGTCGTAAGATGGGATCTTACCAAAATCGACTTGACCAAAGCCTGCCTTCGTACCCTTAAACGCCGGACCATTGACGTTCTCAATGTCGTCGGGCTCTTGAACGAAGCTGTCAATGTGACGCCACAGAAGCGACACGTCGACCTTTTCGAAACCAAGCGTGGTGCGGACCGACCACTGAAGCTCAGGCTGCAGCGAACCACAGCTGGAGCTGATGTAGCCAACGCAGTCACGGTTGAGCGAGCTTGGCGACGCCTGGAACGTGGAGCTGTTCGTCCAGTTGCCGTTGAAGGCCATGGCGAGGTCAGCAAAGCCCAACTGACGCTTGTAGTTGATCGACAGGTCAATACCGTCGGTCTTCAAGCCACCCAAGTTCGACGAAGCTAGGAACAGACCCTTTGTCGTGGTCGGTTCACCAGCAAGTTCACCCGTTTGCGGGTTACGGCGGATCGCCAAACAAGCCGGGTTGGTGACCGAAAGGTTGCCAGCACCGAAGCACGCGTCGATCGCGTCACCAGCGCTCGGCGAGCTGACTGCGCCCGAGATCTTGATGTTGTAATAATCAATGGTCATCGAGAAGCCATCGATCGCAGCAGGCTGGATCACGGCACCAACGGTGAAGCTGTTCGAGGTTTCCGGCTTCAAGTTCAGGTTACCACCGCTGGTGGAGTTCGCCTGACCTGCTGTCGGTTGCTGCAGGTTGTCGATGTTGAACGTCTGCGCACCTTGAGCCAAGCAGACATCGCGCAGGACACCGGTCGGCGCAGAGCGAATGCGCGTGCCGCTGTCGTTGAGAGAAGCGCAAGGATCGTTCGACAGGTTCGTCAAGCCGGTGTTCTGCGGCGAGAAGAGTTCGCTGATGTTAGGCGCGCGAACAGCATGCGCGAAGTTACCGCGAACCTTCAGGCCATCAAACGGGGTCCAGCTGCCGCCGACCTTGTAGGTCGTCGTCTTGAAGCTCGGGCTGCTGGGCGCATCGACCGAGTAGCTCGAATAGCGAACGCCAGCTTCCAGCGTCAGATCCTGCATAAACGGCTTATCCTGAACGAGCGGAGCAACAATTTCTCCGATCGCTTCATAGACATTGAAGCCACCCGAAATATCAGGAGCGGCACCGCCAGCACCGGCGAGATCGCCGCTCTTCGACAGAGCGTCTGACGCCTGCGAAGCGGTGTACTTGCGGTATTCACCACCAGCAGCGAACGAAATCGCATCGGCGGCAAGCGGAACCGAGAAGCCAAAATCGCCCGAAACAAGAGCCTTCGCCTGAGCTAGGGTCGTCTTGGTCTGGACAGTCGAGCTCTGCTGCATGAACGCAACCGCAGCGGGGCTCAGATCGGCGCCGCTCGAGAAGAAGTTCGCAGGAACACAACCATTGCTCGCATCAATACATGCTGTCCGGCTCGTCGCACGGATTGCCTGGCGGATACGCGAGTTCAGCAGATAACCCTTGATGGTCTGTACCTGTTCAGATTCGCCATAGCCTGCCGACATGTCATAATTGATGCTATCGGTGATAGCACCGCGGAAGCCGGCGACGTAATCAAACACGGTGTTCTGATATTCGCTGATACGTGGGCCTGCTTCGACAGCGCGTCGCGCAATCGTCACCGTCAGTTCGCGATAATTCGGGTCGGTCGGGCTGATCGCAAGAGCAGCGGCCGAGCACTGAGCGGACGTCAGAAGCTGACGGCCCGACGCAACAGCATCCGCATCCGAGTTTGCGCAGAGAACATCACGTACCGACTGGGTCAGGAACGGATTGCTCACAGGCAGCTGAACGGCGATGCCAAAGGCACCCGACGGAGCGATAATCGTGTTGACTTGGTTCTTAGAAAACAGCGCGCGGGAGTAGAACTCAACACCGTCAGCCAACTCATAATTGCCCTGGGCAAACATGTTGTAGCGCTTGAACGGCGTCTGGAAAATGTTCAGCGGGTTGTAATTATAAGGCTGCGTGTAAGCACCAAGAACGTCGCCAGTTGCGGTCGACGTGAACTGACGCGAGCCGAGGCCCGAAATCGACATACGGGTCGGGAAGGTCGTGCCCGAACCTGCATTGTTGCCCGAGAAGGAGTCGATCGTGTTTTCACCGATCTTGCGATCGCCCTGATACACGGGATCAGCTTCTTGGTAACCAAGGCTCAAAATCACGTTGCCGCGGCCATCGTCAAAGCTGGCGCCCGTCGTGACGTCCGCGCGCATCGTGTTGCCGTCGCCCTGTTCGGTGATCTGCTCCGAGAATGTCGCCTCAAAGCCGGTGAAGTCACGCTTGGTGACAAAGTTCACAACACCCGAAACAGCGTCGGCACCATAAGTGGTAGACGAACCGCCCGTGAGCACGTCAACGCGCTCAACAAGAGCGAGCGGAACGTTGTTCAAGTCGAACTGACCTGCAAGCGTTGCAGGAACGACACGACGGCCGTCAAGAAGGACGACGTTGCGGTTCGAACCCAGACCACGCAGATTGACGAAGGAATTTCCGCCGTTGCCGTTATTAACAGCAGAACCGACGCTCGGGACGATGCCCGGGATTTCGCGCAGCACTTCTTCAGCAACGTTGCTCTGGAGAAGATCGATTTCGTCAGCCGTTGTCACATTGACGGGCGCCGACCGCTGAAGGTTCGGATTGGCGATGAGCGTGCCGGTGACGACGATTTCGTCAGAGGCCTTTTCGTCATCAGCAGCCTGCGCGAACGCAGGCGTGGCGAGCAGTGCAAAGCCGAGCACGACCGGCGCAACGCCGGCCTTCAGGCTTGAAATTTTATTGGAAGTTTTCACTGTCCAGTCCCCTTTGTCTGGATAGCAGCCCCACACATGAGACTGCTTGGTTTCAATCGCCGACGCAGAGTTTTTACCCTGAAAGGGCTAAAAAGCACACACCTGCGCGAGCTTGCCGGCGGCTTTGCGCCGTTGCGGACAGCAAAGCAATCGGATTTGCGTCGCCAAGCAACCGGTTCATCTGGGATTGTGGCGTTTGTGCAACACTGGTAGGTTGCCAAGAGTCCAGCATAAACCGGAGAAGTGAGATGGAGAGAAATGGCCTGCACAGGGCAAGTTTTAGCCTTGTTTCAATTCTTTGCGCGTTAGGTGTCTGCTCCATTCCCGGAACCGCAACCGCCAATCCTGCTCAACCCCTGTCTTCGGCAGGGCTGTCGCCTCTTCTCTCCTGCCGCGCCCTTTCTGACGGGCAAGCGCGTCTGATCTGCTTTGATCGTGAAACAGAAAAATTAGAGGCGCAGACCACGCGTCGCGATCTTGTCATTCTGGATCGGGATCAAATTGCCAAAGCACAAAAGGACCAATTTGGACGATCTTCAGCCCCAAATCCCATGCCGGCCACATCCAATGAAAGCGACACCAAAGCTCCTGACTTCATTGAAGATCGACTTCAATCTGCGCGGCTTTCGGCAGACGGAAAATGGGTATTCACCCTGACCAATGGCGCGGTCTGGGGCCAGACGGAGCTGAAGGGCATCCGATCCCCCAAAGTCGGAGACGCAATCCGTATCCGCAAAGGCGCGCTGGGGAGTTTTCTTGCTTCGATCAAAGACCGGCCTGCAATTCGGGTGAAGCGCATTAGATAGAGGCGGAACAACTGGCCATCCCCAACCCAAATGGCTAAACGCTGCTCATGACCGACCCGTTTTCCCTCTTCGACACATGGTTCCGCGCGGCGCGTGAGAGCGAGATTAATGACTCCAACGCGATGGCGCTTGCGACCACGGGCGCGGATGGGCGGCCCAGTGTGCGGATGGTCTTGCTCAAAGGCCATGGGCCGGATGGCTTTGTTTTTTACACCAACCAGCAAAGCCGCAAGGGCGGGCAGCTGGCGGAGAATAAACAGGTCGCGCTTTTGTTTCATTGGAAATCTTTGCGGCGGCAGGTGCGGATTGAAGGCGCTGTCGCACGCGTTCCGACGGCAGAAGCCGATGCCTATTTCGCGTCGCGTGGACGCGATTCACAGCTTGGGGCGTGGGCCTCGCTTCAGTCAGAGACGCTCAGTCACAGGGATGTGTTCGAAGCTCGGTTTGAAGAGGTGCGTGCACGCTATGCAGGGCAGGATGTGCCCCGCCCACCGCATTGGGGCGGCAATCGCGTGACGCCAGAACGGATCGAGTTTTGGGAAGACCGGGAACACCGGCTGCACCACCGCCGGCTTTTCCTGCGTGCGGGGGAAAGCTGGACCGAAAGCCTGCTTTACCCCTGATCAAACAGGATAGGCCGGTCCGCTAGCCGGCGATAAACTCGGCCATCCGCCTTTGCGCCGCACGGCTTTCGGGGAAGGTGAAGATGGGCCAGTCATGGATCATCCCTGCCTCTTCCTGATAGACGTGATTGGGCAGGCGTGCTTGGAGTGCACGGGCATCCGCGACCAAAATGTCATCGCCGCCACTCAAAACATAAAGCGGCGGGAAGCCGGACCAGTCGCCATGAATGGGGCTCACACGGGGATCCTGCACAGACAGGGGCCCCGCATAAATCCGCCCCGCATCGGCAATGCCGCTGCGCGTCAAAATGGCATCGCGCGGCTCGATGATCGCCTGATCTGGGTGATCCGGCTCTGCATTGAGCCAAGGACAAATGAGCAGCGCACGCACAGGCATGGGCAGGCCCGCATCGCGCGCGGCCATCAGCGTCGCGGCCGTCAGCCCTCCGCCTGCACTGTCGCCGCCAACCACAAGATCTTCGGCCGAACAGGACGCCAAGACTTGGCGGTAAAGATCCAGCGCAAAACGGTTTGTTGCCTCGGCCGAATGTTCGGGCGCGAGCGGATAGAGCGGCGCGATGATCGAAATACTATGCGCCTCGGCCAAATGGCAGAGGAAGGCCCAGTGAAAGTTTGACGCCGCATAAATATATCCGCCGCCATGGAAATAAAGGAGCGTGCGGCCGCTGCCTTGCTTTGGCGCGATATGCCAAACAGGATGTCCGTCAAAAGCCTCTTCCCGAATATTGAGCTTTGCCCGCTGTTTGGCGGTTGGCAATTGGGCTGGAGCCTGTCGCGCCTTTTCAATGGCTTGGCGCAGCGTCGGGCCGCCCGTGAAATTCTTCCGGACAAATCCTGTGGTGCGCAAAATAAAGGCAAAGGCCCGGGCCTGTAAACTCGCCATCGCATCAACTCCCCCAAGTTTTGGGGTCAGCCTAAACGTGCATCATTGGAAAGCAAGGGGTGCGCCCGATCAGGCGGCGATCATCTATGCGGCCGCGCTGCGCGTTTCTGCGATCCACCCGCCGCCCAGCACTTGATCCCCCGCATACAGGACGGCTGCTTGGCCGGGGGCGACGCCATATTCAGCATCGTCAAACACAAGCCAATCCCCCTGCATGCGGGCGGGCACGGGTTTGGCAAGCGAGCGCACCTTTGCCAACACAGGCCTGTCTTCGACAGATGTGAGCCAATTTGGGTCAGTGATGCGGGCCGCCGATACGGCAAGCATCCGCTTCGGCCCAACCACGACCTGCTGCTTTGCCGGATCGAGCCGGACGACATAAAGTGGTTCTGCCAAGCCACCAATTTCCAGCCCGCGGCGTTGGCCCACGGTATAATGGATCAGCCCGCGATGACGGCCGAGTTCCCGACCTTCCATATCCACAATCGCGCCATCGGCTTCGGCCTCTGGTCGGACCTTGCGGACGACCGACGCATAATCGCCATTGGGGACAAAGCAGATATCCTGACTATCCGGCTTTGCCGCAACGCCCAGACCCAGATCGGTGGCAATGGCGCGGACATCCGCCTTGGGCATGCCGCCCAGCGGAAAGCGCAGATAATCAAGTTGCTCTGGCGTCGTCGCAAAAAGGAAATAGCTTTGATCGCGCGCAGGATCATGCGCCCGGTGCAATTCAGCACCCGCCGCCCCTGCGACCCGGCGGACATAATGTCCTGTCGCAAGACAATCTGCCCCCAAATCCCTGGCCAGGCGGAAAAGATCGGTAAACTTCACCCCCATATTGCAACGGACGCAGGGAATGGGCGTCCGCCCGTTCATATACTCATCGGCAAATTGATCGATCACCGTTTCCCGGAACCGGCTTTCATGGTCGAAGACATAATGCGCAATGCCCAGCTGGTCACAGACGGCCCGCGCATCACGAATGTCGCGGCCAGCGCAACAGCTTCCAGCCCTGTTCACCGCTTCCCCATGATCATAAAGCTGCAGCGTGATGCCAATGGTTTCGGCACCTGATTGCGCGGCGAGGGCGGCCACAACCGACGAATCCACCCCGCCGGACATCGCAACCACGATGCGGCGGGCCGTGGCCGGGCCATCAAGCTGAAACAGATCGATCATAGAACGCGCCCATAATGGCAAGCGGTGCAAATTGCAGCACAAAAGCGGGCGATAATATTTATCTGTCCAAATAGGCTTTTTGTTAACCTTAGAGCTTTATTCATCGCTCAATTGCCCCGCCTGACGGGGTCTGATCAACAACTCGTGTTGAATGAGGTGAACAATGAGCGAGAATAGCAAACCTCGCCCGACACAGATAATTGGCCCCTTGGGCGAACCGCTCACGCTGGAAACGCTGCCATTGCCCTCCACCAAACGCTGGGTGGCTCGGCGCAAGGCAGAGGTTGTGGCGGCTGTGAATGGCGGATTGTTGACGGTCCATGAAGTCTGCGAGCGATACGGCCTGACCGAGGAAGAATTGGCCGAATGGCAGCGCGCCAATGCGCAATCCGGGCTATCGGGTCTGCGCGTCACCCGACTGCAACATTATAAAAGCCTGCAAGAGCGGCGCCGACGTTACTAGCCAGTGATTTTGGGCGCGCAAGCGGTCCGATTGCTTGAGCAGCTTGGGCTTGCTAGGCTTCGACTATGACAAACATGTTGCTCTTGCTGTTGCTGGGAGGCGTTCTGGGCTGGGCCGTGACAGCGTTGCACCGCGACTTTCAAGCCACCGAAGCATTGACCAACATCCTTGTCGGCAGTGTTATCAGCTTCATTGCTGCACTTATCACCAATGGCGGCACGCTGTTCGGCGGGCTTTCCGCATATGCCTACGGTGCGGCTGCAGGATCCGCATTGCTCAGCCTTGGATTGCTGCGCTGGGCAAGCCCCTTTGGCCGGAGGTCAGGACCCTAAACGCTATTGCGAGGGCCGCAGCTCAAACACTGCCGTGACCGTGACGGCAATTTCCTGCTCTCCTGCCATAATCTCGGTCCGCGCCGGGCTAGCATCGGATGCGTTGGACCGCGCCATCAAATAGGGCATGGGTGCGGCGACATCGCCAGCTTCCCTGATCGAGACGATCCGGTGCACCGTCATGCCAGAGGATCGAGCATAGAGTGCAGCGCGGGCTTGCAACGTCTGAAGCGCCGAAATGCGGGCGCGATTCTCGGCCGCTGTCTGATCCTCAACAAGGAATATCGGCCCATCAATCTGATTAACGCCCTGCCCGACAAGCGCATCGATCAAGCTGCCCGCGCGCGACAAATCCCGAACGCGAATCGAAAGGCTGTTGGTCGCCTGATATCCGGTGACAATGGGCGCTTCATTTGGCGCATAGCGATATTGCGGCGTCAGCGAAACCGCATCAGTCCGTATCTCGCGATCTTTGAGGCCCCCCTGCCTGAGAGCCGCTTGCACCCGCGCCATGCGCACCGCATTCTCGTGCATCGCTGCCGCCGCATCGGTGGCCTGCGTGACGACGCTCGCCCTGAGCATCAACAGATCAGGCGCCACCTGCACTGCACCGCGCGCCTGCAGTTCCAACCGCGCCCCTTCCACCGCCATAGCGGCTGGATCGGTCGCCAATGCAGGTGAGGCAAAGGCGAGCAGGGTCGCGCTCAGACCTATGAAAAACCGGTGGTACATGCGCCATTCCATTCGCTTATATGTTCACGCCCAAGATCAGGATTCACCGTCTCGGAGGACCGCTCCGGCCCGTATTTATCTGACGATAGATGAACAGGAGAATGACAGACCCGATAATGGCCGCCACCACATGCGCCCCTTCATCTGGATCATACCAGCCGACGGATCGACCCAGCAGGGTCATCAATACGGCCCCAGTAATGCCCAACAACACGGTGATGACAAAGCCGCCGGGATCTTTGCCGGGCATCAGCAACTTGCCAATTGCACCCGCAATTCCACCAAGTAGAATGGTCATAAACCAACCGGATCCACCAAAGATTTCCATCCTTACTCTCCTTGCCCATCTCTGGTTGGGATGGTTCGGCAGAAAAGCCGACATTGCAACCCAAAAAAGGTTAGGTTTTCATTGTCTGGCCCTTGCCTAAAATATGGCTTATATTCAGGAGCTTGGCGCATCGATAAAGAGAGCTCGGCAAACGGCTTGTGCTCGGTGACTTATTCCGATAATACACCCTATTCAATCCCCTTGACCCGCGAGTCAGGCTGAAAGCGACTATAATGAACGTTGAAACCAACTTTACCCGCCATGCGGATGCCCTCGAAGATTCTGTGGACTTTGAGGCCGCACGAAAGAAGCGGCGGACCATCATTATTGCAGCGATCATGGGCGTCATTATTGTCGCCGTTCTCGCGTCGCGATTCCTTGGCGGGGGCAATTCGCCCGCCGCAGAGACTGAGGCCGCACGGCAGGCCCCGCGGGTAACAGTCATCGTGCCGGGGTCCAATATGGTCGACAGCGTGATCAGCGCGACCGGGTCTTTGGCGGCGCGACGGGACATGCCCGTTGGTGCGGTTGGTGAAGGCGGCATGGTCACACGCGTTTTCGTCGAAGCGGGCGACTGGGTCCGCGCAGGTCAGATTTTGGCCAGCGTCGATCGTCAGGTTCAGTCGCAACAATCGGAGACTTTGAGCGCACAGATCCGCATCGCAGAAGCCGATGCCCGACTTGCTCAAAATGAACTCGAGCGCGCCAAAACGCTTGCCGAACGCGGCTTTATTTCAAAGGCGGATATTGATCGCAAAAGCGCGCAGCGCGATGCAGCAGTCGCCCGTCTCAATGTCGCCCGCGCCCAATTTGGCGAAAATCGTGCGCGCATTGGTCGTCTTGATATTCGCGCACCTGCCAGTGGCCTTATTCTAGCCCGCAATGTGGAGCCGGGTCAGGTTGTCGCTGGAAGTGGGGCCGTCTTGTTCCGTATCGCCAAGGATGGGGAAATGGAAATGCGCGCGCAGCTCGCCGAGGCTGATTTGGCGAAGCTGACGGTCGGGGCAAGCGCCAAAGTCACCCCTGTTGGAGCAGCGACAGCCTTTACAGGACGAGTCTGGCAGCTGCCGCCTGTGATCGACCCCGCTTCCCGTCAGGGCATGGTGCGCATCGCACTGCCCTACGCCAAGGAGATTCGCCCAGGTGGTTTTGCGACGGCCTCTCTCAGCTCCGGATCGGCAATGGCCCCCTTGCTGCCGGAATCAGCCGTTCAAAGCGACGAGAAAGGCAATTATGTTTTTGTCATCGACGCGGGCAACAAGGTGAGCCGTCGCCCTGTGAAGGTTGGCAATGTGTCTGATGAGGGAATTACCATCGTCTCTGGCTTGAATGGGCAAGAACAAGTGGTGCTCTCCGCAGGCGCGTTCTTAAATGAGGGCGAAGCCGTTATTCCTGTCCGCAAGACAGGGAATTGAGACTAATTTTATGAACTTCCGGAACATATCGGCCTGGTGCATCCGCAACCCGGTTCCGCCAATCGTCCTGTTCATTGCCCTGTTGTTGCTTGGCATTGTCAGCTTCAGCCGGATGGATGTGAACAACAACCCGGACATTGAGTTTCCGGGCGCGCAGGTCATCATCAGCCAACCGGGCGCTGCACCGACAGAGCTTGAAAAACAGGTTACGCAGATTGTTGAGCCATCTCTGCGCGCCATTAATGGCGTCGATGAGATTAACTCGACCGTGCGCGAAGGCATGTCGATGACGTTTGTCCAGTTTCAGCTGGGGACAGACGTGGATCGTGGCGTCAACGACATTCGCGATGCGCTCACCAAGGTGCGCAGCGATCTTCCCGATGGCATTCTTGAACCGCAGGTCAATCGCGTCGACACGACTGGGGAGCCGATTGCCTATATCTCGGCAGAAGCCGTCGACATGTCGCTGGAACAGTTGAGCTGGTATGTGGATGATGTCGTGGTCAAGCGGCTGCAAGGTGTCCCGGGCGCTGCGGCGGTTAACCGCGAAGGTGGGGTCAACCGCGAAATCCGCGTCATTCTCGATCCGGCAAAAATGCAGGCGCTCGGCATTACAGCGGCGCAGGTCAATAACCAGCTGCGTCAGACGAATTTGAATGCTGCAGGCGGGCGGACGGAAATTGCAGGCGCGGAACAATCGGTTCGCGTGTTGGGCAATGCGCGCAATGCCTTTCAGCTGGGCGACACGAACATTGCGCTGGGCGGTGGCCGCTTTGTCAAACTCTCGTCCATTGCTGAAGTCCGGGATCTTTATGGGGAGCAACGGTCGCTCTCGACCATGAACGGGCGGCAAGTGCTCAGCTTTTCGGTGCAGCGCGCCAAGGGCGCATCGGACGTCAAAGTCTATGATGCTGTCTGGGTGGAACTGCGCAAGATCCAGAAAGAAAACCCAAAGATCCACTTTACGGAGCTATATACCTCAGTCGACTATACCAAGGCGCAGTATAAATCGTCGCTTGCGGCGATGATCGAAGGGGCCATCCTGGCCGTTCTGGTGGTCTGGCTCTTCTTGCGCGATCGGCGCGCAACCATCATCTCCGCTATCGCAATTCCTTTGTCCGCGATCCCGACTTTCTGGTTCATGGAGCTACTAGGCTTCAGCCTTAACCAAATTTCCATGCTCGCGCTCAGCCTTGTGGCCGGCGTTCTGGTGGATGATGCCATCGTCGAAATCGAAAATATCGTGCGCCACATGCGGATGGGAAAATCCGCCTATCAGGCTGCGATTGAAGCCGCAGACGAAATCGGCCTTGCAGTGGTCGCCACAACATTTTCGATTGTTGCCGTCTTCTTGCCCGTTGGCATGATGCCCGGTGTATCAGGTCAGTTCTTTAAGAATTTCGGGTTCACGGTGGTCGCCGCTGTCATGCTGAGCCTTGCAGTAGCACGGATGATCACACCCATGATCGCCGCCTATTTCCTGAAAGCCCATGGCGAAGAAAAGCATGGCGAAGGCAAGGTGATGGATTGGTACATGGCCGTCCTAAAATGGACATTGGGCAATCGGCGCTATGTGATTGGCGCAGGTGCCCTGTCTCTGGTGGCCACCGTCGGCGTGGTGTTCATGTTGCCATTTCAGTTCCAACCGACAATGGATTTTGATTATTCTCAGGTTCGGATTGAGATGGTTCCGGGCACGACGCTCAAGCAAACGACTGAGCTGGTTGAACGTGTCCAGACCCAGTTGAACAAGGATGCGCCCGAAGTCATGGCCGCCTTTGCAGATATTGATCCGGGTCGGGCCACAATTTATCTGCGCCTTTCCCCGAATAGAGACATTACTTCAGACGAGTTCCAAAAGGCTTGGGGCAAACGCTTTGCCGAGATTCCGGATGCGCGCGTTACCTTTCAATCGCAAACTGGCGGATTTTCCGGCCGCGATGTCACAATCACGCTTGGGGGAAGTGACCCGGTTGTTCTTGCAGCAACGGCACAGAAACTAGCCGACGAAATGCGCGGCGTGAAAGAAATTGTCGCCCCGCGCATTGGCGGAGATATGCTGCGCCCTGAAATCACGATCAAACCCCGCGCCGATTTGGCCGCAAGCATGGGCGTGACGACATCTGCCTTGTCGCAGACAATCCGCATCGCAACATTAGGTGACATCGATCAGAACAGCGCGAAATTCTCCCTGTCCGACCGTCAGGTCCCCATTCGTGTGTCCTTGTCAGAAGAGTCGCGCCGAACGCTGTCGACCCTCGAAAATCTGCCTGTTCCAACATCAATGGGGGGATCTGTGCCGCTTAAGACAGTGGCAGAAATTTCCTTTGGGGCAGGCCCGACGACGATCCAGCGATCCAACCAAAATCGGCGAATCTCCATCGGCGCTGATTTCGCTGTGAACCCAAAAACGGGCAAGCCCTATGTGAACAGTGAGGCCATGGCCGCGATTGACGCCTTGCCCGTGATGAAAAGCCTTCCACAAGGCGTGTCTAAGCTAACCTTGGGCGATGCCCGCTGGCAGCAGGAAATGGTGACCAATTTCATGATTGCCTGCATCACCGGCATCGCCTTGGTCTTTGCTGTGCTTGTTCTTCTTTACCACCGCTTTGTCCCGCCACTGGTCAATATGGGATCGCTATTGTTGGCGCCGCTGGGAGGGTTAATCGCTCTAAAGCTCGTCGGGTTCGCGATTTCAATGCCGGTGCTGATCGGCATTTTGATGCTGTTTGGCATCGTCGCCAAAAACTCAATCCTACTGATCGACTTTGCGCTTGAAGAAATGGATAAAGGGGTTCCAAAATTTGAAGCGATCTTGGATGCTGGACACAAGCGGGCCCAGCCTATTGTGATGACAACGGTGGCGATGGTCGCCGGTATGGTGCCGACGGCGCTTGCCCTAACGGGGGATGGTGCCTTTGCCCAACCCATGGGCGTCACGGTGATTGGCGGCCTAATCGTATCGACATTCCTCACATTGCTCATCGTGCCAGCCAGCTTCAGCCTTGCGGTTGGCTTTGAAGGACGGGTCGGCCCTTGGCTGCGGCATCATTTGACCACTGGCGGTGACACCGAAGCATCCCTTCATGCCCCCCGCTTGTTGCCTGTCAATTTCATCGCGCGCGTCAAGGCGCGGCTGCTCCGGCGTGGAGCAGCGGCTGAACCGGCCGAGTGACGCCATAGGCCGCCCGCCGAACAAACTGCTGCACCTGCCCGCCGCCGGACTATTGTCGGCAGCGGATGATGTCCGCCACATGAAACGCATGGCAACAGGCATGCTAGTGGTTATGGCGCTGGTCTATATTGCCACCCGCATCATCGGCCCCGTTAACCCGGCGATTGGCTTTGTTCAGGCCTTTGCCGAAGCCGCGATGGTCGGCGGCTTGGCCGATTGGTTTGCTGTCACCGCCTTGTTTCGCCACCCTATGGGGCTGCCCATTCCCCACACCGCGATCATCCCGCGCAACAAGGATCGGATTGGGGAGGTCCTTGCAACCTTTCTCAAGACCAACTTCCTGACCCCCGCCGTCGTTGCCCGCCGCATGCGCCAAGTGGATGTTGCGGGCGCCATTGGTCGGTTCCTTGCGAGCCCGGACCGCAATGGAACAGGTCGGCTTCGGGATGGAGCGTCACGCCTGCTGGCAGATATTCTCGAAAGCCTCGACGATGATCGGCTGGGCGGTGCTGCAAAATCGGCGCTGGTGGATCGGTTGCATCGCTTGGATATCGCCCCGCTACTCGGCCAGACGCTCACAGCGGCCATGCGCGAAGGCCGCCACAAGCCCTTGCTGGATGGGATTATCAATCGCGCCAGTCTGATCATTGCGTCGAATGAAGAGATTATTCGGCAGATGGTTCACGAGCGTGCCGGGCGCATCTTGCGGTGGACGGGGCTTGATGAAAATGTGGCCAATGCGGTCATCACCGGGCTGAACAAGCTTGCATTCGACATGGCGGATGACCCCGACCATCCCATTCGGCTGAAGATTGACGACATGCTTCTGGATCTCGCACGGGATCTGCAAAGCGATGCCGCCATGCAGCGGCGCGTCAACGCGACCAAAGACAATCTGGTCGATAATCCAGCCATGCAAAGCTGGATTGACGGCCTGTGGCAACAGGGTCGGTCTGCCTTGTTGCGCGCCGCGCGCGACCCGGATCGGGCAATGGCCGGCCGTCTGGGTGAGGCGCTACGCCATTTGGGAGAAACGGTGCAAAATGAGGACGGATTGAGGCGCTCGATAAACCGTTTTGCGAGGCGTGCAGCCGTAGGGGCTACCGGCAGTTATGGCGATGGCATTGTCAAACTTGTTTCAGAGACAATTCGCGGCTGGGATGCCCGGAAGGTGACCGAGCGGGTCGAAAGCGCTGTCGGGCGAGACCTTCAATATATCCGCATTAATGGAACATTGGTGGGTGGGCTTGTCGGCCTTGCCATCCACGCGCTTGACGTCTGGTTCTAACCGTCGCTGACCCGCTCAATATCTGCACCCACTGCTGAGAATTTCTCTTCAAGCCGCTCATAGCCGCGATCCAGATGATAGATGCGGGCAACCTGCGTTTCGCCTTCGGCAACGAGCCCTGCGATGATCAAACTCATCGAAGCGCGCAGATCCGTTGCCATGACCGGAGCTCCAACGAGCCGTTGAACACCGCGGACAACCGCCGTCCGGCCCTTCACTTGAATATCAGCCCCCATACGGGCCAATTCGGGCACGTGCATATAGCGATTTTCAAAGATGGTTTCGGTCAGCACACTGGCCCCATTGGCCCGCAGCAACATGGCCATGAATTGGGCCTGCATATCGGTCGCAAAGCCCGGGAAGGGCGCAGTTGAGAGCGTTAAAGGATTGAGCTTTCCATCCGACGCCACGGTGATGCCGCCCTTGCGCTCGGTAATGTCGACGCCCGCTTCGCGCAGCGCGGCAAGGGTTGCGTGCATATCATCGGCGCACGCGCCATCCAATTCCACCTTGCCGCCTGCCAAGCCAACGGCGCAGGCATAGCTGCCCGCTTCAATGCGATCAGGCATCACCGCATAGGTTGCCCCGTGCAGGCGCTCCACGCCCTCGACCACCAGCTTTTCCGTGCCAATGCCATCAATATACGCGCCCATCGCGACGAGCAGACGGCATAGATCCACAATTTCAGGTTCGCGCGCGGCATTTTCGAGAATGCATGTGCCCTTGGCGCGCACAGCGGCCATCAGCGCATTTTCGGTCGCGCCGACAGAGACAACCGGGAAAACGATTGTGCCGCCGGGAAGCCGACCATTTTTGGCACGCGCGGTAACATAACCCGCTGTTGTTTCAATCTCAGCGCCAAAGGCTTCGAGTGCCTTTAGATGCAGATCAATCGGGCGATTGCCAATGGCGCAGCCGCCGGGAAGTGAAACAGTCGCCTCCCCAGCCCGTGCGAGCAGCGGCCCCAGCACAAGGATGGAGGCCCGCATTTTGCGGACAATATCATAAGGCGCCATGGTCGCGGTAACCTTGCCGGCCCGCAAGGTCATGACACGGCCAAAATCCTCTGGCCGCGCGCCTTCGATCATCGTTGAGCAGCCAAGCTGATTGAGCAAATGTCCAAAGCTATCAACATCGGCCAAACGTGGCAGATTGCGCAGCGTCAGCGGTTCATCCGTCAGCAGCGCGCAGGGCAGCAACGTCAATGCGGAGTTCTTCGCCCCTGAGATGGGAATGCGGCCATTGAGGCGGTTACCGCCACGGATAAGAATTCTGTCCATGTTCTGGCTTCTAACGTCCGCCCGGCCAAGGGCAAGCCCAAGCCAACTCTATGCGGCACCGGGCGCGGGCCGACGATAGACATGAACCAGGCCGAACGCACCGTCGCTCATGGTAAATCGTGTAAAGCCAAGCTTGGATGCAACGCGATCCGACGCGACATTGGCGGGATCGATAATGCACCGAATCTCTGACACGACTTGCCCATCTGCCCAATTGAGGATGGCTGCCATAGCCTCTGTCGCAAGGCCCCGCCCCCAAGCCGCCGGAACGAAGGCCCAGCCCGCTTCGGGATAGCCTTCCAGCACATCAATGCCGCGCTCAAAGCAGGCAAGGCCGCCATTGCCAAGGAACGCCCCCGTCTCGCGGTCAAGAAAGGCCCAATAACCATAGCCGAAGACCGGCCACAGCCCGATAGCTTGGGTAAATTTGGTCCAGCTTTCCGAGCGGGTCCGCGGCTTTCCGCCAATAAAAGCCGTCAGTTCAGGATCGGCCCAGGCGGTCGCATAAGCTTCCCAATGCGCCAGTGTGAGTGCGGTAATCGTCAGACGCGGAGTCTGAAGGGTCGGGGCGATATTGGTCACATCCCGACCCTAATCCGATTGCGCGCGCACGCCAAACGCGTTGCTTAGGCAGCCACTGAAGGACGCAGCCGGGCATCTTCATATTGGCTGTCGACCGAGGCAATCAGATTGCGGTCATCATGATTCCAAGGGTGAAACCCGGGCAGGAAAAATGCCGCCCAAGGCTTCAGCAAACGGCGCAACGGGCCGGGCGTCCCCAGCAGATACCAAAGGACACGCGCCTTTGCCTGCCACCCCGTAATGCCGTCTTGGGCCAAGAGCTCCAGCATTCCATGGAAGCGATTCGTCCAGAAATTCTTGGTCACAAGCAGCATCATGATGCTCTTGACCTTCCACCGCTTGAATCGGGTCCAATCGCGGGTGGCGTGCAGCCATGTGTCATAGGCCACGCCTTTATGCTCGATTTCCTCGATCGCGTGCCATTTCCATAAGTTAATCTGCTCTTGATCGGCCCCCTTAAAGGCGTCCGCATCGGTCAAAAACTGTGATGCAAGGATGGCGGTGTAATGTTCCAGCGCCATAGTGACGCATAGATTGAGAATCTCTGGCCGCCCTTTGGTCAGCTCCAGCGAGTCGGTCACTTGCTGCTCAAGAATAGTCAAATCATAGCCTGCATCGGCAATGCGCTTGTTAAAGGAGACATGCTCACGCGAGTGGATGACTTCCTGAACTACGAAAGCCTTAATCTCCCGCTCCAGCTTTTCCGGCGCGCCAGCGCGAAAGGCCTTGACGCTTTCAATGAAAAACGCCTCTCCCTTGGGAAAGGTGATAGACAGGGCATTGTAAAAAGCCGTTGCAATCGGGTCGCCGCCCATCCACCAACGAGCCTGAGGAGCGTTGCGGCCAAAACGCCGATCACGCGGGGTAATGGTGAGATCAAGGGGCGTCTTCAAGCTGGCAGCGGACATGCGCGAATCTCCTCATTTATGGTCGAAAAATAAAGGTTACTAACAAAGATGTCAATAGAGCGTCGTCGCCTCTCTCCGGAAGAAAGTCGCGCAAGCGCGCTGGAGGCAGCCAGCGCGATTTTGATCGAAGCCGGGCCTCAAGCCGTGACCTTAAAGGCTGTCGCGGCGCGCATGGGCCGCACTCATGCAAATCTGCTCCACCATTTCGGCTCTGCTGCCGGGCTGCAAATGGCTTTGGCCGCCCATTTGGCCGGAACCGTGTGCGATTCCATCGCAGAGATCCTGCTTAAGACGGGCGAAGAGGGGGAAGGGCCAAATCCGGCGCGGGTCGTCAACATGGTGTTTGACGCCTTTGACAAACAGGGTGCAGGCCAATTGGCGACATGGATGATTTTGTCCGGCAATGAAAATGCGCTCAACCCCGTGGTCGATGCAATCCATGAGTTGATTGATGAAATCGGCCAAGGCCAACCCGACAAATCCATGCATGAAGACACGCTCACCCTTGTGTTGATGGCGATGGGGGATGCACTTTTGGGAGAAGCCCTGGCCCGCTCCTTGGGCGTACCGCGCGACACGGCACGCGACATTGCCACGCGTCTGCTCGCCAACTCCCCAAGGCTGTCCGGGCTGGTGGATTGAAAGCCGTCAGAACAAACTGCCGCACCCTTTCCGGGCAAAGCTTCCTATTTTCTTGGTTTCGCCTAAAGAGGGCGAATGCATTTCCTTGATCAGGCCAAGATTTTTATCCGCTCCGGCGCTGGCGGCCCCGGCGCTGTGTC
>Ga0078894_10001006_pt1 | contig 20435 bp, 16 predicted proteins | sample LauGreSu1BDMLBSD_2_FD_67506 | JGI IMG/M metagenome (GOLD analysis project Ga0078894, IMG submission 67506) | Freshwater lake microbial communities from Lake Michigan, USA - Su13.BD.MLB.SD (version 4) (version 4) | ecosystem: Environmental > Aquatic > Freshwater > Lake | place: Lake Michigan... | reverse complement strand
TATGAACCAATAGGATAGATCCTAATAGAATCTGAAAACGAAATTTAGTTATAAAATCTGTCATTAACAAAGATACTTCCAAAAATAAGTCATCAGGTTTTAGTCAAAGAAAAAACTATAACCTGATTACCATTTTGAGTTATAACTTATCCGAAAGAACTGAGGCAAGATTGAATAATGCATTAGATAATAGCAGATGGAGCTGACTAGCTTATACAAAGCTACTTCCAAATAAATAGAGATTGTAAACGACAAAGACTATAAAAAACTAAATAAAGCACTTGTAAATCAATAATTTAATACTATTTTTGTTACGACGCTGTGTTTAGAATAGGCCATTGCTCAGTGTAGTATCTCCAAAAGGGTTCAGATATTGCAAAAAGTAATGAACGATTTATTCACATGGAAATTTATAATTCCTTATTTTTGGAACTTTTTCAATTAAATAGGGGTTTATCCTTTGTTATAACAAAAACTAGTTTCTAGAGCATGCGCCAGTTAAAGATTTCAAAATCCATTACCAACCGAGAAAGTCAGTCGGTAGAAAAGTATCTGCAGGAAATAGGTAGAGTAGAACTCATCACCGCAGAAGAGGAAGTAGAACTAGCCAAGCGCATCAAGAAAGGTGACCAAATGGCTCTTGAGAAATTGGTTAATGCCAATCTCCGTTTCGTAGTATCGGTAGCTAAGCAATATCAGAATCAAGGTTTGACCTTAAATGATTTGATCAATGAAGGAAATGTAGGTCTGGTAAAGGCCGCACAAAAATTTGATGAAACCAGAGGTTTTAAATTTATATCTTATGCCGTCTGGTGGATTCGTCAATCTATCATGCAGGCATTAGCTGAGCAGTCTAGACTCGTTCGTTTGCCATTAAATAAAGTAGGTTCACTTTCTAAAATTAGAAAGGCCCTCATACATCTAGAGCAGGAATATGACCGAGAGCCGAGTGTAGAGGAGCTCTCTATTTATTTAGGTATTCCTCAGAGAGAAATCGAACAAACACTTAAACTTTCATCAAGACATACTTCACTTGATGCTCCATTGATAGAGGGAGAATCTAGTTCGCTCTCTGATGTACTGCAGAATGATAATGCAGACTTTGCTGATAGTCATATGGAATATATCGATTCATTGAGAAAGGAAACCGAGCGCTCGCTCTCTACCTTGACTTTCCGTCAGCGTGAGATAGTCAAGCTATACTATGGTATAGGTATAGACCATCCTATGAGTTTAGAAGATATTGGCGAAGAATTAGGTATAACCCGCGAGCGTGTGCGCCAAATCAAAGACAAAGCCATCGTAAAGCTAAGAGCTGCCTCTAGAAGTAAATTATTGAAGACCTATTTAGGTTAATCCAATTGTTTTTTATTCTATTTTTACGACTTGCTACTGTGAGTGTAAAGACTATTATTTTCGTATTATTTTTTTTCAATAGCACATATATCTGCGCTCAAAGAGACTGGAAGGCAAAACATAAAATTGGTTTTTCCTACAACTATGGTAGTCAAGCCTTATTAAGTGTAGATTATCATTACCAAACCCACCTTATCTACTTTGAATACTATAGAAAATTAGTCGCTAAAAAAGTCTGGGGAATTGATCTCATGCTGCAACCGCAGATTGGTACTTCAGAATTTTTCACCATGGCAGACTCCGTAAATTCAGTTATGGGTCAAGAAATTGGTATCAATGGGGGCATACTAATACATAAAAATATAATCAATGATGTCCTATATCTCTACTGTAAATTAGGAGCAGGGCCACATTTCGTGAGTGGTGTGCCAGATAGGCAGCGAGATGGATTTATATTTGCTGATAATGCCATAGCAGGTTTAATGGTTAGATACAAAAAAGACGGCTATGCCTATTTCGGCATGGGTATCCGACATATCAGCAATGCAAAACTAACTTCACCTAATGGAGGTATTAATACTACGATGTTTCAAGCAGGATGGATATTTATGGTAGAATAACTATCCATGACAATTCTTATACTTCTTCCCGCTACCACATGGGCAAGGGTCGTTTCTTCCGACGCGATTTTCTACTCGTATAGGCTCACGCTTCGGTGGATTCATAAGGTCATTTTCATTAGCACCGTAGTCTTCAGACTCAAAAGCACCACTGTTCGATTGAATATCCTTGACTTTATTAGAATGCTTAACCTGCGTAGTAGCCTTAAATTCCTTTTGCTCTTCCTTTAGTTTGTATTTTACGAGAAGCTGAGCCAACATAAAATTGGAATTCATAATCATCTTCTGAAATAAATCAAAAGCTTCCTTTTTATAAATCACAATAGGGTCTTTCTGCTCCCAGACTGCATTCTGCACAGACTGTTTGAGTTCATCCATTTCTCTAAGATGTTTGGTCCATAGATCATCAATATTCGAAAGCACGATAGACTTCTCCACATCCCTAGGTATAGATTGACCTTTAGATTCTATAGCATCTTTTAGTTTACAGTATATGGTAATTTCCTGGCCATTGACCTCTATAGGTAGTATTACATTAATAATCTGCGGCTGATTTTTCGATATATTTTCAAATGCAGGATAAATATTAGTGATAAGTTCTTGAGCATTTTGCTTGCGATGAGCTAAAATAATGGTCATAAGACTATCCGTCAATTCTTGATTCGATTTCTCTTCAAAAGTCTCTGGTGTCAGCGGAGTCTCTACGCCAAAATATTGTAAAATCTCTATATTAAAATTTTCAAAATCTTTTAATTGCTTATTGTGCTGAACGATATCGGCCAATACATTGTATATGATATTTTCAATATCTATCTGCAATCGATCTCCAAAAAGCGCGTTTCGACGACGCTTGTAAATTACATCGCGCTGGGAATTCATAACATCATCATACTCCAATAGTCTTTTTCGCATACCAAAGTGATTTTCCTCAACCTTGGTTTGTGCCTTTTCTATTTGCTTAGTAATAAGTCCACTTTCTATCACCTCTCCTTCTTTGAGCCCTAGGGTATCCATTACCTTGGATATTCTATCTGATCCGAATATACGCATCAAATCATCTTCGAGTGATACATAAAATACCGATTCTCCTGGATCTCCTTGTCTTCCAGCCCTGCCTCTCAGCTGTCTGTCTATTCTTCTAGACTCATGTCTTTCAGAGCCTATAATAGCTAGGCCTCCTATGGACTTGATATCATCGCTGATTTTAATATCCGTTCCTCTACCAGCCATGTTAGTGGCTATAGTCACAGCGCCTGGCTTTCCTGCCTCAGCCACAATATCCGCCTCTCTGCTATGTTGCTTCGCATTGAGTACATTGTGCTTTATTTTTCGCACGGTCAGTAATCTACTCAGTAGTTCCGACACCTCCACATTGGTAGTTCCCACTAGGACTGGTCTCCCCGCATCTTGATAGGCTACTATTTGATCTATGATAGCATTGTATTTCTCTCGTTTGGTTTTGTAGATAAGATCATTTCTATCTTTTCTAGATATAGGCTTATTGGTAGGAACTGTCATGACATCTAGTTTATAGATATCCCAGAATTCTTTGGCTTCAGTCTCTGCTGTACCAGTCATCCCCGCCAGTTTATGATACATACGGAAATAATTCTGCAGTGTAATAGTAGCTACTGTCTGTGAAGAAGCTTCTACTTTTACATTTTCCTTAGCTTCAATCGCTTGGTGAAGACCATCGCTGTATCGTCTCCCGTCCATGATACGTCCTGTATTCTCATCTACTATCTTCACCTTATTCTCCATGACTACATACTGAATGTCTTTTTCAAAGAGAGTATACGCTTTAAGCAACTGTGTCACGATATGCAGCCTTTCCGACTTTTCTCGGAAATTTTGCATGATTTCATTTTTCTTTTTCAGTTTATTTTGCTGGCTGAGGTCAGACTTATCTATTTTACCAAATTCTGTACCCAAATCTGGAATCACAAAAAAATCTTTTTCTTCACTGCCTGAGGTTATGATCTCAATACCTTTGTCCGTGAGACTTACTGAATTATTTTTCTCATCTATAACGAACAAAAGTGGCTCATCTACCTTTGGCATATCTCTCTGATTGTCCTGTAGATATCTCCCTTCTGTTTTGAGCAAAATTTGCTTACTTCCCTCCTCACTCAAAAAGCGAATCAATGGCGTATAGCGCGGTAAACCTCTATGCGCTCTTAATAAAGCCATACCTCCTCCAGTATCTGATAAATCTCCTGCACTGATGAGGGTTTTTGCTTCATTAAATATTTTATTGACTATCTGCTTTTGCTGATCTATGATCCGAGCTATTCGAGGTTTTAATTGATTGAACAATACTTCATCCTTATCCGTCATATCTATCCTACCGGAAATAATCAGTGGAGTACGAGCATCATCTATCAATACAGAATCCGTCTCATCCACTATGGCATAATGATGCTTTTTCTGAACCAATTCTTCGGGAAATTCCACCATATTATCTCTTAGATAATCGAAGCCAAATTCATTATTGGTGCCATAAGTGATATCTGAGTTATATGCTTGTTTTCTTCGATCACTATTCGGAGGAGTCTGGTCTATACAGTCCACTTTTAACCCCAGGAAATTAAAAATAGGAGCATTCCACTCGCTATCTCGCAGGGCTAGATAGTCATTGACTGTAACTATATGCACACCAAGGCCTGTCAGTGCATTAAGATAAACAGGGAGTGTAGCAACTAAAGTTTTTCCTTCTCCTGTGGCCATTTCAGAAATTTTACCTTGATGAAGGGCTATACCACCTATCAACTGCACATCATAGTGAATCATATTCCAAACTACATCATTACCCGCAGCCTTCCAATGATTTTGATATATAGCTTGATTCCCTTGAATAGTTATATGACCCTTGCTAATAGCTAGTTCACGGTCAAGGTCAGTTGCAGTCAAGCTCAGATTTTGATTTTCAGAAAATCGCTTAGCTGTTTCCTTCACTACAGCAAAAGCCTCGGGAAGAATTTCCAACAACACCTCTTCTAGATGCTTATCCTTTTCCTTTATCAGTTCATCTACTTTGTTGAGCAATTTCTCTTTCTGTATTGTATTTTCTTCCTGACTTGCTTGACTTCTCAAATCATCTATAGCCTTATCTAGGTCTGCTGTATATTCAGCGATTCTAATTTTAAACTCAGCTGTTTTACCTCGGAGCTGATCATTAGAAAGTGAGGATAAGGTTTCATAAAGTTCGTTTATACGAATAACCAAAGGTGCAGCAGCTTTAACATCCTTATCTTGCTTATTGCCACCAAGGATTTTAGTGAGAGATTTACTCAGTAGATTTAACATTCTCTTTATTATCTGTTGTTATATATATATTCTAGTTTATTTCCCTCAAATCTCATTCTACTCTATGTTGTGTGTCAGATTGTCTTATAAATGAAATAAGATCTCATACAAAAAAGACAAATTTATCAAATCTCTGCCTTTTTAGTCTTTAAATATTCGTAAAATAGTAATGAATATAAAAACTTTACTAGACTAAGACGCTGAATCAAAATATTCTAATGAACATAATACTAAAAAAAATGCCCCCCATATTTGAGAGGCATTGAAATTTAATATTAATTTTAGTTTAGAATTAGCTTCCTTTTTTACCTTTAGCAGCTTCCATAATCTCTTTGGCCACGTTATTTGGCACTTGAGAAAAATGGTCAAACTCCATTGTAGAACTAGCTCTACCAGAGGTAATAGTTCTTAACTGAGTTACATAACCAAACATTTCTGAAAGTGGAACTTCTGCTTTAATAACCGTACCAGAAAGCTTAGTTTCTTGTCCTTTTGGAAGACCTCTTCTTCTGTTTAGGTCACCTATTACACCACCCACATATTCCTCTGGAGTAATGACCTCTAGCTTCATGATGGGCTCTAGTATAATTGGATTACACTTAGGTGCAGCTTCTCTAAATCCTTCTTTAGCACAAAGCTCAAAGGCAATAGGCTTACTGTCTACTGCGTGCATAGACCCGTCAAATACTCTAACTTTCATTGAATCAATATTGTACCCCGCAAGGATACCATTATTCATCATCTGTGTGAATCCTTCTATGATTGGCTTTTGATAATTTCTATCAATAGATCCTCCTACGATATCCCACTTGAATTGAAGTTTAGTCTTACCTGATTTAAAGTCATCGCTGTTCAAGAAATCTTCATCTGCTGGTCCTAATTCAAATTCCATATCGGCAAAAAGACCTGAACCACCCGTTTGCTTTTTCAATTTTTCTCTGTGAGTCACTGTAGTCTTTAGAGCTTCTTTGTAATTCACCTGAGGAGCACCTTGATTCAATTCTACTTTAAACTCACGTCTCATTCTATCAATAATGATTTCAAGGTGAAGTTCACCCATACCAGAGATCACTGTCTGGCCGGTCTCATCATCATATTTAGCTCTGAAGGTAGGATCTTCTTCTGACAATTTAGCCAATGCCATTCCCATTTTCTCTAAATCTTTCTGAGATTTCGGCTCTATAGCTAGACCAATAACTGGCTCAGGGAAAACCATAGACTCTAGTATAATTGGATTTTTCTCATCACAAAGTGTATCGCCTGTTTTGATATCTTTAAATCCTACTGCTGCTCCAATATCACCTGCTTCGATATAATCGATGGCATTTTGCTTATTGGCATGCATTTGATAAATTCTCGAAATACGTTCTTTAGAATCTGATCTAGTATTCAATACATAAGAACCTGCATCTAATCTACCAGAATAGGCTCTGAAGAAGGCCAATCTACCTACAAATGGATCCGTAGCTATCTTAAATGCTAAAGCTGCAAAAGGCTCCGATACAGATGGCTTTCTCAAAATCTCCTCATCATTTTTAGGATTCGTACCCTTGATTCCTTCTTTATCCATCGGAGATGGCATATATCTACAGACGGCATCTAGCATGAATTGAACACCTTTATTCTTAAATGAAGATCCACATAGCATAGGGATGATAGAAATGTCAATAGCTGCTCTTCTTAGCGCATTATGAATCTCATCTTCACTGATAGTGTCAGGGTTATCAAAGAATTTTTCCATCAAATTCTCATCATATTCAGAGACAGCTTCGATCAAGAATGCTCTATACTCTGCTACCTGCTCTTTCATATCCTCCGGGATAGGAACTTCATCAAATGTAGCTCCTTGCGTATCATCATGCCATACAATGGCTTGATTTTTTATCAAATCTACTACTCCTTTAAAGTTATCCTCTGCACCAATAGGTAAAACCAATGGAACGGCCTTAGAACCTAACATTTCCTTCACTTGCTTACACACATTTAGAAAGTCTGCACCTTGTCTATCCATTTTATTTACAAAGCCCATTCTAGGAACTTTATAATTATCTGCTAGTCTCCAGTTAGTTTCAGACTGAGGCTCTACTCCATCTACCGCTGAGAAAAGAAACACTAGACCATCTAGTACTCTCAATGATCGATTTACCTCCACTGTGAAATCCACGTGACCCGGAGTATCGATGATGTTAAAGTGATAAGGTAATGTTTCTGGTAATGGCTGACCCTGGTTAGTAGGGAAATTCCACTCACAAGTAGTAGCAGCAGAAGTAATAGTAATACCTCTTTCTTGTTCCTGCTCCATCCAGTCCATGGTAGCTGCACCTTCATGTACCTCTCCTATTTTGTGTGTTTTACCGGTATAAAATAAGATACGCTCAGTCGTCGTCGTCTTACCAGCATCGATGTGAGCTGCTATACCTATATTTCTTGTGTATTTTAAGTCTCTAGACATTTTTTCTAAATTATTAGTTTTGAATTTTTAATTTTGAATTAAAAATTAATATTAACGGAAGTGAGCGAATGCTTTATTGGCTTCTGCCATTCTATGCACGTCTTCTCTTTTCTTATAAGCGGCTCCTTCGCCCTTAGAGGCAGCTAGAATTTCTTGAGCTAACTTATCGGCCATTGATTTTCCATTTCTCTTTCTAGAGAATAGAATCAACCATTTCATGCCTAAGGAAATTTTTCTAGAAGGTCTTACTTCCATTGGAATTTGGAAATTAGAACCCCCAATTCTCTTACTTTTTACCTCTACACTTGGGCTTACATTGGCTAATGCTTTTTTCCAAAGATCGTAACCTGTAGTTCCTTCTTCTGCCTTAGCATTAACTTGCTCTACTGCATCATAAAAAATCTTGTACGAAACAGATTTCTTACCATCATACATCAAATTATTTACAAATAGCGATACCATTTCGTCATTAAAGACAGGATCAGGTTGCAAATACCTCTTTTTTGGTTTACTCTTTCTCATTTCTTGAGTTTTTTTTCAGTTTGACCGCATACAATAGTTGATGCGACTTACTTTAGTTAACGATTAATTTTAATTTAAATAGAACCAGTTCAAAAGTCAGTAATTAAATTTTACTTAACTACATAAACTTGTTCACTAATTACTATTGCTTAGGTCTCTTAGTACCGTATTTAGATCTAGACTGCTTTCTGTTATTTACTCCTGCTGTATCTAAGGCTCCTCTTACGATATGGTATCTCACACCTGGTAAATCTTTTACCCTTCCACCTCTAATTAGTACAATCGAGTGCTCCTGAAGATTGTGTCCTTCTCCTGGTATATATGCGATTACTTCTATACCATTGGTCAATCTTACTTTAGCTACCTTTCTCAATGCAGAGTTAGGTTTTTTAGGTGTAGTGGTATATACTCTCGTACATACACCTCTCTTCTGTGGGCAGGAATCTAGAGCTCTAGACTTAGATTTTACTTCTAAAACTTCTCTTCCTTTTCTTACTAATTGTTGAATAGTAGGCATTTATATGTATTTTATGTTACTTTTTTATTTTGAGGGTGCAAATATATAAAAAAAATTGAATTTCAATGTATTAATTTTAAATAAATAAACATATACTCTTAACTTTCAAACGAATAGATTATTTTTTAGGCCTTGAGATCTGTTGAAGGAGCAGTAATTGTCTTGTAGGACAGTTGAGCCGGAATATAAATCAAAGACTTTCTTAATTTCCACTTTTATGAATGCTAGTTTATATTTTATGAGCAGTTTTGCCAAAATGAAAAATTCCTAAATTATAGAAAATTGTGTCTTTCATAAATATTACAGTTTCCATTTTAAAATTTTACTATACTCAAAAAAATACTCCTTAAAAATAAAAATAGTAGCTAGCCGATATCTAATTGTCGATACTTTTGTCTCTGAATATGTTTTCACTACTGAAAAAAAAATCTCAGGAGCTTCCTACTATTGACTTCTCTAATATAGCAGTGGATTTTCATGCGCACTGGCTGCCAGCAGTAGACGATGGATGTCAAACCATAGAGGAATCTATAACCATTCTCACTGAATTGAAGCATAGAGGATACAAAAAGGTCTATGTGAGTCCGCATATCATGGGAGAACGATATACCAACACTAAACATGAGCTGAAGGCAAGATTCGAGGATTTTAAAAATTCGCAATTGGTAGTAGATTTAAACCTAGAATTAGGTCTTACCGCTGAATATTTGCTAGATGAAAAATTTGAAGATCAAATAAAGTCGAACAATTTCCTGACCCTAGGCAACGACCATTTACTAATAGAGACCTCGATGAATTATGATTTTCCTTTTGTAAATGACTATATCTTTGAACTACAAAAATTGGGGTATAAGCTGATACTAGCTCATCCAGAGCGCTATCGATACATATATCAAGAGAAGAATTCCATAGATTTATATCTAAGATTGATTGATATGGGGGTGGAACTACAGCTAAATCTTTTTTCACTGGTAGGCCTTTTTGGAGCTGAATCTCAAAAAATGGCTGAAAGGCTCATAGAACATGGAGCCTACACTTATGTATCCTCCGATATTCATCATCCGCAGCAGATTAAATATTTCATAGAATTACAGAATTCTGTATTTTTGAATACCTTAATTCTATCTAATAAATTAAGTAATCAACTTTTCTTATAAGTATGCAACAGTTCACAACAAGTATACCCGAGGTCATTTTATTTAAACACAATGTGTTTAAAGATTCTCGTGGTTCTTTTTTTGAGTCCTATAATTTAAATAAAATAAAAGAAGTCGGGATTACAGCAACCTTTGTGCAGGATAATCAATCTGAGTCCTCTAGAGGAGTGCTGCGTGGTCTTCACTATCAAATGGGAGCTTATGCTCAGGCTAAACTAGTTCGAGTAATCAAAGGTTCAGTCTATGATGTAGCTGTAGATATTCGCAAAGGTTCACCTACATTTGGACAGTATTTTGGAACTATCTTATCAGAAGAAAATCAACTGCAAATGTTTATCCCAAGAGGCTTTGCTCATGGCTTTGTTGTGCTAGAAGATCATACTATTTTTGCCTATAAATGTGATAATTTCTATCACAAACCATCCGAAGGTGGATTGGTGTGGAACGATCCGTCAATAAATATAGAGTGGCCTATGGATACTAGTCAAATACTGCTATCAGAAAAGGATGAAATCCTTCCAAATATAGAGAACTGCCTTAATGATTTCGTCTATGGCTAAGATATTGATTATTGGTTCTAGCGGACAGTTGGCTAGTGAATTGAAACAACTCCAAGGAGATTTCCCTTCTCATCAATTCAATTTTACCTCCCAGGCAGAGACTGATGTTTCAGATGCTATTGCGGTTCATACTACTTTTCAAAATACAATACCAAACTTCGTCATCAATTGTGCTGCATACACTGCTGTGGACAAGGCGGAGACTGATCAAAAACGTGCGACAGAAATCAATGAATTTGGCGCTCAAAATCTAGCGGAGCAAGCACTTAAAATGAAATGCCATCTTATTCATATTTCTACAGATTTCGTATTTGATGGTAATAATTCTAGACCTTATAAGGAAGAGGATTCAACACATCCTATTTCTATCTATGGTAAGAGTAAATGGAAAGGGGAAGAAGCTATAAAAGTCTCAGGATGCGATTACACCATCATTCGTACCTCTTGGCTATATAGCAGCTTTGGTCATAATTTCGTCAAGACGATTATGAAACTGGGAAATGAACGAGAATCAATTAATGTAGTAGCTGATCAAATTGGCTCACCAACTTACTGTGGTGATTTAGCTTTTTTCATCCTATCGCATCTGGAGCAGCTAACAAGTCACAAAAACAACATCTATCATTACTCGAACGAAGGAGTAGCTAGTTGGTATGATTTTGCCTATGAAATCATGAAACTGAATCACCTAACCTGCCAAGTGCACCCCATACCGACAGAAAGCTATCCCACACCAGCATTGAGGCCCAGCTACAGCGTCATGGATAAATCAAAAATTAAATCTCACTATAATATATACATACCACATTGGAAGGAAAGTTTAGCCAAATGCATTCAACTATTACACCAATAGAAGATATTGATTTAGAGGAGCTCCTTCAATTAGCTATCCGAGCAGGAGAAGCTATTATGGAAGTATATAATCAATCCTTTGAGGTTTTAAAAAAAATAGATGGATCTCCTCTGACTATAGCTGACAAGAAGGCGAATCAAATAATTACGGATTATCTTTTTTTTAAATATACTATCCCACTCCTAAGTGAAGAGAACGATGATATTCACTATGACACTAGAAAGGATTGGAAGCAACTTTGGATTATAGATCCGCTAGATGGGACCAAAGAATTCATCAGTAAACGAAGGGAATTTACAGTCAATATAGCTTTAGTAGAGTTTGGTAAACCTGTAATTGGTATAATTTATGCCCCTGTTTTCAAAGAAATGTATTTTGCCATCAAAGGTAAAGGAAGTTTCTTTCAATATCAATCAAAAACAACAAAACTAAAATCTAAATCTAGCATAGATTTTAGAGATAAAAAATTCGTATCACAAGGCAATTCGCATCTGAAGGTAATTTTATCCAGATCACATAGCGATGGATTTGTATTGGAAGATTATATTCAGCAGGATAACTTCACTATTCAAGCCATAGGAATGGGAAGTTCTTTGAAATTCTGCAGAATAGCACATGGACTAGTCGATATGAATATACGTATGAAACCCACCTCAGAATGGGATACGGCTGCCGCTCAAATCATATTAGAGGAAGCTGGGAGAAATCTAGTGAAATATGAAGATTCTACTCCTTTGGATTACAACAAAGAGAATATTTTAAACCCTTATTTTGTAGCCTTTTAGTAAATAATGACCCTTATCTAAACGATAAAATCACACGTTAAATACTAGAATTTTTTCATCCTATTATTTAAACTATGAATAGATTTGACATTTATATAATATAGACTTATAATGCGATTATTGCTTATTCTTCATTAATTATTCATAGTGAGAATTTTTAAGTCGCAGTTATCAATTTGAATATATAGTTACCCCAAAAGCTCCCTAGCACTAGCAAGTGAAGCAGGGGTAATGCTTTCACCGCTGATCATGCGGGCTATTTCTATCTCTCTATCGGCTTGATGCAGTAGTTTGAGATGAGTCGTCGTCACTTTGTTTTCGGTCGATTTATATACATTGATATGGTGCGAACCCCGACTTGCTATCTGCGGCAAATGGGTGATGGCTATAATTTGGTGTCCTTTAGCTAATTTATCCAGCACAGTGGCTACCTTATTAGCTACTAGGCCAGAGACGCCCGTATCTATTTCATCGAATATCATGGTTGCTAGCTCTATTTTCTGCGCTATGAGTGATTTAATAGCCAGCATAAATCGGCTCATCTCCCCTCCTGATATCGCGCGTTTGAGTTCACGCAGTGGACTACCCGCATTGGCTGTAAAAAGAAACTCTACAGTGTCAAACCCTCTATCAGACAAGTACTTCTCATCAGAGATCATCTCTATTTGAAACTGGCTATTCTCCATCTGCAATTCTTTCAGGTTAGAAAGCAGTTGCGCTTCTATATCACTTAGAACGGACTTTCGCCTTTTAGAGAGTTCTGCCGCTATACGAAGGCATTCCTTCTTTTGCTTATCTAGATTGACTTCTAATTCTGCGATTTTTTCATTCAGATTCTCCCCATAATTTAGGGCTGTAGATAGATCTTGCTTCACTAGGACTAATTCTGACAAGCTAGCCACTTGATGCTTGCGCAGCATTTTATGTATAAATTCTACTTTTTCTTGCAATTCCGCAAGTTGCTCTTGGTCGAACTCGGTATTATCGGCTAGTAACTCATAATCTCTGGCTACCTGCAAGAGCTGCTCTACCGAGCTATCCATCTGCTCATTGATTTGGGTTAGCTCTTTAGAATATTTTTCAAATTTCCGCAGCCTATTTAAAATTTCTTTCAATGAATCCACCAGATTCACCTCTTCGTGCTGCAATGTCCTAGATGAGACAGATAAAATTTGTTTTATTTCCAAGGCGTTCTCCGACAATAAATGATCACTTTCTATTTTTTCCTGATTCCAAGTATCAAAATCATAGAGGTTCAATTCTTGCAATTGATATGTCTGTAAGTCCTTTTCTGCCTGACTCTTAGACTGAGACTGTAGGAGCAGCTGGTACTCTTTCTGCATCAATTTCCATGCCTGATAGAGAAGTGTCATCTGCTGTTTTAGTTCGGTATTTTCAGCAAATGCATCTACGACTTCTAGCTGAAAATCGGAAGATTTTAATTCTAAGCTATCATGCTGAGAATGGATTTCTACCAACTGATCTCCGAGCTCTTGGAGCATACTGACATTAGTTGCGGTATCATTGATAAAGGCCTTAGTCTTGCCATCGGCACTGAGCTCTCGTCTCACCATAGTCAATTTCTGATAGGGAATATTCATCTGCTGAAACCATAATTCCAATCGAGTTTCACTCAAATCAAATACCGCTTCTATGATACATTTATTATCAGAAGAGCGCACCATTTGTGTCTGAGCTCGTTCGCCCTTGATCAAGCCTAGAGCACCTAATAATATAGATTTACCAGCACCGGTCTCCCCTGTGATGATATTCAGTCTAGGAGAAAAGTCTATCTCCACCGCGTCAATTATAGCATAGTTCTTTATTAGCAGCCTTTTAAGCATAAGGTTTAATTAATAATTAATAGCTAATAATTAACAATGATTGAAACAAAAGTTAGGCGAATTTTTTAGAATCTTCGATAAACTGAGCCAAACCAATATTGGTCAGTGGATGATTTAAAAGACCTTTGATCGCACCAAGTGGGCATGTAGCTATATCTGCTCCAGCTTCGGCGCATTTGACTATATGCAGTGGATTGCGGATAGAGGCTGCTAAGACCTCTGTCTCGAAGTCATAATTTCTAAATACTTCTATGATTTGATAAATTAATTGTACCCCATCCCAGTTGCTATCATCTATTCTACCAATGAAAGGTGAAATCATAGTTGCGCCTGCTTTGGCAGCGAGCAGAGCTTGCCCTGCACTGAATACCAAGGTGCAATTCGTCTTTATACCTTTAGATTTGAAATGTTTGATCGCCTTAAGACCATCAGCCGTCATAGGTATTTTTACCACAATATTTTTGGCTATCTTAGCCAATTCTTCACCTTCACTGATCATACCTTCAAAATCGGTAGAAAGTACCTCTGCACTAACTTCACCTGAAGTAATGTCACAGATAGCTTTATAGTGCTTATGAATGGGCTCCTTACCTTGAATACCTAGCTTGGCCATGAGCGAAGGATTGGTTGTAACTCCGTCTAAAATACCCATATCGTGTGCCTCTTGGATTTCTGCTAAGACAGCCGTATCTATATAAAATTTCATGTTGCGTTTGTTTAATTTAAATAAAAAAGTAAAAGTAAGGTAAATTGAATGCCGAAACTTGCATTTTAATCCACAAACTATGGACATATTAGTTCATGAATATAACCCAGAGAACTCACTAAAATCTTATATCATTAACTATAACAACTTCACCGTCCTATCTAGCTAAATTTAGCTATTTTTGTCCACTTTTAGAGCCATATGTTAGATAAATTAGAGAGTCTTTTTATTAAATTCAAACAATTAGAGGAGAAATTGAGCGATCCAGAGTCTACTTCAGATATGGATAAATTTAAGGCCCTCAATAAAGAGTATAGAAATTTAGAGCCCATAGCAGAGGGCTATTTGAAATATAAAAACCTGCTATCCAATATAGAATCCAATAGAGATATTCTAAAAAATGAAATAGATGCCGAGCTGAAAGATATGGCTAAGATGGAATTAGATGAGCTAACACCCCTGGTAGAACCTATGGAAGAGGCTATCCGATTTATGCTTATACCCAAAGATCCGCAAGACGAGCGTGATGTGATAATGGAAATTCGCGCTGGAACAGGTGGAGATGAGGCTTGTATATTTGCCGAAGATCTCATGCGCATGTATACTCGCTTCTGCGACCTACGAAAATGGAAGTGCGAAATCATGGATGAAAGTGAGGGCACGACAGAAGGATACCGTGAAGTGGTGCTGAGCATCAAAGGCGAGAACGTCTATGGAGATTTGAAATATGAAAGTGGTGTGCACCGAGTACAGCGTGTACCGAAGACGGAATCACAGGGAAGACTTCACACCTCGGCAGCTACAGTAGCTGTGCTTTTTGAGGTAGAAGAGTTTGATATCGAAATAAATCCTGCCGATATAGAAATGATTACCTCGCGCTCAGGAGGAGCTGGTGGTCAGAATGTAAACAAGGTAGAGACTAAAGTCCAACTCACCCACAAGCCATCAGGCCTTGTAGTCGTATGCCAAGTAGAGCGATCCCAGCATGGTAACCGAGCCCGAGCAATGGATATGCTCAGAACTAAACTCTATGATTTAGAGCTAGAAAAGAGAGTGGGCGATGTAGCTAGTCATCGTAAATCACTGGTTTCTACAGGTGACCGAAGTGCTAAAATCAGAACCTATAATTATCCTCAGGGCAGAATAACTGATCATCGTATCAATAAATCTATCTACTCTCTCGATGCCTTTATGAATGGAGATATTCAAGAGATGATAGACTCTTTGAAATTTGTAGAGAATGCTGAGAAATTGAAAGAAAATACGATGTAAATTTAGTATTGTGTAAATAGTAACAGGTACAAAGTATTTCAGGTATTAATATTTTAGACCTTATGGTACTATTAACACAAGGCCTTTTTCCTTTGCAAAAAACTCTTTGAACTTTGCAGTTAAAATACTTAGATTCTAGCTATTGAGTATGACTTCGCCAGTTTTACCTGTAAAACTAAAATCAACAACCCCCAGACCTGAGTTTTTATGAAGTTTAATGTGAGTTTTTAATTGCCATTGCCACTTCAGAAATTCAGACAACCAACCTTGCTTCAAATAAGCGTATACGAAAGGATGTACAGTCAAGGTAAGGTTTTTATCTATTTTAAGTGCGGCTTGGAGTCTATTATAAATATGCTCCGTAATAAATATGACATTAGAGACTTTGCCCGTGCCTTTGCAGCTGGGACATACTTCTCTCGTGTTTACTTTTTCTTGCGGCTTAGTGCGGCTGCGGGTGATTTGCATTAGACAAAATTTAGATAAAGGAAGGACCGTGTGGCTCGCTTTATCAGTGCGCATAAAATCTAGCATAGACTCATAAATAGCCTCCCTAGTCTCTTGCACCTTTGTGTCTATGAAGTCGATGACTATAATACCACCTATATCTCGCAAGCGTAGCTGTCTTGCTATTTCTTTAGCTGCTTCTGTATTGGTTTTAAATATAGAATCATTGCTCTCAACTAGATCTTTTTTAGCCTTGTGGACACCGCTATTGACGTCGATTACACACATAGCTTCTGTCTGCTCTATAATAAGGTAGCCGCCAGATGGGAGGGGAATAATCTTATTGAAAGAAGATTTAATCTTAGGCACTAGGTTTAGTACCTCAAAGACTGGTTCTTTTTCATAGGTTTTTATAATATCAGACTTTTCAGGTGCTATCTTGTCTACATAGGTTTGAATACTAGTAGATAATTCCGAACCATGGACATGAATTTTAGTAAAACTATCATTCAATACGTCTCGAAGTAAGGTGTTGGATTTGGATTGCTCCTCAAACAATTTGACAATACCATTGGATGACTTTATTCGATTACAAATTTCCTGCCATTTTTCTAGCAGTTCATTGAAATCTTCATGAAGCTCTTTTACAGTTTTACCCTCTGCCACCGTTCGAATGATGACACCCATGTTGTTAATAGTGAGCTTGGATGTGATTTCTCGCAGTCTGGATCGTTCTATAGGATTAGATATTTTCTTTGATATATTGGATTGAGGCATAAATGGGGTCAAAACAAGATATCTACCAGCAATAGATAAATCAGCTGAAAGTCTTGCCCCTTTGCTGCTCATTGGTTCTTTTAAAATCTGAACAGCCAGATAATCATTCACCTTAAGAATTTCTCCTATTTTACCATCTTTTGGATACTCTGATTTGATATTAAATTTTTCTATCTTCGGAGATTCTTTGGCTAGTATACCATTGAAGTAGGCTCTAAATGAAGAAAACTTTTCACCCAGGTCTGTGTAATGCAAAAAGGCTTCTTTTCCCTCACCTATATCAATAAATACAGCATTGAGCGGAGGCATGATTTTTTTGACTCTAGCCCAATATATATCGCCTACAATAAGGGTATTCTGACGAGATTCACGATGAAATTCGACGAGCTCTTTATTTTCTAGTAGAGCTATATCACATCCTAAATCGGTGGCTTGTATGACTAATTCACGTTCCATATCTACATTCATGAACTACAATATCGAAACAGAGCTTTAAGAAGCTCTGTCCCTTTGTGTTATAAACTAAGTGGGATTTTAAAAATTGAGGTAAGAAATTAAATCCAGATGCTTAGGCACCAGATTATTTCTTTTTATGTCTATTTTTTCTCAATCTCTTCTTTCTCTTATGAGTAGCGATCTTATGTCTTTTTCTTTTTTTACCGCAAGGCATACTTTATATTTTTATTTGTTAAGAAATAATTTAATTAGCTTTCGCTCTTAATTTTAAATCCTTAATAGCCACCTCTAACTGCTCTTTCATAGGCTGAGGGGTTTTAGAATTATTTTTTACAGTGGTCAAATCTTTTGCAGCTAGCTCAAATTGATTAGATCGAGCGTGAACTTCGGCACGCATTAGCAGAGCCTCTGTATTAAGTGGGTATAAAGATAGTACGTTTTCAAGTCTTTGATTCACTTTTTCTATTTGCCCGGATACTAGACCAAACTTGGCCAAAAGTAATTGAGCATCTATATTTTTTGGATTTTTCTTTACTATACCTAATAGCAATTGCACGCCATCCATAGGTTTATTGCTCAATTCTATAAAACACTGAGCCAGTTTCATTTTAGAACCTACATTATTAGAATCTAGAGCTATACTTTTTTCAAAACTCTGTATCGCATGTTTAGATACATCATTTACCAAGTGAGTGTCTAATCTAGGATCGGATAAAAGACTAAGGAAATTATTTCCTGTTAATTCCCATGAATTGGTATTTTTTATGTAATCCGCTTTTTTGAATATAAGCAATGATGCAATCTCTGGGGCTTGCAATCTTGTATATTCTTCGATACCAGCAGTCAAAGCAGAAACAGCGCTTAGGCTATCATTTGCGTCACTTATTTTGGCCTCTATTTGATTTAATAGGAGTTTGATACTATCGGACTGATTATTTATGAAGTTATATCTATATTGCTCTATCGTATACTGAGAATTGAGATTCGATGCTTCTGTAAATCGCCTATTAGTCTTAGTAGGCATAAACAAATACATCCCGACTATGAACAGTAAGGCTAACCCAAAAATAAAAAATGTTTTGTTCTTCAAGAAATATAGAAATTATTTTTTGCCATTCTTTACTGCCTCTACAAACTCTTTAGCTGGTTTAAAAGCAGGTATCTGATGAGCTGGAATATTAATCGCTGTATTTGACTTAATGTTTCTTCCTATTTTGGCGGCACGCTGCTTTACGATGAAGCTACCAAAGCCTCTTACATAAACGTTTTCACCTTTTTCCAATGAAGTTTTCACTTCTTTAAAAAATTGCTCCACAGATACGAGCACATCTACTTTGGGAACACCGGTGGTCTCTGCAATTTTTGCTATTACGTCTGCTTTTCTCATTGATTTTGAATTAATTAATTATAATTTATTGGTTGATTTTTTTTCGAGGGTGCAAATATATAATGAAAGTCAATTATTTAGGTGATATTTTTTTGTTTTTGTGATTTTTATGAAATTTTCGAGTCTAAAAAACATATTTCGCTCTCCTCATTCAATCTATTTTCTATTTTTTACCACTTTTTCATTTCAATTCTTCTAATTTTGTAAACTTATTAATTGGATAGTTTTTCAATGTAATATAGAATTATTTTTTCCTAATTTACAGATCATGTTATCAGTTTCCAATCTTAGCTTACAATACGATAAAAAAGTCCTTTTTGACGAGGTAAATCTGACATTTTCTAAGGGTAACTGTTATGGGGTCATAGGAGCAAATGGAGCAGGAAAGTCCACGTTTGTAAAAATACTCAGTGGTGAAATAGAAGCCACTAAAGGACGAATAGAAATAACTCCTGGCGAAAGAATATCTGTACTAAAACAAAATCATCAGGCATATGATAGCTATCCAGTTCTAGATACAGTCATGATGGGTAATGATAAACTATGGTCTAATATGAAGGCCAAGGAAGCACTCTATGCTAAACCCGATTTTAATGACGAAGATGGAATGAAAGTAGCAGAACTGGAAGCTGATTTTGCAGAAATGGATGGCTGGATGGCAGAAAGTAATGCTGCAGAGCTCCTCAGCAACCTCGGTGTAGTAGAAGATCATCATCGTGTACTAATGAGTGAAATAGATGCGAATCAAAAAGTAAGAGTGTTATTAGCACAAGCCATTTTTGGCAACCCAGATATCCTTCTTCTTGATGAGCCTACTAATGACTTGGACATAAAAACAATTGCTTGGTTAGAAAACTTTTTGGCAGATTTTGAAAATACCGTTATAGTGGTATCACATGATAGGCACTTTCTAGATATGGTCTGCACACATATATGTGATATCGATTTTAAGAAAATCAATATTTATACTGGAAATTATTCGTTTTGGTATCAAGCTAGTCAATTAGCCTCTAGACAGCGAGCCGATAAGAACAAGAAAGCCGAACAGAAAAAAGAAGAACTTCTTGACTTTATCAGACGATTCTCCGCTAATGCCTCAAAATCTAAACAAGCTACTTCGAGAAAAAAGGCTCTCGAAAAATTAGATATATCTGAAATTCAACCATCTTCAAGACGTTACCCAGGTATCATTTTCACACAAATAAGAGATGCTGGAAATCAAATTTTAGAAGTTGATAGCTTAGAATCTTCTAATGAAAACGGGGTTTTATTTACTAAAATCGACTTTCAAATCAATCGAGGAGATAAAATAGCGATACTTTCAGAAGATAGTCTTGCTACCAAGTATTTTTACGAAATATTAGCAGGCGAGCGCAAGGCTGATAAAGGTGAATATAAATGGGGGCAGACCGTAACTA
>Ga0078894_10001004_pt1 | contig 20445 bp, 42 predicted proteins | sample LauGreSu1BDMLBSD_2_FD_67506 | JGI IMG/M metagenome (GOLD analysis project Ga0078894, IMG submission 67506) | Freshwater lake microbial communities from Lake Michigan, USA - Su13.BD.MLB.SD (version 4) (version 4) | ecosystem: Environmental > Aquatic > Freshwater > Lake | place: Lake Michigan... | reverse complement strand
GGATGGCGTAACCCCATCGATGGTTGTCGGTGCCGACACGAGCGGCACCGAGTATCTCTTTGTTGCTGCAGGCACGAACATCTACAGGTACCCGATGGATCAGGTGCGCTCCGGTGATGTGTTGACCACTGCTGGTACCCCGTTCTGCGTCATGCCCCACGCTGTGGTGAGTCTGATGACTGCTGAGGGGTACGTCTACGCGGTCACGGCAGCGAACGGGATCTGGCGGGTCGGCGCTACGCCAGTCCAGTTCTACAGGTCCAACGTGAATGGTTACGTTCAAGCCTGGTGGGTTAAGGAGCGGATGATCCTTGCCGCTGGCAGAACCCTCTACGAGGTGGCTGGAGCCACCGCTCTCGTAGATCTTGACGCCCCTTCGACCCTGGTCAACGAGATTGTCACCGCTACTGATCCCTCGTGGAAATGGGTGAGCGCGACTGACGGGCCTAAGGGGATCCTGGTAGCGGGTCGGGGAAGGCAGTCATCTTCCATCAGCCTCATCTCGGTGGAGCCTGACGGCAGTCTCCCCGTTCTTGCGGCCCCGTTTGTCGTTGCCGAATTTGCTATCAACGAACGGGTGCGGGAAATCTCCGCGTACCTCTCCCGGTTCCTGATGGTGTCCACCAACGCGGGTGTCCGTCTCGCCGTTATCGATGCGGACGGGACCATCACATACGGCCCCCTGCTCCGCGCACCGTACCTGAACGGGAAGTTCTCCAACTTCGACAGGTTCTCGTGGGCTTCGGTCGATGACGCGGGTGAAGGGAGAAGCGGTCTGATCCGCTTCTCCTACGCAGATGTATCCAATGAGTCCAGGGTGCCTTGGGCTATGGATGTGCGTGTGCCCACTGGTGGTGGGCAGGTCGTCAGTCAGGAAATCTTCGCTCAAGATGAAGTGGCGATGCTGTCTGTCAGCGGAGCGGCAGGCTCCAGGCAGGCGAAGGTGTGGGTGACACACCCAGACTCGTACACAGAAGAGTACGGTCGCCTTCAGTCAGGCTCCATCCGTATGGGTTCAACCGTGAAGAAGTCTTGGTCCCGGTTGAACCTAGTAGGTAACCCTCAGATGGTTGGAAACATTGAGGTGGAGATCGTGACTGGCGAGTACGTCGCCAACGTCGGGTCAATGTCTAACCCGAAGTACGACTCGGACTTCATGTTCGCTGACGAACGACTGACCTCGGGCAATGCCTCGGTTCGCTTGACGCTGCGCCGATCAGGAGCAGTTGTTGTTAGTGGCTCCACCGCAGTGGCTCCCGGTACTGGGCCCACGGTGATCGTGGCCCCTCTCGCTGAGCAGCGTTGGACGGCGCTCCTGCCGTACACGTGGCAGGAAGTGAGCAACCTGTGGCTCACATGGGATTACCTGGGCGGTGGGGAAAGCGAGCATGTACCCACGCCTGTGGATCCTGGCGACGGGCCCATCAGTGTGGAGCCCGTGCCTCCCTCTGCCACACCTATCGTGGAGTCCTGGACCCTCAGGGCCGTGCCCACGATTGAGCGCACGGAACTCGTGCGCATACCCCTGGCCGTCTTCGATGACGAGGCCGACAGCAGGGGCGTACAGATCGGTGGGAGTGGGACCGCGCTGAAGAGGTACGAGGCCCTTGTGGCTCGCGCCGGTCAGGGGCGAGCCATGTCCCTGAAGGACTTGAACACGAACCGCGAGTACACGGTGATCGTGGACGAGTTGTCCTTCCGGCGCACTGGCAAGGCGTCCAGGGGTTCGGCATTTGGGGGCGTCATCGATGTCGTGGCGAGGGTGATTTGATCCTTCTAGGCTCAGGCGACTCGCACGAGATTGTGGCCATGGCCAAGCGCAGGCTTGGCGTGTACCCGGCTGACGAGTACTTCACTGACGAACTGGCAGGCCATGTCCGAGGCGCTCAGATGCGCCTCGGCATGGACCCGTCAGGTTTGATTGACGAAGAGTTCGTCAATCGCTTGTTTATGAACTCGGGATCTCGTCCTCGGGGATGACCGTGAACTCCCGCCTTCGCCTGGCGGGGGATGGAGAGAAGGCCATAGCGAATTCTTTCCAGCATTTCTTGCACACGTTCATATGCCAACGCTGATCCGAAGAGGTAAGAGTCCAATCAGTCACGTTGCGCGACGTTCCACATCTACTGCACTGCACGAATATCCTCAAGTCGAATGACGTGTTCCTCGGCTGCGAGAGACGGGAACATGGGCCTGTCTTCAAAGTCCCTGTTGCGAGTCTCTCGGCCTGACTCTAACCCCAGGTACCGCTCCGTCATGGTGACACTGGTGTGGTGGAGCCATGCCTTGGCTGTCATCAAGGCTTGATCGACACCTCTATCCACTTCCTCGAAATAGAGATTTAGGGCACTTGACCTGCGCAGGGTATGCATACCCTCGCGAGTTGAGTGCCCGTTTTCGTCCTTTGTGGGGAACCCGATCTGGTCCAGGGCCCGGTTGACTATGTCGGCCACCCGCGTCATGGGGTGGGTAGGAGTGAGCGCCGCTGCATGACCCCACCGATACCCCTTCTTGGCTGGGATCAGGAACCAGTCGGGATGGAGGGGGCCTTGCTCGGATGTGTAGAACGACAGCCATTCCCGCAGGAGGGGGCGCAGTTCCACTGGGATGACCATCACATCCATGTCCTTGGTCTTGTGGATTGTGACGCGGATCCGGTTTGTTTCTAGGTCAATGTCCGATATGCGCAAGGATGCTACCTCGGATGCCCGGAGCATCAGAAAGACGCCCATCGCGATCAGGATGGTGTCACGGGGGTGAAGGTCTGTCTGGAGGAGCGCCCGTGTCTGGGCTACAGACAGCCTCCTCCTGGCCTTAGGAACGTCCCTGAGCCACCTACGACCAGCCAGTGGGTCCTGCTCAGGCAGCAGATGGCCACGGCTCCTGAGCCACTTACAGAAGGCCCTGAGGTTGCCGTGGTAGATGTTCACCGTGCCTGCGGCGTAGCCCTGGGCATGCAACTTGGCGAACATTGTGTCCATGTGGGTGGCGGTCAGGCCACCCGTCACTGTCCCGGCGTACCACTTGCCCTTGACCTCGGGGATGTCCCCGACAACCGAGAGAAATTTATTCAGGCACGAGCGATAATTTGCCAGGGTATTGGGCGCTGCGCCCTCGGCCTGCCTGCCGGAAATGAATAGCGGAATGGCCTCGCTCAACTTCACGACTACCTCCAATGGTCTGAACGACTGAAGGTGATCGTAACATACGGACAACCACTTGGCTATAAGTACGACCACCAGCCTGACTAGGCAAAACGTACACACCGATCCGGGGTTTGTCAATTGCAAGATGATGTCGTACCCTGATGGTATGCCAGCAAGGAGGATCCTTCCATCTGATTCAACTCTCGCCAAGTGGCGAGAGGAGGGGCTCACCTACCAGCAGATTTGCGCCAGGATCGAAGAGCAGACCGGGGAGAAGGTGAACCCCCCAACCATCGGGGCAGCCCTGTCTAGGGCAGGGCTGACCGACCGTGTCAGGTACAGCGACGCCCTTCCCTGGGACAACATCAAGACCCAGCACAACAACCACTACGCAGCATCAATGCTCCGGGCCTGGGCCCGGAGAAAGCGAAACCTCCCGCTCACAGCGGAGCAGGAGGCACGCCTAGATTCTTGGCTCGCTCGCCTCAAGGACGAGGACGCTATTGTGGTGTACCGTCCGGATTCACCGGACGGTTTCTACTATGTTCCTCGCAAGTTGGGTGAGCGTGGGCCAGCCAGGGTTAGTAAGGGGACTGACCGCCAAGCAGGTTGATGACCTTCAGGAGGACCCGGTCTAGCCGGGACTCAATGGCCTGGCGAGAGACTCCCCTCTCCTTGCCCATCTCCTCCGGGCTCCGGTCGTCCCCGTACCTGTCCACGAGCAAGGTTGCGTCGTCTATGTCCAGCAGGCTGAGAGCCCCTGTGATGTCGGCAAGCATGGCGTTCAGGTTCCCGCCCTCGGCGGGATCCCGTGGAGCCCGGATGTACCCGGCCTCCTCATCTGGTACCGGGGCTACACCTGATACGGAATACCGGATCACCTCGGACACGAGGATCTTGTCGTAGAAGAACTCATCCCTGGCGTTGTACCCCAGGCGGTCGGCCTTGGCCTTCCGGGCGTACCTGTCTCCGGCCCTGTGCAGGGCCTTGGAAGCGGCAGCCCAGCCAGCCCTGCGGTTCTCATCCCGAAGGTAACTACAGATCTTCGACTTGTTCCGCCAGGCATGCTCTTCGATGGCTTGGCGCACATCCCCTGCGGGGACATGCTTCCAGTAACGCTTCGTGATGGATGACGAAGTGATGCGCACGAGGTCATCAACATCTTCAGCGATGTCCTCAGGCCACTGGCTCACTATGCGTACACCTCACCGTCGAAGCGAATCTTGTGGTCGATGACGGGGATGACGTACGGGGTGATAACACCCCGGTCGTCCTCCTCCAAGATGGCGAAGCCCTGCATCCAGTTTGCAGACAAAGCGGACAAGTACGAAGCCTTCGACAACTCCATCATGTGGCCCACTTCGATGCCGAAGATGTACTGCTTGACCCGCCCGTTCAGTGAACGGTTCTCATGCTGTAGGCCCAGGCGATGAGTGTGCCCGACCACGGTGCTTAAGCCCCACTTACGAGCCAAGCCCATCGCGGTAGATGCCGGGACTTTCGACATCGTCCCCTCATCTCCATGTGCCAAAGCCCAGCCTTTGGCAAACTCAAAGGGCTTGTCCTTGTAGGTGATGTTCAGGCCACTGAAGTCCATCAACGTCTCCCACTCCAACGCCCGTAGTGGTGCCAGTGCTGGTGCCTTCTCGTTGACGTACTTGCGTACGCGGTCTCCGTGATTGCTTCGCATGAGCGTGAACGTCTCGGGGTTGACGATGTCGGCGGCCTCCGACAGGACGCGACGAGTCGTGTCGATGTCCTTCTGCAAGGTGTCGGCGAATTCCCCTGCGCCCCCACGGACCCAGCGTGAAGGAGAAGGGCAATCGATTTCATCGCCTACGTGCAGAACGTCAGTCACGCCCCAGTCGCGCATGAAGCGCGACACGAGCCGGATCGTCTTGATGTCGTGGTAAGGGACCTGCCAGTCACTGAATACACCGAAACGTCTCATGCCCTGTACCCTCCCTTCATCACTCCAGGCCACTGCCCCTGAAGGCACAGGACGCCGATGGCGGCGTATCCCATGAGATCCCTAAACGAATCCTCAAGGCTCTCGTGCTTCGCCTCAGTGCCCTGCTCCAGCAGATTGATGACCCGGTAGAACTTGTCGGAGATGCGGGTCATCAATCCCTCCATGACCCCGAAGGGAGCCATGGAGATATTGAGGGGCGAGTAGTCGGAATTTTTCGACAGAAGTAAATGCAACTGCTCGTCGTATAGACGAGCAGCGGCTAACTTGAACGCCTCGCCTTTGGCAGGCTGAGCGTCATGGTGAGGGTCGATGACCCGGACACCTTGATGCCAGTGACCTGTAGCCCCAATGCGCTCACACTGCGCACAATCCACTGCAACTCCTCCTGGCTAGGGCTGGAACTCCTGTCACCTGACATCATGTTACATTCGCTTTCACGAAACGGACTTATGCGACACGCCAAGAAGATCCAGGAGTGCCTCTGCTCCTTCGCTCAAGTAGAACGAGTTCGCGTCGTAACCCTCAGGTAGAACCACATTCCTTGAACCGGGGATCTCGCGCATGATCAGCCGAGCCAGGTCTTGCCCAGGGTTGCCATCGTTCTTGGCGTCGTTGTCGGTCAGGATGAGGATCTCCTTGTACCCATCGAAGATGCGTGGGTAGTAGGGCTTCCATGTCTGGGTGCCTGGGAGTCCCACGGCTGGGACTCCGAGCATCGACACGGTCAGTGCATCGACTTCACCCTCGCAGATGACTACCCGACTGGAGGGCTTGTGTAGATCCATGACGTTGAAGAGATGCGTGGGCTGGCCCGATGGGGCCAGGTACCGAGGCTCCGCGTCGGGTCGCAAGTTCCGATACTTGACCGCAATCGCACCCGCGACGGGTGTCAGGTACGGGATGGACAGCATGCCGGAGAAGCGCGCCTCATCGGGCGCGCAGGCGTCAGGAGGGGGAACGCAGCCAAGAAGGAACGTAGCGGCTGGAAGGCTTCCGATCCCGCGACCCTCCATGTACTCCTCTGCCCTGCTTCCCGCGTAGTTGGCCGCGTACCGCTCCACTCTCTCCTGCAATATGCTTGTCGATGAACTCAACGGCCCCGGCATAATCCAATCCCTCTCTCGCCATAACGATGTCGATTCCGCTGCCCTTCGCCCCGCAGGCGAAGCAAATGAATACCCCCGCGTCAGTGTTCAGAGACGCTGACGGGTGAGTCTCATCATGCACGGGACATCTGACCTTGCGATCACCTGAACCGTGCGGGTACTTCAAGTCGTAGTAGTCGTATACGTTCTCAAGCAACTCTGCGCGATACGACACCGTTATCCTCCAGTATCCTGCGAGCGATAGACACACCGAGAATCTTGCCTAGGGCGGTGACGTAGTCACCCGTGCGCCACGCTTCCTGGGACGCACGGCGGTAGCGACCAACGTCTCCGTCATCCGGGGCAAGCACAATGTTTGCGCTTGCGCGTAGGCGCTCACGATCAATCATGGTCAAGCCTGCCCAGAACCCGTGCCTCTCTGGGATAGCGGCGACAAGGCAGGCTTCCCTGACGGGGCAGCCTGCGCAGATACGCTTGACCGCGTTGAGAACTGTATTGCTATCGGGGTAGAAGTCATCGATGAATTGGCCCTGGCATGCAGCGCCTGTCTCCCAATTCATCGGCTCATCCTGTACCCAAGCCAGTAGCCGATGCCCAGGGCGAGCAGCGCCACGGCGATGCTGACTACCTCATCAAGGTTTAGTGCAGTCACACTTGCCCTCTGCCTTCTTCATCAGGTCCAGCCACACATTCACGGTGGTGGTGGCGTACCACTCACCCACATCTGTCTTGCCCTTACGCTTGTGGATCACTACGCCGCTCCAGGCGGGGACGGAGAAGTTCTTCATCTCCTCCAGTAGTTGATCCACCCACTCGGCCAGGGCCATGCGAGCGTGGTTCTTCACTTCGATGCACAGACCTACGACGACACCGACGATGTCGCCTGTGTCTTTGGATGCCCCTGCCCTGCGCCTTTCGGCGTAGGCGTAGCCCTGCTCACGCAGCCACTTGACGACAGCGTTCTCCCCGCTGTACCCCTTGGCCTTACTGCTTCTGCCTGTCACCGGCACGCCTTGGGGAACTGGGCGTAGTACTTTTCAAACGGGGCTACTATCCAATTTTCATGTTGCCAACTTGACCAGGAGCCGTACGACGAGAAGTCGTAACTGACCTGGCCCTTCTTTACGCGCAGCCCCCAGGGCTGCCAGCCCATGTCCTTCACCATCTGTCGCACAGCGGTCAGGTTCTGCACCGGGTCGTACACATTGGCAGGCCAGTACTTGCTGCCCTGCCAGGAACTCGTGTTGAGTTGCATCAAGCCGAGGTCGGGCATCGTGCTTTCACCGGGGTTTCCGTTGCTTTCCCTTTGCGCTACTGCCCACGCGACTCTTACTGCTGCGCCCTTGAACCCGGCCTTCTTGATCCACTTCACTACCCGGTCCTTGCAGGGCTTCACCTTCTCCGGTGCGCTCACTGGCAGGGGTGCGGCAGATGCAGCCGCCAATGGCGCAGTCGCAAACGAAGCAGCGACAGCCGCCGCAATCGCAGCCCTTGATGCCCTTGTATTCAGCCACTTCATCTCTTCTCCCATCGCTCAGCCGATTTGTCGATGGCGTCCCACACGTAGAACGCGCCATCCAGGGCGCGGTCAAGCACCCACCAGGCGGGGTAGAAGACGGGGTGGTTCCACCACTCTGGATCCCTACTCATCGATCTCCTCCTTCGCGTTGAGCCCTGGCTCACGGATCAGTTGGTCTACGGGGCAGGCCATGGTGAGAAGCGCATCGCATTGGCCGCATGTTGCATTCACAAACCACGCCTCGGGGACGAGCGTTTCCTGGTTCAGGGAGAGGATGGTTTGGAAGGCGTTGGCCCCGCACCCTGGGCACAGGGATACGGGACCGACGAATCGGTAGTCAGGAACGGGCGTTGCCATGGTTCACCCACTCCCCACCGACATCGTGCTGGCAGGGGCAGCCTTTGCACCTCCAGTGGAACCTAGAGGCATCCTCAAGGCGGCCAACCTTGTTGGCGTCACCGCCTGATCGGCAAGGGGGGCAGATCATCTACACCCACTCCTTCTTCTTCCGTGCGGCAAGCGCTTCTTCCTGGGTGAGGAAGACGCGCATCGTCTCCAGGTCAACCGGGATCGAAACAGGCTTGGATGCCGAGGGGTCGGCCTTGCCGCTGCGGTTCTTGACCGCAGCCACATTCATCACCTGTCGCTCCTGGTCCAGTGCCAGCGACAGCATCGTCTCCGGGTACTGAGAGACCTTGTTCAAGGCATCGATGCGGGGCGACGGCTGTGTCGTATCCGCACGCTTGTCCGAGTTGTGATGCAGCACAAAGACCGTTACGTCGCGTTCGTGGGCTAGGGCATGGAGTTCTTCCATCACGCTCATGGCCCCGGCGTACTCTTCAGATGAGCCAAGGTTGAGAAGCACATCGATGACGACAAGGTCCGGGTGCGCTCCGAACATCTCAACGTAGGCGAGGATCTCCTCGTCTACGTCTTGCATATCTCGTGCGCGAGTACACCACTTGATGCGCTCACTCGTGGACTGCACGAGTTCCATGACGTAGTCGTCAGCGCCAGCCTCCATCGCCTCTTCGACTTCGGTGTACGTCATGCCCGAGAGCATGGCGGCACATCGCTTGGTCATGTCTGTCAGCGAGGTGTCCATGCTGAAGTACAGGACGCGGCCTGGGTTGCGTACGACGGCGTACCACAGGGCCAGCAGTGACTTGCCGCCGCCAGCGGTGGCGGTCAGCATGACCATCTGTCCACGGCGTACGCGCACGGTGGCTTCAGTGAGAGCGGGGTGCAGATCGGGAAGCAGTTGGCTGCTTCCCGACCCCGCACGCTGAAGGTGCTGAACTAGGCTGCGCATCAGCCCAGCGCCGCATGCTTCCAGATGGGCTTGACCTCGCCAGTTCCCTTCTCAAAGCGGAACCTGTCGGGCTGGGGCCAGCACAGCGCCGGGTCGAACAGCGCCCTGTACGGCTTGCCGTTGGCGTTGATGCCCTCACGGATCGCGTACTTATACGGCCTGCCGTCTGGCAGGTCGGGGGCTGACGGGCTCTGGAATGTCCAGGTGGACTTCTTCCCGTCCTTCTCCGTCTCATGCTGGAACATGTCCGGAAGACCCACAGCCCCTGCCGCCTTGGCGATAGGCGCAGCCGCAGGGGCTGCCGAGGCTGTCGGCTGGGTCAACTCAGCCGCAGCGAACCCGGCGTTGACCTGCTCACAGAAGCGAGCGATGGTGTCCGGGATGTCCGGATGGTTGGCGAACTCCTCTAGATTGGCGTGCCAATCGGTGAGGTTGGAGCCTCGCACGGTGACCTGGGGCGTGCGCCCCGGCGAGACGTTGATGCTGAAGGGAGCCTCAGCAGCGGACATGCATCCTCCTATGGTGTCACGGGCTTGTCAGTAGATTACCATCTACCCAAGAAAAACAGGGTGATCTGGGTCGTAAAGATTTGCGGCGTGTCCTCGCACAGCGAAGCACGCTGATGCGACATCGCACGCACGACAGATGTCGGTGACCAGGCTGGGCGTGAACACTCCCCCCGAGATCCCTACCCGTGTGCGCGTAAGCAGATCATCGAAGTACGTGGGCGTGTATTGGAGCATGCTGTCAATGGCAGCAAGGGCTCCAGTCTTGGTGGAGAAGAACCCACCAAGGGGAGGCTTAGGCATGCCAAGCCGTTCCATCGAACATGAGTAAAGACCGAGTTGAAGAAAATTGTTAGGCATCTTCGACCCAGTTTTCACATCCAGCAGCACGAGATCCCCACGGGGCTGCTCCATAACTACGTCGGCAGCACCCTTGACCACGAACTTCTCGTCACCCCACCCGTACTCGCATGTCAGGTCAACCTCCACGAGAGGTTGACCCTCGAAGGATGCGATAGTCCAGTCAGTCTCCAGCATGAACGAATGCCAGGCGTCCAAGTGAGCCCGTCCGGACTTGATCCATCCGTCAACGTCCATCCCACCTCGGTACGGTTTTCGCCATTCGTCAAAGGGAATCGGGTTGCGCTCGGCCTGCTCGGCCAAGGTCCGCTCGGTGGCCTCGGACCAGATCGCATCCAGGTCGATGTTCTCGCCGCGCACATGCGCCAGGTTGTACATCTCTACGGCTGAGTGAACCAGGCTTCCGCCAAACAGCCAGGTTGCCGGAACGACAGGCGCTCCGGACAAGCGACGCAACTGGTAGGACTTAGAGCAGCGAGAGTACTCGCTTACCTGCGACCAACTCAGATGCTCGGGCGCGGGGATCAATGCTCCTCCAAAGGGGTGAACACGTACACGTATCGGTCTAGTTCCTGGTCGTAGTACTCGTCATCAAGTTGCGTAAAGCCCTCGCTGAGTGCTGACGCCAACGCATCCTGAAACTGGGAAGACTCTTCACCTTCGGGAGTGGCGGTGATCACCGCGCACCCGTCCAGAATGGTGATGTCTACGGCACCACCATTCACTGAACACCTACCATGGCCAACTCTTCGCGCCAACGGTCGCCGTACCACCGCTTGTAGCGAGTTTCAAGTGACTCCTGCTGGCGCGCTATGTGCGCGTTATGAATGAGCAGTACTGCCTGCCACGCAAGCCACGGACCAAACACAAGCGGCACCGTGACGAGCAGCGGGAGTCTGAAGAAGTACAGGGATAGGGCGACAACGATTGTCGCTGGGATCGCAACGGATGACACAATTCCCCCTTATGATCGCGACCTGATATCGCCCATGCTAGACATTGTTGGCAGATTGCACAAGTGGCAGCAAACGGGAACTTATTGGACTTCTTCGATTCGTTTCATCCGCATCACGCGCCCCGGAAGATTTCTCGGGCCGGGGATTTTTGAGGCTGCTCGTGCGGCCTGGTTGGCTGTGGCAAACGGGCCCCAGAGCAGGGGGATTCCTTCAAACATGGTGCCCAGTATGAACATGGGGTCTGACATTCGCTTCTCGTCAAGGGCGACGATGATGGCGCGAGCCAGGGAGTCAGCATCTGGATGCTCCTCCTCCAGCATCGCAGCCACCATGCGTACCTCGGTGGGCTTAGGAGCCACGGTGGTCAAGCATCGCTGGCTGTGCGTAGCGGGACCACAACCAGCCCACATCTGTGCTAGGTAGCAGGGGCGTGTACTTCTTCAGCGCGACATGGATCTTGAAGTCACCCGTGTTGGGGATCATGTCCGCTTGGTTAACGACCCCCTGCCATGCCCTATGCACAGCGTGGGCTTCTTCTTCCTGGTCATCGGGGAAGGGGCCCACAATCATGCGCTCCATTCCCGACATGAGTATCTCAACCTGCCACATCGTCACTCCTCCTCGTGCTTGCAGTTACAAACGTACGTCTTGTTCGTCATGGCGCTGTGAAACGACACGACGCATGTATCGCAGTGCCCTGTCATGCACCACCCGCACTTCATGTCAACCTGACCGGGTGGTGGGAGTGGCCCGAGACTGTCGGGCCACTCCTTTACCTTCTTAGTCCTTGGCATCGCGCAGATCCCACAGGAACGGGAACTGCATAGCCATCTCATCCGCCATGACTGGGTCAAGACATCGGATGAACGGGAACAGATGCCGCAGGCGACGGGCATCCTCATCGCGCAGTTCTTGCGTGTACTGCTGACAGTCGTCGCACTCCTTACACGCCTGATCCCAGTTGTCCAGGTTGCAGGCGAGCATCTGCGCACGCAGCATGATGGCGTTCGATGCGGCGACACCACCCCAGGGGGTGGCCTCAAGGATGAAGCGTGCGTATGCGACACCGTCAGGTGTCAGGGTAGGTCGATCCGTATTCATATGTACCTCCAAAAAAGCCTTTAGAATCAAGGGAAATTGCCCCCCACCCTGTGCATACACACAGGGCGGGGGGCAGCAACTTACATTCAGACGCCAGCGAGGATCAGATCAGCAGCACGATCCTTCAGCGAGTCCAGTTCTCCGGCGAGAACCTTGTCTGCCTTAGCGTCAGCATCCTTCGTGGCGAAGGCGAAGTGATCTGCGTACTCGGTCACTGCGTTGTACAAACCCCAGCCAGTGCCCTCCTCGGCACGAGCAGGACTGTTCTCGTACAGGGAGAACACTCGGGCACGCTTGTTCTGCGCACGAGTGATGCGGTTCTTCACACCCTGCGGGAACGTGTCCCACGGCTGAGTCAGATCCACACCCTCGGGGAAGGGGAACAGGACGGACAGCACCTGGGCTGCATCCTCGGCACGCAGGGATACGGCAAGCAGGTTCTTCGCCTTCTGTGCGAGAGCGTCACGGTACTGAACGGCAACGTTCAGCGCCTCAGCAGCACGCAACTCGTTGCCAGCCAGGCTGGACGTATGACGGAACCGCACAATGGAAGAGGCGGTGGCCTCGTGCAACTTCCAGGTGTTGGCGCACACCACCCGGATACCACTCATGCCGTACGAGGTGGAGGTGCTGCCATCGAACCCGGTCGTGGCAGTAAGGAGCAGGTTGGTCTTGTCCCCGTTGTCCAGGGTCAGATCCACGGGCAGGATCATCGTCATAAACGCACGCTCACCCTTACCCAGGGTGCCGATGGTGTCGATCACGGCACCCTCACCAAGGAACTCCTCAGCGAAACGCCACAGATGCTGCAACGTGTGAGTGGTGAAGCGGTTACCCACCGGGCCATACGCACGGTACTCATTCGTCACGCGGTTACGCCGCAGCACTGCGTACTTGTCTTCGATCTCAACGGTGGCGACACCGTCCACGTTCATCACCGTCGTATACACGGGCTCTTTGCTGAACTCAAAGTCCATGTCGGCGGCGAGTAGCGCCTCGTCCAAGGACATGACCGTGTCGGCCACAAACCCCACGCCATGCCAGGCGGGGGTGTACAAACCGTAAAACTTCTCAATGTCAGCAGGCATTATGTGTTCTCCTATCAGGCAGCAGTGTTGTGGGTTGATTCGTGATTCTTGAGTGCGGCGTCGTACAGCAGGGCAGACTCGGCGAGCAGATCCTCAAGCACACCGTCGCCGTATCCGAGCAGGCTGATGGCGGTACGTGCGGTGTTCCTGAAGACAGGTGTACCTGTGTGGAGCGGGTCCGCATTGGGTCGCTCGTTGCGATGGATAACGTTCTTCAGGTACAGGACACGGGCGAGGACGATGATGATCTTGTCCTCCTCCGACAGATTGAAGGGGTCGGGCGGGGATGACATGTGCGTTCTCCTATCTGATGGTTGGTCGATGACGGGCTAGGTCTTGGTCCGGGTTGTCATCCAGGGCCAGGACCCAGCGTCCGTCTTTGCGTATGATGTACTCAGAACATTGAGCGCATGTTACCATGGCAGGTGACACGGCTCACGCATCTTCAAGCGAGATGTCTGTGACGGAAGTAGATCCCGAGCGCCAGGCGTCGATCTCGTCGGGCTGTCCGTAGTTGTTCGTGATCTCCAGGTTCTCCAGGAAGTCGGTCACTTGAGTGTCGGCGAACTCCTCGTTTTTAGCGAGGACGGATCCCGTGATCTCAATCTCAATGGTGGCAGTGAACAGGTACTCACGCTCCGTTTCGATGGGGATACAGCCCAGCGCATGGAGCAGCGCGTTGATCTGATCCAGGGAGATAGGGACCTCGTCGTCATCCGTGCCGAGGTCGTTGTCCTTGGCGAAATCGCGGATCCACAAGTCGGCGCACTCAATACGGAGATTATTCTTCATGGCCTGCTTACGCAAGGATGCGTAACTGTTAGCCCCGACGACAAACTCGGGGGTATTCAGGGGGCCACTCGTCCTGGTCCCCATCCACTCGTACGAGGGAATCTCAAGCGTGGACCTGTCCTCCATGGGGGACTTAACGTACGAGGCTGTCTCAACTTCGGTCATTGTGTCTGTCATGTCTACTCCTTGTGTGTGTTGGGTGATGGTGCAAGGGGATCAGCCAGGGCGGCTAACCCCCTGCTGGGTAGTAGTTCGCAGAACTAACTACTACCCAGCGGGGAAGGGGCAACTTCCCAGATGTAGGGACCTTCGATGAAGACCCGGTCAGCGAACAGCACAGCCTTCTTGTCACTGCGGTACACGAACGTCTCGTGTAGGTATGGGTTGTAGGTGATGGGCTTACACCCTGAGCCGATGGTTAGCGAGGGCAGATCCACATCCACTAGGTACCCACGAACGAAGGCGTGTACGTTCTTCCTGCCCGTAGCACGGACACGGTCACGCCCCGCTGGCTGGACGGCGAACCGGACATCCCGTAGGGCTATCGCGTCCGTGTGCTGGACCTTTCCGCCCGGTCGGCGGTAAGACAGGCGCTTCTTATGCAGGTTGTAGTACACCTCTACGTATGTGCCTTGCTTCATGCAATGGCTCCGGCACGAGAGCCGACACCCTTGCTTGATGTGAGTCGGGCGCTACGCCCCGCAGATGTACCTGCTGCACCAGCAGAACCACCCGAGCGAGTCGTGCGATTCGCGCTGAAGGTGGAAACCCTCCCGCAGTTCTGCTTGTAGAACTCGTTCACCTCATCCGAACGTGACTTGAGTACCAGCGCACCAGTAGTAGAAGCACCGTCACTTGTCGTCACCTTGCTATCGGTCGCAACCTTCTTCGCTTCACGCATACGAAGGGCGATCTCATCTACGAATGCGTCATAGAACTGGTTGCGTGCGATCCTGGCATCCACCTTCTTGGTACTTGACCAGCCCCAGGTGTCGTAGTGCGTGTACGTCTCTCCCTTGTACGCCTTCGTCTTGATGTACGCATCGGCAGCGGACACCATCTGCACCACAAGGCTGCTGAAGAGCAGCCGCATCACCTCAATGTCAGAGGGGAAACCGAACAGGTTAGCCCGGAGCCTGGAATTCGTGCGCCAGTACAGCATCTTCACGTTGTTCGTACCCGCAATCGCATACGCCAGGTCCACGAAGTGATGGCGCAACGTCTTCACCTCATGCTCAAGCAGCAGCACCGTCTCCTTCACAGGTGCCTCGCGCCTGGTCTTGTCTGCCTGACGCTGACGGGCAATCTCTAGGTCGATCTGGCACAGGGTGGACAACTCCTGCGCCTTGGACATGAACACCTCACGCTCATGCTCATTGTCTGTGGCCTCAGCCTTAGCGAGCAGGGCACCGATCCGATCGACAGTACTCATGCGCTTACCTTTCCCTTGTGTGTCGTGCATTCATTGATGAGGCAACCCATAAGCCACTCGGCTTCAGGGCCCATGAACAGGCCCACTAGATGCAGGTACCTGGATGCGAACAGGGCACCGTGTGCCCTGTCGGTAGGCGTGAGGATGTGTGCCACCTCATGCAGCACCACCGATTCACGCCATGCCCAAGCCTTACGGGGCAGCACGATCCGACTGCCCTGTGCATACGCCATACGCTTGAGCCTGTTGGAGATAACAACTTCGGCCTTGCTCCAACCCAGCGGACCACACACAGATGGGTGCCCAAGCACCCGGTCCACGTACGTTTGGATGTGGTCCTCGTGCGAGAACCTGATCTCTGAGGGTCGGGGGATGGTGGATCCGTATGCGTGGATCACATCAGTCGATGTGTCTACGAGGTCGGTGAACATCCATTCGGCTAGGTAGTGTCGCCTGTCGTCAGCAGATGTACGCATGTTACATTTCCTCATTGGCCAGTCGTGCATCAACCAGTCGGTTCCAACTCTTGCCACCCGTGTAATCACATGCGTCAACCGCATCAACATCCATCAATTCGCACAGAAGCCTGTCGATGTATGCCGCCTCAGCGGCAATCGCAATCGTGCGTGAGTCACGGTATGCAGCATTGAAGTCTTCAAGGATCTCGGTGCTTGCGGCAGCAATCACACACTCAAGTACGAGCAACTGTTCGTCCCGGTTCATGCGATCACCGATACCTGCAAGGTGTCACCCTTGTATCTGGTGGTGACCTCCCTGCCATGTATACGTGCCGAGTAGTAGATCCTCCCGCGCACCAGCCTGGCAGTCGCTGGATTCTCAATCTTCCAGAATGCGGTTGTGCCATCCTGGCTACAGACCACGCTGTCGATCTCTGAGTTCGTCACGGGTAGCCGTTCACAGTTACATGTAGCCATGTCAGTCCTCCATGTCCGCTGAGTAGACCCGCAAACCGAAGCCACTCAGATGGGCAGCCGCCTCAGCCGTGGCAAACTCTTGGACCGAGGTGCGGATTTGACCAACCTCCCGCACCTGATGATCCTGCGACCACTTACCTGCATCAACATCGATGACGAGGCTCACTCGCACCTTCATGGCCCTACCCATCTCCATCCTGCCCGGTAATGGAGTAGGTGCGTAGGTCAGTGATTCCCATCTTGTCCGCGCAACGCTGACAGATGGGAACCTCGCCGAACATGCCATCCCCGATAGGGCCGCTAGTCATCAACTCAGCAGGCCTATCGCACAAAGCAAACCAAGCACAGACAAAGCGCGTCGCGTCGTCGGTTAGTTCCATCATCCGATCCATGGTCATGCCTCCTTCACGGGGAGCAGTTCTTCGGGGATGCTCGTCATGTTCCCGTTATCATCAGCCATACCCGTGAACACAACCGGGCCCACGATGATGTCGTACAAGGCACCGAACTCAACCTCGTAGTACTCGCATGCCGTGGCATTCACAGGCAGGCCATTGATCTTGCCTTCCTCGTTGCACCACATCACGACACCGACGCTCGGCATGTCAACGGCTTCGATGTACCCACCCACACCATCACGCAGGGTTGTGTACTCGTCGTCCGGGTGATACTCAAGCACCGTCCGGGTGCCATCAACGTCAATGCGCAGAGCCTTCTTCACCTGTCAGTCCTCCTTCACGATTGCGTACATGAGTTTGCGAATGGCATGTTCGCGGGTCTGACCTACTTCGGTCAAGATCGGGCCACGGCTAGCGTCGGCCTGATTCCATGCGTCCAGGTCCCACACATCTGCGATCACAGTCAAGGTTCCTGGCGTAACGATCACTGCGTACTTCTCTTGCTTCACGATTCCTTCTTCCACTCCCGTTCCTCCTTGCGCTTGATGATCCGCTTCTCCTGCTTCTTGTTGGCGTACGAAGGGCAGCACCCGTAGTAGCAGTTGGTCTTGTGCTTGCCAGCGTTTCGGCGGGACCTGAGCATCGGGCTCCAATCCGGTAGGTGGTGTCTCTCTCCCCTCTCAAGAACAAGAGGGGAGAGAGCCACCAATGTCACGGCAGGGTTTCGACCCAGCCAGCCAGCCCCATTCCTGCAAGGGCAAGCACGAGGTACATGTATGTACGCCACATCACGCGCCGCCCTCGCTGCATCCACGGCCTACGCAGCACAGATACACGGGGGGCTTGTCTAGGTACCAGTAGGGGATGGCCCACTTACGAGGGACCTGTATCTGGCAGCACTCCACATACACGGTGTCGCTCATCAGGAGAACACGACCCAGGAGCCACCGAAATGATCAACCAGCCACTCGCCGTGCTTCGGGCACACGAGCATGTACTCGGAATCGCCGCTAGTACTGGATGTCAGAACAACCCCGGTCCACCCTTCGGGCAGGACATCCGTGTACACATCCGTGGTTATCTTGCTAGTCGTGCACTTGAACGATTGACCTTCTACGCTGGTCGTCCACCAGTCGCATTCCCACACACTTGCATTCATCGTATGTGCCACGTGATCACACTCCCATGTCAGTAGATTGCAAACGGTCAGAGTTAATGTGTTTCTTCGTGGAGCCATGAGCGTCGATCCATACATCGACAGCGTTGGCGACAATCTCAAACCTCGTACCCGCACAGGCCATGCACTCAGCACAGGACAACGGCTTACGGTCCCGTGTGTTAGCGCACTGCATCATGTGTGACTCCGGCTGACCTGGCGTATCGGTGGGCACCACGTAGAAGCAGCGGTACCCGGCAGCCTTCGCCTTGCCGTACGTCTCAGGGGATTCGACCGAGGCCATGAGCAGGTACCTGTACCACGGGTCGATCCGATCCCACATGTGTGTGTACCCGGTCCAGCCATCCGAGGCCCGAGCCAGTTCCGACAGCACCTCATAGGGGACCAGGCCCGGATCCCCGTACGCACCGAACCGGATCAGCCTGCCCTCTACTACGGAGCGGAGATAGATAGGGGCAGGGGCATACCCCCCGGCGTGGTACGTACGCCACACGGACAGCGGGGCCTGATGCACCGTGACGTAGCAGCCACGGCCCGAAGAGAAGGGGCACGTGCCGCATACGGACACATCCTCGCCGGACTTGACAGCCTCATGTGGGGGTATGTCCTCGCGCATGATCCACATCTGGAGCATGTCGCCAGTCTTCACGTTACTCGTAGGGTTCTCCGTACCCGTCACGATGCACACCAGCGGGGCACCATCGACCAGCGATGGGCCCCGCCACACGACGTATCCGTTACTCACTTGCACCCTCCCTTTGGATTGATTGGCTCCCCCCCGGAGCAGAGGGGGTCGTGAGACTCCCCCCTCTGCGTAGGGGAGGTTCAGGCGTACACCTCGTCGTAGTAGGACACGTAGAAGTCCGTGGGGTCGATGCCCTCAGCCTCAAGCAGCACCGACTCCCACTCCGTAAGGAGTGCATCGAAGTCATCGATGATCACGGAATCGATGCCGTACTCCTCGTCCTCCTGTACATACATGTCGATCACGCCGTACAGACGCTGGTACGCCGAGCGATCAAGGTCCGAGCGTGTGAGGTACATGTCCGTAGACACAAGCGCATCAGCGCGGTTGAGCAGGTCGATTGCGAAGTCCTGGCAGTGGACGTATGACATGGCAAACCCTCGTTTCGTATGCGTTGGATGTAGGTATACAGCAACTTGGCAGCACATTGCAATAACCCCCTCCCCCCGAAGGGGGAGGGGGTGTGGGTACGTACGTCTTACTTCTGGAACTGATCAGTGAAGTTGTCGATGCTGGGCAGGAGTGCGGCGATACGACGAAGAGCGTTCAGATCCTGGGGATCCAGGATCTGCCTGGGTGCGATGGTCTTCGGTGCGACCTTCGTGGTCGTGACCTTTCCAGCCTTACGGCTGGAGTTCGTACGACGGGCGGTGTTCTTCTTCGCGGCGACCTCACGAGATTCAATCCGCTGATCGATGTCGGCGTAAGCCGAAGGCTTAGCGTGGCGACCCGTCGTCTCAGCCTTCGGCTGGGGGGCAGGAGGAGCAGGAACCTGAAGGGGAGCCAGGATCACTCCGGCAGCCTGAAGGGCTGCGGCGTAGGACATACCAGCGGGAGTGAGACGGACATAAGCGGACTCGTGGCTCTTCAGCACACGGCGACCGTTCCCGGCATGAGTCTCGGCGAAGCCGTCTGAGGCAAGGCTTCGGACATGGTCTCGGTCTGCCTTCGGCAGGTCGGCATACAGGACCTTCCGACCAACGGCGAGGTCTGCAATCAGATCGAGGTAGGTGGCCATCGTTGTTTCCTTCTCTCTTCTTCTGATCAGAGGTATTTCCTCTCTCACCTCCGGTGAGAGGAAATACCTCTAGAAGAAGAGAGAAGGAATAATCCCTTTCCCCCTTCAGGGGAAAGGGATCAATCGGACACCCCCTGAAAGGGGGTGTCCGTGTCATGTCATTCCCCCTTCAGGGGAATGACATGGAGGAAAGGTTAGGGTGGCCTAACATCACAGATCGATAACGATTTCATAACAGAACCGAAGGTTCTGTTATAGGGTCAGCATCGGCCATCGTCCCAGAATCGGCCATAAAGGTCTGCTGGCACCCCCTGGGGGGGGTGGTCTTCGCGTTTTCGTACACATTTGCGCACGGTCCTCGTACTTGTGTGAAAGGGGGGGGCCTGCTCTGACAAATTGGTGCAAATCGGACGAACTGACCCGGGGGATGTTACCCCCACCCCCTCCCCATATACCCCTATCCACTGACAAATTTCGCCCAATTTCTGATTGTGCCGGAATGGGGGAGGAGCCCTGGTGGATGGGCCCAGATCCCTGTATGCGGGACATTTGGGGGGTATTTCATTGCAATTTGGTGACAATGTATTGCAATCAGTCCATTGCAAGACTTTAATGTACTTGAGGGAAGAAGTTCTTTGGGGGGGATAAAGGGGGGGTAAGGGCAGGTTCTGAGGATCCCTAAGATCCGAAGAACCGTCTAGAGCCTCACTTTGAGGTGAGGCTCTCCAGGGGATCTTCCCCTGGAGGGAAGATCCCCTAAAAAACCCCTCCTTAGTTGGTTCATGGGAATTGTTCATCCACAGGTCTGTGGATAACTTGGCAGTATCAGCACCTTCGTCGCTGCTGATTCTCATAGGCGGGGTTTGTCCTCCAGCGATGAGA
>Ga0078894_10001003_pt1 | contig 20450 bp, 40 predicted proteins | sample LauGreSu1BDMLBSD_2_FD_67506 | JGI IMG/M metagenome (GOLD analysis project Ga0078894, IMG submission 67506) | Freshwater lake microbial communities from Lake Michigan, USA - Su13.BD.MLB.SD (version 4) (version 4) | ecosystem: Environmental > Aquatic > Freshwater > Lake | place: Lake Michigan... | reverse complement strand
CCCCGCTGCTAACCCATTGATAACATTGAAGAAAAACATCAATGAAATCAATGACTTACAAGTACCCTACCAAAGCGTAGGGTTTCTACTGGTTCTGCTTGACTCTTTTCCAAAAGGTGCTACAATATGTAGTATGATGAGAAAAAAGCGTTCAGACCGTCGACATATAGTATACGTCATTGTCAATAATGTGACAGGCGAGCGATATGTGGGCATCACTGCTGGGTTCTCCCAGAAGGACCTGAAAGTTCGCATCCAGAAGCATGTCTGGAGAGCCTTCAACGAAGACAAGGGCTGGGCTCTGTGCAATTCAATCGTGACTTATGGTACAATTGCACATACATATGGCATATACCAGGTCGTCCGCGGTAAAGACGCAGCCCATGCTTTAGAACGCGAATTGATCGCAATTCATAACCCAGCACTTAACCATACAGGCCGTAAGGGTATTTAAAAAAATGGTTGACAAAATGGTAAAAGGTGCTACAATAGTTGGTAAGATGGTTAAGAAGGAGATGAAGATGATAGATTATGGAATGTTCAGCGAAGCCGGCGAAAAAGCAGTTGCCGGTATTGTGAAGTTTGCCCAAGATCATTATCTGGATTGGGCCGGTGTCGAAGGTATGCTTGCCCAACTGTCACAGAAGCCAGGATTTGAAGAAGCCACTGACACAGTTGTGCGTGAAAATGTCTACATTACCATGGGGTTTTAAAATGAAATTATTGGTTACTACTCAGGTCTATGAAAACTACGGCGCCCACGACTGGGACGGTACTGGTGAGTGCCCTCAGTATTGGAAGGCCAAGGGTGGCAATGATTATGTCATCAAGAACTTCAAGGGCAACTCCGAAGCAGCCACCGCGGCTGTGATGAGCGTCTGGAGTCAGGTAGAGTGTGCTACCGAGTACTATCGTGAGACCATTCTGGGTTGGAATATTGTCCCTGACGACTACCTCACAGAGTTCGAGCAGAGTCAGTTGGAGTACGAAGGCAAGATTACTTATCCAGCAAAAGAATTGGAGTGGGTATAATGGAAACTACTTTGATGGATGTACTGTATGAAGAGCTCGCCATGTTAGACGAGCAGGCCGGTTGCTTTGACGAAGTGACCAATGCAAAGATTGACGCTCAGCGTCGCGCAATTATGATACAACTCATAGAAATGGAGTCAGCATGAAAGCAGCAATGTTCATCCTTCTTGGAATAACCATCCTAATGGGTGTTGTTGGTGGTATTGAAAATACCCTCAGCTTTGACCTTGTTTCCGTGCTTCAATTGGCTGGTGTTTCATTGGTTGGCTTTGCCACGCTGGCACTTGGTGTTTCTTATACTCAGGAGTAATAGATGACGAATCTCGAACTAGCGAAAAATATTCGGTCCAGTCTCTTTGCCGATCGCGAAACAATCAAGCAGGCATTTGACTATGCCTTTGATGTAGCAGAAGCGTCGGACAATCCCAGTGCAGTGATTACTGCCATCATGGTTGTCGCCAATACTATTTCCAATCAAATCATGGCCAATGAAGAGGAAGTAGTATGAGTGGATTTCAAAGTAAACGCTTAATGGCGGCAAATCGAGTTCCTGGTCTTACCATAGACGGGCTGACTCGCGAAGACTGTATTCTCTTGGACAAGATGTGGGGCTTTGTCGAGCTCGAGGAGCTGGAGGCCTGGCAGGCTACTCTGCGGCCGGCTCTGCAGCGTCGCGTCGATGATCTGATCAAGATGGTGTTGTTGGCCCATCTTGACAAAGAGATGGAGAGTGTGGAGAGATTCCCTGAAGCCAATGAATACCTAAGAAAGTTCAGATTATGAAAGTTGCAATCAATCGTTGTTTTGGTGGGTTTGGTATCAGCAATGCTGCCTTTGAAAAATTGCTGGAGCGCAAGGGCGTTGCCTATGAAAAGACTCCGGCCAAGTATGCCCTGCGTGGCGATGAGTTTGATTACTATCGGGCAGGCCAGGTTGGTGAAGATGCTGGCTACTTGTCGGAGTATGACTTCTATGCCGATCGTGCTGACCCAGATCTGATTGCCGTGCTCGAAGAGCTGGGTAAAGGTGCCTGGGGTGGGTTCGCTGAGATTGCCATTGTAGAAGTGCCCGATGATGTCAACTGGCACATCGATGAATATGACGGCCTGGAGCATGTTGCCGAAGACCACAGAACCTGGAATTAATATGAACGACGCTTTCATTGCCCTGCAGCATCGTGACGAGTTATCGGATACACTGTTCTTTGCTGGATTCGGAAACAACTGCACACGTGAAGTAGTTCGTGGCAAAAAGGCGTATGTGTTTAAAAACGAAAAATTCAGCTTGACAATTTCAGGCAGATCCATTACCATTGATGGTGAGAAGTTTCGTTCAACCCGGGACGCCAAGCGTCATATCTGCGAAAGATATCTATGAGTACCAGCGACGTAATGAATGTGGCACAACGCCGTCTTGCCGAACACGCTTTTGATTTAAAAAGAAAGTATGGCGAAACCTATGACATGACAAAGCCCCAATTCCTGCGCTTGTATAACGCAGGAGAGATACAGCTTAGTTCTGTATTTGAAAATCTGCTGGTTGCTGCCCGCAATGGTCATGGCCTGCTTACCGAGCGAGCCAGTGCCGAGGGTTATGATTTTGTAAAGGTTAATAAACGCGGCCAGGCTGATCCGCTTGGCGACATGAAGACCTGCACACTGGGCAAAGACGGCATCTATCGTCGCTTTGTTGTGCGTAATGTGTATGCCAAGGTAGGTTGGATCTATGTTGTTGGTTATAATTGGATGACCGATGGATTCAATTATTTTGCAATACCACCAGAAGTAAAGAAACCAAAATCATTTTTGGTGATTGGTGTCAATCGTGAGACTGGCGCGGTTGCCAATGGAATTTATAGTTCCTATGAGTGTGCAAGTTTTGAAGATATGATTAAACATGGATAAGGAGCAAGAAATGAGCTATGATCAAGAGAAGTGGGACCGTACCTGGTACTCAACTGCCAGCGAAGAAGATCGCAAACTATTCAAAGAATGGCTGCGTGGCATCATTAAAAACGAGCGTGTGAATATCTGCTTTACCAAGACCGATGGTACTGAACGCTGGATGCATTGTAGTCTGCATCCTGAATTGATTCCTGCTGAGAAGCTGCAGAAAGAAGAAGCCAATCCACGCAAGCGCAGTGAAGAAGCCATGGTTGTCTGGGACATTGACAAACAAGACTGGCGTTCATTCCGCTATGACACGGTCAAAGAGTTCAGCTTTAATTTAGGTGATCTCCACACTTGACATCCGCCGGCAAAGGTGCTATAATTAAGTATAACCCAAGGAGCAGACATGGCCAGAGCAGATTTGACTTTAACTAGCGAACCCAAGTACGAACTCGTCAACGAGGAAAATCAGGGCAGATTCATGGTTGCCTTGAATTGGTATAACTACGAAAAAGACAAAAAGGATGCTCTGGCCTATGCCGGTGCCTGGATTAAAAAGAACTGGCCTGCAGAATATAAACTCTGGGCCCGCATTGATGAAGCAACGTTTAGCCGAACCTTTGGCTGGATTGCCAGAATGAAAAGCAATGGCACGGTATTTGATACTGCCACTGACAAAAGATTTCATGCTCACCTGCATGAATGTCTGGAGACTGCCCGAGCCGTCAAAGATGAGCCGGCGGCAGTAGTTGTTGTGACTACGCCCAAGCGCAGCATTCAGGAAGCCATGGCAGAAAAGCAGAGTGAATTTCTTGGAGAGATTGATGGCGAGATTGATAATTTTGTTGTTAATGCCTATAAGCCTACTGGTTACAACCTGTACAAGTACTGTCAGTCGGCCAATGTCGCCAAGCAGTACATGGCAGGTGTCACCGCTCTATGTCAGCGACAATTAGACGAGTTGGAAGAGATTGGCATTGACGAGCAGGTAACCGAAGGCTACAAGCATCTGGGTAAACGCGATGTAAAGGCATTCAAAGAGTTCCTGCAGAGTCTGATTGAGGATGCAGAAAAGTATGCCAGCTTCAAGAAAGCCAATCGCAAGATCAGAGTAAAGAAGGCCAAGCCTGCTGGCGAACAGGTCAGTCGGATGAAGTATCTCAAGGAATTTGCCGAGTTGAGTTTAAAGAGTGTAAGTGCACCCAGCATCATTGGCGCACAGCAGTTGTGGGTATACAATACCAAGAACAAGAAGCTGGGCGTATACAATGCCACGGGCGCATCTGGATTTAGTGTCAAAGGTACCAGTCTTCAGGGCTATGATCCAGAGACCAGTGTGCAGAGAACGCTACGCAAACCCGAGGTCATCATTCCCAAGATGATGGCAGCAGGCAAGGTGGCCCTGAGAAAAATTTTACCGGATCTGACCACAACCGAGACAGCGCTCAATGGCCGTTTCAATGAAGACATCGTATTGTTAAGGGTAATATAATGAGCGAAGAATTTGACAGATATGATGCGTTTCACAAACGCCTGCAGGAAAACTATCCCATGATGTATGAGAAACCATACGGCGGAATTTGTGTGAACGAGGGCTGGTGGCCAATCATTGAGGCGCTGAGTGAGGCAATTCAGAGCAACATTGACTGGCGCAATCGACATGCAACACATCATCCCGATCTTGGCTACAAGTCGGTACAGCAGGTAACAGTTGCCCAGGTAAAGGAAAAGTTCGGTGGACTTCGCTTCTACTATGACGGTGGTGATGAATATATCGCTGGCATGGTTACCATGGCAGAAATACTAGCAGAACGTACTTGTGAAGAGTGTGGCAAACCTGGCAAGCAACGCCAGGGTGGCTGGATCAAGACTCTGTGTGATGAACACGAAGATGAACGTCAAAGGAAGATGAATGAGCAACGACATTCGTGATGTAATGAACCGCATAAAGAACCTGCAGGAATTTGAACTGCAGCATACAGTGCCCGATGATTTTTCGTTCTATGGACCAGTTCCCTATGACATGGAGATTGTGGGTAACCAGGCCTTTGTCAAGGTCTGGGCAATGAGCCTGGAAGAAGCTCAGGGTCAGGTGGAAACATATTTTAATGAGGGTTGTAAATGAGCTATTTTATTCGCAATGGTAATACTTTCCGTGTGGCAGACAAAGAAGCCATGGATCTGCACGAACACCTGCCTGCAGGTAACTACATTGTCAAGGCTGACCAGTTTGGCAATCTATTCCTAGAGCATGTTGATGGCTTTGAGCCACCCAGCAAGATCTATGGCGACACCATTCGCAATGCGGACCGCATTATTACCACCTTCTTGGATCGCAAGAACAAGGGTACGGGTGTGATGCTCAGCGGCGAAAAAGGCAGTGGCAAGACTCTGCTGGCCAAGACTCTGAGCATTGAGTCGGCCAAGCGTTGGGCCATTCCCACCATCCTAATCAACAGCCCCTGGCGTGGTGACGCATTCAATAAACTGATTCAGGACATTGACCAGCCCTGCGTGATTTTGTTCGATGAGTTTGAAAAAGTCTACGACGAAGAACAGCAGGAAGAAATGCTGACCCTGTTGGATGGTGTATATCCTACTCAGAAGTTGTTTGTGCTGACCTGCAATGACAAATGGCGCGTGGACAAACATATGCGCAATCGTCCGGGTCGTATCTTCTACATGATGGAGTTCAAGGGTCTGGATCAGGAATTCATTCGTGAATACTGCCTGGATAATTTGAAGGATGTCAGCCTGAAGAACATTGATCAGATTTGTCAGACTGCCAGCTTGTTTAGCCAGTTTAACTTTGACATGCTCAAGGCCTTGTGTGAGGAAATGAATCGCTACAATGAGTCGCCGCGTGATGCCATGCGCATGCTGAATGCCAAGCCTGAGTTCGACAGCGGCTCAACCTACACAGTGCGAATCTTCCGTGGCGACCAAGAATTGAAGATCAACTGGCCTAGCCCAGCCGGTGAATGGACTGGCAACCCCATGAATCTCACCGATGATGACTATGGCAATGGTCAGATCCGCTTTGGTTGGAGAATCGACGGCAAAGAGATTGCTGGCAAGATTAAAAGCAGATTGGGTCAGGCCATAGCAGCTCTGGAAGCGGACAACGACGAAGACGAAACCAACGGCGAAGCCCGATTCAATCAGGACGACCTGATTAAAATCCTGCCAGCCAAGGGACAGTTTGAATTTGAGAATCGCGAAGGCTTTAGCCTGGTGTTGACCAAGCGCATCAGCAAGACATTTTACCACCCCGATGCCTTTTAAAGGAGTCAATATGAGTCATGAAGAAGACAAGTTTAATCATAGTCGCCGACTTCACCAAGAGCAGGCCGCCATTGATAAACAGGTCAAGATTGCCAAAGAGTTTGGAATACCAATCAAGGAGCCGCACAAGTTGCATAAACATCATGTCATGAACTGCGGCAATCCTAAATGCATAATGTGCAGTAACCCCAGAAAGGTCTTCAAAGAAAAGACCATGCAGGAACGCAGGTTTGAACAGAAGGAACGAATCCACGATGACAACGATTGATGTAATATATCTGGACATGGATGGAGTCCTATCCGATTTCATGGGCATGTATCGCCAACTCAACGGTGATTTTAAACGAGACAACGAAGGCAAGCGAAGCACTGCCTGGAATGACTTCTGTGAAGGCGGTTATTTTGCCCAGCTGGATACCTGGCCAGGCTGTACCGAACTCATTGAGTTTGTTGAAAGTGTGCGAGGCGAAGTTCGTGTAGAGATCCTGACCAGCACTGGCGGTCCCTATCATCATGAACGAGTAGAAGCCGACAAGAAGACCTGGTGCGAAGAGCGGGGCATCTTCTACAAGGTCAATGCAGTACCTGGTCGCTGGACCAAAAAGGATTGGGCAACACCCCGAAGTATTTTGATTGACGATACCGAAGATGTGATCCGAGATTGGACTCTGGCTGGTGGCAAGGGCATTTTGCATCGAAATAACGATGAAACCTTTAAATTGTTGAAAAAGTACTTGACATTGTAGCAATGTTCATATATAATAGTAGTACCAATAATTTTAAGGAATCATAATGATTGTTGTTGATTTTAACCAGACGGCTATTAGCACGCTCATGGGCGAGCTCGCTGGCCGCACCGATGTGGAGATCCGCAAAGATCTGATCCGTCACATGATCGTCAATGCCATACGCAGCTACAAGGTAAAATTTGGAGCTGAGTTTGGCGAGATTGTCATAGCCTGCGATAACCGCCACTACTGGCGCAAGGATAAATTTCCCTACTATAAGGCCAGCCGCAAGAAGGCTCGGCAAGAGTCGGGCTTTGACTGGAAGCTGATCTTTGACACCTTGTCGGAGATCCGTGCCGAGCTCAATGCCTTCTTTCCCTATACTGTTATCGATGTGGATGGCGCCGAGGCCGACGATGTCATTGCTGTTCTGGCACACTGGAGTCAGACCAATGACCTGACTCAGGATGGCGCCTTTGGCGACGAAGTGCCACAGCCCTTTCTCATTCTCAGTGGTGACCACGATTTCATTCAGCTGCAGAAATTTAAAAATGTGCAGCAGTACAGTCCCATTCATAAAAAGTGGGTCAAACCCGACAACTCCATACACAGCTATTTGATGGAACACATTGTAAAAGGAGACAAAGGCGATGGTATCCCTAATATTCTTAGTCCTGATGATTGCTTTATTACTGAGAGTCGCCAGAAAAAGATAATGCAGAAGAAGCTCGACGAGTGGCAGAAGATTCCGCTCGACGAATTTCACAATCATGTACCAGTAGAGGTTGCCCGCAATTTCCAGCGCAATCGTTATCTGATTGATTTTGACTACATACCAGACGCAGTTCGCGACAATATTCTTACTGCTTGGACTACCCAAGATAAGAAAGACCGAAGCCAACTGCTCAACTACTTCATTGCCAACAAGATGAAGAACATGATTGATCACCTATCGGAGTTTTAAATGCATTTATTGTTACCAGAAATTTTCAACAAACTTGGCGAGCTCAAGACAGAGCAGGACCGCATCGCCTTCCTTCAAACCGAGGCGCGCAAGAATAAACTGCTGCCCTATGTCCTGTCCCTGAACTTTGATCCCAAGGTTGAGTTTGATTTGCCCAAGGGCCAGCCACCATACAAGGCCAGTCCACATCCAGTAAACATGGCTGAGAGTAACTTCTATGCCGAGAGCCGCCGCCTGTATTTGATCATCAAAGATCATCCACGCCGCCCTAAAAATCTCAAGCGCCTGCAGGTAGAAAACATCTACATACAAATGCTGGAGGGCGTGAATGCCATCGAAGCCGAGATGTTGGTGGCGCTTAAAGACAAGGCTCTACAGAAGAAGTACAAAGGCTTGACCGAAGGCATGGTTCGCAAGGCTTTTCCAGGAATTCTGCCTGAAAAACAGGCACCTGCCGCCAAAGAGACTGCGTAACCCATTGATTTCATTGATGTTTTCTGGGCTTGACAAACAGGTAAAAAGGTGCTATAATAATGGTACGTTAAATGAGAAAGGGCCTAGAAAATGAATGTAACCGTGGAAGTTGTTGAGAATACCCGTTGCTATATCTTCCGCAAGGAAGCCGAGCCAGTGAAGAAAGTTACCAAGGCTGCCGTGCAGCGTGAGCGCCGGGCCAAGGTTGGCCGCGGTCTGGGCAAATACCGCAACAGCGTGCGCAAGCCCAGCCCAGTTATTGTAACCACATTCTAAGGAGTAGACATGAAGAAAATTCTAGTAGCTTTTGCCACAGTGGCCACTCTGGCCAGCATGCCGGCCCATGCCGACGCTGGTGCATTTATTGGTGGCCTGATTGTTGGCAACATACTTACACAGCCGCGCACCGTCTATGTACAGCCTGCGCCCATCTATGTTCCACCGCCTACAGTATATCATCAGGCACCGCCAGTGATTGTGTATCGCGATCGCAGCTTCGGCCCACCGCAGGGCGACCCCTTTGCACTGCAACGTCAGTGTCGCGTCGAGTCAGTGTACAATGGGTATGGCCAGTATCTGGGACAGCAACAAATCTGTAACTAAGGAGTCATCATGATTGATGTGAATAAATTATTTGGGGTCAAAGCTGGCCTGGGTATCATGGTAGTGCTGTTGCTGGCCTATTTTATCTTCTTTCCATTCGCCGTGGCCTGGGCATTGAATTATCTGTTCAACCTGACCATAGCCATGACCTTTGATACCTGGGTGGCAGTCACAATTCTGCATGCCTTCTTCCATGGCATGGTCAAGACAAAATGAAACCGTTCCGCTCTTGGGTACAGGATCTTTGGAGAGAGAACTGTGAAGAATACTTGACAGTTAATCAAAAACCCTATACAATGCAAGAATATTGGGCTCGCTACAAGTATTGGCTCAAGCGTGAATATCGTTATCAAAGGAGTCGTCATGACAATGCATCTTGAAGGTCCCTGGCTCAGCATGGCTGGCAAGAAAAAAGGCCGGCACAAGTTCCGCAATTCCACAGAAGCTGCCAAGGCGCGTGAGCTTGACGCTGGATGGAATGAGCTCATGAAGAAATATCCTCCCATGAAATTAAAGACTGAGAAAAAGACTCTGAAGGATGTCTATCGGCTTACTGTACCCGAAGGTCGGTCTAGCCGCATCTATAAGAGTGTGGATACCGGTGGCGGTTCGACTGCGCCACAGCCTACCAAGGTATACACAGGCGATAAGATGAAGGGTATTGGTACCATGCACAAAAGCAACATGGTGCCAATTTTTAGTAACCAAGAAGCTGAGGATATCAGCAAAATGCGAAGAGGGTGATATGTTGAAACCAACAGCAAGTTTTAAAATGCGCAAGCATCTCAAGTGGACCTTTAGCGGTATTCACGATGCACATCAGCGTGGAGTCATCAAGCGATCCATGATTGATGCCCAATTGGCCAGTGAAATCCGACCAAGGGAGAAGAAAAATCGCAACCAACCGGATCTGGAGACCACATGACACTGGATCAGGCAGCTATCTTTTTTGTTGGTTCCATATTGTTTATGCTTGGTCTGATAGTCATAGCGGCCGGCGCAGTAGTAATCAACAATATTTTTTCTAAGTACTGGACCACAGTACGTATTTTTTGGCCTTATCATTCAATAGAGGAGTTTCGTGATGAACGTACCAAGCAATCCAGCGGATCGCAAGAAGATCGAACAAGCGCTGCAGGAAATATCAAACAGTCTGACAAGAACTGAAGCCGAACGTGATCTAATCAAAGACATTATCAAGGAAACCTGCGAGAAGTTTGAGTTAGATAAAAAGATCTTTCGCCGCATGGCCAAGGTTTACCATCGCCGCAATTACAGCGAAGAAGTTGCCGAGCATGAACAGTTTGAACTGCTGTATGAGAATATCACCAATACAGCCACAGGAACGGTCAAGGCCAAGTCCAGCACAACCAGCTATGCCTATGACCCTGAAGAAGTAGAAACCGAAGGTGGGAGCCATGATTGATCAATCCGTATTCCACATCATGGAATATCAGCCCATAGATAAACTGGGCCGTGGCAAAGAATGGTTGTATGCCGGCGTTGCCAGATCCGAAGATGAGGTCACAGTTCGCATGAAAGAGCTATCGGTTCTTTGGAGCAAGAAGGGCAAGAAGATATCATTTCGGTCACACCGTTATAGTCACGCACACGGAAAAAATGCTTGACAAAGAGTCAGATATCTGCTATAATCAGGTCATGAAGCAACCTGTAGGAGACTATATGATTGAACTGACAATGACTAGAATGGAAAGGGTGGAGGCAGTACTGGCCTCGGCCCGCAGTGAATGGGCCATCAGATATTGGACCAATACACTGGAATATCTCAGACGTCAATTGAAACAACAGGGGAGTCAGCTGTGAGCGATATTATGAGCATTTTGACAGACCTAGCGGCCGACAATAGCCGCCTGGCCAAGGAAGCCATCCTGACCACCAATCGGGATAATCAGTTGCTCAAGGATGTGATCAAGCTAGCGCTGGATCCATTTACTCAGTTCTATATTCGCAAGATTCCGGAATATGTAACCGTGGCGCCTAAAAAGCAAGACCCTTTATACAAGGCCATCTTGCGTCTCAATCTTCTAAGTAGCCGCACAGTAACCGGCAATGCCGGCATTGACCATCTGCGCATTGTGCTGGGTGGTGTCAGCGCCGAGGATGCCCAGGTAATCGAACGCATCATTGCCAAGGACCTGAAGTGTGGTGTAAGTGATGCCACAGTCAATAAAATCTGGCCTGGTCTGATTCCCGAATATCCCTGCATGCTGGCTTCAGCCTATGACCAGAAGCTGGTGGATAAGGTAAAGTTTCCTGCCATTGCCCAGCTTAAAATGGATGGCATGCGTTTCAATGCCGTGGTAAAGAATGGTGCATGCGAATTCCGAAGCCGCAATGGCAAGGAAGTCAATATACCCGACCCCAGCATCGCCCTGCCTTTCGTTCACATGGCCAAATTCTATGGCCTGGACATGGTGTTTGATGGTGAGCTGGTTGTGGTAGATGAAGCAGGTAAGATCTGCGATCGCAAGACTGGCAATGGTATCCTGAACAAAGCAGTCAAAGGTACCATGAGTGTGCAGGAAGCAGTGAATGTCAGGGCAACGCTCTGGGACGCCATTAGCCTAGAAGGATTTCAGGCAGGCGTAGAGAAAGAACCCTACCATGTTCGTCTGGGCAAGTTGTGCAATGCCGTCAGTGATATGAAGAATGCCAAGGCTCACATTGGTCATTATGTAGACATGGTGCATAGTCAGCAGGTTGATGATCTGTATACTGCACAACAGTTGTTCAATCGATTCCTGGCTGAAGGTCAGGAAGGCATCATCCTCAAGACACGTGATGGCATCTGGGAAAATAAGCGCAGCAAGAGCCTGATTAAATTCAAGGGCGAGCTGGAATGCGACCTGCTGGTCGTTGGTTGGGAAGAAGGGACAGGAAAAAATGTGGGTCGTCTTGGTGCTTTGGTGCTTGAGTCTGCTTGTGGTGGTATCCGAGTCAATGTGGGTACGGGCTTTAGCGATCATAATCGCGATAGCATTACTGCAGGGAACAGTATTGGTAGAATCGTCGCCATCAAATATAATGCACGAATCAAAGACAAGAATTCAGACGTAGAGAGTCTGTTCTTACCAGTGTTCATTGAGTTCCGCGATGACAAGAGTCAGGCAGATGATGCCAAGGCGGTAAAATGAACCAACGAATTCGAGAACTTGCTGAACAGGCAGGGTACGAAAAAGATATGTTTGGTATTGGACACTGGGATATGCCAGAATGTCAAAAGTTTGCAGAGTTGATTATTCAGGAATGTATGCGGATGTGCGATTGTGCTGACGTATCATTGCTAGAACATGGCTGTGACAAAGAAGCCAGTGGTGCCGCAAGTGCCAAAGAATTTATCAAAGAATGGTTCGGAGTTGAAGAATGATACCACAAACAGATTTTATATTGGTCAGAGGACCAAGAACAGATGCCAATGATAATAGTATTCAGATTTCGGTATCTATTCAACGCAATGATGGAAAGTTTGATTTTACCAACTATTCATTTTTGCGTATGAGACCAGATACAAAAGGTCCTATGGAAGAATGGGTTCCAACTAAAGAATTGGACTTATACAAAAAAGTATTTGGAGTTGAAGAATGAATATATTAACATTGATTTAAACAGGATTTACCATGAGTTATAGTCGTTGGAGCAACAGCACCTGGTACAGCTTCTACAATGTCAATGGCAAGCTGAGTCTCTGGTATGACATGGAGCATGTCATTGATTGGGAGCATGACGATTTGATTGATATCATGAGCCAGGATCCGGCCAAGATTCCAGCATTCTTCATGGAAGTCTACAAGTGTACCGAAGCCGAGGCCCGGGAGGCCATGACCTATATCGGATATTTCTTGGAAGACTATGACCCCGAAGTGGGCAAGGAATATGACAATGAAGTGGCCGCAATGCTGGCCAAGTGGAAGGAAGCAGATGATGCCTGATGCACAACCAAAGTATGTTAGGGATGTTACATTCAAGTGCGACAACCTAACACTATTTGAAGGAATATTCCTCAAGTATATTGTTGAAGCATTCCAGCGGGGTAAAAAAGTCAAAATTGAAACCGATGAAGAATTTGAAGCGAGAATAAAACATGAGTCTTGATGTTGATTTAATGGTGACTAAACCAACTTCAGTTTATAGTGCTAACATTACACACAATTTGAACAAGATGGCCATGGTGGTTGAATTGTCAAATGGTATGACTTTGTATGATGTGCTGTGGCGTCCCGATGAACAACAAGGTTTGAAGTATGCCCGAGACATTGCTGATCTGCTGGATGAGGGATGGAATATTTTGCTGGCCGATCCTAATAAGTTTAAGATTTTTAATCCATCCAATGGCTGGGGCAGCTATGATGGTCTGGTCAACTTTGTCTACCGGTATCGCAACGCCTGCTGGGACAATCCTGACGCAGAGTTGAGTGTATCTAGATGAGTAAGCTGCCTGGCCCTCTGGGTCCTTTAATTCCAGATCTTTTTGATCCTTTAAATAGTTTCGAAGTCGAAGACTATGCCATTGGCGGTCGAATGTTGACGGTCAAGATAGAGGTTGATGCTGTCAATCAACTTGTCATAGACGATCAGGAATGGCGCAAACTGATGCGCCACAAGCTAGCCGTTCAGTTGGCAACCGCCATGCTAGATCAGGATCTCATGGAGACCACTACATTCCAAGATCCCGGCACCGGCCGACAGACAATTGCTGCCCGCTGCTATCTAGCGCCCAAGGATCAGGTCAAAATTTTGCGAGTCCACAAACGGTGAATAGCATTTGACTGTAACAGCGATTCATACTATAATTGACTATAATCCACCATCGAGTATATCATGAGCAAAATTGGTTTTTGTTGTAAATGGATCGACACGCCGGACCAGATCAATGGTTTTGGTAAAGACGATGCGGCCAAGGCCCTAAACACCCGCTGCACCACAGTAGCCTGGCTTAACCGTCAGGAAAAGAAGGTGGCCGAACAGCGGCTCTGGGATTTAATGGTGCATAATATTGACAGCATTGATAGACTGATTGAAAGGGTGGGCAGTTTAGATGAACAACGTCGCATGGTACGGCTTGGCAGTGATCTGCTTCCAGTTTATACTGAGTCTACTTGGAGCTATTTCTGGCGTCAGGCTGATGTACGCAGTTATGCCGAAAAGCATTTCGCTGCTGTGGGCGACCGTGCTCGAAGGGCTGGTGTTCGGCTCAGCTTTCATCCTGGTCAGTTTTGTGTACTGGCAAGTCATCATGAAAGCATTGTTGAACGCAGCATAGAGGAGTTTGAATATCATGCAGATATGGCTAGATGGATGGGCTACGGCCAGAAATTCCAGGACTTTAAAATCAATGTCCACATCAGCGGACAGCGTGGCGCACAGGGCATCAAAGACGTCCTGGGTCGGCTCAGTCCCGAAGCCCGCAATTGTATCACCATTGAAAACGACGAAACCAAGCACGGCCTGGACGCCAGCCTCGAACTCCAGGATGACGTCGCATTGGTTCTAGACATCCACCACCATTGGGTACGCACAGGAGAATACATTGAACCAGATGACGAACGCGTTACACGTATTAAAGACAGCTGGCGCGGCGTGCGCCCTGCTCTTCATTATAGCATTAGCCGAGAAGATGTACTTGTTGGACACGATACCCGCACCCGTCCCGACCTTGCAAATCTGCTTCAGTCCGGGGTCAAACGGGGCAACCTGCGAGCACACAGTGACTACTATTGGAACGACGCAGTCAATGAGTGGGCACTGAGCTTTGCTCCGGACTTTGATATTCAATGTGAAAGTAAAGCCAAGAACCTGGCCAGAGACAAACTAATAACTGCCCTGTAATATAAATACAAGTATGGCCGACATACTTGTATTTCCCCGCAAACCCCGTATTCAACAAAGTACGGTTATTAGCCTATACACCGACGAGGAAATCAATGTCACAGTCGCCGCTATCAACCTACATGGACCGCATAAGATTACAGCAGACGAACTTTCGAGCATGGATGCTGAGAGTGTGGAACGATGCCTGCTTCAGGCTAGCGTCAATGAATTACTTTCATCTAGAGCTCGTCGTCTGGCTATTCATATTATCGGTACTATTGAGCGAATAAACACCAGACAGCAGATGTAGCAGTCTAAAAAATATAAATAACAATATGCCAACCTATTCATACAAATGCGAAAAATGTGATCACAATTTTGAGCAGTTTCATTCCATTGCTAACATGCACCTACCTACCACCCAGCCTTGTCCTAGTTGCCAGGACGCAGGAACAGTTATAAAAACTATCGGCGGTGCTCCCAGTATTGGTGATCCTGTAAGATTGGGTCTGAGAAAAATAGACGGAGGATTTAAGGAGGTCCTGCAACGTATCCATGCTGCCAACGGTTCAGCATCGACACTCAACTCAAAATTTTAATGGTATTACATTGACAGCCAGAAAAAGAATAACACGGCCCAGACCTCTGCGGGATGTATCTCGTGCGTCTGGGTTCTTCTTTTCTGAAACATCAACCACGAAAAAAAGGGCAACCATGGCACGCAAATCTCAACAAGCTCTGCAATTGGCGCCAGCTGTTACATTAAAAAGCAATCATCAAAAGTTAAAGGTAACCCTAGATGATCTATCAACCATCCAACCGTTAACGGAGAATCAGCACAAATTTTTCGACATTTACAAACATGGAGCAGAGTGTATACTGTTGCATGGAGTAGCCGGAACTGGCAAATCTTTCATTGCATTATACAAGGCACTGGAAGAAGTTCTGGATAAATCAAATCGTTATCATCAGGTTGTGATTGTTCGTAGTGCCGTGCCTAGCCGCGAAATTGGTCATTTGCCCGGTGATGAAAAAGAAAAAACCGAAGTTTACCAGGCTCCCTATATTGACATCTGCAGTCGCCTATTCTATAATCGCAGTGATGCGTTTCAAAGACTGCAGGAACAGAAGCACGTTAATTTCATGATCACCAGTTTTGTTCGTGGCATCACACTGGACAATAGTATTGTCATTGTCGATGAATGTCAGAACATGACCGACATGGAATTAAACTCCATCATGACTCGTGTTGGTGATGGTAGTAAGATTATCTTCTGTGGTGATTTCCGCCAGACCGATCTGTATAAGAAGACCGACATGAGCGGATTGAGAAAGTTCATGGCCATTGCTGACTCAATGCCCAGCTTCAAGACCGTGGAATTTGAAGTTGACGACATTGTACGCAGCGCGATCGTGAAGGAATATATATTAGCACGCATGGAGTACGAAAGTAAACACGTAGCCTAAATTATGGGGCGGGCAACCGCCCCAATTGTTTTGATGAAGGAATACAATGAAAAAAGCATTAATTACTGGCATCAGCGGCCAGGATGGAAGTTATCTCGCCGAACTGCTGCTTGATAAAGGCTATGAGGTACATGGCCTGATTAGACGAAATAGCAGTTTTGTCGACCACCCCAATCTCCGCAATACCAAAAATAAAGTTACTCTGCACTATGGAGACTTGACTGACTCTACCAATCTGAGAAATATCATTGGCAAGATTCAACCCGATGAGATCTACAATCTGGCAGCACAGAGTCATGTCATGGTGAGTTTTGAATTGCCGGAATATACTGCAGACGTTGACGCTCTGGGTGCTCTGCGCATCCTGGACACCATACGAGATCTGGGACTAACCAAGAAGATCCGATACTACCAGGCCAGCACCAGCGAGCTCTTTGGCAAGGTGCAGGAGACACCCCAGACTGAACGCACACCGTTCTATCCCCGCTCCCCCTATGGTTGCAGCAAATTATTTGCACACTGGATTACCACTAACTATCGTGAGAGCTACGACATCTATGCCTGTGCCGGTATCTTGTTCAATCATGAAAGTCCACGCCGCGGCGAAGGGTTTGTTACCCGCAAAATTACCCGAGCACTTACCACCATCAAGACCACTGGCAAGGGTGTGCTTGAATTGGGCAATCTAGATTCCAAGCGTGACTGGGGTCATGCCAAGGATTATATCGAAGCCATGTGGTTGATGCTGCAGCAGGACAGTCCCGATGACTATGTCATTAGCATGAATGAGACTCATAGTGTGCGTGATTTCATTGAAATTGCTGCTGCTCATCTGGACATGAAGATAGTATGGACCGGTGAAGGTATTGACGAAATAGGAACAGACCTATATACTGGTAGAATTATTGTCAAGATCAATCCTGCTTTCTATCGCCCAGCCGAAGTAGATCTGCTGTTGGGAGACAGTACCAAGGCTCGTACCGAACTTGGATGGCAACCACAGCATACCTTTGAATCTCTGGTCAAGGATATGATTGACAGTGACCTTAAACTTGCTGAATTTGAAGCGGAGCAACTGGCATGATTCTTTACATCCCCATCAGTGTAGCAGAGTTGTTGGATAAAATAACAATACTGCTGATCAAACAAAACTCGCTGAACGACCCAGTCAAATTGGTCAATGTAAGCAACGAACTTCGTATTCTCAATGAGATCATGGAAAAGAATCTGATTGCCAATGCCGAGTTCGATGATCTTTATCGTATCATGTACGACATCAACAAGACTGGCTGGGATTTAGAAGACAAAATTCGTGAGCTGATGCGCAATCCCAGAACCGATCAGGAGTTTATTGATACTGCATTCAGCATACACAGCAACAATGACCAGCGTGCTAAACACAAACACCGCATAAATAGATCCTATGGCTCAACAATTATTGAAGAAAAATCTTATAAGGAAATAGCATGAAGAAAGTACTCGAACTTGGAAATCATTATGTCAGTGATTTTATCAAAGAAGACAACGTAGACCGCAAAAAGTATAGTTTAGATCTGTACATTGACCCAGCTCTGGGTGCTCCGCGTCTCAAAGAACAACCACCACATTCGTCTATGTGGGGACAGTATTGGTATCGTTCAGGCATCAATGCCAGCATGACCAAGGAACTGCAGGGCATTGTCGCCGAAATCACCAGTCGTGTTAAACTAAAAGACGGTGACGCCTGGCTGGATATTGCCTGCAATGACGGCACCCTGCTCAAGGCCATACCCAACAATGTTCAGAAGTTTGGCATCGATCCCTGCGACGATAGCTACTATCAGGAATCCACCAAGGTTGCCACAGTCAACCAGACCTACTTTACTCAGGATGCCTACTGGGAAATGACCAGACAAAAGGCCAAGGTAATTACCTGCATCGCCATGTTCTATGACCTGGCCGATCCGCATCCATTTGTCAAGGACCTCTATGAAGTCTTGGATGACAATGGATTGCTGGTACTGCAGATGAGCTATACACCACTGATGATCAACCAGCTGGCCTTTGACAATATCTGTCATGAGCACGTCTACTACTATGACCTGACCAGCATCAACAAGTTGTTCAGCCAGCATGGATTTAAAATCGTGGATTGTTCCCTGAACGATACCAATGGTGGTAGCTTCCGTATTAGTCTGCAGAAGGTGATTGCCGCAGAATCAAGTTTTGGTTCGGCTCCCCTGCGTGATGTCTGTCGCATGCGCGTGGGCCAGGTCTATGAATATGAAAGTAAACGACCAATTGACAGCGCCAACACCTGGGCAGAATTCAATCAGCGTCTGAACAGTCTTAAGAACGATGTTGTTAATTTTGTGCGTCAGGCTCGTGCCGAAGGTAAAACCATCTATGGCTATGGCGCCAGCACCAAGGGCAACACTTTGCTGCAATACTTTGGTCTGACCAATGAAGATATTGTTGCCATTGCAGAACGCTCACCCTATAAGTTTGGTTTGAAGACTGTTGGTACCAACATTCCCATTGTCAGTGAAGAAGAAATGCGGGTTGCCCGTCCAGACTATCTGCTGGTGCTGCCCTGGCATTTTATCGACGAGTTTGAAAGTCGTGAGAGCGAGTTCTTTGCTCGGGGTGGTAAGATGATAGTTCCCTGCCCATCCTTCAAGGTACTTGGTTAATGCCAGTATGGGATCAGGTTGTATACCATCTTCCCCCTATGCAAGGAAAATTAATGACATCAACTAAAGTGCTGGGTACAACCTGTTCCCTGTTTGAAATACCCACTGGCAAGAAATTTTGGTTTGAATCTGCCGTGGTTGAAGACGACCACGTCATTCGACAAATCATGGGTGGAAACATGTTTGACAATCATGTAGTGGAACACCTAAGAAACTACATCAAACCAGACTCTGTAGTTTTGGATGTCGGCAGTAACTATGGACAGATGGCCATGGTATTTGCTGAAATGGCATACGATGGAACAGTGCACGCATTTGAAGTCAATCCATTGGTTTATGAATGCATGAACATGACATTTGCGGAAAATGGATTCACCAACATAGTTGCTCATGCCGATGCGGTTTGGCACTGCAGTGGCGAAACGCTGCTGTTGCCGCCGGGCAAACATCAGGCCATAGAAAAAACTGCGGCCAGCTGGGGTGTAGTAACCATGGATAACAATCTCGGCATTGATCATGCAGTGACACCCATCAAAGTAGTATCCATGAAGATCGATGATTTAAATCTTGACCGAGTGGATCTAATGAAATTTGATATTCAGGGATCGGATTTATATGGCATGATGGGAGCCGTAGAAACCATTGAGAGATGCAAACCCTACATCATCTTTGAATTTGATAGTTATTTTACCAGAATTTATCCAGACCAAATTTTAGATTCATATCTGGTGTTTGCCGAGAGCATTGGATATAAAGTTATCTCCAGCGTTGAAAGTAATTATTTAATAGGACCAGCATGAACATAGTATTCTTCAATCAATTCCACAATGGTGATTGCTTTGTAGGTAAAGGATGGGTGAAAAATATCATCGATCAGATTCCCGAAGCCACCTTTTATTATGCACATCGCAATGACCCCAGCATTGTTCAGGATCTGCCTGCCGAGTATGTACATCTCAGCGACATTCCAGAAATTGATAAAATGGTTCGCATTGCACAAAATGACGACGGCGACATCTTTATCAATACCTGGTGTGGTGCCTTCCAAGGCGAATTATTTGGTCATGGCTATCACAGCAACTATGTAATCCAGCACAGAATGTATGAACTATACTGTGAAAAATTGTCGGGAATTTTAGGTCGCCCCATTACACAGTCCACCAATCCTCATGATTATTTGCCGGAGATTGACTTCAGCAAATACGATGTTTCCAAGTCACAGGAGTTTATCGATAGTCATGATAGGTTTACCCTGATCTGCAATGGCAGTGCCCTGAGTGGACAGAGTGCGGTTGGCGACTTTAAGCCCATTGTAAAAAAATTGCTGCTGGACTTTCCCGACCATACCTTTGTCTGCACCTATGATTTTGGTCTGAGAGCAAAGAATATGTTCTATACCGGTGACATTCATGGCATAGGCAGCGACTTGAATCAGATTGCCTATCTGAGCAAGGGCGCCAGCTTGATTGTTGGTAAAAACAGCGGTCCATTTAGCTATTGTCAGTAC
>Ga0078894_10001001_pt1 | contig 20495 bp, 25 predicted proteins | sample LauGreSu1BDMLBSD_2_FD_67506 | JGI IMG/M metagenome (GOLD analysis project Ga0078894, IMG submission 67506) | Freshwater lake microbial communities from Lake Michigan, USA - Su13.BD.MLB.SD (version 4) (version 4) | ecosystem: Environmental > Aquatic > Freshwater > Lake | place: Lake Michigan... | reverse complement strand
CGTAACTGCTGACGCAATAGTTAAAAAAATTGCAGCAAAGTACGGGTTAAAAGCTGTTACCCAAAGACACCCTAGAGTTTACCAATCTATAGCTCAAGCTGGACAAAGTGATTGGCAACTTTTAAGAAGCCTTGCTAAGCAAACAGGTTTTGCTTTAAAAACAGAAAAAACTACTATTTATTTTATGTCAAAAGATAAATTAATGTCTTCTAGCAAAGCTTTAGCGCCTTATTTTTACACAGAAGACTCAAACCCATATTCAAGAGTAGCTTTGCAATTTGGAACAATTCACAACTTTAACCCAGTAATTTCTGACGATGCTCCGGATTTATTTGGAGCTACTGTAGACAGAGTTGTTTCCGGTATTCATGGGGTAAACGGAACACCTATTAGCACAACCCATAAATCTAAACCAGGAAGCAAACCTACCCTGGGAGTTGTTGTTCCTAACCAAGCGTACTTGGACGGTGAGATTTGATGGCTACTCATTCCTCTACAACTAATAAAGCAACTTTTTTAAAACACTTACCTTTTGAAAGCGCTACTTCTATGGCGGATGCTAAATACATCGCCTCAGATAGAGCGGAAGCCATGCGGTACAGGTATAGGGCAATTGCTAGACTTACCGGAAATTCTGGCGTAAAACCCGGACAACTTATATATCTAGACGGTCTATACCAAGGCATGTCTGGATACTGGACAGTTTTAAGGGCCGACCATTTATTTGGTAGTGGAAATGCTACTTATCAAATTGAAGTTCTTTTAGGAACAGACACACTTAGCGACGTGTCTGCATCTATAGGAGTGGATACAGAAGTAAGAGATTTTTCTGCTGAGTTAGCAAACCAGTCTTTAGACGCAGGAGCCTCAACCCTTACCGATTACTCCTTTGGAATAAATATTGGAAACATAGAGTCGTCAGCTGTATATGCTCAATCTAGTAAAGTAGCGCTTGCAAGTAACTCCCCAGAAGCAGAAACTACCTATGACCCAGATATATACAAAAATGACGTGCCTGACTTTTCAGCCGTTAAACGAACTACGACTTGGACAACTTTCTCATGACACAAAAAACAGACGTTGACTACATGCTAGATCCGCAAGGGCGCCCTAGATTTTTTGGCGTATACGAAGGAACAGTGGTTGATATAAACGACCCTTTAAAGAAAAACAGAATTAAGCTGTCTGTAACAGTTACTGGGAAAGAAGTCCATAACTGGGCTAGGGCTATGCTTCCAATTACGGCTAACTCAAACCACCCAGATCATCAAGAACACACTGCCGCTCAAATAGCGGCTTTGCTAACAACCACCCCGGTATCTGTGACAGACTCTAGAGGGGATACCGAGACTGTGCCTGCGTTGACAGTGGTAGCCAAAGGAGGGGCAGGTACACTTAAGCATCCGCATAAAACAACGGCTAATACCACCAAAAAGTGGAATGATGCTACAGATATTGCTGCTACTGAAGAGCACACTCTGCACCGCTTGTTGCCAAAAAAAGGGCAAAAAGTATGGGTTATGTTTGTTGCGGGTTTTGCTAACGAACCAGTATGGATAGGAGTACAGGAGCCTAAATGAAAGCTATCTCATATCCTTTTACTTTTGATCCTTTTGGCGTAGTTTTTACAACTGAAGATCAAACAAAAATATACCAAGATAGAATCCTTACCCTACTGTCTACTGCTGTAGGGGAGCGCCCAATGCGCCCTACATACGGCACTAATGTAGCAAAAGCTATGTTTGAAAATCAAACAGACGCTGTAACCGCCGTAGACGCAGCAATTAGGTCTGCAATTGAAACTTGGATTCCTGAGGTAACTATTGAAGCTATTAACATATCAAGTTTTGATCCTAATGGCGCTGTTGGTGTAGAAGTTAACGTCAGCCTTCCCGACTTTACCTCAACTTCAGTAAACATTTTAAGTACAACTTTAAACCCAGACGCGACCACTACGAGGTGATGAATAATGGCTAACGAAGTACCTTATCAAATAGATTATACGTCTAGAGATTACAACTCTTTAGTAACTGACTTAACAAACCTTGTTAACGTTCGGACTAACTATTCTTGGACCGCTGACGACCCAAGTGACCTAGGCACTGCTCTTTTAGAGTCTTTTGCTTACATGGGCGACGTCATGTCCTACTACATTGACAGAGTAGCTAACGAATTGTCTGTAGACACCTCTGCTCGTAGAAAAACTTTAGTAGATACCGGTAGTTTATTTGGATACCGAGTTTCGGGACCTACTCCAGCTACTGTAGAAGTTCGTTTTGAAAATATAAGCGACGCCTCTATTGACATTCCAATAGGAACGCAAGTATTAGCAACACTTCTTTATGGTGATTACACTGAAGTTTATTTTGAAACAACCCAAAGCGCAGTTCAGTTAGCTTCTGGAGATAATATTACGCTCCTTGCTAAAGAGGGAAAAACTGTTAATACAGATCGTCCTGACTTAATTAGCGCAACTACTAACAAGCCTTTGCCAGTAAACTTAGGGACTTCTACAGGAACAGCAGACCAAGAGTTCCAACTTACAGATACCAACGTAGTTGACAATTCAATTGTTGTTTATGTTGGGCAAGGTGAAGCGTTTTCACCTTGGAGCTTCGTAGACTCTCTTTCTGAGTACGGACCTTCCGCATTAAAGTTTACTACAGCTATTGACGAACTTGGAAAAACATCAATTGTTTTTGGTGATGGAGTTAATGGGGCTATCCCACCATACGGTCAAGTTATTAGCGCACTATACAAAGTAAGCGTTGGCTCAGCGGGAAACTTAGCTGAAGACACTATTGAAGAAGTTACTTTTATACCTGGAAATAACGTTCCAGAAGCTGTTTCTTATTTAGCAGTAACAAACGTTGCTGCTAGCTACGGTGGAGCTGATGGAGACGATAATGATCAAATTAGGTCTAAAGTAAAGAAAGCAATCTCTGCTCAACGTAGGGCAATAACGCTTGCAGATTACGAATCTCTTGCTAGCTTAGTGTCGCAAGTAGGAAGAGTTAAAGCTACTTCTTCTGTGTATACCTCAGTAAATCTATACCTTCAAACACAAAACGACGGGTCTATTACTCCAGGAATTAAAAGCGGAAGCACAACAGCTACTTGGAACTCTGTTGCTAGTGCTGTTTCTTCTTACATGGCTTCTAAAATTCCAGCCGGGACTACTCTATCTGTAGTGGCGCCTACCTATGTAGATTTTTATGTCACATTGACTATTGTTGCAAAACCTTCGTATAAAAACAGCGAAGTTTCAAGAAACATTAGAGCAGCATTTATTAACGCTGGAGGACTTTTTGCGTACGAATCTGTTGAGTTTGGACAAGCGGTTGCTTACTCTGCAGTAATTGCAAAAGCTCAGGGCATAGACGGAGTTTTATCCGTAGGAGTTACAAAATTTAACACTGACAATACCTCCTCTGTATCTACAGCAGGAGTTTCTCTGCCAGCCGGCAGTATTCCAGTTTTGCAAACAGCTAACTTGGTAATCAACGTCACTGGTGGTTTGTCATGACAATCAGAGTAACCTGTTAGAAAATAACCTAAACCCAATAGATAGGTAGAGAAATGGCCGCCCAGTACCCCACCTCGGTTAGAACGTTTACCAACAAAGTAGACCTTGTTGACACTGTCTTTGCTGACCACGTAAATGTGTTGCAAGACGAGGTCCGAGCTTTAGAAGTAAGTTTTGGAAACTTAATTCTGTCTTCTACCTATACCGGTACTTTTACTCAAACTACGGCTTGGTCTACTGTAGGCGCTAGATTGGCAAATATAGAAGCTGGCCTAGTAAGCGGAGTTGTTGGATCACCGTATTTTTTAAAAACAGGTGGAACTATTTCTCCAGTTTCTGGGGCAGTAGGGTTAACTTTAAACACAACAGCCGGTACTGCAAACCTTTTTGAAACAAAAAATGCCGCAAATACCCTTCGTTTTAACGTAAACTTTGACGGAATTCCAAAAGTAGGTACTGCAAACGTACTTTATGTTGGAAGCACAGAATATAATACGCTTAATACAACCGCAACAACAGCAAATACAACAGCTCAAGGAAATCCATTTAACCCATTCTTACTTGCAGGAATGTAATCGACTCATAGGGGCAACAACACATGGCTAAATACGGGTTCGGTACCTACGGTATCCCCAAGTATGGTGAAGTAGACTCAAACCGCCTCTACTACTCCTCTGGAATTTTTGGGTGGTCATATGATTACCAATCTATTTCTTTAACTTGGAAATCAATTCTTAGTGACCCAGAACAAGCTCCTTACGTACCTATAGCCTGGCGTTTAGTAAGAAGCTACAGTGGCGTTCCAGATAACCCATATGTTGGAGACGTACTTGATTCTGGAGACCTTCCGTCTGATTTTAGACTTAGCTATCTTGACACTGACTCTCAGCTCCTTGAAAACCATGAAGTTACTTATACTATTTGGGTTTTTACTGCATCTGTAGATGGAGCTGGAGTTGTTAATTCTTATGATCTTAGTAAATGGATTAACTGTGGAAGTACAACAGTAAACACTGTTGCACAAACTACAACCGCAGAGTACTTTAAACGTTGGCTACCCGCTGCGTGGTTAAATGAAACCGTAGGTACCGGAGACGCTGTTGGAGAGTCTGAGGACACAGAGTTAAGTAGGGTAATTGACGCCTATAGCTTTGCTTACGATAAACTAAAAGTTCAAGCTACTTTGTTGCAAACATACGCTGATTCAAAAAATATTCCGTCAATATTGTTAAAAAATAAAATTACCGACCTAGGATTTTTGTATGAACCTTCTTTAGGAGACACATACCACAGGTCTTTGTACAGAACAGGTAACCTAATCAATGCTGTGAAAGGCACTACAGCAGGCATTACTACTTATGCAACAGCATTAACTCACTGGGGAACCTCTGTAACTATTGGTAAAAACTTAATGCTTGACTATAATGATTCTTCTTTTGAGGAGTCTGTTGGTCGTTGGAAAAACAATGTTAGGTCTTCCGTAGATACAACGGGAGCGTACAACTCTGCCACTAAACACGTAGGTTGGACATTGACACAACAAAAATACTCTACTTCTTTAGCTGATCTTGGCGTAGCAATTACACCCCCAACACAAAATGTTTACGACACCGCATACCCACCTAAATCTTCTGGATTTATGCGTTTAAAACGTGGCGCAACCTCTACTAACGGTAGCCAGTCTCTAACGCTATGCGGGTGGTGGTCTGATTTATCCCCAACTCTATACGGTATTCCTGTTGATCCTACAAAAGACTACACGTTTAGTGGTTGGGTTAGGTCTACCGCCGCTAGAACATCTACTATTGCAAACTACCCAAATTTGTTAGTAAACGTAATCTATTTTGATAAAACAGGTACACGGTTAGGCTACTGCCCTCTTGGTGGCGAAATTCAAAACATAACAAATAGTTGGGCATATTTTTCTGTAAATGCTCCAAGCGGTATTCAAGAAGATGTTATTCCAGCTGCCACAGCTTATTTTGGTTTAGAGATGCACATACAGGGCGCCATAATTAACGACGAATTTCTTTTTGACATGCTGCAAGTTGCAGAAAAAACAGGTAACTATGTGTACGAAGATGCAAGACTTATTAACGTAAATATTGAAGCTGACGTAGAAAATTACATTTTAAACCCTAGCTTTGACTCAGGAACAAGCTGGTGGCAGGCATACAACGCTGATTTAGTGCAAGATTTTAACCCTCCGTCAACAGCTAAAATCTTTGGAACAGCCGTAGCAAAAGTAACAGCGCTTTCAACAGACACCGCTGCTTTAATTTCTGATTGGCAAACAGTTGAATCAGGAACACCTTACACCGTAGGTTTCTATGTAAGCGGGCCTGTTGGAAGAACAGCAATTGTTAGACTTGAGTATTCTTCTAAACAATCTTATGAAGATCAAATACAAATTTTATCGGATGTAGACGGGTCTTATTACCCTACAGACGCCTACTATGTAGATAGCGCCCCGTTAACTTTAACCGCAACAGCTCAACGTGCGTCTGTTTACGCTACCTCTCCCGTCCAAGGAGAGGACTACAGCAATCCTTTAGTTAAATCTTCGGTTTACTTCCCAAACGCTCAAGAGGGAGACGTGTTTTACGTAGATTCTGTAATGATGGTAGAAACTCCAGTTATAAAAGACTATTTCCAAGGAAACGGTGGGCCAGTCCCATCTAACCCGAATACTGGAGTGTTTTATCCAACAACAGACTGTACTTGGGATAAAAGACCACAGCTAAACATGGTTACAAACTCTTCTTTTGACGACACTACTAAATGGACCGCCGCCTCAGGAACTACCTTAACCTCTACAACTTCTACACCGTTATTTGGAACAAAACGAGGAAACGTGTCGGCAACCGGTGGTGGAGAAATCTCTACAGTTGTTTACTATCCAAACGGTGCTTGCATTGGTGGAGAAGATGTGGTTGTTTCGGCATACGTTAAAAATGTAGCGGGAACATACTCAATAAGTACTAATGGTCAAACAGTAAACACTTTTAAAATTTCTTCTGCCAATGCTTCTTCTTGGACAAGACTACACGTCAACAGAGTTGCAGAAATTGGAGAAACAAACTTTACAATTACAGTTTCTCTTTCTGACGCAGGGTCTGGTACAAAAGTTTTTCATATTGACGGTGTACAGGCAGAGTTTGGACGGGTCGCAACTCCATTTATTGACCCAGCAGTTAGCACTACCGTAGTTTCTACAAACCCTGCACAAGCGGGAGAGACAGTGTCTTCTGCGTATTCTTACATGGTAGACGCGGGGTACAGCTTCTATGGAACAAGATACGCTGAAAAATACCAACGTTTGGCTTCGTCACTAAACTTAGTAACTCCTCTAGGCTCAAGTTGGGCAATTATAACCCACCCGTCAAAGGTAGAGTTAAACGAAATTACTGGAACTTTGCTACCGTCTCCTTCTTTTGAACTTAACTTAGACGGTTGGAATGGCGTAGCATCTAACCTTAAACGATCTCTTTCTAGAGGAACTATCTTTGATGAAATCCTAACTCAAGGTGCTTCCTTTTGTAAGGTTACATCTACAGCAGCAACCAGCTTTGGAATTATTACCGACCTTATAGATATTGAACCGGTAACGGGATATTACACATCAATTGCAATCAAACCAGAAAATGAAGACGCATACGGAAAGTACACCCTTAAACTTAAATGGTACGCAGAAAGCCAAGGATTTTTAAGAGAAAAAATTTCTGAGCTCAACATTAATAGACATGACCGATGGGCTTACCTAGATATTGTTGCTCCAGGGTCTAGAGCTATTGCAGTAGAAAAAGCTCAAGTAGTAGGAAACTACGTTACGTTAACTACCACTGGAGAGCATAAATTTACCGTCGGGGAAGAATTAACGGTAACCGTAAACGAATTCCCTACTTTGTCTGGAAACACAACTATTGAAGCGCTTACGCCAACTACGTTTTCATTTACTAAAGCCTCAACAAACATTGCTGAAACTACTGTTGCTGGAGCTGCAAGGTTCTCTAATACAGGCGTTTCTTACGCTAAAATTGAAGTTGTGTGCGAGCCTACTAACGCTGGAATTGGCCGCACCTTCCACCTTGACAAGGTAATTTTTAAAGAGTAGGTTCTCACCATGACTGAACTACTTGTAGCAGCTTGGGCAGTGGCTTGCATATTAACCGCCATAGAGGAACTATTAATATCCTTAGGAAAATGGAGAGGCTTACTGGCCCTCTCTATGAGCACAGTAGCTTGCTTAGTTTTACGCCCAATGGGGTGGGATCAGATCTTTTACGTATTGGCTGCGTCTTTTGTAAGCCTTACCTCATCTGTCATAGTTGAAAACTTGGTGACCGGTACCCCTGAGCGGGTAACTCGCGGGTTGCCAAGAAGGGTTCCTCCCCTATAGAGTCTGTCCTCCAAGAAGGAGGAACTATGAAGTCAGACACCGATCCACGATTATCTTTACGAGCCCGAGGACTTTACAGATTTTTTGTTGAAGTTGGGCGAGTTATACCAGCACAAGAATTAGCAGACTCTGCTGCAGTCCCTGAGGGATTGCACTCTATTGAGTCTGCCATGAAAGAGTTAAAAACCTTTCATTATATAAAGTCAGTAAAGTATCAGGCCAAGGGAACTACGCAATGGCGTACTCTTTTAAAGTTTACTGATGAGACTTTAAACCTATATGTACCTGAATTTGCCGACAAGCGAATTTCGCCTGTCCTGTCTACTGTTAGTACTAATAGCTATAGTGATATGTCTAGTAGCTCAAATATAGATACAGTTACTAACGTAACTGTATCTATAGGGGCTGCGCCCCAAAAAGGAAAGGGAGTTATTGAAATGGCATGGCCAGGACTAGAAGAAAACACAACCCCGGAAAAACCAAAGCGCAAGATGGTTTTAGAAACTGACGATGATTCTGGCGCCATTGGCAAAGTTAGCTCTTTAAAAGTTGGAGGGGCTAGGCCAAAGAAAACCAAGGTTGAGTCGGTTGCTAAAAATAGGATCAACACTCCTGAAGAAGACTGGAGCACTAATGATCTTTGCGCCGAGTTTTATGATCTGTTGATTAGCGTAAATAACGGTGCCCCAAACCAGATGAACGCAAAGCATTTGGCAACTTGGATTAACAAACGAGTTGGAGAGGGGGTTGAAAGGAATTCTATTCTCAAAGGTATACGAATGTTTTTCAACGACCCTAGACAATTCCACGATATAGGTATAGGTTTGCCGATCTACCAACGGTTTATGCGGTATTACGGAACTGTTCACGGAACCGTGAGCCAAGTTGCGGAGTCCCCAAGGTTGGACGAAGATACTCTTGCTCATCAAAAGAAGTTACTTAAGTTATTGGAGGGGTGATGTACAACATTGCAGAGTTGCCTGGAACCGTACGGGCACAGATCAACGCGGCTAACCTCCCAATGAAAACCATTGGGTGGGAGTTTTCTGATATTGAGCCTTCCGAAGCCCTTGACACAGTCAAGATGTGGGTTGAGATGGTTAAGTCCGGGAAGATCATCCAAGCCGCTGGAAACCCAAATTGCGGGCGTGGATTGCTCTTGGTAGGTGAACCAGGTCACGGCAAGACTACTCTCGCGTCTACGGCCCTTCAGGAGCTTATTAGGGGTATGTCTAGGGAGTCCTGGGGCACGCCAGATTCCAACCCAAAGCGACCAGCCATGTTTATGGACTATCCCAAGCTTCTTAGGGTTCAGAAGACTCAGTGGTCAGACTTTGACGACAGTGTTGAAACTATGATCAATGGGATCTACGGAGAGGGTTCCAAGGAACATAACGTTCGAACATTTGTTCTAGACGATTTAGGCAAGGAATACAGCACTTCTGCCAAATGGGCAGAAAATACATTTGATGCTTTACTACGTTCTAGGTTTAACGCTGGATTTCCAACTATCGTTACGACCAACGTACCGTTACAAAAATGGAGTGGCGTATATGGCGAAGCTATGGGTAGTTTTGCATATGAAGCTTTCATTCCAATTGACATAATAGCTAAAGGAGATCGACGTAGATGAGGACCTCAATGAGTTACTGGCAAGTTACACAGTTTTTTCTATCTGAAACTGGCGTGCATGAAGTAGAGATTAATGTTTCTTCTTCAAAGCTTCGTTGTAATTGCGATGGCTTTGGAAAGCGTACTTCTTGTAAACACATCCGATACGTCCGTACTCGCATGGATGATAACGATGGTGTTTATCCAACTGAAATCTCAAACAAAGCTTCAAAGCTAGACGCGGCTATGGCTAGCAAAGATCCTAAAGCTTTTAGACAGTTGTTAGTTGACTACGGAAAAATCGAAGTACTTTAGCTATGAAGGGGGGCGATATTTCAAATGAAATCCCTCTTAGAGTTGCGGTTGCCTTAGATTGTATTCTTGATAGGAGACCGGTATCTAAAAAAGTTTTAGGGATACCTGTTTTTAGTGAAGAGTCTACTTACAATCGACAATCGCTTTCTATGTTTTGGAGATTTGCAGAAAAGTATGGGTACCGTTTAGAGTTAGTTGGGTTTGGTTACACACAAAAAGAGATGGACGAGGTTCTAGAAGACCTTGACAATCTTGGGACTAATCCGTTTAACTATGCCCTTGCTTATCCAGTAGTTGCAGATTTGATTGCAGAACTTCCTTATAGGCCAGAACTCAAAGGAGTTGTGGATATACCGTCAAGAGCTTTAAGATATGGCAGCAAGTTTATAGATGTGGGGAGAGGGTAATGGCAGCAGACAACGAGGTGCGGTTACTCTCACGTGCCATAAGAACTCGTGACATTACTCCGCTTTTAGAAAGCGGTGTAGGTGACGACTGGTTTTTTGTTGACGAGAACAAGCAAGTATGGCGATTCCTTCGTCAACACTGGACTAAGTATCAGGAAGTCCCTACAGCCGTAACGGTTCTAGACAACTTTCCTACATACCGTTTGTTAGCGGTGGATGACACCCTTGAATACTTAGTAGATCAGCTTGTTGAGTATCGTAAACGTCAGCATGCAATTACGGTTGTACAAGATGCTTCTGAAGCTATTGCTAGCGGGGATCACAACGGGGCTATTGCAGTTCTTAGCCAAGGTGTTGCAAAGTTACTAGACGAGGGCGTTCGTGAGTCGGGAGACATCGATCTTACAGTTGACGCTACAAAGCGTTTTGAGGACTACACCAATATTAAGACTCGTCCTAACGGGTTGATTGGTTTTGCGACCGGATTTAAAACTATTGACGAAGCAACTGCAGGATTGCAGCCAGGTCAACTTGTGACAATTATTGCACCACCTAAAACAGGTAAGTCAGTACTTGCGATGCAGATGGCCGTCAATGTTCATAGGGACGGTTTTGTCCCAATGTTCCAATCTTTTGAGATGACCAACCTTGAGCAGCAGCAGCGACACGATGCAATGCGTGCACGTATTTCCCACTCCCGGCTCATTCGCGGGGGCCTAAACGCTGCTGAAGAAACGCGTTACATGGACGAGCTTAAAGCTATGGAAGCCATGCATCGTTTTTACTTAACTGATTCTGTATCTGCAATGACTGTTACTGGTCTTGCTGCAAAGATTGACAAGATCAGGCCTGACATTGCATTTGTAGATGGCGTCTATTTGATGACAGACGAAGTAACGGGGGAGTCCAACAGCCCTCAAGCACTTACTAACATCACTCGAAACCTTAAGCACTTAGCAATGTCAAAGAAGATTCCTATTGTTATCTCTACTCAAGTTTTGCTATGGAAGATGAAGAAGCGCCAAGTATCGGCTGATGCTATTGGTTACTCGTCTTCTTTCTATCAAGACTCTGATGTAATCCTTGGGTTACAGAAGCAAGATGAAGAAGACGATACTTCCCGTGAACTACGTATTGTTGCAAGCCGTAACTGCGGACCGGCTACAAGTGATCTGCTATGGGACTGGGAAGAAGGGAAGTTTGAAGAGTATGGATCTTTATTTGGGATCAGCACCATTTGATGGGACTCAAGCATGTTTAAAGATTGATCCAGAATGGTTCTTTCCAGAAGACTACGACGACAAGTTCCACGTGCTTGTGGCTAAGAGCGCATGTAAAAGCTGTCCGTTGAATACTGCTTGCCTGGAGTATGCTATGTCGGACAGTAGTTTGGATGGTGTTTGGGGTGGCACAACACCTAAGGAACGCAGCAATATGCGCCGTAGAAAGAGGGCAAGATGAGTTTAGACTTAAGAGATAAAGATGCCCCTATAGAGGTCTGTATTTGCGGGTCTTTATTGTGGAAGGTTCAAGCAATGTTTGAAGAGGGAGAGATCTCTCTTTATATGCTAGACATGGAGTGTGCTTTATGTGGCGCACTTGCTACCGCACCGACACCAATTGACTACAGGGAGACTCGAAATGGGTAAAAAAAATAAAGAGGCAGACTTACGGGCACACGGCTATATGACTCCGGGCGAGTTTGTAGACGCTTTAGTTCCAGGGCTTAAGGAGTATTTAAAGCATAATTGGGGATCTAAACCTGATGAGCTTTACCATCCAGAAGATTTGTTTTCTAACGCAGAGATTTATCTTGAGGTTGCTAGGCATATAGCCGGTGATTTTATAGTCGGAGCAAAAGGAAAGTAAATGTATCGTGAGGGCGATGTACAGCAGGCCCTGCTGCGTCTCGGCGTTCTAACAGAACCTCGTAACCGAGAGCTGCAGGGTTACTGCCCTATGCACTTAGAGCGTGTGGGTAGGGAAGACCACAACCCTTCCTGGTCAATGAACTCAGAGACCGGAGTTCATCACTGTTTTTCTTGTGGTTACAAGGGGACTTTGTTAACTCTTGTCGCAGAAGTACAGGAGATGAAAACTTCTTGGGGTCGTCTTGATTTAGAGGCTGCTAAAGAGTGGCTTCGTGCAAACGTTGAGGTTGACTTTGAACAGCTAAGCAAACAGCTTGAAGAGATGCGTGAGTCTTACGTTTCTCTTGCTAGACCTGTAGAGATGAGTGAGGCTCGCCTTGCCGTATTTGATGAAGTTCCTGATTGGGCTTTACAAGCTAGAGGTCTAACAAAGGAAGCTTGCTGGGCCTACGGAGTTATGTGGGATCGTCGTCAAGAAGCTTGGATTACTCCAATCAGAAGTGCTGAAACTGACAAGCTTCTAGGTTGGCAGGAAAAGGGACAGAGTAATAGGGTCTTTAGAAACCGTCCAACAGGTGTAAAGAAATCTACAACTTTGTTTGGGTTGGATGCTTGGCTAGGTGGAACTATGCTCGTAGTTGAGTCTCCACTAGACGCCGTAAAATTAGCTGCTCTAAAGTTGAGTCAGGGCGTATCAACTTTTGGCGCTTCTGTAAGCGCTGAACAAGTGGACTTGTTTAGGAAAGCAGATAAGCTTATCTTTGCTTTTGATAACCCCAGCATTGATCCTGCCGGAGAGAAGGCGTCAAAAGAAATGTTTGGTTTAACAAAAGAGCTAGGATTAGAGTGCTGGTTCTTTAACTACGGATCTACCGGCCTAAAAGATATAGGAGACATGTCTCGTGAGCAGATTGAGTACGGCATCACAAAAGCTAAGCACTGCGTATTTGGCGAAAAAGCCATCTACGGAGACTGAGGCTGAACTGCGTGCTCGTATTATCAACGAGATTGCTCACGTAAGTGAGTACTACCGAGGCGGAAGCCCTAAGTCAGCCACTGCTATACTTGTAGAGGTAATGGCTATCATAAGGGGTAATGCGTGACGTTTACAGGAACTCTTCTTCCTTATCAGCCAGAAGCGGTAAACGCTATGTGCGAACGTGGGAAGATGCTTGTTGCTTACGATCTTGGTTTGGGAAAAACAGTTTTGACTATTGCTGCCATTGAACAGCTTATGGATGAAGAAAAGATACAAGAGCCAGGTATAATTATTTGCTTATCCAGTTTAAAGTATCAATGGGCAGAGCAGATTAGGAAGTTTACCGATGGATCTTCAACACCTCTGGTTATTGATGGAACGCCGAAACAAAGAGCTGCTCAATACGCAGAGGCCTTCGACTGGGGTCATTCACTGGTGGACTACGTTATTCTCAACTACGAGCAAGTTGTTAACGACTGGGAGTATGTACGACAGCTCCCGTCAGGATTTATCGTGTGTGACGAAGCAACAGCTATTAAAAGTTTCCGATCCAAACGATCTAAATACGTAAAAAAACTTAAAAGCAATTACAAGTTTGCTCTTACTGGCACTCCTGTTGAAAATGGTAAGCCGGAAGAATTATTTTCAATTATGCAGTTTGTAGATTCTAAAGTACTTGGTCGTTTTGATCTTTTTGACTCTACGTTTATTGTTCGTAATCGTTTTGGTGGGGTAGAGCGATACAGAAATTTACCTGTTTTGAACAAAACACTAAGTGGTGCGTGTGTACGCAAACGGCAAACAGATGCAGACGTAGCACCTTATCTTCCAGAAACAATTTTTGCACAACCTATTTTGGTAGAGTTCGATTCAGCAGGGGCTAAACTATACAAGTCTATTGCTAACGAAATTCTTACTGATTTAGATGAGGCAATGGAGTCTTATGGGGCATCTTTTGACATCTTTTCACACTATGGTCAAGCAGATCAATGGGACGGCGCAGACGCGCTTCGCGGCAAAATTATGTCAAAGCTTACTGCTTTACGAATGTTGTGCGACAATCCCGAGCTCCTTCAGCATTCTGTAACTACTTCTGGATACGTTGAGGAACTGTCTACTTCAGGACGCCTTGATAAAGTAAACAAGGCGCCTAAACTTTCTGCTCTTAAAGAGTATGTCAATAATTTTTTAGAATCGGATGATCGAAACAAAGTAGTTATTTTTACTAGTTATGTCCACATGGTAGACATGATTAGAGAAGCGTTAGATTATGAAAGCCGTCCGTATACAGGAGTAATGAATGCTAAAGAAAAAGAAGAATCAAAAGTCGCCTTCCAAACCAAGGAAGAAATTCGTATCCTTGTCAGCTCTGATGCTGGGGGTTATGGTGTTGATCTACCTCAAGCTAACCTTCTTATTAACTATGATCTCCCGTGGAACGCAGGACTCGCACTTCAACGTAATGGACGAATCAGAAGAGCATCCAGCACATGGCCCTCAATTGTGATTCAAGACTTCCTTATGGAGGGCTCAATTGAAGAACGTCAACACTTGATGTTGGTGCAAAAAATGGCGGTAGCTAACGCGGTTATCGACGGAGAAGGCATTAATGACCAAGGTGGGGTAGAAATGAATGCGGGTACACTTAGGGCTTTCTTACAGAATATTACGGTTTAAACTAGTCAAATGCCTAACGCACCTAAGACTCCGACACGTACGATCCGTGTCTCTGCAGACCTTTGGGCTGCCGTTAAAGAAAAGGCCGCCATTGAGGGCCGTACCGTTACAGACGTCATTATTGAGGCGCTGAAGGCATACGTCTCGGAATAATTTCCGAGGTAAACTTGTTACACCCTTGCTCGCCCAAATTGGGGGGCATTTTTAGTTATATCGTCTAAGGAGATATATCATGGCATCAGGCTATCCAAATTCACAACACTGGCCACATAAGGAAGTATCTATTCCTAAACCAGTAACAATTAACTCTCTCTTTCCCAACATTAACCGTTGGGCCATTGGTTTTGACCCAATGTTTGAGACCTTAAAGGCAATCTCATCAGAGGCTAAGTCTTCCACCTACCCTCCGTACAACGTACGCAAGGTAGACGACCAGCACATCCTAGAGCTGGCTGTAGCCGGCTTTGCCAAGGAAGACATCACAATCACCGTTAAAGAACTCTCATTGACCGTAGAAGGCCGTCTTCCGGACTCCGACGGAGACTATGTACATAAAGGCATTGCTGGTCGTGAATTTTCACAGAACTTTGCTCTAGCTGAGTACGTAGTTGTCAAGGGGGCTGAACTTAAGGATGGCTTGCTTCGAATTACTTTGGAGCAAGAACTACCTGAGGAAAAGAAACCTAAGGTTATCGAGATCGCCTAGTTTGCATTTTGTCGGTGGGGTGGTATAGGCTGTTTCTAAAGGAGGCAACATGCCAAACATCATCCCACCGGACAAAAAGCCGGAAACATCAGTACTAAGTAAGGTGCGACAGTTTGTTACTATCAAACGTCAAATTGAAGATTTAACTAAAGAACAAACTCAACTTAAAACATATCTTTCTAACCTTGTAGACACAGAGGGTGAAGAAGATGACAAGGGCCATCTCTGGTATCCACTAGAGCAAGAAGTAGATGGCTATCGTTCTCTTCAACGTCAACGCAAAGTTTCTCAAAGTTTAGATGCAGCAGAAGCCACTAGAATTCTTAAAGAAAAGGGTTTAGCAGATCGTTGCTACTCTATGCAGCCAGTACTTAACGAAGACGAAGTAATGGCTTGTCTTTACGAAGGTTTGTTGACTGAAGAAGATGTTGATACTATGTTCCCTAAGAAAATTATCTGGGCGTTTCTCCCATCTAAATCGTAAAGGTAGATATGAACGACGAAGTTGACAAACTGTTTAAGAGCCTGGATGATTACTACCCAGGTTCTAAACGCAAACGTCGTGAACCAGATCCAAATGCAAAACCACGTAAAGTTTCTACACCAGAAGCTTGGGACTCTGAACCACAAGTGAAGACTCTCCCAAACGGTAAGGTGCTAGAATTGTTTAGCGCAGGGGCTATGTCTCTAGCGTTAAACAGACCGTTAGTTACTTTGAGGCTTTGGGAACGAAAAGGTTATATACCACGTGCACCCTATCGCTTAAAGTCAATGATGGTAAATGGTGTAAAGAAGCCCGGATGGCGGATGTACAGCAGAACTATCGTCGAAGCAACTATAGAGAGCTTTCAGTTGCGGGGACTTCTTGAAGCCCCTAGAATTGATTGGAATCGACATCCTGATCTATCAATTGAATTGATGGAGAAGTGGACTAAGATTCATTCTCAAGAAACAAACTGACCATCAACCAATGATCCACTGACCGAAAGGAGATACCCAAATGGGTATCCGCATTGAAAACACAGAAACACCTAATATCGATTCATACGTAGTTGAAACACCTACATCACAAGATCTTGAACAGATCTTTACCGCTGAAGATGAAACCGAGGCTCCTGCCCGTTCTTCAGTAATTCAAACCGGTTGGGCAGCAGCTAAGAAGGCTGTGGCTAAGTCCAACAAATCCTTCGCAACTGATTTCCGTTTTGACGAAGATGTCCAGCTAATTAAGTTTATTGGTAATGAGCCAATGAGCTTTATGCAGCACTGGGTTAATCGTCCAGGCAAGAAATCATTTATTAGCATTGGTGAGGGCGACCCACTTATTGCTGTAGGTAGTAAGCCAGATCAAAAGTTTGCTTTTACTGTGCTTAACCTCTCTGACGAAGATCCACAACTTCAACTTATGGTTGTAGGAGTTCGTCTATGTGGACAGCTTGAGAAGCTGGATTCTGATAAGAAGACCGGACCACTCAATCGTTCAGACATTTACTGGGCGGTAAGCAAGTCCGGTACAGGTACAAAAACTTCATACTCGATCACTCCCGTAAAAGAGCGTGATCTTGCTGAGGACTGGGGTATCGACCCTGTTGCAGCTGCAGAGCTAATTAAAACAATGAAGCCTCTTGGACAAGAAGCACTTCACACTTCTACCAAGGCTGAACTTGCAGAAATTGCTCGAGAAATCGCAGCAGCTAACTAAACCCAAACTTGTGCTGAGGGCTCCCCTCTTGGTGTCTCCTTTCTCTAGGAGCCCTCAGCGCATTACCTCAGGAGCGCAAATGAATATTATTACGACCGTAGAACAACTTGACGAACTACTTGATGCTTATAGCAAGGTAGATTCTTTTTGCTTTGACGTAGAAACTGTTGGCGATCATCGAGGTGACCCACGTCAAAATATTGTTACTTGGATTGCTATGTCTACTTACGACCGTGTAGACGTTATACCTATGGGACATCCAAACGGAGAATACTTGCGTACTGAGTACCCGCTACTCCCCTCTGCTGTTGCTCGCGTTGCAAAGGGTTTAGAGTTAAGGGATTCTGATTACAGTAAGGATGAGCGTAAATCTACTCGTATTTTTGGCCCTGCTCCTGAACAGCTAACTGCTGGAGAAGTGTTTAAAGCTCTTAAGCCTTTATTTAATAGCAATAAGGTAAAGATCGGTCATAACCTTAAGTTTGATTTACAAAGCGTTTCTAAGTACCTTAATGGACTTCCAGCACAGCCTTACGCATGCACTTTAAATGCTTCTTTTATTATTGATACCCAGAACCGCAATAGTCTAGGTTTAGACGATTGTCTAGAACGTGAGTTTGGGTACCACATGGTTAAAGGTGTAGGTAAAGAGGTTGAAAAGTACAGTTTTGAAGAGGTAGCTACTTACGCTGCACTAGATGCTGAATGGACGTGGAAGTTGTGGGTAAAGCTTTCAAACCAATTGGACATTGATGGTTTGCGTGGAATTTTTAATCTTGAGATGGACGTGTTAGAAGTTATCTGTCGCATGGAGCTTCGAGGTGCAGATATTGACGTTGATGAATTAGCAAAGCTTAAAGCTAACCTTGAAATTCAGCTAGAGACTACTAAAGCAACCATTTACCGTCTTGCCGGCAAAGCTTTTAACATTAATAGCGTTCCTGAAAAGCAAAAGTTGTTGTTCTCCCTCAAGAAAGATGGAGGAAGGGGTTTGAAACCTAAAGTTCTTACCCCTGCAGGGCAGAAGCGGGCCGACGAGGGTAAGCCCGCTTCTGTTTCTGATTTCTCTGTATCTGAGCCTGCTCTTCAAGGATTAGCTGGTAAAGATCCACTTGTTGACGCTCTTATTGAATACTCTGACCTTAATAAGTTATTAACTACTTACGTAATTCCTTATTTAGGTGGGGACATTACTCGCACATTAGCTGGCAAGTCTAAAGTAACTGCAAAGAAAAGTTTAATGTTAAAAGGCCGAATTCACACTGACTTTGTTCAGTATGGTGCGGAGACCGGCCGGTTCTCGAGCCGTAATCCGAATTTGCAGAACGTGCCGGCTCCGCACACACCTAATGGTAAGGCTATTCGTAATCTTTTTGTTGCTCCAGAAGGATATTCTTTAGTAGTAGCGGATTATTCTCAGATTGAGCCTCGTGTAATTGCGTCGTTTAGCCAAGACAGGATTATGTGCGGTGCTTACTTAAATGGTGAGGACATTTACACAACTATTGGAAACACCATGGGAGTTGATCGCAAAGCTGGTAAAGTATTAGTTTTGTCATTAGCGTACGGCGTTGGTCCGGATAAAATTTCTTCTTCTATTGGCTGTACTTTGGCTGAGGCACGAGATCTTTTAGACGAGTTCGTAGCTAAATTTCCATCCGTTGCTAGATACAAGCGCCAAGTAGTAAGCGAAAGCCGTAGGCAGGCACCAGTGCCTTTTGCTAGCACCCTGTTAAAGCGTCGTCGTTACTTGCCAGATCTTCGTTCTAACGAGATTTGGAAGCGTTCTAGGGCAGAACGTCAGGCTTTTAATACGGTGATCCAGGGGTCGGCAGCCGACCTCATTAAGCTTGCTATGATTAGGGCTAACAAGATGATCCCAGACGGGGCAAATCTTATCCTTACAGTGCACGATGAGTTGGTAACGGTTACTCCTACAGAGTTAGCAGAAGAAACCGCAGAACAAATTCGTTTAGCAATGGAAGGTATTAAAGCACTAGACGTTCCGCTACTAGCGGATATAACTACTGTAAAGCGGTGGGGAGAGGCAAAATGAAGTTCTTACGACGTAAGAAGTCTAAAAAAGTACGAATTACGCAGGTGCCTCTTAGTGTACTTATGCGAGAAATCGTTTATGACTCCATGTTAACTCCTACAGAGGATATTGCAAACCTTATGGGTTTGCCAACTATTTCAGAAGAAGTAGCTCTTATGGAAGAGCAGGCTAGTCAAGATCGACTTTCTAATATTGCTGCTCTTTTGCCGTTTATTGACGCACACGCAGATATTACAGCCAAAATTGCTACGTCTGCATACTTGTTAGACGACGATACGGACGAAGAAATTTCACAAGAACACTTAGATCAACTTACTACTCTGTTTAGAATGGTTTCGTTAGCTTCAGCAGTTTCTTGTGTTTCAACTTTAGTAAACATTGGACTAGTAGAATCAAGGGTAGAGAACAATGGCGAATAACAATTGGTGGGCTAACAAACTTGGCACGCAAGCGCCTACACAGAACACTCCTCCAACATCTCCGTTACCTAATAACATTTACACCCCGCCACAGCAAGCTCCTAATGTAAGGGTTTCTTACGACGCACAGCAAGATCAGCTAGTTACTAAGGCGCAAAGTTCTAGAGACAATGAGCGTTGCCCAGGGTGCATGTCGGTTAACTATATGGCCCCAGTTGGCACTCAACGCAAACGTTGCTATGATTGCGGCTATCCAATTGTTCAAGCTGGGACAGGTGTTGGTGGTACCGGACAAGGTGGCGCACCAATTGCAGCTAAGCAGCCGTCACAAGGCGGAGGATTTCAACCAACCGTAATTGTAGATAGGATTAACTAATGGTACTTAGCGCAGAAGCTTTGAAGATTGCTGCAGGAATTAATAAGAAGCTGGGGGCTAACACTGTTGTGTTAGCGGGTGATACTCATATACCTAACCGAATTACTTCTGGCTCTCTTACTCTTGACGTGGTCCTTGGCGGAGGTTGGCCAATGAACCGTTGGGTAGAGCTTATGGGAGAGGCTTCTCATGGAAAGACTGCAATTGCTCTTAAAACGATTGCAGCAAATCAAAAACTTAACCCGGACTTTACAGCTGTATGGATTGCAGCAGAAGACTTTGATTCTAAGTATGCAGAGTTTTGTGGGGTAGATACCAGCCGGGTATTACTTGTAGAAACTAACAGTATGGAGGATGCATTTGACTCGGTTATCCAATTTATGGAAAGCAAAGCTGTTGACATGGTTGTTATTGATTCTCTCCCCGCTCTCGTTCCTTCAGCGGAAGACGA
>Ga0078894_10001000_pt1 | contig 20496 bp, 14 predicted proteins | sample LauGreSu1BDMLBSD_2_FD_67506 | JGI IMG/M metagenome (GOLD analysis project Ga0078894, IMG submission 67506) | Freshwater lake microbial communities from Lake Michigan, USA - Su13.BD.MLB.SD (version 4) (version 4) | ecosystem: Environmental > Aquatic > Freshwater > Lake | place: Lake Michigan... | reverse complement strand
GGCGCTCCAAACGGGACTGTGCATCTGGCCATCCCGCAATGGGGACGCTTAGCTCAGTTGGTAGAGCAGCTGACTCTTAATCAGCGGGTCGTGGGTTCGAACCCCTCAGCGTCTACCATTACTTTCAATGACTTACCTGCATTCCCCTGGGGGAAATAGAAATGTAGGTCGGACTTTTGACGGACATAACCCGATAATGGTCTGTGGGTGTGCTACCAACACCTACCCCCACCCCCTTCAAAAACCCACCTAACGCCACCCCACTGGGGTGGCACCCCCCTATTCTGGCTGATGGGACCCACAGTTCCTTCTTACATACTATTCTGCTCGTGCGGTTTCGGGATTTTACTACTGGACGAACCGCAGCCGAGGGCTAAGCTCGTGCCATGTCGCATCGCAAGCTCTCAATTGGTCAAATTCTCCGTTACCCGCGTGAGTTTTCTCCAACCAGTCCCGTGATAGATGGGGTTACGAATTTTTGGTACGTTACGCACTTAGACAGCTTAGCTCGCCCGCAGTTAGAAAAGGGCATAAACCCCATTGCGCCTATCAAAAGGGGCGAAGGAAGCCGCAGACCCGCAATTCTCATATCTAGCAGTCCTAACCGAGTGGGGTCTGCGCAAACGCCTTGGCATGACATTTTTGACACGGATAATGGGCATATCCGATATTACGGAGATGCAAAGACGCCAGGACAGGACCCAGCCCAGACCCCGGGCAATAAGGCCCTTTTAGCGGCACATGCTATTCACTCTGCAATTGACCCATCAGAGCGGGCACGAGCAACCCCAATCATCTTTTTCCGCCGCACTAGCGTAAACGGCGCGACTAAAGGTTTTTTGTCATTTCAGGGCTTCGGTATAGTCGAGCGCGCGGAACGCATCACCCAGTTTGATCCTCGCCTGCAGGCTTCGTTTTCTAATTATGTTTACGATTTGGCAGTTTTACAACTCAGTGACGAGCATGAAACGTTCGACTGGGGCTGGATCAACGCCCGTCGAAGCCATTCGCTGACTGACGCAGAGTGTCTCAAGTTGGCGCCCAAAGCTTGGCACATATGGCTTCAGGGCGGCGCATCCGCATTACCAAGGACCCGACGCCATGTGTCCAAGCTCCTCGTTACAAAACCGAAAGAGCAGTTGCCCGAAAAAGGCTCCCGTTATGATCACATACTTCAGGAGGTATGCGCGCACTACGCCACCAAGAAGCATCACTTTGAGGGATTGGCCTTCGCTATAACAAGACACCTGCTGAGCATTTCTGGCAGCAGGTTTGTTGATGGCTGGATTACGCCAGCTGGGGGCGATGGTGGTGCAGATTTTATAGGACGCCTGGATATCGGCCAGGGTTTTGGCGCAGTCCGCCAGATTATCTACGGACAAGCAAAATGTATCGCAACGACTTCCGGTGTTGATGGCAAAGACATAGCTCGGACAGTGGCACGGCTGAAGCGCGGTTGGTTTGGAGCTTTCGTCACCACCAGCTACTTCTCTGAGCCCGTTCAGCGCGAGGTTATAGAAGACGAATATCCACTGCTGCTCGTCAGTGGCCTTGTAGTGGCTGAGACAACATACCTATTGGCTGAGGAGAACGGCTGCAGCATCTCAGCTTATCTTGACAAGATAGACGCAGAGTTCGATGGAATGAAAGCCAGACGGCGGCCGGAGGAGATACTGCACTTCTGAAGGGACCGAAGGTCCTGGCCCCCGCTCTTCGTTCTTCGTCATCGCAAACACCTCCTTCCACCAATGGAAAAATACAAAAGGTGTCTCGCAAGTCCCTACATGTCTAAAGTCTTAATTTGGGGACTTTAGCTATATGCATTCGAACAAGCTCAGCTATAAGTCGCTATATCAAAGCTGCTGATGAGGGTGACTGCCTTGTGAAAATTGACATGGGTGATCACGTAACCGGTTGCGATTTATTTGCAGGCGCGGGAGGGTTTTCTTTAGGGGCACTCAATGCGGATATCCGGGTCATGGCAGCGGTCGAATTTAATCGGCACGCAGCTGCAACGTACCGGAATAATCTAATTGGTTCCGGCAGGGCGCGAACCATTATATATGAAGAGAATATTGAGACGCTCGATCCCACTTTATTACGTCATACAGCTGGTTTCGAAGAAACTGGTTGTGATATCTTGATGGGAGGGCCCCCTTGTCAGGGTTTTTCCTCTCATCGTATCAATGATGCTGGGGTTGGCGACCCACGCAACAAACTCTTGCTCCGTTATTTCGAGTTTGTGCAAGTTTTACGACCTATGTTTTTTATTGTAGAGAACGTTCCAGGGTTACTTTGGCAACGGCATAAGAGTTATCTAGACGCGTTCTATAACCTAGCCAACTCTGCTGGTTATGATGTGGCACCCCCTGTGGTCCTTAATGCAGCAGATTTCGGAGTGCCGCAGAGCCGCAGGCGCGTTTTTATTTTGGGAATGGACCGGCTCTGGAATGCAACCATGCCCGCTTGGCCCCCAAAGCCGACACATTTGCAGGAGGCTTCCCCTGAAGATGATCGTCCGACGTGGTTGACAGCCTCTGTCGTATTTGATCGGGAAGTTTGCCCCAATGACAGCAACAACATTCATATGCAACACGGCGAAACCCTAGTTGACATATTTAGATCAACGCCAGCAAACGGCGGCTCGCGAATGGACTCCAATCGTGTGCTCGACTGTCATAAAAATCATAATGGCCATAAAGATGTATACGGACGGATTGATCCTCGACGGCCAGCGCCAACAATGACAACTGGTTGTATAAACCCGTCGAAAGGACGGTTCGTGCACCCGACGCTAAATCATGGAATTACGCTGCGCCAGGCGGCACGTCTGCAAACATTTCCCGACTGGTTTGTGTTTGAGGGCGGACTTATTGCGGGTGGCGCACAAATCGGAAATGCAGTGCCAGTAGAGATGGCTACAGCCCTTTTAACGCCAATTAAAACGGCGGTTGTTGAAATTAAAAGCAGCGAAAAGCTAAAATCTAAAGTGGCCGCAGCTTAAAGAAGCGGCGATGTCGAGTGAAGCTCACCTAACCCATTTGCTACGAGATTGGGGCTATTTGGTGCCAAGAAAGCAAATGCACGGCAGTGGTCGGCATTTAGATGAACCAAATTTTTAGCTATAATCGTGACAAATTTTTAAGCTGGCTTGCGGTGTATTAATCAAGCAAATTCGCGAAATAGCCTATCTCAGGCGTTGTAGGAGTTCCTATTGCAAATACGCGGTCTAACAGCAGATTGCCTTCCTCACAGCTAGTTTCAGGCAACAAAGCGCAGGAATGACATGCAGCCCTGTTGAGTGAATGAGTGCCCTGACCTTCGCTTTCGATACACAACGGATCAGACGAACAGATTGCCGCATTTGCCATAGCTGCCCGGATTGTCGCATCCAATCGACCCGGCCCCCCTTGTCGAACCAGACCCCCAAGCGTCCCTTCTGAGTCACCGCTAGCAGTGTAAATCAAAAGGCCTGCCATTTCAGATCCGGGCGACGATGAAACGTAGAGCCGTTCGCGTAAGCTCGATGAATCATAACCGCACTCGAAGGACAGTTGCCGAATTAGAAGGTGCGCAAATGTATGGATCAAAATTCGCTCGGAGGTGAGTATCTGCGCGGGCCTACCACGTTCAACCGACAACCTCTTCAGCTGCGTTTGCAGATTTAGCGTTCGTTTAGCGATTTCTTGATTGCCGTGCCAACCAGCCAAAACTCTTTCCGAAAACTGAAGAAAAATACCTTCACCGCGAACAGAGAAGCCGGGTAGCCAACGTTTGGGTTGAAGGGACAATTCTGCGGGAACACCGCGCGCGGCATCCGGCGGGAATATCCTTGAAAAGCCGGTGAGAACGCGCGTTTCACGAAGCCGTCTAACCAGCACCGCTGCGTCGAATAAGTCTGCAAACCAAGATGGATATTCCCCCACCGCAATGGCTTTCGTATCGAAATCGTGACGCTCCGCGGCGGGGGGTCTCGGTGCTGTGTAGGCGCGATATTCATCCAGCCGATACAATTCTTCATCAACCAGGCTAGGCTGGTCCTCGGGTGCTGGAGGTGTGTTGTGCGCATCAAAACGCTCATTCGCCGCTCGGATAAATGCGTCCTCGTCAAGCCCCAGATTCCGCGCCTTTGCACGGAGAAAATCTAGATGAAGTTTGCCATCAACTGTAACCGAGAGTATTTCGCTCCAAATATCTGGACGATCAAGTATCTGCTCGACCTGCGCAGAATACGGCGGGATAAGTATGGAACTCGTCATTTTTGCAAAATACGCGTTCGAAGCACCACGCTGGATTGTCTGCGGGATCCCACCGGGACAATTGGTCTGCCGCCCGTCTGGTCCCAACCACGGACGCTCTCCCGGGCAAGTGCCCGCAAAAATGGCCTGAAGCGCGTCGCGTTGAAACGCACCTGCCATTGATCGGCTCGCGTTACAAGTCACGCATTTAACCACCACACCAGCTAGCCCTGCCGCGGTCGTCGAATATAAATAGAGCTGTGCATGTTCTTCGGTGCAGCCCGCGCGCTCTCCCGAATGCGGCCAATCCAACCAAGGAAAATCCATAATGTGTCCGCTTTCACATGCTACGACGAAACGCACAGGTGAGAGGCGAGGACGCCGCTTTGCATGCAGTTCGGAGCAAGGCTTGGCTTTGCCTTCTACTCGACGCCCTGCATTATTGCATCGCAGGGTGTCGGAACGCCACTGGGCATTCCAGGGAATGTGCTTCAGTACTCGGCACCTAGGGCAAAAATGCCAATTAGGAAACCGGACAAAGGGCATAGGCGCTCGGTCAATTCGCGGCGCGCCTTGGCCTGGTCGATAGTCCGGCGCTTCGTTGGGTGTGAGGAAGAAGTCTATAGGTCGGCCAAGCTCCGAGGATAAGCGCCGCGCTAGGCGACCATCTACTACTTGCGAGCTTTTCAATATCTCAGTGCGGGTCGCTGGGTCCGCAAGTTCGTAAGGCCAGGCGTCAAGTCCCGCTAACATCAGTGACTCATCGGTAAAGTCGATAACAGCGCCCACGCCAAATGGCACTACGCCCTGCGACGTTCTAAATTCGGGGCGGTCCATTTCAGTTCTCCTCGGCGACAGTGGCGGCGTAGACATTAAGCACGCGCGCCATTGACGTGCCATCAACATTCCGCATGGAAGTCGGCACAGGCCACGCATCTCTTTGAAAAGTATCATGAGGCACGGAACCGAAAGGGTACATCAATGTAGAGTCATTCGGCACGCCACCCATCCGGCCGTATTGCGGAGGCGAATAGCTTTTCCATTCTTTAAGCCACTGCGTGAGCTCGCGCTTTGTATCCTCATATTCGTCTTCATCAATACTCTCGGCTCGTTTCAAAATGGCTTCAATTTGCTCTTCAACACCATCAAGCATTGCCGCGATGCGATCAGGCCTGCTAACATCGGCCAATAGCCTTGCGAGGGCTACCAGAACGCCCCGCATACCGCGTTCGCGAGCTTGCGGCGAAAAGGGCGTAACGCTGGTCGGCTCGACGTGTCGATAAAGACTTTGATGATAGGCCACGAAACGTTCGTAGTGGGAGCGGTCGCGGCTTTTTGTTTGCGTGTACACCGTCAGCACTAGGCCGGGAAACGACCGACCAACTCGGCTGCTTGCTTGAATGTATTCCGAAGTTCCTTTTGGCTGACCGCTCATCACAATAAGTCCAAGGCGCGGTACATCTACACCGACTGCTATCATGTTGGTGGCAAGCAGGACATCAACCGGAGAGCGGCCCGTTGGTTTCAACCTCCATGGGATTTCCAGCTGCTGTAATATTTCGGGTATTTCTTCGGCTCCCCTCCTACTCGTAAGTTCCACAACCTCACGAATATAACGTCGGCGCTCCGGCCCGATTCCCTTGCGATGACAGTGGCCTTTTAAAAACTCCGGGATGTCGCCCACGCACAAGGTAGCTGCGTGCCCGAGCTCGCGCAGCGAATTAAAATACCATACTAGCGTTCCGTATGGATCTGCAATTTCCCGTTCTCGTTCCTGATCTTCCGTCAAATGGTGGCAAACACTTTGCAAAAGCGGGGCGCATGCCCGAACTAGCGCCGTCTGGTGGGACTTAACCGCATTGCCCATGAAGCCGACATATCGCCGACCCGGTGCATCCTCGTCCTCGAACGCAAAATAGGAATCGCCGGCTCGCAACGCCTGCGGCGGAAATTCGAAACAATCGCGATTATAAAGGTCGCTGCATTGTTGCTTGGCCCTTCGGATCGTTGCAGTTGATGCGACGATTTTATGAACATGGCCATCGCGTGTGCACAGTCGGTCAATCGCGGTTTCGTATAGACCAACAATTGTACCCAGCGGCCCAGAGATCAGGTGGAGTTCGTCTTGGATAACTAGGGCTGGCGGTGGGGCGCCTGTTCCAATTCCGAATAAGCGTCCGGTATTGTCATCCCATGCAATCTGAGCAAACTTATCAACTGTGCCTATCAAAATAGTGGTTGGGTCTGCGTAGATGTCCTCGTCGATCACCAAAATTGGCAAACCGCCTCCAGATTTTCCGAACCGACATTCCGGGTCGGGGCAAACGAATGCAACGGTTCGCGCTCCGCCGCTCGGGGGACGGACTTCTTCGTAGCCAAGCCTGGTTCTGTCAGTGAAATCAACGCCGCACCATGGGCATTGCAAAACCTGGAAGGGATTTGATGCAAATTTGTCTTGGCGTAACGCCTTAAGTTTATGGCGAGCGTCATCGCGACTGTTCGGTGATAGGCTTCGCCCTACCCAGAGACCTATCGATATCCGCTTCTTCCCGAGATCGGCACCAAGCGTCCGATCAATGCGCAACGTTTCCAAAGCCAGCACCAACGCTGATGCCCGCTGAAACTGCTGCGCGGTTAGGAGGCGCAAAGTATAGCGCATCAACACCGTGCAGCCAGCCGCTTTTCCCTTGAGCCGCGCAGATATTATTGTGAACGCACTTAACCCCAGATAGGCTTCCGTCTTGCCGCCGCCAGTTGGAAACCAAATTAGATCGACCAAATTACGCTCGGGGTCGTCTTCGCGGAACGCAGCAGCTAAATTCATTAGAATGAAGCCGAGTTGAAAGGGATACCAGTTGTTCGTGCTGCCATCGCTGACCGCTGCGGGTTGCGGTGAGCCCAAATCTCGGCGCGCCAGACGCGAATGATGCTGTTGCACGAACATAGCTTTGTTCATTAACCGATATGCAAGCAGCGCAGTGTGATCGCCTCGTAGAAGGTCAATACCACGCCGCATTCTATCTAAGCAACTATAGCAATTTTTTAGATTTGCTTGAGCGGCAGTTGCGATCGGACCCGATAGCATGGAAGCAGTTAGGCTCTGCGCTTCCACCCACTCGGCGTAGTCCTTAGCCAATTCGTCTAACGCTTCTGGAATGGCAACTTCCGGATTTTCACCGTCGGCATTGAAATGGAAACCCATAGTCAGCTTGAGTGTGGTACCGCTTCCAAAAGGCAGCTTACGGGGAACAATGGGCTTCACCTCATAATCCGGGACCGCAACAGCAGCTACCCGATCAGTCGAGCCACGTTCTGATAGAAATTCGTCGCGGTTCCAATCCGCCGCAGTGCCATGACCCAACGCAAATGAGCGCCGGTGTCTAAACATTAGGTCCATGGTCGCGATTTCTTCATCCCCCGCCGCTTCGCCAACACTGCGGTCGATCGGCATAAAGACTGGATTTCCCTCTATTTCTGTTACTTCCAATCCGACCTGGAAAAAGACGTCGGCGCATGAGGGCGCTGCGTCGCCGGTAGCGTGGCGTTCATTGATGAGCATCGCTGATACCACAATATGACCGTCTGCCCGACGTCTAGTGGTGATCCGCAGGCTTAGAGCCTTCTGCGTGTCCAATATTATGGGAGACAATACACCAATTTCATTACCAACCAGCAAATCAACTGATCTCAAAAACGGGAGACGTCGCCACGCAGTTAGATTACGGGTCGTTGGAAAAGATTTTCCATCAAGACTGGCTTCGCCTGCACGAGGGTGGGCCTCCACAACACTCGTGGCTTCGTAGGTTCCACAACTTACGGTAAATGTCAGGTTCGCCGGGCTCGCCAGCGAAAACGATATACCCGCCGCTGAAGGACTGAACTCGTTCGCCAGATTCAGCGGTTCGCGTTCTTCAGATCCATTGCCACCTTCACCCGAATCGCTCCGCGGCCGGCCTTCATTTACAGTACTTTGCTCTGTTGCTTCCTCCAGAGTCTCTTTCTCATCACCCGTCAGCTGGTCGTTACTATCCTCCAAGTTCTGCTGCGACATCTTCTGCGGGAAAAGCACGCCTGTCGCATATAACTGTAAAGGCGAAATCGTTAGGATCTCGTTCTGATCTGCGTCCGCGTCGCAGGCGCGTGGGCCAAACAATTGCCGCACCGTGCTATCCACTAATGAATTGCGAAATGCTTCTCTGCTAGCAAACTGATCAGTAACGGGGATGTTCATCTTGGAGTTCTCGCATACAGATAGGGGTTGCCGACAAATGCAAAGAGTTTGGTTCGCGTCCGCGTAATACCGGTATAAAGATCGGCGCGATTGCGATCATCAGCAGGTCCATCAAAGAGATCGGTTAAAATAACGATGTCATTTTCTAGTCCTTTGAAGCCAGCTATGGTTCCGACGGTAAACGCATCATCGTCAACGTCTGTCGCATCATTAACTAGCCTGAACCGTTTGCCGATATCGGGCGGAAAGCGCCCTACGCACGAATCTGGAATTCGCCGAGGCGACAGAATCGATACACTTCCCGGAGCGACACCTTCGCGGAGCAAATCTAACAATAGCGCCCGTAGTTTCCTAGCTTGGTCTTTTTCATCAGATATAGTCCGATAATCCACTGGTGAACTTAACCTTCGGCGACAGATTGGAGCTGGTGCATTTGCCATAAAACACGCTTCCTGCGCCACTTCCTTGGGATTGCGAAAATTCTCTCGCAATTCGAATCGGGTCGCGCCAAATGACGATAAGCGTTCGAGCAGCTTTGGTTCAATCCGCTGATACATTGCCGACTGAACACCCGAATCGTAGAAAACCAGCCATTTTCCCTTCGAGAACCCACCGGTTAGAACAAGATCAAGACAGTTCATTAAAGAAACCGCTAAAATGTCCTGCGCTTCATCAATCACGATAGCGTCATATTGAGGCAGCTCGTCTTCGTCTAACAAAGCTGAACAGGCGGACTCGAACAGCTGTGGATAGTCTTTACCGAACAACTGTTGGGGATCACCTTCCGATCGTAGCCCGCGCAATATGTCTTCAAAGCCGCCGCGTCGAATAATACCGCCCATGAAGGCGTGCAAAGTTGATGTTTCAACACGCGCTCCGCTTTGTGACATATCGAGCCTAAGGAACCTGGCGAGATTGTCATTAAAGCAAAGCAACAAAACCTTCTGACCCATGGCCGCCAGCCGTCGAGCTGCTTCAAGCGCAATCAGTGTTTTTCCTGTTCCTGCTGGGCCATCGCATAGTATGCGATGGTTATGATCGTTAAGTGCGTAGTCAAGAACTCTATGTTGGTCAGAGCTCAGCGCAACAAGTTCACGCTCACTTTCAATTAGTAGTCCGCGAAGTGATGGTACGACATTAAAATCACCCCGCAGAGCATTTACAATTTCTAGGCGTCGAGAGGGTGACAGCGGCGCAAAGACTTGTCTGCCAGTTTCGAGCGCGCGCCGAGAAAAATATGCCGACAACCGTTCAATATATCGACCGAATGTATGAGCCTTGTCGCGCTGGTCGTAAACGACCTCTAATTCCCATTCTGGGTCTACGAGATCGAAGCATATATCAGGAAATGCTACGCCCCAGCCAATTGTAGTTTCCTTTCGGAGTGTTTTGCCGAGCCGCATATCAAGATAGTCTAAAAGACCCCAGCGAGCGCCTTGAGCTTGCTTGAAGGGGCCTTCTTTAGATATGTAAGCCTTGTCCGGCCAGCCAATCCGCCATGTTCCCTGATGGCGCTCTACATGCCCACCTTTCACTTCCAAACAATAAACGCCAGACGGCGCGATGATTACGAAGTCCGCTTCGGCGTAGTCTTTCCGCCGATGCCGCGCGATACCAACGGAATGGAGACAAGTCAGCGGTTCGGAGTCAGTGGCATCGCGAATTAGCCTGAACATTGCTTCTTCGCTAGCCGTAGTGCCAGGCGGCACCGAATTGGGAATCATAACGGTCATTCACTGAAAGCCATGTTCTGGAGGTCCGTGAAATTTCTGATTCGACCAATGAAATCAACAGGAACATCGCGAATTCCAGCGCACCTCTCTACTTTGTAAAGGCCAAAACATAATCGGTGGTCAGATACAGAAATTTCCAGCCGTGGAGCCGACAGATCAATTTCTCCGCTAAATATTTGTTCGATAAGTAGCTCTGCTGCACGAGTACGAGCTCGGTAAATTTGATCAATCGCCGAGATCGTCTCATCAACACCTTCGGTGAGCTGTGGATCTTGTGTTAATCGGGCAAGTAGCGGCACGACAATCCGGAAGCTCCTTGGCGCAATACTTCGCGTGTCAGTTGCCCAAGATTTGATTGTAAAAGGGTCACGGGACTGTCCAGCTTCGCCTATCTTTCGCGAAAATGAAACATATGTGTCTCGACCAGCTTCGAAATGCCGCCTGAGAGCTTGTTTCCAACGATCAGCAGTATCGCGAACTGAGCCAGCATTTACTAGAAGCTGGTCTGCCCTGGCGTCAATCAGGTCGCGGTCCGTTGTTTCCGGAAGGGCTAAAAGCATACCTGGCTGCAACGCAGATACATTTACCAGCAATTGCTTTTCGCCGCCGACCCCAGCATTAGCCAAAACATGGTCAGCGTCACCGGTCCTGAGCACGATGACTTGTCCATTTGGCGGCAGCAATGCGTAGGACCCTTGCTGCTCGAAAAGAACGAGCTGCGCCATGGCATGCTGTTGCGACTCATCCCCTTTGGGCAATGCCGCAATTAAGGCTTCCAAGGCCCGAGCCTCGACATATTCGACTGGCGTATCGTCGTCCATATCTTGAGCGTTTTGCTGTGATTTTGGGGGCGTATGGCGGAGCTGAAACTGCTCGCGCCATAAAACCGGAGGAGAAGCGAATTCCGAATCAAACACGCTCTTTAGAAATTGCGACGCACCTTGTTCAAGCTGGCGTTCCCATCGCCGCGCAGCACTGAGGGTTTTATCGTACCACCGTCGTTCAAATGGTAGTAGGATAAGGTCCGTAGTGGCGCCGTATCCATTTGAGGCGACCTCCCGCATGGTCTCACGATTTACCCATCCAGGTATAACTACACGATTATATGGGGCGCACCGACGCAATGCGTCCAGCGTCAACCAATCATAACGGGCAAGAGCGGGGTCGTTAAGAGATTGGTCCCTACATCGATCTGCAATCGGTATCGAGCGACACACAACGGCCATTTTTTCGCCCGATCTCGCTCCCTGTGCAATGCGCTCAAGAGCACTGCGGCGGTCCGAAAGTTTCACGCTGTCAGCCTGAAATCGACCGAAAAGCTCCCGAAGGTGACGGGCACCCTCATCATAAGCGGAAAGAATGCTGGACTGCGCCACGATCGACTGTGTGAGCCGTGTCATTTCCAAATCGTCCTGCGCTCGATCTACAAGCGGGATACCGATCGCCCGGCGAAGAAAGGAGGTAACGGAAAAATGTAGGGATTGAATGGCAAGATCGCCGTCTGCTGGTTTTGGCATCGATTCCAAAATTTCGGCAACTGCTTCTAGAAAATCGTCTGTCTCGGCATGAAATGAATGATTTGCAACCCAGTGATTGGACTGACGACCAAGAAAGCGTTCTAGCGGGTCACTACCCGTTTTAACGGGAAGATGAGCTCGTGGCGGCACCTGAACGTCTTGATCCTCAAGATACCACGTAAACATTGTGCCCTGTTCATCAAGAGCCCTGGTAGACTCGCGGTCGTGCAGTTCGGCAAAAACACATATCGATATGTTATCCAGCTTACCCGTTGTCGACAATATGGCATTCAGGTTCCGACCTAGGCGCGCACCGTCCACAATAACTCGCCAGCTTGAAATATGGGCTGGCGGATCGGTAAGGAGTTCGCTGGCTGTTGCAGCGTCGGCGCAAGTATAAAGCAGCGGTCGGTCAGTAACACTTCCTCGCCAATCGGTTGCGTCACCATGCGAATCTACCCAACGCGTACCCAACAATGCTGGTGGTGCCGTATCGAGCGGGGTAATTAGATGTAGATACTCATCGAGCTTCCAGCGCGGCCCAACAAGAAGAATTGCCTCGTGGCGCTCTGGTCGACGCCGACCTGCACCGGTCAGATGCACTAAATTATCAACATTACGATCCTTCAACCAATGCAAAATATCTTGTCCGCGCGATAATCGCTTGTGCTCGCGCGCGGATCGAGAAAGATAAGGCAGCACTTCTTCTCCGACGGTGATCGATCCGCTTTGACCAACGCAAACCTTGTATCGAGTATTCTCACCCACTCTAATCAGACCGCCAAAGACCGCATTAAATGTGGTTGTTCCGTCGCTAATTGTGATGGGATCTCCATTTTTCCAGAGCGTCAACTCGGTAGCAAAATTGCCAGCCTGAAGGCGGGCAGCTTCCAAACTCGCCACCACGGCTGCCAAGATTGGAAATGGTCCATTTTCGCGAACAACCAGCAATCCTGATTTTTGTACGAAAAGTGCAAAAAGGCCTGCACAGCAAACATATTGGGCATAGCGGTCAAGATTGTTTTCGCTGTTTCCGATAGTCGCTGTGCCAACGAACGGCCATCGCCGCAACATTTCTTCAAGGAGTGGCAGGCATCGCGTTTGAGATTCTACCGCTGCGTAAGCCCACTCGACTACGTAGATGTCGTCGACCAGCCCGACCACCCCCGAGCGATCTACCACAACATCGTCTTCGTCGGCCAAATAGTGCAACGCTGCGCGAGCGGGCGCATACTCGATACCTGCGCGTTCAGCAGCATCAAGAAGCGCCGAAGTCTTGGCCTGTATGCTGATAAGGTCTTCGATGCCACTAAAGGTTGCAAGTAATCGTAGCTTAGGTTCGATCAATAACTCAATTGCCGCTCGGTTGAACGGATCGCCATCGTCAAATGTGGCGATATAGGTATCTATTTGTACCAATTCACGCTCACTAAGGCATGCACGAAGGTCTGTTGATCCGACAAACGGAGCGATGGCAGCAACTGTGGCTTCCAGAACCCAATTGAGATCTTGGATATCAGCGCTACTCAGGGAAGGCTTTTCCACTGTTGTTGATAAGAACTGGAGAGCGGAGGCGGCACGGGACGCGATGACCACGTCGGTAGTGGCATATAGTCGATATTGTGATGCCAACCACAGCCATCTAATAATCTGAGCTTTAGGAAAATCACCATGGTGCTGCGCCTCGCTCAACTTTTCGGACAGATATGATATGTGTTTGGGCGCGTCACTCAAATCAAGCCGCGCCGCTGTTTCAAATCCAACAAGCAGCCTCGACAGCTGGTTTACTCTCGATTTTTTGGGAAACCAATATGACAAAATCTAACCCTCGCCCCCCAATCTACGGTCCAATGCAAAATAAACAACCTCAATTGGTTAATGCAAACCTCCATTGCATTGGCTTGTTATCCAGTAGGTGGATAACGTGTTGTTGCCCGGAAATCCATGAGCCCGATTGAAAATTTGAGAAAGGCCCGGAATATAAAGGCGATCGAACCCGTTGGCCGTCATTGTTATTTGTCAAACGCCATAGCGTTTGACGTATGCGTTCTGTATGACGCGACTTGCACAAAAGCAGTTGGCGTTTAATTGGAGGGTGCTGCTGGCTTCCTACCCCGCCACTTAGGCCCTACCGCTAACCCTAATGCAAATGATAGTGCCTCAAACTCCCTCAACTCACCCAGCCGCTGACTGCGTTCTGCCTTCGCTTCAACCGTTTCTTGGCCGTGCCTATATTGCGGATGGCTCGTACCTCGCATGATAGTTTCCGGCTTACGCGCGCCGTGATGGCGGCAGACTTCCATTCCATAAGCGGCTGGGTTACGGCATTGGTCACCGCGTGCCTTGCATTTGGCTTTGTGGCTTCTTGCTTGCCATGGGAACTAGGACACGTCGCTATGGACGCAGCCGTTGACATCGGGCAACGGGTTATCGACCCTGAATGCTGTTATTGGTTCACGCTTAGGGGTTCTTAGCCGGCGCGGAAGAGTTTATCAAAGACTGGCGGACAAAGAGCGCTTGCGAAATCTTTTCAAACGCATCCTGATAAACTGCGCTGTCGATAATCGGCTCTTCATCTTGAGGCTGCGAGCCGTAAACTGACGACTTAACTTTTGCCATAATGAAGTTCAGGCGGATTTTGGAGACTGGGCCCATTTGCTCAATGAAGGCCGATACGATTGGTGTCTTCTTCTTCTTACCAAAACCGGACCAAAGGCTATACGACATTTTACCAGTGGTTGAGCCGACCCCAGTAATAAGACCTGATTGTACATCGCCCGACTGGATCCGGTATCCTGAGTCCTGAAGCACGGTCATAACCGCGCCAAAAGCTTGATCTTTCGTTGTCTCAAATTCCTTCGTCTGCATGGATTGCAGCTGCAGCGGAGACAACTCTTGCTTAGCTTTGGCCAGCACAGGGGTCGCAACCGAAGCAGCGACAAGTCCCACAAGGATGATTAATTTTTTCATCGGAATAACCCCTAGAATGAACTTGAACGGCTCTTGAAGTCTGAAACGACTTTCTTCCCGTCGAACTTGATTATCAGTGTCATAGACCGAGTTGATATCTCAGATTTTGATTTCTTAGAGCCAAAGCCCAAACCACCGAGGCCGAGAGCGCCGCCGAGGCCGCCTGCAATCCCCATGTTGATAGAAAATCCTCCCGAGCTGTCTGATGCGATCGTTGCGTGACGATCGTAAACCCAAACTTCGCTACCCGAGGAGTCAATAGTTGTAATATTGGGGCCGCCAAATGCTTCGATAACTTGCAACTGGCTAGTTTCGCCAACGCGAAGAGTTAGTTGCACCATGCCCTGAGAAAGCGTGTTTGGCGCATCGTCTTTTGCCATTGCCATGGCAGGAGCGCTCCCAACTGATAATAGCGATGCGACCGCTACAAAATACCCTGATCTACTCATCCAAAGCCCCTTGTGTTATCTACTCGCTGTATATTTCGAATAAGTTTCCGCTAGGCAACTTTTCTGCCGTAACCTCAAGACGCATTTTCTAAGACATCCACTGCCTTGTTGCAAGCGCCGATATTCCATATTCTGTCGTTCAATCCTTCCCAGCTGGTAACCGCGCCATGATGTCATTTAGACCTTAGGTTTCCTTCCCCGCGTCCGCGTCGACCCCGGTGCTAGCATCCCCAGCTTAGCCATGAGATTTTCTATCTCGTGGAAGAATACTGCCATTTCATGGCGCTCCAGCCGCTCATGCTGCGTTTGGCCTGCACCTTGATAGTTCCAATGCCTATCTCCGCGTCGTATGTTCTTATGGCCGCCGTGACTCCTGCACGTACGACACGATCCGACTGCTAATTTCTTACATTGCTCTCCGGTCGACCGAGCAATCGAGACGCACCTCCGCGCTGAGCCATTGGCTACGTTTGGTAGCACGGTAAACTCCCTGTATTACGTAAGCTGAGACGCTTGCTGGACGGGCGCTGGTTGAAATTGTTCCTAAACCCACGGATGATAGGCTTTTGTATGTTTTGTCGGTTACCCCCCTCCCCATCCAAGCAGTGTTGCTGGATTAAGAAATATGAAAAATGTATTAGGGGGGTACCTACAAAACATACAAAAGGTCGGACAACACTACTGCTTGGTAATGTAAGGATTGATGTCATACTTTACCGTCCTCCTCCCACCGGTTTCCACAAGGGCCTCTTTTAGCCAACCTAGTTCGACAAGCTGATCCAACCCCTGCTTGACCTTCTTCTGGTCAGACAGGTCCCGCCAACCCTTCGTGTAAACCGAGCGCAGGGTGAAGCCTGATGCCAATTCACCCTTCAACAACCGGCCTACAAGCGCCTGTGCACTTGTTCCGTCCACGCCATGGACGGCACCATAAACCCTCTTTGCGTGCGACTTAAGATAGGCAGCGAACTTCAACGCGCCGGTCAAACAATCGTGGCAGACCGCACCATCATGCCCTTCAAGCAGATGAAACAGCAACGCCAGACTGGGGACTAAGCTGCGGTACTTCGAGAAGTGGCTCTGCTCAGCAATGCCGATATCCTCACTGCGCAACCACTCCTCGTTCATGATATACCATGCGTTAAAGCCAGTCTGCGCTTGAGCATCAAAATGCAGCAGGTAAGACCCATGCTTGTTGAGTTGGCCACTTTTTCCGGCGCTCCGAAGGTTCAGCAAAGCGCTATTCATCGCACCAAGGGCAGCTTTATCAGGAGACCGGTCTACCAAATTGTATTTTTCGTCTAGGTCCGGCCAAACCAGAAGCTGGAACCGCTGCAACAAGCCGTCATTCTGGGAACTACCGCTTTGCGCCATCTGGACATAGTGCTTGATTTTATCCGGCTGGAAGCCACCAAAGACTGACATGGAAAAGTGTTTAAGCCTAATGCTGCCGCGCCCGATCCGGTCAAAAGTATAACTGCCTGAGCCACCCCAAGCCGACAAGTAAAAAGCCCTAGCCGCTTCCTGCCCTGACGTATCGAGGCTGTGCAACAAGCCTGATAGTTCGTCACCATGCACAAGCACACCCCTCGGGTTTGCAGCAAGTATCTCGCCCAGCGCTTGGTAGGTAGTATCGTTAACGATCAGACGAGGCTTCTTTGGCTCCACAGGTTCAGCAGGGATAGTCTTGAGCTTTCCCGCTTTGTAAGAACCAAGGTCCTTTTCATACTGCTTCTTTGCCGCTTGGTAGGTTGCTATTGCACTGGCATAGGCAATGCTTTCCTGCTCCTCGATATGATGAAGCGGCTTCATCATCTCTTGCTGCGCAGGGGTCTTCATTGACCCTGGGGAACCTACAATGCCGCCCCAGAGAGCGGGGTAAGCCTTCCACGTATCGTCGTACTGCTTCGGTAGTATGCCAACACGGTTACCCACAATGGCACCGGCACCAACAAGCAGTGAAGTTGCGACATAATCAACAGGGCACGAGAGGCGTTCTGCAATGTCACTGACTGCAGCCCTAATGGTGGATGGCAGACAATTGACGTCGAGTGCTTTCACTTTGCGCAGCGTGTTTGGTAAGTGCTGGGGCTTAGCCCAGCCCTCTTTATCAACTTGTGTAGGTTGCGCAGCGGTATAGTTTTTGGCTGGGTTTACCCACCCCCTCCGTTGCGCCTCGGCAAAGATAAAGAGGTGGTTAAGATGTGTGGGCTTAAAACTGTCCCACGTCTTGCTGAGCTTCAGAGGGGTGTTAGTCATCTTGCGATTTCTCCGATGTGAGAGACCATTCCAGCCAGAGGCCACGACCAACTTCGCCCAACGACTTCAGCGCCATGCCGCACTTAATCCACAAAGCATGATCATCCGCCCTCATTGACAACAACGCACTGCGAAGATGCTGGATCGTTTCAGGCGCAAGCGTGACCTCGGAACTATCATCTGCATTAGGCCAACTACCAGGTGGCTTCGTCGCAGTAGGTTTCAACAACGACTGCCAGACGTTTAGCAGCCCCGCAGGGATTGTTGGGATGGCCCGCCAATTTCCCTTGCCTGCCCATTGATAGGGCTTCCCGGTATCCGGATGGATAGACGGGGGCAGAACGTCCTGCACAGTTAGCCCATTTGCAGAAGAGCACCTGAACTCCAAAACCATATCGCCCGTTTCCGGATCGGTAATCTGTTTTGTCGGGATTGGCGAAATACCTTCCGGAAGGCGAAAAAGAAGCTTCCTGCTATCTTTCTTACCAGAGGCAATTTGAACGGCGTCATCCGCATCGAGAAGGGTATCAAGGTTCACCCCTCGATCAGCGAGCCAGATACGCGCCTCCGGCAGATCATCAATGTCGAGCGCCATAGTTGGCAACGGCGAACAGTAGGCGTGGGCAATACCTATATTACCGTGTAGTTTACTGGCCCTTTCAGGATCAGTGATGGCGTTTGCTTCTTCGTTCCAACCGAAGGTTAAAGGCCTTTTTGTGCGAGGTGGGATGTCAACGAGTGCAATCCCATGAGCGACGTAGTCCGCAGGATCAATCATGCCAACAACCCACCGTTGTTTGGTCGGAGGCGCAAAACTTGCGATTATAAAATGATGCCAAAACGGAACGACCGGCTGTTCCGTGGAATAACGTTAACACCGCACGTAAGGCTAAATCCGGAGGCACACCATCGTTCAGGGTCATGTTGAACACGACCATGCTTACTCGTGTCTGAAGCTGGTACCACTCCGTCTCATTTTCGGGCGGGTCACCAGAGAGGCAAAAGCCACGACGGATCTTGCTTTGTATTTCATCAATGTCGCTGTTCATTACTTGCCTCCCATTATGAAGGGCGCGTCGTCTACGCGACGCTGAGCTTCGTCAAAAAGCTTTACCGTTTCGACCTGTGCCCTGCCGTTTATAATCTGCCACGGGAGCGGCCAAACCTCCAATGTCCGTGGAGAGACGCGAAAAAAATTATCGGTCACGAGTTTTGCGCCATCTTTACGACCCACACGCTTTGGGTGCGTTATGTTTGGGGTAGGTGTTTCGGACACCGCTGATGTAGTTTTACGTTTCATTGCAAATAACCGCCTTTCGTTCCGTTACGGGAGATAACGTCGAAAAAAGCAGCTACAAGAGGCAAATATGTATAATCTTCAGTAACTTACCCCTACGCTATTAGGGGGAAGAAACGCACAAAATCCAATAGTTTAGTGACAGTTTGCAGCCTCAATAAAGCTGTGGATAACTTTTGCACTCACGACGGTTTCAACCGCTTCCAGTCTCCGCTGACAGAATTTCGCACCATTTTTTCATAGCTGCCGCTTGCTCGGGCAGTCGAAGCGCATGTTGATATGTGCCTAACACCCCAGACCTTGTGGCGGACTGACGGTGGTTCAGAATGGCGTCCAACACTGCTTCGTGAAAGCCTGCTTCTGCAAGTGCCGTTACGAACGAACGACGATGGTCATGAAAGCGCCAATCCAATTTCACATTCAGCGCTTCATCAATTGCCATCTTGATCTTACCGAACGTATCGATTGCTTTACCCGAACGAGGTGCAGGGAATACCAATCCGGAAGTTGGATGCCCCATTTCGGCATAACGCCGTTTAAGGATATCAAGCGAAAGGGCATGTAAATAGAACGTATGGGGGTCACCGTTCTTGGTCTGCGTCCCCGACAATGCCCAAACTGAACGATCGAGGTCGACATCCTCCCACAACATCCGTGTAGCCTCACCGCGCCTGCATGGCATTGTGATAAGGAAATGGAGAAGATCACGATGAACCTGTTGCAAGCCTTCGGCAGTTCGTATCGCACCCCATAACTGCCCAAGTTGCGACGGCTTATGGTGAACGCGCCTTGACTTGGGTGGCCTTGGCCGAAGCCTCTTTACTACTTGGCCGCAGGGGTTGGTTGCTACATGCTGCTCTTCTACCGCCCAGTCATAAAATCGTGAAAGCGCACCGTATCGATGTCGTGCTGTGGCAACCTTGCTTTGTTGCCCGTCAAGCATACGCTTAACGTCCGTACCAGCAACTTCACCTGCCGGTTTGTCCATTGCACTCATCCCTGCGATGGCAGCTTTGGTGTGCATCAACTCTTCAGCTACCGCTTTGGGTGAAAGCAGCCCCTCTCCGCCTCGCATTTTGGGCCGTTTGGGCAATGCTTCTGCATAAAGTTCCAAGAGCCGCTTCAGCGTCCCAGCACGCTTGCGGGCATCCTCAGCAAGTTTCGCCTTCTTTTTCTCAGCTGGATCTTCACCCGACTTGGCTTCTCCTTTGTGCTTGTTTGCGACATCGCGCGCCGCATCTGGTGACAAAGAAGCCGGGTTACCGAGCACTATTGATTTTGACGGAAAGCGCTTTCCAGTATGCGCATCAACTCCACGAGGCTTATATTCAAAACGCCACGCCATCGATTGCGCATTCACGATTAGCGCAAGCCCTCTGCACTCAGCGTCAGCTATAATAGTACGACGCAACGGCTGGCGTCCGCGCCAAGCACCTTCAATTGTTGCCTTGGAAATCTTAACTGGACCGAGCCGGACTATCTCTTGCTTGCTCAACGTACACTCTCCATGTAGGACGGACATAGGACGGACATATAGTGCGTTATTGAGCGTAAACAAGCGTGCAAGAACGGAAGTTAGTACAAGTCTCCCCTTCTGTATAACAGCGTACACATAAGGATATGCAAAGGTTTTGGCTAATTTCTGCTGATTGCAGCGATCAAATTCAAAATTTAACCACTTGACTCTTAATCAGCGGGTCGTGGGTTCGAACCCCTCAGCGTCTACCATTACTCTCAGATATCACCGATTAGGCATTCATTTATGCTTAATGCCTAAGCGAGCTTCTCAAATGTAAGCCCCG
>Ga0078894_10000999_pt1 | contig 20508 bp, 16 predicted proteins | sample LauGreSu1BDMLBSD_2_FD_67506 | JGI IMG/M metagenome (GOLD analysis project Ga0078894, IMG submission 67506) | Freshwater lake microbial communities from Lake Michigan, USA - Su13.BD.MLB.SD (version 4) (version 4) | ecosystem: Environmental > Aquatic > Freshwater > Lake | place: Lake Michigan... | reverse complement strand
ATCTTGTCTCCATTATCCTTCCAATACTTGACCTTCATTTCCAACACTCGGTCCTCATCCGTTTTCGGTATCAAACTATCCGGGTTTTCTTTTCGCTCCTTCAACGCGGCATCGTCTTCTGCACTCGGTTTCGGTTTTACACCAAAACAGTTGACACCAAATCGAACATACGGATTATCAATATACCCACCATTCACTCCCGGACGACCGCAACTGTTTTTGTTGTTTTTGGTTTTCTGAAGCCGGTCCCACGTTTTCTTCTGTGTCGGGAAAAACGCCATTTGTCCCTCTGACCAGCCGTAATTACACCACTCCGCGCCGTCTTGATATGCTTTTTCTATTTCATTATAGGTCGCCATACGTGCGCCGTACGCACTACAAATGGTCTGCGCATCTTCGTATGTATACAGATTGTCGCGAATATTAAATACTTCTTCGCGAGCGGGTGCGTTTGCTCCGGATGCGTCCGCCGCTGCCTTTGCTGCCTTGGCTTTTTCTTCTTTTCGCCATCCAGGCGTCCAAACATCCTTGAACCATCCGTCAAAGTATTCTCGAAGAGAAATGTTTAGCACACGCTTGAAAAAGATGAAAACCATTGCTATCATAATGGTTTTCCATACATACAACTCTATCAGGTAAATCGTAATAGGACGTGTATCGTATTCCATGGGAACACCCGTTATGTAAATCAATAAATAAAACAGAACGATAAACACCAAATAACTCACAATGGTAGAAATTTGTTCCACGTGTTCTGTGTATAAGAACCACCATTCTTCCACCAAGTGTTGTTTTTCCTGGTCGGTTTTGTAATAATACGACAATAATGTAATAACCAAAAAGGCAAACAGCACAATAAAATCGAATGTTCGACTTACCGCAACAATACTATTTCCTTCTGAACTGGGAGCACGATACAAATCGACGATAAAATAGAGAATAATGTAGCCAGTCAGAAACCATAGTATTAAAACAATATTCGAACGGGAAAACACGGTGCGTAAAATGTCTTCTATGCTGTCTTCTTTTTTGGATGCTGGCGCTGTTTTATTTCCGCTGGCATCTTTAGCGGGTGCCGGTGCCGGCGCAGATTTTGATGATGGTGCTGGAGCAGGTGCCGGGGCAGATTTTGGTGCTGGAGCTGGTGCTGGTGCTGGTGCTGGTGCTGGTGCTGGTGCTGGAGCTGGTGCCGGTGCTGGAGCTGGAGCTGGAGCTGGTGCTGGTGCTGGAGCTGGAGCTGGAGCTGGAGCTGGAGCCGGAGCTGGTTCTGGAGCTGGTGCTGGTGCTGGTGCTGGAGCTGGTGCTGGTTCTGATGGTGTTGGCATTTATAAGGTTATAATATATCTACTTATTTTTTTTGCGATAAAACAAACAGTAGGCGCTTTGTGAACTGGAGACCATACTTTGTATGGGCATAACCGACGTATCATTGAATAAAAACCATTCATTTTGTTCCGTCCGCACAAAAGAAGTGTAGTGGCCACCCATAATATTGCCCATATGATTGCATACCCCAAACAATTCATATACATACGATTTTTCATTATACCCAATAACGTATTTGCTTAAATCTAAATGGTCCACCGGAAAGTGTACATTGTTATTCAATTTACGCATACCATCGGGAGAAAACCGTTTTAGAGCAATAATCAGTATTCGCGGAATATTCCAAAACACAATTCGTTTGTGCGCATTCTGATACTGTTTCGTATTTTCGTTATACCACGCATTGTCGCCATGTAGCCATTCGGGTTTCGTAAATAAATCGAAACATTCTTCCAAATGAATTTCGCGTCCCGCGTTGGAATAATAAGACACGGGGAGAGGTAAATCCAAAATAAAAAACGGTTCCGGTTTCAATGACAATCGCGTTATGAGATTTTGTTCCGATGGTTCAGAAACGATTTCCGAAACATAAATACCATAAAAGAGTTCCATAATTTCCGAATATTCTTTCGTATACACCTCCCGCAACATGGTATAACAACGCATCGCAATGTCGTCTTTTTCTGTCATCCGATTGCCGTTTATCCGCATAACCACCGGACGACAAATGCTGGCATGTAAGCATTCAATCATAAACAACAAAAATTCGGGCATATCATTCTGAGCAAATCCGGTAAACAATTCCCGTTTTTTCAATTTCGCATTGGTATGGATTGCCCGCAACAAATTAATAGGCGAATACACCGCATTGTTCGACCGCATAGCATCCCGCAATGCCAACCACTCCAAAAACACCTGGGTTTCCGGAATGTGTTTATGGTGGGGTGTATATTTTAGCCGCAACGTATCCAATTCATGTATGTGATTTAGGACTTGAATACAGGAGTTCATAAAACACGTATTTCCCAAATTCGCCAATCCCGATAGACCCCTGGATTTTTCCATGTTGTTGTCTAAAGTAGGTATGTTTGTTAATTATGCTATTGAACATATAAAGTATTGGCTTTATATTATATTATTTATCAGTCATTTATGGACCAACTTTCCATAGAAAGATTACAACAGCAAATATTATCGCAATTATCCACGCCGCGTACTACTCGTATGTATGCGTCTACCAACACACACATGAACACAAACATGAATACAAGTACAAATACACAGCCTACTACTCCTCCACGAAGAAATACCCGTTCGAGATTTTATCAACCACCTCGATTAAATACAACTATTGAACAAGACCAGGAAGCCATTCAACAAGAACGAACCCACCATTTTATCCGCGAATTGATGTCTATTACACGCGAGTATCAGTCCGAACAACGCGAGTTTCACCGAACCATGAACACAATTATTTCACTATTAGACCGTTTATTGGGGAGAAGACGTTCTGAACCGGCTGCTTCTCCCGTTCAGTTTAACGGAACGACTTACGCCGACGAAACGGAAACGGAACTACCTCCGCCTCCGCGTCCGACCCCTCTCCGACGGAATTCTTACCTTGGGCGTGCGTTTCAGCGCCATCGCGAACGTGAACGTGAACGAGATATCGAAACCGAACGAAACCGTAATATTCAGTTTCAGCCGTTGAATACCGAAACAGATGACCGAACAGAAAACCTGTTTATTTCGTATTTCTTTTCGCCTTTAGCGACCGATAATACGGCTCCCGAGCGATTAACCCAGCGACAAATTGAACAAAATACGCACATTATAGTGTATGATGCGTCCATGAATGAAACACGATGTCCTATAACTATGGAGGATTTCGCGGAGGGAGAAGAAGTATTACAAATCGCGGGTTGTGGACATTATTTTAAAAGAGAAGCACTCACAGAATGGTTTCGTCGCAATAACCAATGTCCGGTGTGTCGACACCGTGTTTTGCGCGGTGGCGGAACGCGTTATACCACGACTTCTGCTACGCCTGAAATAAATACTGTCCTACCTGCGGACGAACACGCCACCCCCGAAAATGAGGTTCCGTATGTAGAATACAACGATAGCGACGATAATGTTAATGATGGTGAGGGAGACGGCAACGGCGACGGCGATGAACACACTGACCTCCGAGAACAACGAAATACAGAAACGCATTCTCCCAGTCCATCCACATACAGTATGTTTGAAGACAGATATACATTCCAATTGCCTCTTTTGTATGACACGTCCAACAACGTATTTTTTTCAGAAAACAATCGTGAACCCATAGGAAGCGAACGCGAACTTCAACAAACGATCCAACGCGAAATACTAAACGCGTTCCAGTTGTTTCGAACTCCTCGAAATCAATTATAAAAACAGGTTTATTTCTCTCTTTATGGGGGAGAATGAAAAGACAGACCGACAGCAAACATAAAAAAGACACCTGCGCATTCATGTAGAATTTTATTCTATATGAATATGAATATGATACAACTAGTCTAGAACCCACTGTTCACACATTACCTGTATTATTTTTTCCGGAAACAATCTTGAAGTGTCTGTATCCGATTTTGTTCATTGTATATCCGCATCAAGAATTTATCAAACAACAGCGCCTTCACTTTTTGAGAACAATACTTTTCCTTTTTCTTCATAAACACTTCCAAATCCGGGAATTCCGACGCCAGTTTATCCATATCTTTGCGATACGTCTTCAGCGACGCATCCATTTTCCTGTATTCCCATATCTGGTCCACCGCCAATCCAAACAACTGTTGTAGCGGTTTCATCAACTGGTTCGTAATATAGTAAGTATAATCGATTTTGACGCGATTGGACACAATGAATTCCGGTGTTTCCACACGGTCGCCCAACAACTTTTTCCCCGGATTGGAAATAAACACGAACCGAATTCGGTCTCCCGGTTTCGGTTTGTTTCCCGGGTCGCGTTTTCCTATTCTATCCGCCAACACACGGTGAGCTATTCGGTCAGGGTTCGCATAATCGCTGCGCAACGCCTTCGTCAACATCAGTTTTTCCATCGGAACGTTGCCGTCGATGAGTTGGGAGACGGAACGGTCCAGGAATTCCACTGCGCGTTGAACATTGTTTTCGTGCATCAATATATTCAGAATTCCGCCATACGTATCTTTCAAATAATCACACGAATCGCGCCGTTTCAGCGACAACCCCATGTATTTCAGTTTGCCTTTATTTGGATCGGTTTCATACAACATCCCCACATATCGTTTTTTCGACAACAAAATAAACGGCATCAACGTTTTTTCATACGACAATTCCATCGGCGGTTTCAAATAATCACTACACAATTTGGCCGCGTGTTGTGCGATTTCAATGGTTATTTCCAACGCTTTCTGTCCACGGATTTTTTCTCCCGTTGTAGGGTCGGTTAAATTGAAGGTAAAGAAGACCGAGTCCGTATTGTGGACAATCATGCTCCCAATACCCGCCGCGAAATGATGGTTTTCCGTCGTTAAATCGTATACATATCCCGTGTAATCTATTTCCTGTTTAAACAAAATAGCATTGGCTTCCTCCTCCGACCATTCCGCCGCAGCATTCGCCGTTTTATGGACGGTCATAAAGATATTGCCGTTTTCGTCCACCTGAAATACAGGATAATGTCCATTCTCTAACGCATCCATATACAGTCGCTGCATTCGAACATGTGCGGTGTTTGTATTTTCGAATACGTACCGTATTTGGTCGGCCAAAGAAGTAAATACCGGCTTCGAACGGTTCTCGGTCATAGCAGGGTTCAAATAGAACGAAACGGTTTCATTGGTGTATTTGTTTGGTAGGAAATACCCGCTACGAATAGTTTCATTCCAGAAATACCCGGTAGGTAGGGGATGGTGTAGCAAGGGCGAACCCACCTCCACGTCGTCGGGAGATATTTCTTTTCCATCCGGACGCAATAGAGAATGGTCGTTGGTCGCATCCACTAATCCTCGGCGCGTAATAACACGTACCATTTTTTTATGAACTGCCAATGAGTGTCGCATAACACATGTTAATGGCGTCCATCCCTTCTCCGTCCACGTTTCCACATCGAACATACGGCAATATTCCTTCGATTGACGTCCGGGCTCGTGGCTATACTGCCACACATTGTGTCCGAATTTCGCACCCAATTCTTCGATCGCACATATTTCCACCACTTTCGTAGACGCACGGCGCACGATAACAGGCGTGTATTTGGCTACACTATCACCATACACATATTCCGCATTGGTCATGACCATTCCATGACTTTCTGTATTATATTCCAAACGTTGATACACCTCCTCGATGATACGGCGGGCATAAGTAATCATCATTCGACCCGTGGCGGTGGTCGAAGCCGCCACATCCTTTTCATAAAACGTGGACGTTTTGGCGCCACACTGACCATACAACGAATTGGCCGTTACCTTATATCCGAGTTGTCGTTTGTCTAAGATGTTTTGCATGAAGGGGTCTTTTTCCGTTTTCGCCATTTTGCGTGTATCGGACCGCGCTTTCAACAATTCCTCCAAAATACTGGGCATAATTCCTTTTTTACCGTTGGGAAATTGTGCCCAACGGACACATTTGGTTCCGCATTTCACTTTTTCTGCGCGCGACGTGGGCGTTTTGCGGATATACCGAAACGTATCGAATTCCAAATCCACATATTCGTATCCTTCCAATCCATCGTATTTGTATTTTCCATTCGCGTCTTTTTCTCCCTTTTCTTCAATAATATTTCCATCTAAATCGTATTCTTTCGTCCACACCTTGCTATCGTGAGACAGGTTATTACTAATCATCGAAGAAGGATATAGCGACGAATAATCCACGCACGCCACGGGGTTGTCCATATACATCGAACATTTGGGAGGCAACACAATTGCGCCTTCATACCCATCATTTTCCCCCGATTTGTCTAAATCGGGCATCAGGGTGTTTTTCTCCCTACACTTTTTAGCGACATAGGAAGTGAGTTTAATCCCTTGACCACGAAACACCAAGAAACTGATGGGGACACTACAAATACGCGACATTTCCACGTAGCCCGTAATAACGTCTATTTTACCCATCAAATGATGAACGAGATTACAATCTTGAATACAGTATTTCGCGACGATGGCGCGGTCGGCAGCGGAACCTTTCGCCAACCGGAAAATATCTTGTGGGGAGACATCGTCTTTCGCCATTCCCCATTTAATACTTTTAGCTTTTTGGATATGTTCGTGTCCAGCAATGACAATGACATTGTATTTGACCGTCGCTTCTTTTCCTTTGACCATTTCCACTACTTCTTTGTCGCGAATGATTTGTATGACAGGAAATTTCTGTCCGTTTTTGTAATAGTCCGAAGTAAACCCCGACAATTCAATGTGTATAAAATCGCCCACGTGGAGCCCCGCCAAGTTGTTGCTATAGAGGTGTGTCGTTTGTTCGCCCGTTTCGGCGTCGGTTATACATTCCACTTTTTTAACATCATCACTGATAAAACTACCCGCCACGTCGTCCAACTTGTAGGACGACAAATTGAAATCGCGACGGAAATAGGTATACATATCCACCTGTATTCTCCCTACCATACGGAAATATTTCAAATCGTATTCCCCACTGGCGAGAGCAACGGTGGTATTTTCTATTTCATGTTTGATGGTTTCCACGCCCGTTTCGGGGTCAGTAGAACGTTTTTCTTTTGTACATACCATTCCCACATTTCGCGAGAGTTGGGAGAAATCGGAAACACAATTGTTTTCCAACGAACGACGAAACAGGAACTCATAATCAAATCCAAAAATGTTATAACCAATAATGATATCCGGATTTTCTTTTTGTATCAAGTCCGTCCAACGTAATAGCAGGTCTTTTTCTGTATCCGCACTTTCGATTACTGCTCCGTCCACGGGGTCGCACGTTCCTTTGACCAAACAGTGGTTCAAGTACGGTTCCTTCTCCCCATACTTTAGGAAAGTAGAACCGATAAAGGTAACCTCATCCCCTTTCAAGGGAGGATACAATCGCGTTAGCACTTCATCTACTGTGGTTATTTTTGTATCACGGTCCAATTCGGAGGACATCAACACGTCCACTATAGTTGTACTACGCGTGGGACGGCCAATCGCAACGGCGGGCTTGGATTTGGGTTTATGGAAACGGGGATGGGCAACTATTGCCTCGTCTCCGGCTCCGGCTTCGCCGTCGCCGTCGTCGCCCTCCGCGTCGCTGTCCGCATCACCGCCTTCGCGAAATCCCTCGTCGTCGGCGCCTTCGGCGCCGCGCATCCGGTCAAACATCGCGGTAATGGTCAGCACTTCCGACGCATTCCCCTCTTCCGTTTCAAACTGTTTCAGTTGTTCCACGGGCGTTTGCAACAACACCTGGATTTTATCCAATACAAACGATTTGCTTACTTCGCGTTTCGGATATACCAAATCCACGTCATCGAATTTGCTGTATCCGAACGCGGTCATTATCACTTTAGCAACCAGTTTCTCGCACATCTCCCGATTGTCCATCGCCTGTTTATCGAACACGTCCACCATATTGCTGGCCAAACGTTTATAGGATTTGATGGGGATGGGGAAATCGCCGTGGCTACTACTGGCTTCTATATCAAAACTACAAATCTTGTATGGAACACGCGTTTCTTTTTCTTCAATAGGGAGAACATCCGATTGCTTACAAATGTATTCTTTGGCGCAATGCGTAAGTTGTGTAGCGGGTATCGTTGCGTGTGTCGTTTTCACGCGGACCCAACCCGAAGGACTGATGTTTTGAATGTGGAAGTATCGCAACAATGGCGGAATATTGGCTTCATACAATCGCACGGGTGTTTTATGATACAACAATGATTTCAGTTTGCGCGTGGAACTGTATTTAGCGTTCGTATTCGCCGGCGCAGTTTGTGTTTCATACCAGGCATTCTTGAATTTGCTCAAAGTGGCCATATTTTTGAATACAAACTTGATGAATTTATATTTTCTACCTGCCGAAAAACCATACAGTTGGTGATGTTCTTCTAATACAGCAGTGTATAGTCCATCTTTGTGGAATTTGCCAATTTTCTGAACAATAAATTCCACGAATTCGTTCACCTCCCTCTGCGTCCATCGTTCGTCTACTTTGGCGTAAAAGAAGGGGCGGTAATCGGTTATATAGATACAACACGTGTTGCCCGTTTCAGAAATACCGAACATTTGAATGATGAATTGTTTGTCTTCTTTGTCCGATTTGTCTCCGCGACTGCTGCGTTCACTGCCACTTCCACTACCGCTGCCCGACCCTTCTTCGGAACTATCGGGATTTGCGTATTCTAGCTCACTAACTAAGCCATCGAAGATGTCAAAATCAAACAAACGATAGGCCATTCCTACCACGAGTTTGTTGGGTTTGGTATTCATTTTCGCTGTAGTATTTTGTTTCAGTTTTGATAATAAATGAAAAGGGAGAGATATCTTTTTATTGTGTTTCAATCTTTAATTCAATTTTTCGATTAAACCAGCAAGAATGGTTGCGTATATAATGCTATTTCAATGAAATTGATACGCCAGTAAATTTATAAAATAATAATAATGTTTTATTTTATAAATTATTGTAAAATGTGATAGGAATAAACGACTGTATATACCCAGTCCAATTATTTTTCTCCCTTTTTATCATAAATGGATAAAACAAATAATTAATCGGGAGCTGAAGATAATAACTGCCTTTACGCACAAACTCTTCATACCATCCTTGCTTACACACATCATTCTTTGTTTGGTGTATATTCTGCAAATGTTGTAATAAATGTAAATCATCTTTGTGACATATTTTGTATTGTATCACCTCCCGGTCTTGACAATTATTTTTCATACCTGCGTGTAATACTTCACTGTTGAATAAAAACACAGTTCCTGCGGGGCCATGTATATTCGTTATATTGGATATAACAAACGGATACGTTTTATCAGAATATGGACACACCGAAAGCAATTCTCCCTCATACTTATATAAAATCATCGTATACACTGGATGTTTGGTATGAAACAAGTGTTGTGATGATGTAACATCCCTATGAAAAGTAGATAACGCCGTTTGTTTGATAATATAAACATAATCCATAAACATATATCCTTCTGGGAGTTGGCGCAATGCATCATGTTCCAATTTCTTACACAATTTATTTTTAGTATTTAAATAATCTTTGTCGAATAATACACAATATCCATCATTTTGTATGGTTCTAGTTTGAATATTTTGTAATGCGTGTTCTTCGTTTTCAGGAATATACCATAATATGTAAGTCACTAAAATGGCGAATACAATTAAAAACGGGTATGATATAATCCAAAATTTACTTTTCATTTTATTTTGTGGTTATAAGCCTTATATAAAAGCCTTATATTATATTTACCATAATGACAGCCATTTTGAACCAAACCATTTTCGTGTTGTATTGTGTTCTACACCCACACGACGTCGCAATGTTCGACGTTTACCCCCAGTATGCGTATTGAGATGTTGTATATGATTATTTGGAGTTGCCTCATGTGGAGCAGAACCAATGTGTTCTCCCTCTCCTCTTTTACGAAAGGTTGCCGTAATCCAATTAAACATCTTGATCGCATCACGTTCCCCGTTATAGTATTCTACTTTTCCATCCACTATCTTAAAAATAGTTGGATACCCATTGGCCACGATTTTTTGGGGAGAATGAGACAAGTATTGATTGTTCAACCGTACCAATTTGGTATTTTCCTGGCTTTGTTCCACCTGTTCCAACTGAACGCGGTGGTCGCTTTTCAACATATTTTTCAGTTTCTTCCATTCCGGTTTCAACGCTTTACAATGACCACACCAAACTGCGAATACCATACCCGCAATAACAAGTGGTTTCGTTTTAGCGTGTGTTTTATTATGATGTGCTTTACGAGTTTTACGATGTGTTGTTTGATGTCGCATTATATACAACCCACATAAAATCTTTTCGTCAAATATATTATAAATGCGTGTTCCTATCATCAAAGTATTATTTATTTTATTTCTCCTAACGTGTTTCTTGTTGGGACTATATTTGTATTCCACCAAGGATATGAAAACGCTTTTTACACAAATGTATAATATAGAACAAACACGGGAGAATAGACGAGAAGGATTTGGATTATTTGAAAGTTATGTTTCTTCTCCCAATTCTATAGAACAAGTAACGGACCAAACATCTGGTGTTTCTGCCCCTGCCCCCGCACCATCGGTTCCACCCACAGAACAAGTTCCCGATTGTCCGAACCTTTTGGTAAAACGAGGAACACAATATTTCCTGTATCGTTCGGATATCCCCGAGGAAGAGGGAGTAAATCCCGTAGTATTTCAACAATTAAGCGAATACCAAACGTATTTAGATGCCGCCGCCGCACAAGGAAAGCATTGTCCTGTTTTATTCGTTCAACAAGAAAACAATGCGCAAGGCCAAGACGTATATCGGGTTCGTGAAACACCCGTGGTTGCCGACCAGGAACCGGGTGTACCCAACGAATTGGGACAAACTTACCAACAACGCGCCAAATACAATGATGCTTCGCGTTTGAACCCGCCGTACAATAAAGATTTATATGCGGGATTTGACCCGACGGGGTTGTATGTCGGAAAACTGACGGAATTGGACGATATTGCGCAACGAGAAGAAAAAGAACAAATCAGCGACAATCCGATGGACCCCAATTGGGGAGGTGTTTTGTTTACACAACATTCTGTAGATGCAGGAAAATATAAGGAAAATGAAGTCACCAAACCACGATATTTTACGCCTAAAACCACCTTTCTCCCTATGTTAAATACAAATATGCCCAAAGTTCCCGACCCATTAGACAACGACCCCTTCGGGTTCGCGCCGATACAGGACGCACAGTAAGTTAGCTGATGGCAATAATGGCAATAATGCGATATATATGTATACTACAAATACATATGTATTTCCACAGATGACGTATAGGTATAAAACGTCTATTCTCCCAAACACACCAAATATTTTCGGATATTTTCCACCACATTCTTGGCAATCTTCCTCGATTTCCCATTGGACGTCAATCGAATGTTCTCCAAACGTTGTGGGTTTGTCTTAACATCACTTATTAAATTGGGGAGATTACTAAACTCTTTCATTATTTCAATTGCTAATACAGAACTAATACCCGGTATCTGACACAACATAATCTCCCCAATGTTCTCGGGAGTAATGTTCTCCTTTTTCACTTTTTTAACCACGTGGCAGTAATTGGCTGCGTTAGCTGGTTCAACCGTTTCCGTTTCTATTGGCGGAGAGGACGTGGTTTCAGATAGGGGTTCTGTATTTGTATTTGCGTTGGCATTGGCATTGGCATTGGCATTTGTATCGGCATCTGTGGTTGGGACTAGAGTGGAACCAGATACAGTTGGAATGGGAGGTGGAATGGGAGGTGGAAGGGAATAGGCAAATACTTTTCCCTTACCGATTTCTTTGTCTATTTTAGATGCTAAACTCATAATCCATTCCGCGGTTTCGTGTAGCGATGCGGTGCGATATACACTAAATCCTTTAAACAAGTTAAGAGAAATGATGGCGGACATGACCATTTTCTTTTCTTGGGGAGAACGCAGTTGAGTAAACATCCCTTCCACAATATACAGAATATGATGTCGCGGAATATTGGCGGAACCGATTAACCGATACGATTGTTCTTCATATCTCCCGTCTTTGATACTGGCCAATAAGTCTTGAAACGATTTGCGTTCTATAATAACCAACGGCTCCACGGTGGCATTCGCCGCAGCATCGGCGGAAGCATAAAACACAATATCTCCCAAAGTCAATACAGAAGAAGCCAATTGAACACCAGAAAAAAGAGAAGACATGTCTTGGCATTTAGTAAACAAGGACGCTTCACGGTTGTCGATTTGAACAAACATTATGTAAACGATATGTTTTAGAGGGGAAAGGGAGAATGAAAAGAATAGATAAACAATACAATAATTCTGTATTATATTGTTTTGGAATATCTATTCTCCCTTTTTTACAGCAAATAAAAAGACACGGATTATTTACTTGTATCCATAAGCACTGCCTGGACGGAACCCAGTAGGACGAACAAATACCATTTTAATATCAGCAGGACTTTGTAAACTTTCAAGAGTGCACACAGGGGCATCTTTCACACCAGGCTTACACAATGTCAGAAACATAGAAGACCAACTTTCGCGTCCCACTTGGTAAGGAAATCCGGCCTTCTTACTTCCGCCTCCCTGGTCGCGGTTGATATGCCAACTGACGGCTTCACGAGAACGTTTTGATGCGTTTAAGAGAACCATTTAGGATATATACTAAAGAAATATATTTTTGTAGAATGCCCTTGTCATTTCTCTAAAGTCCGGTTTTTCTATTTCGCGGTTCCAATGCCGAACGCAAGTCCGGAGATGTACCCCAATAAAATGATAATATAAAACGGCATAAAGAATACGTGTTATGTAATAATAACCCAACCCCCGTGGCTTCATTCTATTTCGTTAAATAAAATGAATACATCTACTACTGCGACACCGACTTATTTCAACCCCACTCAATTGGATGACGATATTCGTATAGAGAAAAACGCGAATGGGGTGGATACATATGTGTTTGACCCATTTAATCCCATGAATAAATCCATCGAAGAGGCGGATGTGCGCGCCATTTTGTCGGCGTATGGCGTGAATGCGCCCATAGTGAATATGCAGTTATACAAACGCGCCTTTATTCACCGTTCTTATATCAAACGCCCCCACATTGAAAACGAACAAAAAAACATAGTGATTGTTCCCCAGCCCGACAACTGTCTTCCGCTCTATACGAAATCCAACGAACGATTGGAATTCGTGGGAGACGGTGTGTTGGAATGTATTACTAAATATTATCTGTATCGCCGTTTTCCTAAAGAAAATGAAGGATTTATGACCGAAAAGAAAATCGCGTTGGTGAAAAACGAAAGCATTGGAAAAATGGCGTTGGAAATGGGTCTTAACAAATGGTTTGTATTGTCGAAACACGCGGAATTGAAACAGACACGCACGAATTTGAAGAAACTGGGGTGTTTGTTTGAGTCGTTCATTGGTGCGATGTTTTTGGATATGAACAAAATCAACGTGGAAGACGATCAAGGATGGTTTAAAAATATCTTTATCACTGGACCGGGTTTTCAAATGGTCCAGGTGTTTCTGGACAATGTGTTTGAGAAACACGTGGATTGGATTTATCTCATTAAAAACGACGACAATTTCAAAAACATCCTCCAGGTGATTATTCAGAAAGAGTTCAAGGTGACGCCCCATTATATGGAAATCAATGAACACAACGCGGAAACGGGGTATCATATGGGCGTGTTTCTGTGTTTGGGACAGGCAATACACGATGCGAATATCAAACACGCTATTCCGAGTACATCGTTTCGCAGTTTCTTACAGGTTCATGAATACATGTCGCATCATGGGAAAATCCTGCTGTTTCTCGGAGAAGGAACACACAAAATCAAGAAGAAGGCGGAACAGATTGCGTGTGATGAGGCTATCCGCATCCTCAAGTCGTTTTAAAAAAGCAATCCAGCAAAAAACATAAACAAGAAGTTCCTAAATACATTATCTCAACTATCCCCCAACCCTAACAAAAAATGCCCAATTTAGATACTTTGGTTTTTCGCTATCAAGAATACGCACAGCAAGATGTTGAACAAATTAGTTCAGAGAAACGATTGTGTACACTAGATGTATTTGTATTATACGATTACGAACATAATTACGCTGCAATGTATGGTGTATCCACAAAAGAGTATCCTATTTATACCGACGCGTATGAAGCCGAACCCTTTCATTTTTTGTTTCACAGGTTGACAGACGCACACGATTTTCTGAGATGTCTGAGTGGTAAGTTAGAACCATGTGATACATCACTATATGCTCTCAAGGATGTTCCGATATTGATGGAGGATATTTCCTATTCCGTGCTTGCTGATTTGGCGGATAGTTATACCCCATTGATTGCGCATTATGAACCCTATTTAAATGAAACGCAGTTCAAGAATATGTTGGGATTTGTCCAGAAGGCGTTTACCTTGTATGAATATAGTGATGATGTCTGTCTGAAATAAAAATAAAACAAAAACTACGAATGAACCAGAAACGCGAACACGAACAGGTAAGAAAAGGATATAATGTATATTTTTTATCGATATATACTATATCCGCAACGTTCAAATACTTAAATGGAAACACAAACACAAGCACCAATGAATTATTTAGATAGATTACAAGTCAAACCCAATCCGAAAAGTGTTTCTGAAAATATTGTTCAAGTCCAGTTTGAAGACAAACGCGATACGACAAATGTCAATCGCGCATTGGTGTTGTCTAAAGTGAATGCGTATATTGGGTTGGTGGCAGACAAACGGAAAATCAATACTACACCCATTCGTGTTCCGGATATGACTGTTCCTGTATACAATCCCCCGCGGATGGAAGATGCGCTTAAACCGTTGCCTGTATCCACTGCAGAACCTGTGGTCGAACCAGTAATTAAAGAAAAGGAAGAACAAAAAGAACAAGAGGCAGAGACAGAGACAGAAGCAGTCCAGTTGCCGAAGACGGTTCCGGAGTCCAAACAATTGGTAGAACCCGACAAGACAGTCGTTCCGCCCGTGGAACAAGAATTGCCGACGAAGCCCGTTGAAAAAGAACCTGTTCCTGAACCGGAAGCCGAGAAAACGGCCGTTGCGCCGGCTCCGCCGGCGCCTAAACGACGACCTCGCCTTAAAATCATCGATAAAGGAATTGCGAAACCCATCGACCTAACCGCCGCCACCATCAACGGACAGCCCGTTATGGACCGTCTCCCGAAACCGGAAAAAATCATCCTCAAGGCGCCATCGTATTATATGTCCAACCGCAAAATATACGTCCAAAAACTCAACGAACTGTTCAAAGAATACAACCAACAACTCATCGACGCTGCTGCCGTTGCGTCGTGCGACCCGAAGACCAAAACGAATGAAACGGAATTGATGATACACCAAAAAGTGGTGCGCGATTATTTGAACTTGTATACCCCTTACCGCGGATTGTTATTGTATTTCGGTCTAGGCGCGGGCAAAACCGCAGCCAGTATTGCGATTGCGGAGGGTCTGAAATCCCATAAAAAGGTGTTTATTCTAACCCCCGCCTCCCTAAAGATGAACTATTTTAGCGAACTGAAAAAATACGGCGACCCCCTTTTCCGAAAGAACCAGTTCTGGGAATTCGTTTCCACGGAAGGCAATCCGGAATACATTGATATTTTATCACAAGTCCTATCTCTGCCTCGCGAATGGGTGGTCAAAAACAAGGGTGCGTGGTTGGTGGACATTACGAAAACCAACGCGAATTTCAAGGATTTGGATGCGAACAAACAACAGATGTTGGATGAACAACTGAATTATATGATACGTTCGAAATACATTGATATTAATTACAATGGATTAAATACAGACAAACTCAACGCGTTGGTGGAAAAATACGGCGCCAATCCGTTTGACCATTCGGTCGTGGTAGTGGACGAAGCCCACAATTTGGTTAGTCGTATTATCAATAAACGCAATAAACCGTCCGCGATTTCCAGTCGCATTTATCAAATGCTAATGAGCGCAACCGATGTGCGTATTGTGTTGTTGTCTGGAACACCCATCATCAATTATCCTGCGGAAGTGGGTGTATTATTTAATATATTGCGTGGGTATATAACCACGTGGGCATTTACACTAAAACCTCCCGCGGGATTTCAAACAGAAGATATACTAAAAATATTGGACGACGAAGATTTCCGGCATTACGATTATGTGGATTATACGAACGGTGTATTATCTATTACACGAAACCCGTTTGGATTTACCTATGTTAAAAAATCGGGAGCAGAAAAGGGTCAAAAACATCCTCGCGAACAACCGGCAGTTCCGGAATTTATTCCTCCCACTGAAGTTCAGCCGGCGAAACCGAAAAAGAAATTAGTGGTGAAGCCTGCTCCTGCTCCTGCCCCCGCACCGGAACCGGCACCTGTTGCCGGTGTCCAAAACACGATTGCGAACGCAACGAAAGCCGTGGGTTCGTTGTTTAGTGGTGGAAATGGTCGCGGAAAAACCAAAAAACATATGCTTTCTATTCAAGAACAAGTTCCCACGACCTTTTTGCGCAAAACCAGAAAACTACGTATAGGGGTTTCTACAGAAACACAACCACAACCTCTACAAGAACCCGGTTCCGAAACAATGCCAGAACCAGAAGACCCAATCGTCTCCTCACCACCCAATCAGGGAGATGAATATTATGTGGTAGAAAACGGATTAATACGCCTAAAGGAACCCGCCCCCGAACCCGAAGAAGAAATCAATGAAACGGTGGAAAAGGAAACAGAGAAAGAATATCTAAAACACCAAAATTTGGAGGGAGAATACGGTATGATACGTGGCGGAGCCGATTTGGTGTTTAACCGATACAAGGGTATTCATTTGGATGAACAGGGCAATATCAGCAACGAAGTCTTTGTTTCTGAACTCAAACGTATTTTGCGGAAACATAACGTGGAAGTGTCCGATGTGGTGAAAACGGAACATTACAAATGTTTGCCCGATACAGTGGAAGATTTCAATTCCCAGTTTGTAGATATTGATGCGGTGGTCATGAAAGACGTGAACTTGTTTAAGAAACGCGTGTTGGGTCTTACCTCCTATTATCGTAGTGCGCAAGAAAGTCTTCTCCCTCAACTTATTCAAACGGAAAAGGGAGAAACGTATCATATCATTAAATGTCCGATGAGCCAGTTCCAAATAGAAGAATACGAAGAAAAGCGGTTGTCCGAAATGGAAATAGAGAAAAGTCTCCGTAAAAACGCGAAAAAACGGACAACGCGGGACGAATTGGAAGACAAGATTTCTTCTACGTATCGTATTTATTCCCGCGTTACCTGTACATTCGTGTTTCCGCAATCTCTCCCGCGTCCTATGCCGTTTAAAACCACCAATATCGACGAAATGTTGGAAAACGCCAAGAAACAGACACAGGGATTTGAAGTGGGCGCAGAAACAGTATTAGACAATATCGTGAATGAAACCGACGAACAACTGGACGTGGCGGACAATCAGTCTGTTCCCGCCGTTTCAGAGGAATACGCCAAGAAAATAAAAGATACCATGGCACGACTGAAAACGGAAAAAACATCCATTACTGTTTCTGAAACGGGAGAAATCAAAGACGTCGATGTTTTGTCGCGCGAAGGATTGAAAGTCCACGGACCGAAATACGCGGAAGTATTGGAACAACTGGAAAAAGAAGAACATCGGGGTCTGCATTTATTGTATAGTAATTTCCGCACGATGGAAGGTGTTGGTATCATGAAATTAGTATTGGAAAAAGAAGGATATAACGAATTTAAACTGAAAAAGAATGGAACCGAATGGGAATTGGAACCTCCCCAAGGCGACCCAAGCAAACCCTATTTTGCGCTGTATACGGGAACCGAAACGGCGGAAGAAAAGGAAATCGTCCGCAATGTGTACAACAGTAATTGGGAACTCATTCCTCCTAAATTGGCCGACGCCCTCCGACAAAGAAACGCCAACAATTATTATGGGGAGATTATTAAGATACTAATGATTACCGCCTCCGGTGCTGAAGGTATCAATTTGGAAAATACCCGGTTTGTCCACATTCTGGAGCCCTACTGGCATATGACGCGTTTGGACCAGGTGGTGGGACGCGCCAGACGTATTTGTAGTCATAAAAATCTGCCCGAAGAGTTGCGCACGGTTCAGGTGTTTTTGTATGTGGCGGTATTTACCGAAGAACAAGTGAAGGGGCGGAAACACATTGAATTGATGACGGGAGATGTGAGCCGACTTACCTCCCAACCGATTACCACAGATGAATACTTGTTTGAGAGTGCGCTCATCAAGTACAATTTGAACAACCAGATTTTGCGGTCCATCAAAGAAACCGCGATTGATTGTAATTTGTATAGCACACTAAACCGCGGTGAGAATTTGGTATGTTATGGCAACCAATATGGAAAGGTGGCATCCAACGATTTCGGCGCATATCCTTCTTTAGAGAAAGATCGCAAGGAACGGGAGGAGCTGAATGTGAAGGAGACCACCGTGAAACTGACGAAAGTAACAATACAGGGTGTTGCGTATGTGCTGAACAAACAAACACAGGAATTGTTCGACTTTAGTGTGTATTCGAATTCGAAACAATTGGTATTGGTGGGATATTTGCGCGAAGATGGTAAGGGAGGCAAAATCGTGGTTCCGGCCAAATAAACTTGATATATATCGCATTCATATTCTCCTATAATATAAATGCGTGCGCTACTTAAATTGCTGTGTATAGTTTTTCTTGTGTTTATTATTCTGTACACAACCACCTATTTCCATTATGATACTATTCGTGAAACGCATTCTGATGTTGCCATTGTTGTTTCTCATTATAATGAAAATATAGATTATTTAGATAACGAACCGTTTTCAGAATTTGAACAAATCATTTATACAAAGGGAGAAAACACACCGAAATGTTCGGCATGCGCTAATATCAAACAATTACCGAATGTGGGCGTATGTAATCATACTATTTTATATCATATAGTCAATCATTATGATACGCTCCACGATATAACCATATTTTTACCCGCATCTTGTTTAGATGAACGCAAAAGGGAGATTACGAAGCAAACTATTCAAAAAGTAAAAGAAACGAATGACAGTGTATTTTACTGTGTTGCGTACAATAATGTGAAAGATGATTTTTACAACTTTCAATTAGATGAATGGAAAAATACCAATTCTGCAAATCAGGTATTAAACCCGGATAAATATTTGCGCCCAGCAGCTATACGACCATTCGGAAAATGGTATGAACAACATTTCAATAGAATTGATATTCAGCACGTAAATTATACGAGTATATTCGCTATTTCTAAACAGCACGTACACAATAGAAGTGTTTCTTTTTATCGCGAATTATTAGAAGAAGTCAGCCATCATAAAAATGAAGAAACCGCACATTATTTAGAACGTGCTACATTGGCTCTATTTTATCCAATCCCTGAAAAATGCGTTTATATTGCTCCCACGTAAATGTTATATAAAAATAGACAATAAACAAAAAATAATGTAAAAAGAAAGTAATAAGAAATGAAAACAATGTCTAATCTCCCTCCCCTTTACAAATATATAGTGTTGTATGACGGGTGTGATACAGAAGACGTGGAATATTGTGAAGAATTACATGATGCGTATTTGGTGTTGGCGCATAAGTGTATGCGATATGACTTGGATGACCAAAATCCCCGCATTCAGGTATATAAACTCAACAAAAAGGGAGAATATGTGGATACGATGGAAGTTATTCGTTTGGAAGATTTGCCCACCAATTTGTTTTGTCATAATGAAAAATGTTGCTGTACACGCCAACGGACCCGGAGCCGGTCGTTCTAAGGAGGGTGTTTTGCCTCTTCCCAACCCCCTTATTTGATGGAGGGTGTTTCGCCTCCATAAAATTGAAATACTTTGAAAATCTGATATCTAATAACAAGCAAAAACAATCAAATATTATAAAATGTTGAGTATATCTGTCGCTGAAATAGAAACCTCCCGTCAAATGCGAAATGTGTTCGACCTTCGCAAACTCCATCATTTGGTTATGGTACAAAATAATCGTCTATTGATCCCCGAAAAAGAGTATTGGATGGTCTATTCTCCCCGTGGGGTCATACTGTCTAATTGGAAAACCAAGGTAAAAATATTGGAACTGGTGGAATTGGAGTTTCGCCAGTTGTTTATTCGAGCAGAATGTAGTATTATGGACAATAATTTTACATTCATTCATTTATACGATGCGGAAGAATACACGTTTTTCGAATACACACATGATTATGAATAAATACGCTATTCTTGGTAAGTTTTTGTTTTCTTGGTAAGTTTTTGTTTTCTTGAACATTTTTGTTTTCTTGAACATTTTTGTTTTCTTGAAAGTTTTTGTTTTCTTGAAAGTTTTTGTTTTCTTGAAAGTTTTTGTTTTCTTGAAAGTTTTTGTTTTCTTGAAAGTTTTTGTTTTCTTGAAAGTTTTTGT